>Ga0302226_10001358_pt1 | contig 18489 bp, 26 predicted proteins | sample II_Palsa_E3_3_FD_193524 | JGI IMG/M metagenome (GOLD analysis project Ga0302226, IMG submission 193524) | Peat permafrost microbial communities from Stordalen Mire near Abisko, Sweden - II_Palsa_E3_3 | ecosystem: Environmental > Terrestrial > Soil > Palsa > Peat permafrost | place: Sweden...
CTATGTGTTGTTGCGGAAAGAAAAAAAAAAACAGGACTTGACAAAAGAAGGAAGAAAAAAAAAACCTAAATCTTGCGCCAGGACGCAAGAGCTCCCTGCTCAAGCAGGTCCAATCGCTCCTTGCCAATGCCGAGCTTGGCCACGGCGCACTGGGCAAACTTCTTCTCCTCTTTCCGGCAGTACTGGAAGCCCTGGTTCTGGCTGTCGAGGCAGACCCAGTACTGTGTAAAGTCTTCTGCGCACTCGCTCTTGACCTTTTTAAAGCTACCGGGGCATGTAAGCAAACGTGCGAACGTGGGAGGGGAAAACGTACACCGTGGCCATGCACGCACGCACTGCCGCGGCCTGCTGGACACACTTGGACGGGTCGCGGTTATTGTCGTTCTTGCACACCATGTAGGCCTCGCCCGCGCTGCGGCACACCTCGTCCGAGTACAGCGAGATGGCGTGCATGGGCGCCGACGTCGCAGACGACGCCTGCTTGGCCTGCCCCTCGGCCACCGTCGCTGCGATTTCCGCCTCCCAGTTGACCGGACCTGAAGCCATACTGGGACCGTCTTGTTAAATGCGGCCATATTTAGCACGGTGCAAGCCACATAGCCAAGAGGGCGCGTCAGCACATCACTACGTACTTCGAATGGACCCACGAGCACAGGTGCTGAGCGAGTACCGCAAGCAGCTGCTGCTGCACCGCGAGTTTGAGGCCAAGCTGAAAGACAGTACCTTTCTAAAACTGTGTGTGTGCTCAAGCCTTTGGGTTTTTTTTTTCCTTTATGGCAGTGCGATTGGAGGAACGAAACTTGGAGAAGCAGTACAACAAGTCGGAGGACGACCTAAAGGCGCTGCAGAGCGTGGGGCAGATCATTGGCGAGATTCTCAAGCAGCTGGACGCTGAGCGCTGTATTGTGCCACTGTTTTTGCTCTGTGGCCATTAAAACAAAGAGTACAACAACAGTCATCGTCAAGGCAAGCAGCGGCCCACGATACATTGTCGGTTGCCGAAGCAAGGTCGACAAGAAAAAGCTCATCAAGGACACGCGCGTGACGCTCGACATGACCACGCTCACAATCATGCGCATCCTCCCGCGTGAGGTTGACCCGCTCGTCCACACAATGACCCTCGAGACCCCCGGAACAGTGTCGTACAGCGAGGTCGGCGGTCTGCAAGAGCAAATCCGTGATATCCGCGAGGTAAAAAGCTCGAGCTAGATGGGGGGAGGGAAAAAAAAAAGTTGACGTGCTCTTCTGACAGGCCATTGAAATGCCCCTGCTCAACCCCGAGCTGTTTGCCCGTGTCGGCATCAAGCCAACCAAGGGCGTCCTGCTCTACGGCCCGCCCGGCACAGGCAAGACGCTCCTGGCCCGTGCCATCGCCTCCAACATTGACGCCAAGTTTCTCAAGGTTGTCGCCTCGGCCATCGTTGACAAGTACATTGGTGAGAGTGCCCGCGTCATCCGCGAGATGTTTGGTAGACCCCCGTTTCTTCCTATCCTTCCTTCCTTTTTCTCACCACAAGTTTTTTTTTTTTTTTTTCGATGCAGAATACGCAAAAACACATCAACCGTGCATCATCTTTATGGACGAGATTGACGCCATCGGTGGACGACGCTTCTCCGAGGGTACCTCGGCCGACCGCGAGATCCAGCGCACGCTGATGGAGCTACTCAACCAAATGGACGGCTTTGACGTCCTAGGACAGGTCAAGATGATTATGGCAACAAACCGGCCCGACACCCTCGACCCGGCACTGCTCCGACCGGGCCGTCTCGACCGCAAGATTGAGATCCCCCTGCCCAACGAACAGGGCCGCGTCGACGTCCTCAAGATCCACGCCACCGGCATCACCAAAAAGGGCGACATTGACTATGAGGCCATCGTCAAGCTCTCGGACGGCTTCAACGGTGCCGATCTCCGCAACGTCTGCACCGAGGCCGGTATGTTTGCCATCCGTGCCGACCGCGACTACGTCATCCAGGAGGACTTTATGAAGGCCGTCAGAAAACTCTCAGACGCCAAGAAACTCGAGACCAAGCTTGACTATGAAAAGCTCTAAAAAATGTGGGTTTTTTTGTTTTTTCGACGGTAAACTTGACCAAAAAATATCTTTTCTTCTTCCGAGACTCGATTTTACAAAGGACGACATCCTAATTGTAGAGCCCAGGGGTAAATAGCTGCTTGTCGCAGTGAGGGTTGGCATGGCCGTCAACGACACGTCTTGCCTGGATGCGCCAAGAAAACGTGCTAAAGCGGAGGCCGATAAAGCAAGTCGAGTAGCTCAGGAGCTGCTGGGTCACGGGCATGAGCAGGCCCCTGTTGCCCTGGTCAAACAAGAGATCGGGTGTGCAGTCAAACTTTGGGACGTCGGGCATCATCGCGAGCACGCCCAGGTAGATCTCGCTCGTGACCTGGTCTGAGCACATGATCACGCCGTGCACGCCCTTGAGATGGTCCTTGGCCTCGGTCGCCGCCGTGATCCAGTTGACGCTCTTGGTCGCAAACGAGTAGTCGTCCAGGCGCATGTGGATGCCCACGATCTTGACGGGCTCGGTCGGCGACAGTTTCCAAAAGGCCCGCAGGCGAGCCTCGAAAATAGCATACTGGAGACGAGCGAGGTCGTCCACAAACGCGCTAAAGCCGTTCCACGCCACGTTGTTGGAGATCTCCACCGTGGCGTCGGTCGGCGGGCGTTTGTGCTGGCTAAAGCTCTCGTGCGTCCACGGCGGCCACATGAAAAAGTAGACGCTCCCGGGGAAGAGGATGCCCGTGGCCTCGTCGTTGATGCCGTGCTCCTGGCCGTCGAGGTTGTTGGCGTCAAACGGGGCGGGTCCCGAGTAATTTGCTTCCGTGCGCCCGATGAGAGGGAGGCTGTCCAGGAGGAGGCAGTTGTCCTTGACACAGTTGCGCGAGATGCACGAGTCCAGGGAGTAAATGTTGTGGACCGGCTTGTCGCCGCAGTAGCCGGCCGAATTGACCGTGGCCACGTCCACCTGCGACAGCAGCATGTTGGGTCGACCCAGCTTGTTGGCTATCACCGAAAAATTGTACAGGACCGTCATCGCGCCCTGGTGCAGGTACGACTCGGGGGCCAGGTAGGCGCGCTCGCGTGCGGGCTTGTCGCTGTCCTGGTGCGAAATGTCGGTCATGGCGTTGGCGTCCTCGATCAGCTGGTTCGAGTAGCGTCCAAACGGCCGCAGCGTCATAAAGCGCTTGGGCATTTGCGGGTACACGGTCGGGTTGTTTGGCCGCGTGTAGACCGTGTGCTTGCAGTTGCCGTCGTCGGCCCCGACAAACGCCGTCGCGTCCGCCTCCACGTCGTAGCCGTGCTTCTGGCGGAGCAGCTCGTCCAGCAGCTTGGCGTGCTTATCCGAGTCGCCGGTGCACGTCTGCACCACGACCACCTCGAGGAAGCCTTTGATGGCCGACGGCACAAAGCGGCCCAGGACATCGGTCAGTGCGGCCACGTCCTCGTCCTCGCGCGCTCGGATCACCACCGACGCAATGCGGTTGTGCTCGAGCGTCTCGAAAAAGGCCGTGGCCCGGACAGACTGCCGGCCGGGCAGGAGCACCTTCATGTCAAAGGAGGAGGGCGTGAACGTCGTCCTGGCAGGCGCTGCAGCCGCGGCGGGGCCCACGCGGTCCAGTGAGTCGCTCACGAGGTGGTAGCGGTGGAAATAAAAGGAGGACGGCGGCGGCGGCGGCCACACGGTCGAGTCGTTGGAGAGCACGTGGAATAAACAGTTTTTGTGCTGCTGGAGCATCGTGGTCGGGGCCAGCGCCAGGTCCACGTCCTTGCCCATGACCACGACGATGCAGAGTGCCCGTCCCAGCGCCGTCTTGATCCGCCCCGCGCCACCGCTCTTGTCGGGTTCGGGGGCGGCCGTGGCCTGGTTGAACTGCACGGGCAGCTTGTAATCACCCTCCTGGCCCTCGATAACAGCATCGCCCGTCGTGTCGGCCAGTCCCTTCGTGTCCCACATCACGTTCACCGACTTGAACTCGGGGTCGCTGCGCGGGTGCATCCACGCGGCTGTTATCGCCCCCGCCGTCGTCGTGGACGTGGCCGCGGTCAACGTCGTGGCCGAGTTCATCACCACGTCGAGCAGGTAGTCCACGTCGAACGGCATCTCCCACGTGACGGTGTTCGTCGGTCGCCACGTGAACTGGTACATCCCGATCGTGCCCACCACCGACAGCACCAGCAGCAACGCCCCCGCGCGCCGCACGCGCGATCCCAAGGGACTGTACACCGGGGGCATCAGTCACGGCGCACAAAAAAAGATGGTGCCGTTTCTGGGCCACGTGGCTTGCCGTTTTCCGTAACTTTTGGCATGGCAGAGTGGAGACGGCCCACGTTCGACGTGGACGAGGACGAGGACGATGAGGCGGTGCAGCGCAGGTTCTTTGAGAGCGGCGAACGGGCGGCCGCCAAGGTCATCAAGGTGGCGGCGGCTCCGCAGCAGCAAGACAAGGAGGAACCAAAGAAGAAATCGCTGTTTGCTCAACGTCGCCAGGGGCAGCAGCAGCAGCAGCAACAGCAGCAACCACCGCCACGGACTGAGCACGTGCCTGCTGCCGCTGTCATCAAGGGGCCGATCGTCGAGCGAGGGACGTCCTCCTCTGCGTCGTCGCCGCCGCCGCCGCCGCCGCCCATCGTTGTCGGAGCAGCAACGTCCGAGGGATTCCCGCAGGCCACGCAGCGCAAGCAGGGCCAGACGCCGTTCGCGCGCCAGCGATCGCCCCCCAAACCAGTGGTGCAGCAGGTCGAGGTCGACGTGGACGTGCGAGGGCAGCCAGTCCTCGGCCGCGATCCCTACGAGGCCATTTCGGCGGACGAGCGCAGGACCATCGCCAGCGAGAACAACGCCAAGCTCCAGAGCATGACCCGCGTGGAGATTGAGGAGGCGCAAGAACAGCTCAGGCGGCAGCTCTCCCCTCAAGTGCTCGCGCGTCTACAACAAAAGGCCAAGCCGCCGACCCAGCCAATCCAGGCTCAAACAACTGAGAAGAAGACGGCTCAGCCCATCGCAAGTAACGCGACGACGGTCGACCTCGTCGTGAGGGAGAAAGTAAACGAGCTCGTCCCGGGACACCAGTTTTTTTTCAAGCCGCAAGACGTCGAGACAGACAAGCTGGCGTGGACGACCACCACTGCGGCCACTGCGGCCACGACGACGACGGAGAGTGTGATTGCCCTGTTCAAGGAGCGCTTCCCACAGCTGGCCCAGGTCAGGTACGACTTTGAGGGGAAGGTCGTCCCGGTGGACAGCGACGTTGCCGTCTCGGTGGGCCTGCATCACCACGGCGACGAGCCCGACCAGGCCGGCTACACGATCGGCGAGATGCTGCACCTGTGCCGCAGCGCACTGCCCTCCCAGCGCGCCCTCATGCTCAAGCTCGTGGGTGTGGTCGTCGCGGCCGCCAAGCAGCGTGGCGACCACCAGGTCCTCGCGGCCCTCGAGGAGCTCAACGCGGTCTTGTACCTGAGGACGGCCATGGACGACACCAACCAGACCGTCATGGTCCAGGCCGTCCACGCCATGGCCAAGTACGTCGGCAGCGTCGACGAGGAGCACCTGCTCCACTCAAACGCGCGGCGGCTCGTCTTTCTCGGCCACGTGCCCATCTACTTTGGCGACGTGCTCTCGCCCCTCTCTGACAAGGACCTGCGCAGCCTGGACGACGCGACTGTGACCCAGCGCGATGTCGTCACCGCCCTGCTCGTGCGCATGAGCATCGCCGATCGCATCCACTACCTCCTCGACCGCGTGGCCCTTGCCCAGCCGGACGTCGTCGAGCCCTGCCTGCTCATCCTCCTGCGCATCGCACGCCACTCCAAGGAGGCAGCCGTCCAGCTAGCCTCTCACGAAAAGCTCCTGGTCGCCCTCCGAAAGAAGCTCGTCGAGATCCCCTGGCCCGCCGCCGATGCCGCCGCCCTCCCGCACAGCCTCGCGGCCCATCGGTACGCCCTCTGGCTCGCCACGGCGCTTGCCCCCGTCGCAGCCGAGAAGCTCTTTGCGGGCGGCTTCTTCGACGCGTCCCTCCGCTTTGTCTCGGTGGACCACACCATTTCTCCGCTCGTGATCGACACCCTGGTCCTCTGGCACGCGCTCGCCTCGCGAGGGCTTGGACTGGACGTTGTCCTGGTACTAAAATACGTATTTTTTTTTATTATATTTATCTTTATATATTTTTTTCTTTCGCTGTAGGACATGAGGCTGCAGCTGCGCAAGTGGATCGTGCACGCTGACCCGTGGGTGGCGACCGCGATCCTGCGGCTGCTGGAGGCGTACGCCGAGTCGTCTGCCACGTGGAAGTACGAGGACGCGGCGCAATTCCTGTTGGTCATGGACGGTCTGCAAAAGCTCGTGAGCGGCGGCGGCGGCGGCGGCGGCGGCCAAAGCAACCACACCGTCGCTGCCTTTGTGCATCTGATGGTCCTTCGCAAACAAGGCAAGGGCGAGCTGCCGGACCGGTACAGTGATATTGCCGTCAACATTGACTGGCCCACACGGCCCACGACCATCACCACGTCGCCGGCAGGCATCAGCGGTCTCAACTCGCTCCCGGGCTTTTACTCTGCCGACGCCCTCGCGCTCGCCCAGTACCAGGTCGACCTCAGCCTGGCCCTGGCCGCCGCGACCGCGTGGGCACGCCTGACCGGGACGCACTCTAGCCTGAGCTCCGTCATCGGCCACTTTTACGAGGACGTGCAGCGGCTCGTGTGGCTAACGGCATCGCCGCGTCTGCGCCAGCTCGACCGGCAGACCTTCCACTACCTCTCGTTCTCCCTCTCTCCGCAAGGGCACTCGGCCGCGTGCGCAATGCTCCTCGCAGCCACCCCGGGCGACGAGCCCAGCCTAGCTCCCGCTCTCGAGGTCCTCTTTGCCGGCCATCCAGCGCTTGTCAACGTCTACACGCTCGTGCTCGGCCTCAACAGCGGCAAGGCGCACACGCTGCCCCTCGGCGTCGACTGGATGTTTGCCCCGATCGCCGACGCCATCGACGCGGGCATGCACGACTCGTTCGCCTCGTCGGCCGAGCGCCTTCGTGACGAGCAGCGCAAGACGGCCCTCGTGGCGGCGTGCCTCGAGTTTGTGGCCAAGCTGCAGCGCGTGGCGCCCGGTGCCCTGGCCTGCGTCGACGTGGGCGTCAAGCTCTCGTACCTGACCCAGGTGTTCCTCGTGGGCACCCTCGAACCCGCGTACCGCGACGACCGTGTGCAGGCCCTGGTGCGTCCCCTGTGGGCGTCGTTTGTGGCCGGCCTCGACAGGGCTGCCTTCCCCGCGCGCCTGCGGTCGCTCGTGTACCACCAGCTGGTCCTCGAGCTGTGGAAGCAGTACACGGGCACGTCCTTTGGCGACCCGCTCTTTGCCGAGATCGCGCTGTTCCACCTGCACACGGGCTTTCCCCACGACACGCGCGTCTCCTTCTGGGTCGAGCTGGCCGACGTCCTCCCGGGCTTCCAGCAGACCCAGCCGCCCACGGGCACGGCCCTGTCCGACTACCTCGACGACGACGACGCGCCCCCCGGTCCCGATCTGCTTGCGCACTATGCCCTCCACCGCGACCGGCTCGTGGGGGGCTGTTTTCTTGCTAGCATTGTCGAGCACGCCAAACCAAAACTGAACTGAATCAAATCTAATCCACGGGCTGCTCAGTTTAAAAAAAAAATGTGTACGGTCGGCTCATCTGTTGTCGCGGCGGCGCTGGTCCTGCTCGTGACCTCGTCGTTCTCGTCGTCTGCCTCGGCTGGCCCGGCTGCCGCTGTGCCCCTGCGCGAGCAGTACCTGGCGCGTGCGCAGCGTGTGCTCGCGGACCACCCCGTGATCGACGGGCACAACGACCTGCCGTGGCAACTCCGCGGGCAGCTGGAGAACCATTTGTACGAGGTGGACCTGCGCGAGGTGCAGACGCGGTTCCACACCGACATCCCTCGGCTGCGCGCGGGCGGCGTGGGCGGCAACTTCTGGAGTGTGTACGTGACGTGCGACGTCAACTACCTGAACTGGAACCCGTCGGTGCGCGAGACGCTCGAGCAGATTGACGTGACGCAGCGCATGATCGAGCACTACAGCGACGACCTGCAGCTGGCCCTGACCGCGGCCGACATCCGCAGCGCGCTCGCCAGCGGCAAGATCGCGTCGCTCATGGGCATGGAGGGCGGCAACTCGATCGACAGCTCGCTCGGCACACTCCGCACAATGTACCACCTCGGCGCACGCTACATGACGCTCACCCACAACTGCCACACCCCCTGGGCAGACACGTGCCGCGAGGCACCCGTCAACAACGGCCTGACCGACTTTGGCGTCGCCGTCGTCGCAGAGATGAACCGCCTGGGCATGCTCGTCGACATCAGCCACGTCTCGTTCGACACCATGCACGACGTCCTCGCGGTCACAAAGGCGCCCGTCATCTTTTCCCACTCGGCGTCCTACACCCTGTGCAACCACTCGCGCAACGTCCCCGACGACGTCCTCGTCAAGACTGGCGACAACGGCGGTGTCGTCATGGTACGGTCATAAAGGCTTGTACTTTTTATTTTCCAACAGGCGTGTCACTGTAGGTCAACTTTGTGCCCGATTTCGTGTGCGGCAACAGCCTCACCGTCGTGGCCGACCACATCCTGTACATTGCCAACTTGATTGGCTGGGAGCACGTCGGCATCGGCGCCGACTACGACGGCGCCACCATCGTCGCCGATCTGCCCGACGTGTCCACCTACCCGCTCCTCGTGGCCGAGCTGATCGCTCGTGGCGCCACGGACGACCAGCTGGCCCTCCTTCTCAACGAAAATATTCTCCGCGTCCTCGAGGAGAACGAGCGTGTCGCCGCCGATCTCCAGCAGACCACCCAGCCTGGCGAGGAGTGGCTCCCCAGCTACACACGCACGTGCCCTGCCCTCATTGCCGTGTAATAACGTGCCGAATTGCGTACCAGGCAGAAGGAAAGCATATCAGTTGTTCAACTACGCACTACACTGCACATCAAAAAAACATGTTTATTTCATCAAAGTCAGAGTCGCTGATGACGGTCTCGCGATGCAACGGAGGCTCGTCACGGTCGACTTGCTCCTCCTGTTCTGCCGCCGCCCTGCCCCTGTGCGGCTCCTCTGTCTCCTCTGGCTCAGCGGCAGCAGAGGCCTCGTCCAGGTGGCCGAGGAGGCAGCGGGCCATGAGACGGGCACCGCGCTTGTCGAGCATCTCGTTGTTTTCGGAGCAGCTCGTGGAGACGATGCAGGACGGGCAGCCGTCTTGGCAGGCACACGACTCGAGCACCTCCAAGGCACGCCGAAACAGAGCCGTGGCCTGGTCGTACGCCTTGACCGAGAGCCCCGTGTTGTAGCCGTGGCGCTCAAAAGCGACGACGCGGAAGGGGCGCTCGCGCACGGCCAGCTTGCTGCGGCACTCGGTGCCCATGTCGCTGCCCTTGCAGCGCACAAACAGAGGCACGAGCGAGCAGACCAGGTGCGACAGGCCGTGCAGGGCGCTCTCGGGCACAATGTCCTTGGCCGCCAGCACGCGGTAGATCCACAGCGGCACGTCGACCCAAAAGGCCGTGGACGTGTACTCGGCCGCGGGCAGCGCGAGCTCGACCGTCTCGATGATCCGGCGCGTCCGCGGCACCAGCTTGTGGTAGCCAAACACGACCGATCGGACGCCGGCGCTGCCATAGTGGACCTGGTCGATGCCCAGCGCCTTGCTCTCGGTCTTGCTGACCACCTCCACGTCCGTGTAGTCGCGCTGCCGGGTCCAGTACGTGACGTTGTCGCGCCGCTCCACAAGGGCGATCCGCTCCTCGATCCGCAGATCCGTCACGACGTACGACAGGCCCTGGTGGTGGAACACCGCACCCGTGTAGATTGTAAAGATGGCTCGCCTGGCCTCGATTTCCTCGATCACCCGGCCGGTTTCTAAACAGGGGAAATGAAGAATAATAACAATGTTTTTTTTTTTTGAAACTTTAGTTACGGCTGTCGGCGACGGCGTACATGTCCTCGTCGATCGAGCGGATGGAGACGTGCGTTGCCGGGGGCTTGTGGTCGGGGGCTACGTACCACCAGGCGGTCGAGCTCTTGGGCTGCTTGAGCGTGCGGCTCTGCGCGATGGCCCCGACAATGTCGTCGCGGTCGAAAAAGGCGCCGTCAACGTCGAGCTCGATCGGCCGCTCGTGGGCGGCGCAGCGGAGGTGCTGCTCGAGGATGGTCCTGTTGGTTGGGTCGATGCGCACGTCCTCGGACGGAGCGTCAAAGATCTCGTGCGGGTTGCGCATAAAGTGCTGGTCCAACGGCTCCTCGTTGGCCACAAACAGCGACAGCGACTCTTGGGCGCGGCGGCCCGCACGGCCCGCCTGCTGGAACAGCGACGATGTGCTGCCGGGGAAGCCGACGTGGATGACAGCATCCAGGGATCCAATGTCGACGCCGAGCTCGAGCGCGTTTGTGGCAATGACGCCTATTGTACATTTTTATCGTCGATTTAATCTGCAGCCCGTACCTTTGAGCTGGCCCGAAAAGAGGGCTGCCTCGATCGACCGGCGGATCTCGGGCGTGTACCCGGCGCGGTAGGCGCGCACGATCGTCTCGGGCTGGATGCCCTTGCGCAGAAAGTACTGGAAGACTTCGTTTGCCACGACCTCGGTGACCTTGCGGACCTTGCAAAACACGATGGTTCGCACGTTGCACTCGACCAGGTGGACGAGGAGCTGGACCGTCTCGAGGATGGTATCCCTGCGCCCAAAGGCGGGCCGATCGGGGACGCGCAGGGGCGGGTTCCACAGGACAAAGCGCTTGGTGCCCATGGGCGACGTGTCCCTGCCGACCAGGGCCACATCCTCCTTGCGCACGCCCGTCAGGGCCACGACGCAGTCGACGGGGTTGCCGATGGTCGCGCTGCAGCAGATAAACTGCACGTGGGGGTTGCCGTAGTGGCTGCACAGGCGCCTGAGCCGCCGCACGACCATTGCCACGTGCGTGCCAAACACGCCCGAGTAGGTGTGGACCTCGTCGAGCATGATGTAGCGCAGGGCGCCCAGGACCTTGGCCCAGCGCGCGTGCTGCGGCAGGACAGAGCAGTGCAGCATGTCGGGGTTGGTCAGGAAGATGTTGGACTCGTCCCTGAGCCGGTCGCGGTCGATCGCCGGCGTGTCCCCGTCAAACGTGCACACCTTGACCCAGCGCGCCATGCGGTCGCCCGCGGCCACGTCGCTGGCCAGCAGCGAGCGCAGGGCACGGCACTGGTCCTGTGCCAGCGCCTTGGTCGGGAAGAGGTACAGGGCCTTGGCCGCCCCGCGCGACGCGACGATGGACGAGAGCACGGGCACGTTGAAGCAGATCGACTTGCCGCTGGACGTGGCCGTGGCCACCACCACGTGCTTGTCGCCGCCGTGTGCAAGCTTGACGGCCTCGGACTGGTGCAGGTACAGCCGCTCGATGCCGTACGCCGTCTTCAAGGCCTCGCGCAGCGCCAGCGGCATCCACACCGGCCACCCTTCCTCGTGCTGTGCGTCCTGGCCCCGCTTGGAGCGGACGTGCACCACCTGGTCCACGTAGAAGGGCTGCTGCTGCAGGTTGAGGATGAGCTCGTGCACGTCCCCCGCAAACTGCACCACCTGGCGGCGTTCGTCCCTTTGTTGTTGCTGGGGCTGCTGCTGCTGCTGCACACCGACGACGATTTGAGGGCGCGGCGGGATCCCCGTTCGGCCCAGCAGGTCCAGCTGTGCCCTGAGGCGTGTGTGCTCGTCGTCGTCCTCGTCCGCCTCGTCCTCGTCGGCCGACCAGCGCTGCCACCACGTCGTCACGTCCGCGCCAAACTCCGCCTCGATCTGCTTTGCCTTGCGCAGCAGGGCGTCGACGGGATCGGTCTTGGCCCGCTTGTTGCCTTTGGCGTTGCTGGTGGCGCCGGCGCTGGTGTTGCTGTTGGGGTTGATGGCGCCCATGGCAATGTGCAGCTGCGGCTCCGCGTCTGCTGCCCCGCCGTCGACCGCGTGCCACGACAGCTGCAGCGTCCGTGGCGACACCGACGCGATCTGCGCCAGGGTCGACGCCGTGAAGGGCACGCCCTTGGTGATGTCCTCGATCGGGCGCTGCACGCGGTCCAGCGTCAGTTGCACCTGCGCGCGCAGCCGCAGGAACCCGCTCACACGCGCCAATGCGGCCACAGAGCCTTTGAGTGCTTCGAGAGGTGGTGGAAGCCGTTCTTTTGTCGTCATTGGGAACTGGATGATTTCCAAACCTAATTTTTTTTTTTTTTTCTCTTTCAATGTACAAGCCGTCACGCTGACCCTGTTTAAAGTATTTAGGCCGCCGTGCCAAGGTCGGCAAAAACACCGACAATGTGGCCGCCACGAGACAGGCCGGCGGCGATCTCGGTCACCCGGTTCGAATGCTGGATGGAAAAGAAGATAAAGTGGTCCAGCTGGTGGCTCGCGAGCTGGGCAAACTGCATCACAAACTTGGCCTGGGCTTCGAGGGCTGCAAACACGTCCGACTTGGCGATGCGGTCGTACGGCGATAGTTCCTCCATGTAGGTCTAAGTGTAGGAGAGTGCGTCACAAAAAAATTTAATTTGTAATTAGCAGGAAAAGCGTACGCTGTCCCGAAGACTGTGCAGCTGCGAAAGCCACTTTTGCGTGTTGAGTGACTCTCCGACCGTGTTGATGAGCGCCTCGTCGGCGGCGTAGGGAAAGGGCACGGGCGGGGGGGCGAGGGCGGGGACGGTTGGATCGTCCTGGCGCCGATCGAGCATTTCAAACAGGATGCGCCGGGCGAGTTGCACGCGCGAACGTGGCTTTGGCAAGGTCGTACTTATGTGGATAAACAGCGGCGACCTGGTGTGTGTGTGTGTGTGTGCGTGTGTCAGAAACAGCAAGGAAAAAAAACCCATACCAGGGAACAGGATGCTTGTTCTGGAGCGGCTGGACCGAAGAGATCAGGCGCGGATCGATCATCTCTGCGGCCGTGCACAGCTTGAACGCCTTGTTCCTGTGTGCGCTCATGACGTCCCAACGGTCGTTGAGCGACCTGCTATGCACCTCGGTAAAGTCGGTGCTTGCGACCGTGCCGTTGCTGATGCGGCCCATGATGACCCGCCCACACGTGCACGGGTACACAAAGCACGAGTTTGCAGTGTCGTTGTCGGTGATGACCGAGACCAGTCGACTGAGCTGTGAGTGATTCCGTCCGTCAGTACGCTTTTTCTTTGTGTGTGTGTGTGAAGGGGGAGGGGTAGACGTACCTCCCACATGCGGTCCACAGGGATGTCGATGCGCTCGTTGCGTCGCGAGGCAAACTCTTCATCGCCCAGGCTCACGTCCATCCATGTCAGGTTCTTTGCGACGTCATTTCGTGTGACGCCATACAGCCAATCAAAGCTGAGGAACCCTCTGCTGCCGCACGCGTACCTTTACGTTGTTTGGGTGTGTTTGGTGACAAGGACGCGGTCGAGTGGCGTACCTGCACTGCTTGTCACGCGCCTCCATGCCCTTGATCGTCGTGCGCCACGCCTTGCACACGCCGCGCGCCACCTCCAGATCCAGCACGTCCAGCTGCAGCAGGATGTATTCAAACAGCTCGGGGCTGAGCCGAGCAAACATCGACCCCGCCGCCGCCGCGACGGGACGCACATCGACGTCCATCATTTCGTCCATGATTACCAAAGTGCGAGCCCCAAGATGACAGTCCATTCATCGACAACGCCCCGCGGCTCCCGCAAGAGGCACGACGCCTCCAGGGACGAGGCCGTGTGCTGGATGTGCCGCGAGGGCGACGAGACAGCGCCCGCCGAGCTGGGGCCGATGTGTGCCCCGTGTGCTTGCAAGGTACTACCATAAGTGAAAAACAACAGTGACCGACCGGATAATCACTTCGTTGGTACCAGGGCTCGATAAAGTACGTCCACCAGGTCTGCCTGGACGCGTGGCGGAGAAAGTCAAAGTGCAACGACGAGTGTGTCATGTGCGGCAAGACATACGTGTATCCGTCCAGGCTCAAGGACTGGGAACGTACGTTTTTTTTTTTCCCCGCCCCAAACACTCTGTGCCATTAGTTGGGGTTCATGATGTAGGTGATCCGCCCTTGTCGTACTACAACGATGACTTTGGTGGCCAGCTACCCGCCGACTTTAGGCCGATGCGCTTCGTGCCGATTGCGCACCCAAACAGCAGCCTGGCTGTGGCTTCAGCACGCATGGTCGAGTTTTACATTGCGTGCAACCTCACCGTCGCCTTTTTCGATCACCAGGGCTTTGGCACGGACCGATCGACGGCCTTTGTCCTTTTGGGCTATGTTGGTAATAAAATAAACAAAAACTACAACTACGTCATGTCTTATGTACGCGATTGAAAAACAGCACTGACCCTGTGTGACTGTGTCCTCCTCTTCTCCGACCTTCCGTTTGACGTGTTCCTGGCCATGTCGCTCGAAAAGCTGCGCTCGATCAAGACCGCGTTCTCGTTCTACCTCTTGTTGACCGACTGGTCTTCGCTGATGCACTGGGTCCTCCTCTTTGTCAATATAATGCGGATACAGTGCGAGTTTATCTGATCAGCTCTATTTTTATGGTTACCAACGCTATGTTTACTGTAGGAATGAATTGCAATTTACTATTTACATTGCGATGGCTACTCAGATTAGAGGGCCTTGGTGACGGAGAGGGCCACCTTGAACTGATCGCGCCACTGGACACTGACGGCATCGGCGACGACGTCTCGCGACTTTACCGAAGCAAAGGTGAGCTCCCACGAGCGGCTCCTGCTCAGTTGCTGGGCGGCAGCAGACGGGGTCGGCGGAGGGAGGTCATCGCTCCCGTCGACGTCATTGTTGAGAAGCTCATCGGCGCTGTCGTCCTCAAAGAGGATCGTGGCCGTCGCGCTCGAGGCGAGGTCAATCGATGTGACGTCGGCGATGGCGCGCTGGCCCTTGACGGCAAACTGCGGACCTGTGCGGTTGTCCTCGTTGATGTAGGCCAGCCGCTCCTCGCACAAGTAGAGCCAGTATTGCGTGAGCACGAGCGATATGGGACGGCCGTCGATAAACGCCAGCGAGTACGTCTTGACGGGGTCCTGCTGCCGCACCGCGTGGTCTGCACGCGAAAGCACCTGGCTGCGGATGTTGGCCTGCAGCCACCCGTGGTCCTGCGTCAGCATTGACTGGAGCGACTTTTGCGCGGGCATAAACTCGGCAAGCTTGCGGATAAACTCATGGGACAGCATGGCATCTCTGAGAATATAGGAACACTAGGGGAAAAACGCACACGTTTTTTTAAAAAAAATCAACACTTGCGTCCGTCGTACCGAAGGCAGCACATTGTTGTTGAAATAAAAGTTTAGGTATTGGTGGGACTGGCCGACGTCGACCTGGACAATCGAGTCGAGCGAGTGCGCGTGCGCCACACGGATCGTCTTTTCGGGTTCGTCCGCCGAGATCGGATTGATGGACGTCTTACGCACGAGGCAGTAGATTTGCTTGTTTGACAAGAGGACGTAGGCGCCCTGCTCTCGCGGGGCCTTTGGGGTAACAAAGCTGTGCATGTGTCGAATTCAGTAAAAAAAAGGGGAAATGAGAATCGTTATTTTTCCCCGACATACGAAGCACGGAAAAAGGCAACGACGCGCTCATCCTCTTGCTGGAAGACCTTGATGTCGAAAAAGAGAAGCAGATTGTTGTGGATCATCAGCGGCTGCTGAGATATCCAGTGGTCCTGGAGTTTTTTTTGTTGCTACTAAGAAAAAAAAAATTTTTTTTTTTTGGGGAGTTGCTCATACGTAAACATCGGCATTGTCGTCCGACTTGGTGACGAGCAAAAGCGACATGGACCTTTTCATCGACGAGGGTTCAAACGCTGCAGGTGCCGCTGCCGCCGCTGCCGCCGCCGTTGCTGCTGTCTGCACTGTGCCTGCTTCTGCAACGACATACAAAGACTTGCACGTGTTGCACTCGATTTTCCGCTGTGCGATTTTTCTTTTCAATCAGAAATGTTGAAGGTGGCGGTGGGGGGGAACCTACCGGATTGATGACTTGCACGGGACGAGCACACATCATGCAGCGGTACTTGGCGGCGAGAGGGGCTTGTGAGCGTAGCAAACAGTCTTGTGAGTGCTCTTCCAAAATGTCCATCGGGATCTGCTCACCGCAAATCTGTTGAGAAAAAAAAAAAGGGGGGGGCTATGTTGAAAACGCTTTTAAATCTCTTTTCGATGCGTACTGTGCAAGTCAGCTTGAGCTCGCCATCGTCGTTGTCGTCGTGCTCACCGGCAGCGGCAGCAGCGCCAGGGATATCTGCAACACTGCTGGCATCGCTCACGGTCGTCGGCACAGCGAGCATGTCCTGGGCGACCAGGAGGCTCGGAATGTCGTCGGTGCTGTCGTAGGCCACGGCAGACATGGTTCGGCTAGGAGGGAGCGACGCGATGCGCGTCGGCTTAGGCTGAGAGGACGCATCGGTGCTGACGCTGTCGGTGGACTCGCCACTGGGTCGTCGGCCCGCAGATGCTTCGGTGGACGGGACGGCGACAATGGTTGCCAAGCGCTCGTCGTCGGTCATGGGCTTGGCCGGTCCGCCCTTGGTGATCGAACCGCCGTGGAGCAGGTCGGCCGTGGGCGTCTGCATTTCCGTCAGCACGCGGAGCCAGTTGGGGCCGGCCTCGCTGCGCAGCGCCTCTACTTTTTGGCGGAATTCCTCGGACGACTGCGAGACCGCATTCGGGTTGGGCGTCAATGCCGGGGCGATCTACAGCACAGCGAATAGAAGCATGAGTACAAAAAGGACAAAATGTTGAAACGCACCCTGGAACGAGCAGACCTGGGGACGCGTGGCGATCCGTACCCTGAGGCGGGCTTCGAGATTGGGTCGCTCTGGGTTTCAATCGTCAAATTTACAATGGTCTGCTTGCTTGGGGACGCTCCAGTCTCTGGTGGAGACGGCTCTGCGGGGAAGAGCTCCTTGGCGAGCGGCGTGAGTGTCCTGCCGGGCGGCGTCGTCGCCCTTGGTGGGTTGGGAACCACGGGCGATTGTGGCTTGGGCGAGTACGGAGTCAAGAGGCCGCCTTGCTTGAGCGGGGACAAGTTGGCCCGCAACTGCTCTGTGGCCGCAGCTTCCAATGACGCGGGGATATTGTCTAGTCAAGGTGTGAGATGCTGATCTAAATAAACAAATAAAAAAATACCATACCAAAGTGGTCCTCGTCCAGACTTGCCGCATCGTCGTCATAGTCGTCCTCATCGTCCCTCACTTGGGCAGTGGACACGGACACAGAAGCGACCCGGCCGGCAGGGTTATGTTTCCCATTACTGGCACGGTTCTCGCTGAGATCTTCGATCACGACCTCCTTGCGTGTGCTCTTTTTCTGTCTCCGGATCGAGATGGGCGTCGCCGGCACGAGGTCCTCTCGCAAAGGAGAAGGTTCCGCCTGGGGATGAATTGGGTTGATGACCACCGAGAAAGAAGAAAAAAAACAATAATGTTTGTACGCGAATGGGCAAGAGCTGGTCAGTGATGGACTCGATCAAGAGCTGCTCCGTCATGCTTGGCTTGTCGCCATCGAGGATGATTGTGTGGCGGTTGCGGTTAAAGTAGCTAAACACGCTGATCCGGTAGACGGCCTCGTAGCTCACGGGATTGCTCTGGAGCCACACAGATGACAAAAAAGGCAGGTCCGCCAGTAACCTCAGGTCCTTCAAATCCCTAACGAGAGGTTGGAAAGGATGAATTATCAAAAACAAAAACAAAACAAGGCAATTACCACAGACAGTTGTCGCGCAGATCAAGCTGCTCAAGACCCATCAGCCGCTCGATGCCGCGGACCGAGTTGAGTTGGTTATTTCGCAGGACAAGCGTGCTGACGTTCCCGATGACCGCGGCACAGTTTTCCATTGAGGAGATCATGTTAAAGCCCAAGTTGAGATACTGCAGCTTGGTGAGGGTGTGGAGGTTGTTGACGCTCGTGAGCCGGTTGAAGCTGACATCGAGCATCTCGACCCCCTTTAAATACCTGGCCGAAAAACCAACTCGGGTCAACTGGAATGGCCGATGTCCAAAAAAAAAAAAAAAGTGCATACTGGAAGGACTCGTCCAGTTGGTCGGCAAAGTTGTGGCTGCAGTCGACGAAGCGCAGTGTGGACCACTCTGGCTGCCGCTGCGAGGCCGGGATCAGCTTGCCTGTGGGGTTGGGTGGTCTCACACCATCTGCAGCCATTTTATTAGTAATTTTTAAATTTTTCTAAAAAATAAAGAACGACTGGGTTACCAACAAAGAGGTCGCTATAGTTGTAGAGCGAGTTGTTCCACCGCAGCCGCACGAGGTGGTGCTGCAGCTGGTCCAGCCCCTGCACGACTTTGACGTGCACCTTGTTGACCTCGAGCGTGGTGAGGCACGCGAAAAAGTTGAGCTGCAGCAGCCCCTCCGTCACCATCCGCCTGCCCTGCGACGTCAGCTTGAGCACCTCCAGCTGCTGGCAAAAATTGTACAGGTAAACGAGATCTTGCGCCTAC
>Ga0302226_10001360_pt1 | contig 18467 bp, 16 predicted proteins | sample II_Palsa_E3_3_FD_193524 | JGI IMG/M metagenome (GOLD analysis project Ga0302226, IMG submission 193524) | Peat permafrost microbial communities from Stordalen Mire near Abisko, Sweden - II_Palsa_E3_3 | ecosystem: Environmental > Terrestrial > Soil > Palsa > Peat permafrost | place: Sweden...
GAATTTGCTTTGTCTTATGAGCAAAATTGCACAACTTTATTCCATCGAACCGAAGACACTTAGCTGACGATACCAGCACACAGAGACCTGTCAACGTGCTCCCAACCGGCTGCTAGTGCGGTGACCCGATCTCTGTACGGTTTTCTTAGGAGATTTGATGCGGCGCCTGCTCCTGATCCTCGTGCTGTTTGCATTGCTTCCCGGGCTTTGGAAGTCACGGACTGTCACTGCGCAACAGGTGCCAACGCCGACAGTGGCCCACCAAGCGCCTGCTGCAAAGGTTGGAGAGTTTGCCGGCTCTGAGACTTGTGCTCTATGCCACGCAGATCTTGCGAATAAGTTCTCCTCGAACCCTCATTCGGAGCTGGCGCTCATGCATGGCGGCAAGGGGGTTACTTGTGAGAGCTGCCACGGACCAGGGCAAGCGCATGTCGCTTCCGGCGGGGATCCTACCAAGATTCTGCAACTCAGCAAGATGTCGCCGAAGCAGATTGATGCGACATGTCTCGGCTGCCATGCGACTGCTCACCCAAACTTCCTGCGCTCGGACCATGCGAAAGCCGCTGTAAGCTGCACCAACTGCCACAGCATCCACGGTCTCGACCTCACAGTGAAACGGGCCGCTCCCACAACGCCGGTGGCGAGCGACGAGAAAAAGTCGGGGCTGAGCCCGCGCCTGTTCGGTGAGCTGAAGCCCAACGCGAGCACGGGCGATCCGTTGCAATGGAGCGCAGATTCAATCGAGATAGCGGGAGGGAACCCAAACCTGCTCAGGGCTCCCCAACCGCAGCTCTGCTTTAGCTGCCACAGCGACGTGAAGCCTGCGTTCAGCCAGCCCTTCCATCACAAGGTGAACGAAGGGCTGATGAAGTGCACCGACTGCCACGACTCGCATGGGACTTTTGGCAATAGTCAGCTCCGGTCAACGGCCGATCAGAACATGATCTGCACCAAGTGCCACACGGAGACGCGCGGCCCGTTTGTCTTCGAACACGCTGCTGTCAAAGCGGAAGGCTGCCTCGCTTGCCATTCACCGCACGGTTCCCAAAACGCGCGGCTGCTGAATGTTCCTAACATCAACCAGATGTGCAACCAGTGCCACAGCCCGGTTGCCGCTGGAACGATTCATGGCATGGGCGCGGGATCGGCTGAGGTGCAGCAATGCATCAGCTGTCACACCATGATTCACGGTTCCAACATCAACCCCGCCTTAATACGGTGAGGATGTTACGGCCGCCGAGCGCCGATTGACGGGTTCGACCGATAGTGCTTCACCGCAGACGAGGCTTGAGATGACGAAGATCGACCGATTTTCTCGACTGCACACGGACCAAGTTTTTCACGCGAGATTCGGTTGGATTGCGAGGAGGATAGTCACCTTGGGGCTGTTGATCAGCGCTGGATTCGCTGGATCTGCTGCAGGCCAAGTTGTTTCTCCGACGCCTAGTCCAGTTATGCCTTCAGCTCCTCCGACGACAGTCGCACCTGAGGTTCCAGGGGAGGTGCATGAGAACGGATACCTCATTCGCCAAAGTGCCGATCTCGGGGGGCATCTCGTCGGTGTTTCGGGCAGCGGCGCAATGTATGACACCCTGGTCAATCTTCAGTCGGGTCCTCGAATTCTCGGTCAGACCTTTTCGATGCGCGCACTTCCGGGTACGAAGCACAACCTTATGGATTCGCTTACGGCATTCGGCAACGGTTTTGGTGGCGATCCCATCAACTTTGCCAAGCTGTCCTTTTTCAAAGGTAAAACCTACGAGTTCAGCGGAACGTTCCGCCGCGACCGGCAGTACTTCGACTACAACCTACTGGCTAATCCCAGTATTCCACCAGGAATCGCAACTCCCTACGGCATGGTTGCGGGTCAGCCGACCGCTGCATCGCTACCGCAGCAGCAGGTTTATCAATCGCCCGTGTTGTACAACACCGTGCGCAGAATGACGGACACCACTCTGACGATCCTGCCGCTCTCGAAGGTCTCGTTCCGAGTGGGCTATTCGCAGAACATCTTCCAAGGGCCGAGCCTGAGCCCAGGCTACTCCATCGGCACGTCCGATCTGTTGCTCAAGGAGTACCAGCGCAACAGCAGCGACGACTTCACGGCCGCGATCATCTGGAAGCCACTTCAACTGACCAGCTTCACCTTCGAAGAACAGGTTGACCACTACAAGGCTGATTCCTACTTTACCATCGCACCGGGCCAGTTCACGGTGCAGGAGGCGAATGGCGCGCCTGCCGCGCTGGGCAACTGGGATGCGACAGCGTCACCCTATTCAATCGCCTCCTGCAACAAGGCGAGTATGGGCAGCGCCTACATTAACGCGACCAACTACACGATCCTCTCGGCACCGCAGACTGCCGGTGGCCTCCCGATCATCAATCCGGCTTGCGATGTCACAACTAGCTACCTGCGCTCACAGCCGACGCGCATCCTCTATCCCACGGAGATGCTCCGGTTCCAAAGCTCCAGCATCAAGAAGCTCGCCCTCAATGGAGACTTCCGGTACACGATCGCTAACAGCAATCTGGCCAACTACTACGAGAACTTCCAAGGTCTCGATGGAACCATTCGCAACTACACCTTAACAGGCAACGCGGCAGCACAAAGGCGAATGGTGAGCTCGGACCTTGGTGTGACGTGGCTTGCAACCAGGACGGTCAGCTTTTCGGAGCAGCTCGGCTTCTCCAATGTTCACCAGCCCGGCAGCGCGAACATCACTCCGGGCATCACGCAGAATACGCCAGCGACCGCAGGCAATGAGACCATTAACTACGCGGGTCCTTTGGTTTCTGGAGCCAACTACACAATCGAGGGCAATCCCGCTGGCGCACCGCTTTACGGCTACTTCGGCCAAAAGTATTTGACGAATAATGCAACGGTGAGTTGGGACGCGTCGTCACGAGCCACGCTAACGTTCACCTACCGTTACAGGACCCACAGCATCGTGCAGGGAGCCGGAACGGGTCCGTCTAGTCTAGTGGTCACGATTCATGAAAATGGCGGAATCTTCAATGCTGCCTTTCGACCCACACTACGGTGGAGGATGAATGGCACGGTCGAAATGCTCTATGACGACAACGCGTTGACGCCGATCGGTCCAAGGCAGACGAAACACTACCGCTTTCATACCTTGTACAAGCTCAGACCGTGGGCAACGCTATCGGGCGCTTTCAACGATCTGGAGCGCCACAACAACACGTTCAATACCGGCGTGACGCCGATCGACGGACCGCTTGAGCATGTCGACCATACGCGAAATGTAGGAGTCGGTCTGACGGTTGCGCCGAACGAACGCTACGGGTTTGATATCAACTACGATTATTCGGACGTTTACATCTCGACGAACATCTGCTACCTGAACGGCGCCACCGCGACGCTACCCGGCACTGCCTCAACGACCAGCAGTGGAGCGCCGAATATCTGTCCGGGGGTGTTCGTGCGGGGATCGACGACGGTGCTATCGGATTGGGGCCCGACCAAAGACTTCATGGATGCGCCGACGCAGTATGCGTCGGTGGGGGGTAACTACTCCCCGAACGCAAAGATGAGAATAGCCGCGGGATATCGCATCAGCGCGGTGAGCGGCAACCAGTTCTTCGCCAATGCGCAGCAGGTCAATGGGTCCCTTCAGTCCGCGTATCAATCTCCTTATCTCAATGTTGCATGGGCGGTCCGCCCAAGATGGATATGGAAGGCGGGGTATAACTACTACGGCTATGGCGAAGGCGGTCCTTCGGGCGCACCTTTCTGCAGTAACTCAACGTCTTTGACATCAGTTGTGCTCCCCTGCGACTCTCCTGCATTGGTCGGCCCAACAGGTTTGAGAGAGCCCCCCTCTGGTTTGACCACGCCGAGAAACATGCACGCGAACATCGTCACCCTGTCGATGCACTACGAGTTTTAAAAGAGGGTGTCAGCAGATTCTCGGAAGCTGTTCGCCGGACATCATATCGAGCACCCGATTACCTCCTATCCGACTGCGAACCGTGACGATACCGGAGCGATGCTCGAAGATCCTTCCGACCTGCACCGCGCCAGTGGAGACACTCTGGGAGCGCAGGATCGTCAGCGCTCGGTCCGCATCGTCCTCAGCGACAAAGACTGCGAATCGGCCTTCGTTAGCGACATAGAGCGGATCGAGACCGAGCAGTTCGCAGGCTCCGCGTACGATATCCGAGACCGGGATGAGCACTTCTTCTACCGTGATGCGAAGCCCGGCGACTGAAGCGATCTCATTCAGCGCGGACGACAAGCCTCCACGAGTCAGGTCGCGCAGGCAATGAATTTCGATATCGGCTTCGAGAAGTGCCTCAACGGCAGGCCAGAGAGAAGCCGTATCGCTGCTTACTGGGCCTTCAAACTCTAGGCCCTCGCGCACAGACAATATCGCGATTCCATGGGCGCCAAGGTCACCACTGACGAGAACGGCATCGCCAGCACGAACAGATTCCGGACCGATTGAGTTTGGTGCGACGATCACGCCGACGCCGGTTGTGTTGATGAAGATGCCGTCGCCTTTGCCCTTGTCCACAACCTTCGTGTCTCCGGTCACTATAGGCACGTTGGCAGCCAGCGCCGCGTCGCGCATGGAGTTGACCACGTGGCGAAGCATTTCCATCGCAAGACCCTCTTCGAGGACGAATCCGGCGCTAAGAGCAATCGGTCGCGCACCACACATCGCGAGGTCGTTCACGGTACCGTTGACCGCGAGGTCGCCGATGGTGCCACCAGGGAAGACAAGTGGTTGCACGACGTAGGTGTCGGTCGTCATCGCAAGCCTTGAGCCATCAACCGCGAGCAGGGCGCCATCGTGACGCGCGTGAAGGGCTGTGTTTGCAAACGCCGGAAGGAAGATGTCCTCGATGAGCTGATTGGTAAGCCTGCCGCCACCGCCGTGGGCCAGCAGAATCCGCTCAGTGGCTGGCAGTGGCAAGGGACACGAGAGGATCGACATCGTTCTTCCTCCTTCCAAAGTGGAAGTAGGCGGCACATGCGCCTTCTGATGACACCATCGGCGCGCCGAGGGGAATGTCCGGAGTGCAGCGAGTGCCAAAGGCCGGGCAATCGTAAGGCCGGCGCAGACCCTGCAGCACGAGACCAGCGATGCACTCGGCCGACTCTGCAGCGTCTTCAAGCTGCAAGCCAAATCTCGATTCGGCATCCATGCCGCGGTAGTGATCGCGCAGACGGAGTCCGCTTCCCGGAATTTCACCGATGCCGCGCCAAGCGCGATGGATGACCTCAAACACTTCAGCGACCCGCGCCTGCGCTTGCCGATTGCCTTCCTTTTGAACAGCGCGTGTGTACTGGTTTTCTACATTCGAACGACCGCCTTCGAGCTGTGTGACCAGCATCAGCACGCCTTGGAGGAGATCAAGGGGCTCAAAGCCTGTGACGACAATCGGCACCTCGTATCTTTGGCTGATCGAAAAGTATTCTTCGTATCCGGTAACCATGCAAGCGTGGCCGGCCGCGAGGAAGGCCTGGACCTGGCATTGCGGGGATGCAAGTACAGCCTCCATCGCCGGTGGCACTAGCACATGCGAGACTAGCATCGAGAAATTCGCAAGCTGCTCGCGCGCTGCCTGCCATACCGCCATGGCATTTGCCGGCGCAGTGGTTTCAAAGCCTACCGCAAAGAAGACAACCTCGCGGGTGGGATTAGAGCGAGCCAGTTGCAGAGCGTCGAGCGGCGAATACACGATGCGCACATCGGCACCGAGAGATTTGGCGTCGAGCAGGCTCTGCGTGGAACCCGGAACGCGGAGCATATCGCCAAACGAGCAGAGGATGACATGCGGAAGGAGCGCAGTGGCGACAGCTCGGTCGATCATCGCGACCGGAGTCACGCACACAGGACAGCCGGGGCCATGAACCAGCGTGATGAGTGGCGGAAGCAGTTCCTGCAAACCGCTCTTGACGATGGTGTACGTTTGACCGCCGCACACCTCCATGATGGTCCAGGGGCGGGTCGTTACGCGGCGAATCTCCTGCGCCATGCGCTGAACGGAATCGTAGTCCCGGTATTCATCGAGGAATCTCATTGGGTTTGCCCCGCCTCCTGCATCTCCAGGTCCTCCAGCAGATCGAGCTCTCGGAGCGCCTCGAAGACACGATGCGCCTCTTCTTCGTTCACGACCGAAAGGGCGAATCCGACATGGACCATCACGTAATCCCCCACGCGCGCCTCCGGCGTGTAGTCGAGGCAGACTTCTTTGCGGATGCCACCGAAGTCGACTTTTCCGCGACGCAGTCCCAGATGCTCTTCGACGAGTATGGTAACGATCTTTCCAGGCACAGCCAGACACATGGTGGTCCTCCTCAGTTCATCGTTCCGGCAAGAACAGCCTGCCCCAGAGCGAGGCCGCCGTCATTTGCCGGAACCTCGCGGTGCGTGAAGACGTCGAATCCATGGGCCTCAAGGAGCCTTCTAGAACGGCGGCTGAGATAAGCGTTCTGAAAGACGCCGCCGCTGAGCACAACATTCCGAATCTTCGCGGTGCTCGCAACAGCAAGGATCCAGTCGGCTAGAGCATTGTGAAATTTCGCGGATATCAGACCAAGGGCGACACCCGACGCTTGATCGGCCTGGACGCCTTCCACGAGGGGGGACCAGTCGCCTATCCCGTTCGCAGCGGCAATCACGTAAGCCTCGTCCGTTTGGGTCTGTCCAATCGCACCCTCAAGACACATGGCGGCTTGTCCTTCGAAGAGGTTCTGTTGCGCGGCACCAGCCAGATAGGCCACCGCATCGAAAAGTCGGCCTACGCTCGAAGACTGCGGGGCATTGATCTCACACTCTAGCATCGCGGCGAGTTGGGGCTGGATATATTGGCGAGCCGTGGTGGAACCCAGTGACTTCCAGAGAAGTCCGGCCGCGGGGCGGGAGCAATCACGCATGGCAGCTTCGCCGCCGGGGAGCGCGAATGGCCGAAGTGAGGCGATCCGCTCGAAGAGTCTCCGGTCTGAGACGAAGAACTCGCCTCCCCAGATCGTTCCATCCAGCCCGGCGCCCGCGCCGTCCCACGCTACACCCAGATAGGGCGCCCTTAAACCGTTTTCAGCAGCGCACGAGGCGACGTGGGCGTGATGATGCTGGACCTGTACCAGCGGTATGCCGGCGATTTTTGCCTGGTTCTGAGCCCACCTGGTCGAGGCATAATCCGTGTGAAGGTCACTGACAATCACCTCGGGTTTGAATCGATACAGCTTGCAGAGATCCTCAATAGTTCGCTCGAAGGCATCACGCGCTTCGGGCGAATCAAGATCTCCGATGTGTTGACTTAGCCAGATCTGCCGGCTGAAGCCGATCGCCACCGTGCTCTTGAGGTGCCCGCCAACCGCCAGCACCGGACGGAGCTCATGGGGCACAATCGTCGGAAGTGGAGCATACCCGCGAGCTCTCCGCAAGATGTGCGGGCGGTCCGCGAGTCTGACGACGGAATCATCACTGGCGCGGGCGATGGGCCGGTCGTGGAGAACGAAAATGTCGGCAACGTCGTTCAAACGATCAAGGGCCTCGTCGTTGTCGATTGCAATCGGCTCACCCGCGCGATTCCCGCTCGTAGCAACAAGCGGAAATGGGTGATGTGCCATCAGCAGATGGTGAAGGGGCGAACACGGCAGCATGACGCCTAAGCAGGAAGAATGCTGTGCGACCTCAGGCGCGAGATCGTCCAAATCCCTGGGTTGGAGGAGGACGATGGGTGCCGCCGCAGAACGAAGCAGGTTTTCTTCTTCTGTGTTGACCTCGCAGTAGCGTCGAACACATTCCAAGGATGGCATGAGCAGGGCAAACGGTTTGTTATCTCGCTGTTTGCGCTCGCGGAGGCGGACTACCGCAGCCGAGTTGCGCGCGTCCACCAGCAACTGAAATCCGCCGATGCCTTTCATCGCTACAATCTTGCCTTGCGCGAGCGCGTCTGCGATCTCGGAGAAGAGATTTGCAGAACCGGACCCGGTTGGTGACAACCAAAGTCGCGGACCGCAGGTGGCACACGCATTCGGTTGCGCATGAAACCTGCGGTCGTGCAGAGAGCCATATTCGCGTCGGCACAAAAGACAAAGTGGGAACTTCTTCATTGTCGTATTGGAACGGTCGTAAGGAATGTCCAACACGATGGTGTAGCGTGGTCCGCATTGCGTGCAATTCGTGAAGGGATAGCCAAATCTGCGATTCTTCGGATCAAGTACTTCAGATAGACATTCAGAGCAGGTCGCGATGTCCGGAAGAATCGCGGCGAGTTTTGGATTTCCAACGGAAGCCCCCTCGACGCTTGGAAGAATTTCGAAGCCGGAGCGCCCGCTCGGGGCAACCCGAAACGTCTCTTCCGACGCGATCACTGCGGCAGCCGGTGTAGCCGCTCGGAGTTGGAGGACGAACTTATCAAGTTGCTCCGCATTACCCTCAATCTCGATTTCCAAACCTGCACTAGTGTTCCTTACCCATCCCGCAAGCCTTATCTTTTCCGCAAGGCGATAGACCGTTGGACGAAACCCAACGCCCTGAACAGCGCCTTGAAGCACGATGCGAAGGCGTTCGGTATGGGGTGACAGGACGGAAGTCACTTAGACACTCACCATCGCCGCTGAGGCATGAACTTCAACCGCTTGTTGAAGCCATTTCGTCCACGTAGTCAATCCTTCACCCGTCCTTGAGGAGACCGCGAAGATAGTGGCGTGTGGATTGACCTCTCTAACGTTCGCCGCGAGTTCCTTCAAGTCCACGCCAGATGCCTCCGCGAGGTCGATCTTGTTGATCAGGACGACGTTCGCTTTGTTGAACATGACGGGATATTTCTTTGGCTTCTCTGGACCTTCGGCAACGCTGCAAACCACGACACGAAGACTTTCGCCGAGGTCGAACGAGGCAGGACAGATGAGGTTGCCAACATTTTCAATGACCAGCAGATCAAGATTGTTCAGGGGGAAGACATCGAGCGCACGTGCGACCATGCGGGCATCCAGATGACACACCGTTCCGGTGGTGATCTGGTAGGCGCGAACTCCGAGAGCCTCTATCCGTTGGGCGTCGAGGTCGGTCTGGAGGTCACCCTCGATGACGGCGAGGCGGAACTGTCCCTGAAGCGCCTTGATGGTTGCTTCGAGCAGCGTCGTCTTACCCGCGCCGGGCGCCGACATCAGGTTCATCACGAGCAGCCCGTGACCGGCAAATTGCTCGCGGTTCGCGGCTGCCATTTGCTGATTGGCGTTCAGCACATTGGTCTGGACTGAAATTCGTTCTGGCACTGCCTCCATGGCGATTCCTCCCTCTCTGAATCCACTTCGATGTACTCAATCTGGAGTTCTTCGCCGGAGAGGATCTCCAGCGGGAAGCCGCATTGCTCGCAGATAAGGCATATGCCGTTCACGGGCTGCGTCGATGCTTCGCAGACAACGCAACGCACGACCATAGGCACAATCTCGATGTCGAGCCGGGCCTCCCGCGATAGCGTTCCCTGACGTGCAATTTCAAATGCAAATTGGAGTGCGTCGGGAACGATCGTTGTAAATGTGCCGAGGCGCAGCTTGATGACCTGAATCGACCGCGCGCCTTGCTCGCGCGCCTTCGCTTCAGCGATCTGGATAATGCTCTCGGCGATGGAGATCTCGTGCATCGGTTGAAACTCCTCATGCGGAGGCAGAATGTTCCACATGGCCCATGCGTAGCCACCAAAGGTTGGGCAAGGCTGCCGGCTGCCGGAGGACGCAATCTATGCCATGTTCAATCAGTGCATGCGCGATCATGGCGGCGGCGTGTGACGCGGTACTTAGGACTTCCTGACTGATTCGCTCGGCGAATTCACAGGATTCAGGATTTACGCCGAGGATGATCAGTTCCGTGGGAGCATGCCCGGCGAGTCGGAGGTGCGCAAGTGAATCCCAAAGGCCCGGATCGTGACCGGTGATTCGAAGCTTCGCCTTCTGCGAAAGGAAGTCTTCTTCGTGAAAGATCGAGAGGGCCCCAACGGCGGAATCCGAATGGACTGTATCAACGACGATGATCAATTCCTTGTCATAGAGGTATGGCGAAAGATCGAGACCGGGTGTTCCGAGATCGAGGATTTCTACCCTCGGCGGGCATTCGTACTCGCAACGAAAGGTCTCGATGGCCAGCGGACCAAAGCCATCGTCGCCCAGGAAGACATTCCCTAACCCGATTACGGAGACGAGGTTCATTGGACCTTCACCTCGGCAATCTCCTTCCCAGTGGCGTCCAGTGTGTGACAGGAACATGCCATGCACGGGTCGAAGGAATGAACGGTGCGAAGCACCTCCAGTGGCTTCTCCGCGTCGACAACGGGGCTGCCAATCAGCGACGTCTCATAGGGTCCAGGTACTCCCTTTTCATCGCGTGGGCTGGCGTTCCAAGTGGTTGGAACGACCGCCTGGTAGTTGGTGAATGCTCCCTTGTCGATGACAACCCAGTGCGAGAGTGCGCCCCGCGGCGCTTCGTGCATGCCCATGCCCATGATCTCGCCGGTTGGGAATTGCGGTGCGTTGTAGGTGGTGTCGTCGCCGTTCAGAATATTGGTGCGCAGCAGTTGCAAGTGTTCGAGCGCCAGGTCGGAGAGCATCGCCGAGCGGATCGAGCGCGCAAGGTAGCGGCCCATCGTCGACTGCAGATCGTCAGCTGTGACCTTCAGCCCGTTTACTGCGGCGATGCGAGTGAAGGCAGTATCTGTCCACTTGCGCGTCAGTGCGTGGCCCGAGGCATAGCCGACCAGAACATTGGCGAGTGGACCCGCCTGCATGGGGCTTCCGTTGTAGCGCGGCGCCTTGACCCAGGTGTATTTTGCATCTTCCCTGAAGTCGGTGTAGTCGGGTACCTGCTGGCCTTTGTACGGCTGGAGGGGGCCGCCGCCCTGGTACCACGCATGGGTGGAATCCTCCGTCACAGCCTTGCGGAACTCTGCATCCTGCCAATCGATGATAGGCCGCACGCCAGCCAGATTCCCGTTCATGATCACACCGCCGGGCAGATCGAACTTGCTGGCCTTTGCATCGAGCGGTAGATCGGGCACTGCGAGATAGTTGGCCACTCCTCGTCCAAGATGCAAATACTCTGGGTAATAGGCTGCGAGGAGGCAAGTATCGGGGAGGAAGACCTGTTGCACAAAGGGGATCAGGTCTTCCAGGATCGACTGCAACATTCCGAGCCGATCCATGTTCATAGTGGCTAAACTGTTCAGATTGATCGCGTTCATAACTCCGCCGACAGCGAGGTTTTGTATATGCGGCGTCTTCCCGCCTAGAATCGCGACCACTTGGCAAGACTTGCGTTGGAAGTCGAGAGCCTGCAAGTAATGGGAGAAAAGTATCAGGTTAACTTCCGGGCTTAGCTTCATCGCAGGATGGCCCCAATACCCGTGGGAAAAGATGCCAAGCTGCCCACTGGCGACGAGGCCTTTGACTTTCGTCTGCACAGCGGCAAGCTCCTGCCGCGAGTTGCCCGTCCACGAGTTCGAACCTTCTGCAATCGAGGCAGCTTTGGCGGGATCGGCCTTGGGGATTTGTAGGATGTCCACGAAGTCCAGGGCGGACAAGTGATAAAAGTGGACGATGTGATCATGTAGAGCATGACCGATCAGGATTAGGTTGCGAATGTACTGTGCGTTGGGCGGAATCTCAAGCGAGAGCGCATCCTCGACCGCCCGCACCGAAGCGACCGCATGGACGGTGGTGCAAACGCCACAGAAACGCTGGGCAAAGACCCAGCCCTCACGCGCGTCCCGTCCACGCAGAATAGTTTCGAGGCCTCGCCACATGGTGCAGCTCGCCCAAGCCTTGTTCACCACGCCGCCGTCGACCTCAACATCCACACGCAAATGTCCTTCGATGCGGGTCACGGGATCGATCGAAATACGGGCCATTAAACTCCTCTTTCGAAGACTGTTGCTGGCGTCAGAGGCATCCCTGTCGGTGCAGCGATGCGGCGCTTCCAGCCGAATGGGCGGAAGGCATGGTCCCAGGCACTGGCCTCACCTGGTAATACAGCGAAGTAATTGATCGCGTAGACGAACGCCACGATCCCCAGAGCGATATAGCCGACTGCCATCACCAACTCAGGCACGGACGGAAAATAGCTTGTGCTCCGCATGGGCGTATACGCGATCGAAGTGGGAATGAATCGATACAACATTCCCCCGACGCAGGCCAGTGCGGACATGTTTAGCAAGGCGCGAGGCGTTTCGCGAACACGCCGAAATCGCAGTGCTACGGCTGGAATCAGGATCAGCGAGGTTTCCAGTAGGAAAAGTAGGCTCATCTTGTTGAACGCGAGGGCTGCGTGGATCTGGCCACGCCAAATCAAATCGACCCCTCGAATCGCCAGGAAGAAAAAGCACATGCCTGAGAGCAGATTCGCAAGCTCCGATAGAACGCCACTGTCGAGCTTGCGCGCGTAGCGCAGGCAGACGATGAGAAGCAAGAAGATCGTGAAGGCAAAGCCGCATAGGGCAGCAGCGAACAAGTAAAGCCACGGCATCGCGGGAGACTGCCACAGCGGATTGATCTTATCGCCTGCCAGCAGCAGCAAGCCTCCCAACGAAGACTGGTGCATGAGAGGGATGACGTAGGCTCCGATGATCACGAAGGGATAAATCTTGCGAATGCGTGGCGAGACGTGACGCAGAAACGCACGAGCTTTCTCATTACCTGTGTAGTAGAGACGCTCCAAAAAGAGAGGAAGAATTTCGAACGATAGGAAGACAGCGCAGTAGAGTGGCATGCAGATGGAAATCTCGAGCATTGCCGAAGAGGTGTTCCAACGCCATGGCATGACGGCACTGTAGAAGTTCCAGGGACGGCCGACGTCGAACCCTAGCGCGATGAGTCCTGTCGCATAGAAAAGGAAGCCTGTAACCAGCGCGGTGCGCATCACCACATGCAGCTTCTGCCGGTTGAACACCCACGCTGCCATACCCAGCGCCAGCGGACCGGAACCGAGCGCGGTTAGGGTCATCACATTGAACGTCTTCCATATCCCCCATGCATACACAGAGTTCATGGCGGAGAACGGCCCGAGCGGTGAGACCAGACGAATGCCGGCTAACACCAGACCAAGCGCGGCCAACGCCATAAGGAAGGCCAGAAGCGGCGTCAGCACCGGCCCCGTTGTGACTGGCACACCGGCTTGCCAGTGATTGATGAGGGTCGTGCCCCGTTGATCGGGACTTGCGGGAGTCGGCGTCATGGCTGGGCTGGTCATAGCTGGTCTGGGAACCCCGTCTCCTTCTCGTGCTGCAGTCTTTCCAACTCATGCCGGTTCCAGTTGCGTCGAATCGCAAAACCCAAAACTCCGGCCATCAGCATTGGTCCGCCGAGCCATTTGTAGATCACTGAGGTGACCTTCGTGGCGTAGTGTCCCAGTGAGGTGCTGCCCAGCTTCGGAAGGCCTATCTTCTGGAACGAGACGCTCGAAAGATAGAGAACCTGCGTTCCGCCTGCTTCATGCTCGCCATAGACGCGGTTCTCGTAGTACTTATCCGGCGCCGCAGCGATTCGTCCCTTTGCCTGGTCCAGCAGAGCGTCGCGCTTGCCGAAGATCACCGCGCCGGTTGGGCAGGCAGCTGTACAGGCCGGCTCCAGATTCTCTTTCAGGCGCTGATCGTAGCAAAACTCGCACTTGACGATCTTCGGATCCAACGCCGTCCATTCAAACTGTGGAACTTCAAACGGGCACGCAACCTCGCAGTAACGGCAGCCTATACACAGTGAACCATTCCAGGTCACAGCACCAAAATCGACCTTCTTCAACGATCCAAACGGGCACCCCGTCACGCAAGCGGGATCGAGACAGTGCATACACTGTTTCTTGACGAAGGCGAACTCATCCGACTTCGGATCCTGATACAGCTCAATAATGTTCTTTGTCTGTGCGTTCAGGCCGGTCGGCATGTCCCAGATGCCGCCGGAGAGTAGCGTATCGGCAGGCAGGCCGTTAGCTTCGTTGCACGCCGGCATACAGGCTTTGCAGCCGGTGCAGATCGTGCTGTCGTAGAGCATCGCTACTGCATCGGCGGGGGCGACGGGATGCGCCGGATGTTCTTCGGTCGAGGCTGCGGCCGACTTTGGCAAGACCACGGTGGCGACGGTGCTGCCGATGCCGAGCATCGCCTTGAAGGCTTGCCGTCGCGTAAGCGGAACTGCCAGAATGTTCATGCGTCTGTCCCTTTATCCGGGTTGGAACCCGGTGCGTTCTCGTCGTCTTGTTTCTTTGAGAACTGGCGCGAAGCGACATAGCCGCCGGTTGCCAACACACCGACTCCCAGGCCCACCAGTCCTGTGGCAAGCGGGCTTATTGTTCCCCGCGTCGTCGTGATGGGTGCATAACTCGTCGGGGGCGCGGCGATGGTGTGGAGTTGCACCACCTGGAACATAGGGACTTTGAAGGCGACCGCCTTCTCCGTGCAGCCGATGCAAGGCGCGCCGATTCCAATTGGCCACACGTCTGGAATCTCATTGAAGTGGCGCGTCGAGCAACCCGCATGGGTATCGGGTCCTTTGCAACCCATCTCGTACAGACACCAGCCTTCGCGGTGTCCGGCGTCGCCATACACCTTCACGAAGTTGCCGGCATCGAAGTGCGCGCGGCGAGGACAATGCTCGTGAATATCGCGATCGAACGCGAACTTCGGCCGCCGCTGTTCATCCGTCTCCGGGAATGTCCCATCCGCGGCATACTGCAGCACAACACCCAGCATGGTGTAAGGGTTTGGGGGACAGCCGGGGATATTGATGATCGAGTGGTCCGGCAGCAGGTCGGCCACGCCTACCGCCCCGGTGGGATCGGGGTCTGCCGAAGGGATACCACCCCAAGAGGCACAAGAGCCAATTGCGATAATCGCCGCAGCTTTGCCACCGATGTCCGCCAGGACATCCAGTGCAGGACGGCCGGCGAGCTTCATGTAGATGCCTTGATCCTTTTTTGGGATAGAGCCTTCGACGACCAGAATGTATTTGCCGGTGTACTTCTGGACCGCCTCGTCGAGCGCCTGCCTTGCCTGCAAGCCTGAACCGGCCATGAGAGTCTCGTGGTATTCGAGCGAGATCACGTTGAGGATCAGATCGGCGAAGCCGGGGTGCGAGGTCTGCAACAGCGATTCCGTGCAGCCTGTACAGTCTTGAAAGTGAAGCCAGATAATCGGAGGCCGAACGACCTTTCCCAACACCGCAGCAACAGCTTCAGGACTCGCTTTGTCGGTCAGCGCGAGGCCGTAGGGCGCAGCGACCATAAGGCTGGTACAAAACACCAGAAAGGATCGGCGACTGATGCCGCACTGCCGAAGACGTTCGTCGATGGTCTCAAGCTTTGTCGCGGAGGATACGAGTGTGCCGAGCATTCTGCCGCCTTTGTCCCACGCCGATGCTTTAGGCTAATGCGACTATCCCTCGCACGACTGTTCACTATTGCTCACCTTCGGGAATCCCTTCGCGATAGAAAGTTCTACTCGATGAGCAATATTGCACAGTCTTGACGCCCAGGCTCGACCATAATCCGAAAGTGGAAGCGTTCAGCGCCCGCCGGGTGGCTGCCGCAGACTTTGCACCGAAGGAGCCTTCTCTGTGAGACATCAATTCGCACTCGCATCCCTTGTCGTAGCAATGGTCTGCGTGGCAACGCCCTCCCACGCACAAGCTGGAGCCGACACCTACAAAGCTAAGTGCATGATGTGCCATGCCGCGGATGGATCGGGAAACACTCCGGCCGGAAAGTCCATGGGAGCCATTCCGTTCAAGTCGGCTGCTCTCATCAAGGCCTCGGATGCAGATCTGATTGCCTCGACAACTAACGGTAAAGGTAAGATGCCGGCCTACAAAAGCCAACTGACAGCCCCTCAGATTGCTGATGTGATCGCTTATGTAAGAACCTTGCAGAAATAAGCGAGGCTCCCATGCCAAAGGCAAGTTCGTTCCGCGAAAATTGGGTTCGTCCATTCTTCTTTTACGGTAACAACTGGCTGAGCCTGCTGGGCGGGGCGATTACGACTGCCTCTGCCATGGTGCTGGTCGGGTTCTGGATCGTTGGCGTCTTCGGTCACGGCGGATCGTCGAACCCCTATTTAGGAATCCTCTTCGATCTGCTTCTCCCAGGAGTGTTCGTCCTCGGACTGGTTCTGATTCTTGTAGGAATCCTCGTAAGGCGCAGCTACCTTCTTTCGACCGACCAGGTGCCGTCCTTTTTTCCTGAAGTCAACATCCATGATCCGGTTTTTCGGCACGGTCTCGATATTGTCATCGTTGCCACATGTATCAACTTCATCATCGTCGGCATTGCCTGCTATCGCGGAGTTGCGTATATGGACACGGTATCGTTCTGCGGGAACACCTGCCATGTCATGGCGCCCGAGAACGCAGCCTACCACGTCTCATCGCACTCCGGTGTTGCCTGCACAGAGTGTCACGTCGCGCCGGGAACGGCTGGCTACGTCCACGCCAAGGTCAATGGCACAAAACAACTCTTCATGGTTTTGGTCGACCACTATCCCAGACCCATCATGGCAGACCACAAGGTACCAGTGGCGAGTACCACCTGCCTCAACTGCCACAACCCGCACGCAGAAATGGGCGACAAACTTCTTGTTACGCAATCCTTTGCGAGCGACGCCACCAATTCGCCGACCTCCAGTGTGACTGTGCTGCACGTCGGTGGTGAGGATTCACTGGGCCATCTCAGCGGCATCCATGGAGCGCATTCGGGAAAGATCGAATACGTCTCGACCGACAACACCGACCAGAATATTCCGTGGGTCAGGAAGACCAACGCCGATGGCTCCACCACGGAATTCATCGCAAGCGGAACATCCGTTCCCAACATCGGGCATCCTCGTGTCATGGATTGCATTGGCTGTCACAACCGCGCTGCCCACTCCTTTGACACTGCGGAGGGCGCGCTTGACAAGATGATGGCGCAAGGCAGCCCGAACACATCTCTGCCATTCCTGCACAAGGAAGGGCTTGCCCTGCTCAACACAAAGTACGACTCCCAAGGCGAAGCGAAGGCTCGCATCACCTCCGGTCTGATTACCTTCTATCGGTCACAGTATCCTGCGGTATGGGATACCCAAAGAACGCAGGTTGAAACATCGGCCAACACTCTCCTGAAGATCTACCTGAACAATGTCTTTCCTGCCATGAACTTACGTTGGGGTACCCATCCCAACAATATTGGCCACAACGATTCTGCAGGATGCTTCCGTTGCCATGACGGCAGCCACACCAGCAAGGCCGGCAAGACAATCACGAATGACTGTTCCATCTGCCACAACCTCGTGGTGTCGAACGAACTCCATCCCAAACTGTTGACCGATCTAGGAATGAGATAGCTCATTTGGCGTTCATCTGTTTTCCATGTTCATCAAGGCACAACAGCGTTGACCCGCCGACTGTATGCCGATGGGTATCCGCCCATAGGCGATGCCAACAAGGAGTTGCTGGCCGTCAAAGATGAGACCGAGAACGGTTCAGCCGTCATCGTCCTCTGAAGATTGTGCGAAATCGCAGAACGGCTTACACGACTTTCGCGCGCTTTCTTGCGTGTGCTGGAGTCTGCTCGTGATCGACCACGACTGGTCTGCGTGCCGTTTGATCCGGTAGTTGATCGTGCAGCACCACATTCAGAAGTGCCTTATGAACATGGATTCGACCGTTGTAGCTGACGTAGCCCAGCTTGCGGAAGTTGTTCATAAACTTGCTGACGCGAGAGCGAGTGGTGCCGATCATATCGGCAAGCTCCTCTTGGGTGACTGGAGGTATCATGCTCTCGGGTTCTCCCGGCTTGCCGAACTCAGCCATGATGAGCAAAGTGCGGGCGAGACGCTTCTCGCTGTTGTTGAACAACTGGTCGATAAGGTCTTCCCGAGTCCTGACCCCCCGAAGCAGGACGAACTTCAGGAAGATGTCGGAAAACTCATGTTGCTCGTGAAGGAGTAGTACCATCTCCTTGCGGCTCAACTTAAGGGCCTTGCAAGCGGTAATAGCCGTGGCAGTGGCATCATGCACTTCAGTGCCGCCGGCAAGCGATTCTTCTCCGATAAAGTCGCCGGGAGCTAGCATCGTGACTGTCGCCTCTTTCCCCCTTTTCGAGACTACAGTGAGCTTTGCTCTACCTGAATCGAGGAAGAAGATGGCATCTGCCAGGCCTCCTTGCGAGAAGAAGACATGTCCTGCCTTCACATGAACCATTCTGTGGGTAACGCCCGCCGCTTCCAAGAAACGTGCAGGGTCGAAAAGAGTTCGTTTGGTTCCGGGCACTCAATCACCTCAAGTCGCACTCCTTTTGAGATGCCCAAGTGGGCGACGACGCAGTACTCACGGGCAATTAATCACTTGTGAGCGAGAAACTGTGAGCACTTTAGCTCATGTTTGCGAGGTCCCAAGGTCTTGAGGTTCGTCTTTGTCGTGCGGTCGATTTCTCACACGAGGGGCGAGATGGACTTTAGGTGTCACGGAGGTATAGTTC
>Ga0302226_10001361_pt1 | contig 18467 bp, 22 predicted proteins | sample II_Palsa_E3_3_FD_193524 | JGI IMG/M metagenome (GOLD analysis project Ga0302226, IMG submission 193524) | Peat permafrost microbial communities from Stordalen Mire near Abisko, Sweden - II_Palsa_E3_3 | ecosystem: Environmental > Terrestrial > Soil > Palsa > Peat permafrost | place: Sweden...
CTGCGCAAAAGATGGACCAGCTGGACGCGATCTTTGGCTCGATGAAGGCCGGCATGGACAACGTGGGCAACAAGGCGGCCGGCGAGTTCAAGGTGTGTTTTTGTTGTGGTTGGGCTGGCACTGCTTCTTTTGGGGGGGTCTCGTTTTTTGGGACTGTTGACATTTGCGCTATTTTTAGGGCCTGTGCGTCAAATGCTTGACAAACATCACCGACGACGACTTTTCCAAGAACGGCGACGTAAGCACAGCCGACAGTTGTTGACGCGTTTGGCTGACTGTCACACACACGCACGCACACACGTGGTCTCACACAGCAAATGTTCCACGGCAAGTGCTTCAAGTGCAACAAGTGCGGCACTGATCTCAAGAACAAGGCCTTCTACTACACGGCTGACTCGCAGCTGTGGTGTGAGCCCGACTACGTGGCCAACACGTACGTCAAGTGCGCGTCGTGCGAGAAGAACATTGTGGACGAGGTGGTCGAGTATGGTAACGTTTTCGGGGCCGTCACGGTGAAAAATCAACCGAAAAACAAACGGGACCACCATTAGACAACAAGTCGTACCACACAACATGCTTTGTCTGCGACAAGTGCAAGCTGCCCCTTGCCGGCATCCGCTTTGTCCCTCACGAGGGCAAGTTCCTGTGTGTTGATGGTATCGTTTGTGTTCTTGGGGGCGTATGACCCCCCTAAACATTGTTGGTCCTCGAGCATAGACTACCAAAACCTCACCGCGTTCCCTTGCAAAAAGTGCGGCGAGAAGATTACCACGTCCAGCGGCGTCACAGAGGTCCTCAAGGTCGGCGAGGACCGGTACCATCCGCGCTGCTTTTGCTGCACGACCTGCGAAACGCCGTTTATCAACAACAAGGCCAACCAGCACCAGGGCAAGTTCTACTGCGACACGCACTTTACCCTCGCCAAGGCTGGCAAGACGTCGTTGATGCAGTGAGCTGATTTCCTTTTGAGTTTCGGAACTGTACATAACCGTCATCAGTCAATTATAACACGGTGATCATGAACTAAAGATTACAACACGCGGAAAGGAAGTTCTATTCACAGTCTTGCCAGAAAAAAAAAATTATAGCTACATATTTTAGCAATTAGGCTAGTCGTCCTTCTTCTCGACGCGCGATCGCGAGAGATGGATGACTGCCACGCTGTCGCCGCAGTTGGCCACGAGCGCGTCGCCCACAAACGTCATCCGATGCACGACCTCGTCGACTGCGCCACCCGTGTTGGACCGGCGCGCGCGCAAGGGCAGCGACCTCCGCAGCATCGTCCGCGTGCGCAGGTCGAGCAGGGAGAGGCCAGCGTGACGCGGGGCACCCCACCGCGATCGAAACTTGACAGCGGAGGCGACCGACGTGGTTGAGCTGGTGTTGGATTCTGTGCTTGGTCGGCGGGCGAGCGGCGGAAGGACCGTTGTTGCATTGGTCGTCCGAGGAGTCTGCTGCTTGCTGCCGGACGAGGAGGAGGAGGAGGAGGATTGTCGGGCCATGAACGAGATGCCCCCATTGCCCCCGTGGTCCTCGTCATCGGCAGAATCGTCGCTGCTGCCATTGCCGTTGGACGACGCACCAGCCACCCCTGCGCCTCGCTCACTATAGAGGCCACCACCACTGCTGCTGCTGCCACCACTGCCGCCACTAACAGCACCAGCACCAGCACCAGCGGGTCTGTGCGAGCCGCCGTCGCCGCCCCCGAGGTAGCTCACGTAGTCGCCTGGCAGCGGCCGCCTTGTGCCGACCTCGCCCATGACCAGCACCGAATCGCGCAGGGCCAACGATGTAGCCGCGGGCGTGCTGCGGCGGTACACGCGCTGGAACGTCTTGAGGTCCCACAGGACGACTGTCTCGTCCATCGACCCGCTCGCGAGCGTGTCTGTTGCGCCGTCGACGCAGAGCGAGACGACGGCGTGCGCGTGCGAGTTGAGCGTGGCGAGGCAGCTGCCGGCCGTGGCCCCGCGCGAGACGTCCCACACGCGGATCTGCCCGTCGTGCGAGCCAGAGACGAGGATGGCCTCTGCGTCCGACGTCTTGGCGATGGCGACGTGGTCGGCAACGGTGAACGCCGTGATGGCACCGACGTGACCAAAGAGCGAGAGGCGCAGCTGCGGCGGCGGTGGTGCTGCCAGCGAGGGCGACGACGACGGGTCCACAGTGGCGACGATGGTCGACAGCGAGTAGACACGGATCGAGCCGTCTGAGAAGCCAGCGACGAGGAGGTCGTTGTGAACGAGCAGTTCCGTCACAGGTGCACGCGGGCCCTCGAGGGTAAAGACGTGTGCAAACGAAAAGGCGCCGCTGCCCTTGAGCGACCAGCCCTTTATCGTGCGGTCGTCGCTGCCCGAGAGGAGGATCTCCGAGGGCTCGTGCACGGCGAGGCAGGTGATCCCCGAGGAGTGGGCGCGCGCAGGTGGCTGCAAGGGCGAGGACGATGCCCGCGAACGTGACGGGCCACCACCGAGGGGCGAGGGCGGCTCGGGCGACAGGCGGCTCGTGGCCAGCGTGGGGCTCGTTGGCCCACCTGAGCGGGTGCTAAAGGGCGCTGCTAGGAGGCCGCCAAACATGAACACGGGCTGCCGAGTGGGCTCGCTGCTGGGCCCGGTGGCGCCCAACGAGAGCAGGTTGTCGTGGATCGAGCTGGAGGACGAGCGCAACCGCGGCGACGACGAGGAGGACGAGTCGACGGGCGTTGTGGCGCCGCCGGTGGGGGTTGCGGAAGACGCAGCAGCGACCAGGAACGAGCTCTCGAGGGCGTGCAGCAGCTGGCCGGTCAAAGCCGAGTAGGCAAAGAGGGACCCATCGGCACAGCCCACAACGACCGTCTCGCCCACGAGCTTGACGTTCCAGATGGCCGCTGGGAAGTCGTGGAGGACGTGCAGCCGCGTTCCTGTCGAGGCCTCCCATATCTGGACGGTGCGGTCCAGGCCTGCAGAGACGACAATGTTGTCGCCGATGCCGCCGCCGTCAAAGCACTCGACCTCGTCGTCGTGGCCCGAGAGGACGATCTCGCGGTACGGCCCCACGGCCCAGTCGGGCGCAACCGAGGCGGCCTGCTTGCGGCGGAGGCTGGTCATGACGGACGGCCACATGACGTACGCCATAATGACGGTCGTGAAGAAGCACGTCGTCACGACAACGGTCGCAAAGATGACCGCGAGCGGGCCCAGCTGGTGCAGGTACGGCAGGAACTGTGGCATCCACATGGACAACAGCGTCACCCAGTACGGCCACGTGTCGATCGACAGCGCCTGCAGGCTGGCCAGGTTGATGTCCGACCCGCCCAAGACGGCGGATCCAGCGAGGGACGAGGACGACGAGAGCAAAAGAACCTCATCGGCGGACGACGCGGAGGACGACGAGAGAGGCCAAGAGGAAGAGGACGAGGCCAAAGGAGACGAGCTCGAGGGGGCATCCACGACGGACGGGGGCTGCGCAGTCGGACGCCGCGATCGGTGGATAACGGGAGGGGTCAAGCGAATGTGGCTCGGCGGCTGGATCTGCACAAACAGGTTCTTGTTCTCGGGGTTGACGATCGCCCAAAAGTCATCTGCGGCGCTCTTGAACGGCTGAGATGCTGAAATATAAAGTACGGATTTAAGAGGGCAGGGTGAAAAAAAAAATTGAGGCACTCACGAGTAAGATCGACGGGTGACCATATCGCCGAGGCACCAAAGCTCAAAAAGAGGATTGTTGCGAGCAGGCCGAGCTATAATAAAATTAAAAACACAAAATTTTTTGTTGCTTATAATTAAAGAAAATCTTTTTTTTAAAAAAAAAAAAAAGGTACCAGGCCAAAGCAAAGCATGGAACGGGTGAACGATGAACGCTTCCGAGGAATCGTGGGCTCTGGAGGGGGCGGGGATTGCTTTCTAAGAAATACAAAGCATACTTAGTTTTTTATTATTATTTTTTTAAATTTCTTACCCGGCTGCGAGCGATGCCAGGTTGAGGCTGGAGCTGGCTCGCATGAGCGACTGGACGTTTGAGTTGCTGAGGTCGGAGAGCTCGAGACGGCGGATATCGATCGACAGGATGGTGATGAAAAACGTGAGGTGGAGGATGTAGTCGACGACGATGGCGACGGACGCGAAAAAGCAAAACTCCTCGAGGGCGGGAACAGACAGAAGGCTGCATCCCGTGAGGAGGACGAGCTCGGTCAGGAGCATGCGCGTCATCGAGGGTCCGGCGCTGCTGAGGCCAAAGCCGATGCGCTCCTTGACGGGGAGATCGATCGACGTCGACACGACGGCCTTTATTATCCTGGTCGCGTTCTCCACGCCCACAAAGATGGCCAGGAACGGCAGGATCTCCCACGGGACGAGGGTCAGCCGCACACCCGCGATCGAGCAGATGCCCAGGGACGTCACCAGCGAGGCGAAAACGGAGGCCACGGCTGTGAGGCCCAGGCCCGCCTTGGACTTTACGAGCTCCACGCGGCCCAGGGCGAGCGAAAAGTACAGGAAGACCAGAATGTAGGCCAGCGCAAGCAGGGCGAGCTCGGCATAGTCGTCGGCGATGGAACTCTGGGTAAACTATGGCGGAAAATAGGCTCAGCATGTTTATGTTTCGTTTTTCTCATTGGTTACGGTGTAGACAAAGTAGCGGATGTCGTCATCGCCGACGGGCTTGACGGCTTGGAGGGCCCAGAACTGCTTCCAAAACTGCTCGATGCTCTCCTTGTGCTCGGCCGACTCGATCATACTAAAGTACGTGACGACGATGGAGGACGCAAACACGATCTCGTGCGAGGTCTCGTTGAAGGCCGCGCCACCAAAGATCGACTGGAGCGACACGCTCGAGCCGTAGGGCGACCGGAACTCGCGGTTGGACAGGGTCTGCCGTAACCTCCTGTCCTTGTGCAGCACGTTCACGTCATTGTTCCAAAACTCTAGCGGCGAGTTGACGAGACACCGCCTCTGCTCGGCCGTGTTGTTGTCGTCGCCGCCGCTGCTACTGCTGCTGCTGCTCGGCGGTTTGAAACAGACCGATGCCAGCGTCACGTTGGAGCCGTGCGTGGCAAACGCAGCGATCGTCTGCTGCAGCCTGTGGACCTGCTCGAGCACGTCTGCCTCGATCACGCCGTGCGCATAGTGGCCGGCCTCGACGATGCTGCTCTCGAGGGAGCCGCCGTAGCCGAAGAAGACCTGGTCTATCCTCAAGTAGGGCGAGTGCACGTCGTAGAACTCCTGCGCCACGGCCTCCTGCTCGGTCACGGTCGCGCTGTGGGCCGGTCCTCTTGACCAAAACATGACCTGCGGAATCCAATCAGCAAGTCAAACGCGGAACGGCGCGTACCGGCTCGTAGCCTGCGGGCCCGTTGATCTTGCGGTCCAGGGACACGGCCGCGGGATACGACAGCGCGACGATGAAGAAGAAGCAAATGTAGATGGTCTACGTATCCCCATTAGAGAGAGCGCGCGCCAATGACGACGACGAGCGGGACAGCAACGCAAAAACGTACCAGCAGGGGATGGGACGCGCAGTTGATCCCGTGCACGTACAGCACCTGCCGCACCGATTCGTCCATGCCCGTCAGCAGCCGCGGGAGCCGCTGGAACAGCGACATGTCTAACAGCCAGGGGGCCGGGGTTTAAAAAACATTGATTGCAGGAGGATTTCAGTGGATTGGGCGCAGAGGCACACAGGACCGTTGGGGGATACCCCCGGTGGCCACGCACACGCGCAACATGAGGACAAACACGCATTCACGCGCCAGCATCGACCGCCAAACGATGACTCACTGAAGAACGAGCATAGGCGCGGACAAAAACCACGCCACTCGGGCGATCTAGGCATCCACGTGGCCGCCATTTGGGGTCAACTGCAGGACCCAGTGGGCGGATTCGGAATTTCAAGTTTAACAACTGCATTGGAAGCCAGAAACAAGTCTATTCTTTAAACATCGGCGCCTGCGTCGACGTCGTCCTCTTCGTCGTCGTTGTACGTATGGTTGCTTTCATCCTGGTCGTCGTCGTCGTCGTCGTCGTCTAAAAAGACATTCTTCTCGGCCTTGGCTGTCTTCGTGGCCGAGGGCGCGAGGAACGGGTTGATCGAGGAGGCGGTGGAAAATCGTGGGCGCGGTGGAAGGATGGGCGTCGCCGTAGGATCGGATGCGGAGGACTGCTTGCGCAAGGACGGGGAGGGCAGCTGGAACTCCATGCCCCAGCGTCCGAGCTTTTGGTAGATGTCCCAGGGGCGGATGAGCTCGGTGCTGATCGGGTAGAACGAGCTGACATCGGCAGAGGGGATGAAGCTGGCGCTACGGAACTCGCCCTGGTTGTAGCGGTACAGGATCATCGTCCACAGCGACGTCGTCTTCCCCGCAAGACGCTTATCCCGGCGGAAGCGCTCAGTGTCGCCCAGGAACGTTCCAAACAGGCACGACGTCACATGGAACATAATTACCGCAAGGAATTCCTCGTTGAATTCAAACAGGCCGGGCACCTGCTTGGAGATTTGGTAGACGCACTGCAAGGTTTTTTTTTTTTCTTTCTTTTAATAAACGATTACGATCATTTTTGGGGTGCATTACGTCCAGCCAGAGGGAAAAGACCGGGGCTCGCTGGGACTCTGAGGTGCGAGCCTGGTCCTCGTGGCCGTAGCGCTTTGCAAACTGGTGTCCGGTTGTGATCCACTCCTTCTCGATGAGGACGATGAAGCCCTTGACGGTGCGGTAGTACGGGTCGAGCAAGAGCATCGCCAGCGATGTCAGTTGCGACGTCCGATCCCAGCCGTCCGAGCAGTGCACGAGACAAGTCATGCGCTCTTCGATGATGCCGCTGATGATGCGGTTGGTGCCCACGAGCACGTCGCGGATGTGCCGCAGCCAGTCCCTGGCTCGCATGTCAAGGCTGCTGTCCTCAAAGCCGCGCTGGCGCTGGAAGGCCTCGCGCACGGCGTGGATGTTTTCGATGCCGAGAAAGTGCACGTTGCAGTGCGGGTACGTCTCTGTGTCCTCCCAGCCACCGCCCATGGCAATGTTGGCCACGGCGTTGACGCGCGGCCGCGCGTCAAAGACGTTGAGCTTGCTGCTGCCGTTCTGCCCCGCCAGTCTCCTCAGTACAGACTGGTCGTGAGGGCTCACGTTCTTGTTCAGGCCCACGCGCGGCTGCGACGATCGGTATATGGCGATGCCCGTCGTCGGGTGGAACCAGCTGAGCAGCTACGAGCGAAAAATGTTAAAATAAATTAGTAAAAAAAACGGAACAGAGCGCTTTTGATTACCGGTGCACGGCCTTTTGAGCGAAACTTTGCGCAGTTGACATAGTCGACATCGGAAACGTCCCTGGGGACCGCAAATACGTTTGGGTAGGTCGGGGTGACCGAGTAGGACCCGTTTGCTTCGAAGGACATAAGCAACACCAACAGAACCAATTTTTTTATTACCGTGTGAGATGCGAAAGTTGAGGCCGACCGCAGACTCGCCGATGCCCAGCCGCTGCAGCTCCTCGTTCGCATCGTAGACGAGCCAGCCGTTGGGGACGGCGTCGTCGAAGGAGGCCGTGAGGTAGGAATAGGCAAAGCAGGACTGCATGGGCTCGGTCGTGGCCTCGGAAAAGATCTGGAAGAGGGCCTGGATGTCGACGGCGGGGTCGCGGAAAAGGAGCGAGTAGACCCGCGTGTCCTTGCAAAACACGGTCAGTGCCTTGCGATCGCTCACGGTCTTCTCGCGGCGCACCGTCTGGATCGACCTGAGCGGGATCGAGAAAAAGAAGGACGTGTTCTCGTTGACGTTTGTGTTGGCGGCGGCGGCAACAGACGAGAAAATAATTCGATAGCTGGTCAGGACGAGAGCTCCAACGGCGGCCGAGTCTGTCCACGTCCTCATCAGCGGGAGGTTCTCCACTTGGTCGATCACCACGCGGACCTCCTCGTTGTTGTGCATGGGCGGCATCAGCCCTGTGAACTCATAGGTGGACAGGCGCGACGAGTTCTGACCATTAATAAAAATCAGGACGCTACATTCAAGCACGCATCATCGTTACGCTGGAGGCCTGGGCAGCCTGCTGGCGCTTGTGGGCTTGGTCGCGGTCTGTTCGTGCCTCCTCGTACTCGATCTTGAGCTCGTCAATCTGGAATTAAAAATATTGATATATTACTTTCCCCGGGCCTCCCACTGGTTCGTACAGAGACACCGGCGGCAGACTGGATGTCAAAGGACTCGCACTTTGAGTCGGCGAGGCGGTAAAAGAGCATCTCGAGGTTGAGCATCTGGTTTACCGACTCCAGCACGACAATGTTTTTGTGGTGCGCAAACTCGGCCATCTTCTTGGTCGCCTCGTTCTGCAGCGACAGAAACGCCTGCGTGGTCGCCTTGTACTCTTGGTTGACCTCTGCAAAGGCAGTCCCGTCGACCACCTTGGACTGCCCGCTCATGCTGTTGGCCTATTGCGTCACCGAAGGCTCTTTCATTGCTAGGAGCATTAATGTAGCACGCACCTTGGATCGCCACAGCACCATCTTCTCAAAGGCCTGGTAGCACTGTGCCTTGACATCGCGCGCGTCCTTGACCTCCTTCTGCAGCTCACGCAGCATCTTGGAGAGGACAATGTCGATCTGGTTGAGGTGCTTTTCGTAGATGTCGACGACCTCGAGCTGTGCCCCTAGAGGATGCATTTTGTTCGTTAGTTCCCCCTCCCCTCCCCACACGGATGCAAAAAAGAGGAGGAGCCCGTACGGGCAACGGCCTGTGCTGCCTTGCGCTCTCCGTCGTCGCTGTCGTCCCCTTGCTGTTGCTGCTGCTCTTCCACCACCACGGCCTCCATTGCCTGCACCATCCTGCGGTGCGCCTTGCTGTGCTCGCGCCCCGATGCGACGTACTCGCCGATCGCCTTTGCGTACTGATCCAAATGCCCGCGCGACTGCCGCAGCCGCCCCTTCTCGGCCACGAACGCGGGCGAGAACTCGGTGTCCTCGTGAATCGGACGCTGGGTCACGACCTTGTGGATGTTGCCAGCAGCCTTAACATTATTTAACGAAAATTAAAAAACACGACCGATGGGGCGCATAGACATACCTGCATCGCCTGCCGCACCTTGTGTTCGGCCGCTTTTTTGAAGCGGTCCATTTTGCTTGTTTGTTTGTTGTTTTCGCGGTTCGCAACCACGTTTCTCCAATATGACGCACCCATGACACGCTTATTTTTCCCGCGCCCTTTTTCGAAGACGGTTGCGCTGCCAATGAGTTACCGCTCCTCCGCCGCCTTTGCGCGTCCCTCTGCCGTGGGCGGTGACATGCTGGCCTCGTTCTACTGGGCGCAAGCGCAGCAGTACAAGAGCAAGGCGACCCCGTGTGGCTGCTGGTAAAAAACTGTCTCTTGGGGGTTCTGATCACTCGTGCCTTTTCAGTGCTATGGACGGGGACTTCCAGGGCGGCGGCGTGTGCACGTGCTCGTGCCACAGCGGCGAGGAGGAGGCGTCGCTGGACGAGGGCGTGGACGAGAACGGCGCGTGCATGGACATGGAGGGTCAAGTGCAGCGGCAGCTGGAGCAGGAGGAGCATGACACGGTGTTTGTGCGTGCGGACCACACCCAGCAGTTTCACCAGCAGCAACGGCAGCAGCACCACCATCATCACCAGCAGCAGCAGCAAGCGATCAAAAGACTTCTCGTGGCGGTCGAGCGCGGGGAGAATGAGGAGCAGCCAGGCCGCATTCTTGAAAGGATGCCTTTGGTATCGTGCATTGGTTGTGCACTGTAGGTTACTAAAGCGTGACTCGGTGTAGTTTAAACGGGCAAGGACATCTACCGAGGAGCGTGGCGATCTGCATGACATGAGCGATTCAATGGATTCTTGAACAACTACATAAATTTTTTATCCGTGCTGCTTTTTAATACTTATATACCACTGTTTGCTTCCTTCTTCGCGCGTCTCTACGGCGCTGTATCACTCGAACGGTGAGTCGAACGATCAAGAAACAAAAAGTGCCTGTCAAATCAGTCACACTTCTCGATCACAGACTGCACAACTGTAAACAACTGACAGGATGAAGGCCTACTGGCGAGCCGCCCTGCTCGTGCTGTCCACGGTCGTGGTCGCGGCGGGTATGCTGCAGCTCATGCCGCCCATTGGTGGCGGCGGCGGGTCCGAAATGATGGTCGTGCTCCACCAAACAACGACGACGACGGAAAGGGAAAGGCGCTTTGAAACACAGGAGGCGGAGGACCAGCAGCAGCAGCAGCAGCAGCAGCCAAGACCGACACCTGACGCCGCAGCTGACGGCCCAGCCGACGCAGCCCGTGCCGCCCCGACTGGTGCTGTGCGGGACGAGGACGTGTGCGTGGTGACGGTCGGCTCGTGGAACCTCAAGGAGAGCCACAAGGTGGACAGAGACAGTCTGCTGCCGGAGAGTGACACGACGGCCAACGCGGACCTGACCATGGCCCTGATCACGCACCGCTCGCTCGAAAACAGGCTGCAGTACTGCGCGCTGCACGGCTGCCGCGTGCTGTTCTTCAACGAGACGCTGGACCCGTCGCGACCGGCCGCGTGGAGCAAGATCATCGCGGTCCAGTGGGCCCTGTTTGGCGAGCCAGTCGTGCACGTGCCCCTGGACAGGGACCTGTACCCCGCCGGTGCCGCCGACGCCGACGCCTCCACGAGTGACTCGGACGGGCAGCCGCCACCCCGGTGCGCGTGGGTCCTGTGGATGGACCTGGATGCCTTCTTTACCAACATGACCGTGTCCGTCGCCGAGCTGATCAACGCCGATTTGGCCGCACACGAGCTGCTCACGGGCAAGCCCAGCACGATGGACGTGGTCCTGGCCTCGCACCGGCCTGTGGAGGCGCCCGAGTTTGTGGGCCTCGACCCGCTCAAGGACAAGGCGGCGTACCGGCGCGCCGTGGACGACATCAACACGGGTGTGTTTGTCGCCAGGGCCAGCGAGTGGACAAAGGCCTTTTTCGAGCGGGTGTGGGCCAGCGTGGACGAGTCTGGGGTGGACGACCCGCTCTGGGAAAAGGCCTCGATCGTCGATCTGCTGCTCAACACGATCAGCCTGGAAGAGTCGTTCATGCACGTGCTGCTCGTCTACGCGCGCCAGTTCAACGGCATCTACGCGGCCGTGTTTGAGCAGTCGTTCTGGCAGCCGGGCGATTTCGTCTTCCACATGACGTCGTGCGCGTGCTGCAAGCCGACCGATTTCTGTCTGTCCGTTCTCGATCGGTTCGTTGCCCGCCAGTGAAAACATCGACAAAAATAAATATACGTTTTCTTTCCTTTGTGATCAAACTGCGTAATGGTACAGAAAACTATCTAGAATAACTTGATGGAGGGGGGGCTCGTCACTTGTCGTCGTCCTCGTCCTCGTCTTCGGCTGCACCAGCGGTGTCAAAGCGGTTGTAGGCATCCAGGGAGGCACCGGGCGCGCCCTGGGTCTGCAGGCGGAACGTGAGGAGGCAGAACGTGTGGAAGAGCGCGCTACTGATGAGGGCAAACCACGGCCAGAGTGGCGATGCGGTCTCCTCGTTGACCCAGTGGACGAGCATAGCGATGAGCGTGGCCGAGAGCATTGCGATGACGCAAAAGGAGACCGAGTGTGTCAGGCGGATGAGGGCGCGCTTGTCGCGCTTGGGGTTGGACGGCATGTCGGACCACTCCATCGTGACGTTGACGGCGACGTAGGCCAGGCCGAGCAGGTCGTTGACGGGCAGCGATGGCATGGTGTCGTGGAAGACGATGGTGGTGAAGAGGATGTTGAACGCGCCTCGGATCTGCTCTATCACGGGCGACCACGTGGGGACACGCAGCTTGGACGCCCAGCCGCGGAGACGCAGCACGCTCAGCGTGCTGAGGAAGGTGAGGTTAACGAGGCAGTAGCACACGTTGTAGGCGATGAATGCGCCGTCGTCCGCGTCCGTCGCGCCCAGGCACCTGACGGCCGTGGCAACGTCCATCGCGTCGCCCGCAAACACCACGCCCGTCAGCACCACAAAGTAGGCCGCCGTGAGCACCGAGCGCGGCGGCAGGTCGATCAACGACAGGTTGAAGAAGAACGTGACCAGGGCGGGGTACAGGTAATCCAACGCGTCCCACTTGCGTTCGTCCCACGACGCGCACGAGTCCCACGCCGCGTGCCGCGCAGCCACCAGCATGTAGATGCCCGCGCCGGCAATCGACAGGCCAGCGTTCGTCCACCGCGATGCCTCGGTCGAGGTCGGGCCCGTCCGCTTGTCCTCCTCCTCGAGGGCTTGCATAGAAAATAAAAATAAAAATCCCCAAAAACTTTGGTCCTAAGCATCCCATACTCTTTGCTCCGAGGCACCAAAGTATAAAGAGAGGCCAAAGGATTTCTCGTCACAGCACTTTCAACAGGTATTGTGCTTCGGCCCATTCCTTGGCTCTTGTCTCTTACGGCGAGGGTCTTTCTTGTCCGAACAAAAAAAAAAGTCACGAGTGTCCGTTTATGGCAGTGAACATCCCCTCTCATGGAGTGTCTCCGGTCGACACGACGCATTGACACCACAATTCACCCTGGGAGGAGAAGACAAGAAGTGTCTGCCGCGGACAAAGCGTCATCGTCGGCATGCCAACTGCTGGTTCCTTCTTCTTGCTTATGAAATCAACGAACGAGTTGAATTACTTACCTAAGCCAATTGGCTTCCTTATTTAAGCAGCCCCGAGAATGCCAGCCTTCCCTCGATTCCCTTCCCTCCCGCTCCGTCTCAAGCAATGGCGTACACCAAGACCATCCTCGTCACCGGCGCCGCGCGCGGCATCGGCTTCGAGCTCATTCGCCAGTACGCCCACGAGGACCCCGCCACGCTCGTCATTGCCGCGGTGCGCGACACGGCCAAGGCCGACCAGGTGCTCGAGCTGATCAAGAGCGGCGTCAACGTCAAGCTCGTTCAGCTGGACTCGACCGACGATGCGTCCATCGCTGCCTCGGTGCCCAAGGTGCAAGCCCTGACCGACCACGTCGACCTGCTCATCAACAACGCGGGCATCCTTCCGCCCGGCGACAAGAAGCCCGCCGAGACGACCCGCCCCGACTTCCTCACGGTGCTGGACGTCAACTCGGCCGGCCCCCTCGCCGTGTTCAACGCGTACGAGCCGCTGCTCAAGGCCGCCAAGGGCAACGCGGTCGTGGCCAACATCTCGTCCACCGTGGGCTCGATCGCGCACCCCTTTGGCGCCTCGGGCGAGTTTGGCGCGGGCAAGCTGGCGTACGGCGTGTCCAAGGCGGCCCTCAACTACATCACGCGTGCCCTCGCCACGACCTACACCGACATCACGTTCCTCGCGCTCTGCCCCGGCTGGCTCCAGACCGACATGGGTGGCGCGAGCGCACCGCTCAAGGTCGAGGACGGCGTCAAGGGCGTGCGCAACGTCATCGCCACGCGCACGCTCAAGGACAGCGGCAAGTACATCAACCACGAGAACCAGGAGCTGCCCTTTTGAAAGCTAGAACATCTTTCCTCAATAATTTTTTGTAATAGTAGAAATGGAAGGACCGAAAGAAAAAAAACAAGCGCTTAAAACTCTTCACAGCGGCACGTGGGGGGATTGCAGCACGGCTGGAGCTCGGGCACGGGCAGGCGATCGACCTGCGTCGCGCCGGGGACGAGCTCTGCCTCGTGCGCTGCCCTTGCCTGAAGGATGTACGCAAGGGCCGCGGCCGCCTCGGGGTTTGTTGCTGTGTCGATCGCCAAGCGCTCCTTGAGGTCCACGTCGAGGTTGTAGAGCAGCGGCGGGTCGTGCTGGTAGTTTGCCACGTCGAGGCACATGCACGCGTTGATGCTCTCGCCGGCAAACTCTGTGCACGTGTTTTCGACCTCGTTGGTGATCCGGGGCGTCTTGAAGTGCGCCTTCCACGGTCCGTAGCGCATCGCGCGCAGGTTGTAGCCGCAGTAGTGGAAGATGACGCGCGAGTCGGCCGTGACGGCGTCGTCCTCGGCGCCCTCGAGGATCGGGCGCACGGAGCGGCCGTCAAAGGTGAGGTTGGTTGCCGATGGCGGCGGGAAGGCCACGCCTGCATAGTCGAGGATGGTGGGGAGGACGTCAAAGGCCGAGACGATGGCCTGCGAGACCTGTGCCTGGACGCCCAGTCCCGGGCCCCACACGATGCCGGGCACGCGCACGCCGCCCTCGTAGTCCTGTCCCTTGCCGCCACGCAGCGGTCCGTTGGAGCCGCCCTCCTCCTCGACCTCGAGCCAGCCGCCGTTGTCCGACGTGTAGACGATGAGCGTGTTGTCGAGCTGGCCGAGCTCGCCCAGCAGGTCGACGAGCTGGCCGATGGCGTAGTCGACGTCCTCGACAGCGTCACCGTAAGCGCCACGCCTGCTCACGCCCACGCGCTCGGGCGAGGCGAAGAGGGGGCGGTGGGGCTGGAGGAACGCGTAGTACAGGAAGAACGGGCGCACGCCTGCGTTGTCGCGGAGGAAGCGGAACGCCTCGTCCTGGAGCCTGTTGGGGATGGTGTTGATCACGACGGGCTGCTGCACCACGTTGGCGTCGCGCATCATAAAGCACTTTTCCCAGCTCTCGGGCTTGTTCTCGGTCGCGGTGCCGCAGTAGTTACCGTTGGACATGGGCGTGCCGTACCACGAGTCGAAGCCGTGGCTGGTGGGCAGGTACCAGCCGTCCGTGTTGTTCTCGCGGTTGATCCCCAAATGCCACTTGCCCACCATCGCCGTGGCGTACGGCGTGCCGGCAGCCTTGAGCGCCTCGGCGATCGTCGTCTCGTCGTGCGGCAGGCCCGTGGGCAGCGCAGGCGAGTACACGTTGCCGCGGATCGTGCCCGTCATGCCCGAGCGCACCGGCAGACGGCCCGTCAGCAGCGCAGCGCGCGAGGGCGTGCACACCTGGTTGCCCGCCAGGAACTGCGTGAAGCGCGTGCCCTCGTTGGCAAGACGGTCAATGTTGGGCGTGCGGATGGTCGGGTGGCCGGTCACGCTCAGGTCGCCGTAGCCCTGGTCGTCCGTCACAAGCAGCACGATGTTGGGCGCCCCCAGCGTCTGGGCATGGGCACAGCCACAGAGCAGCAGCAGGAGGGCGCAGACGGCCACTGGCAGGCCGGCACGGTTGGTCATTTGGTATGAAAGCGCGCCTGTGCTTTTATGCGCGCTGGAGTGAGCAGACAGGAACGACAAATTGCAGACAAAGGGTTACTTTGACTTGAGTGCGAAAGAGGTATCACGGGTGCCGGTTGAGCCGAGCCGACAGGCGGCTAAACCCTATATCCATCACGCGTGGGAGGCCACGTGGGTGTGAGCGGAAAACGTACGAGTTCAGAGCACCTTGGGCAGAGATGCCGTCCGGCCGCGCGCCCAGGGCGGATGATGTCGTGCCTTTTATGGCCGCACAGCTGTTGCTGTCGAGGGTTGGGGAGGAGGAGGAGGAGAAGGACGATGACGACGGTGGCAAATCCTCCTTGAGGAGCCGACTGTCAATTCTTAGTTCAACCGGTTCCATCTCCGTGGGCTTTGTGGATCCCGAAGAGCGACTTGTACCGGCAGACTCGCCAACACAGACACAAGCGAGGTCGAAATACTTTGAAATTTAGACAGAAGCCATTTTAGAAGTGCACCGTCCATACCTCTGTTTTGGTCATCGTTTTCTCGGGATGGGCGACAGCGGCGCGGCCCAGTCGGCGACTCTGGTGGGGCGATCGGGGGCAGGCAAGCCCCCCATCCACGCGGGCTTCCTCACCAAGCAGGGCGGCGGCGTCAAGACCTGGAAAAAGTATGGATTTTCCACTTTGTCACGTTTCCCCAATCTGCAACGTAACCAGACGGTGGTTTGTGCTGAGCGAGACCACGCTGTCCTACTACGAGGGCAGCGCCAACGCAAAGTCGTTCAAGGGCGACATACTGCTCCTCAAAATCATCGATGTGGGCAAAGTGGACGACAAGGATAAGGACTCGGACAAAGCTTTCAGTATTGCTGCCATCTCCCCCTGTCACCTTGTTGAATTGCTGTCCAAGGATTCTATGTGAGCGTCGAGGGCCGCAAGTTCATCATCTCGGCCGCCGACGAGCACGAGCGCGAGCAATGGCTGGGCTACATCAAGGCGGCCATCCGGGCCATCACCAAGGACCAGGCGGATGCGGACGAAGCACACAAAAGCGTGGACTCGTCGCATTCCGACGCCGGGACATGGCTCAAGTTTACCCCCGATGCTGACGGCATACCTCGTGCAAACTTCACCAAGGGCCCGTCCGATCAGCTCATCGAGGTGACTGTGCGCGTTGTCGCTGGCGCCGACCTACCTGCTCGCGATCTGGTGCATTTCGTTATCGCTGTGTCGACCCTGACCCTCTTTGTCTCCGCAGAACGGCTACTCGGACCCGTTTTGCATCCTCAAGTTTGGCAACACCACAAAGCGGACAAAGACGGTGCACCAGAACCTCTCGCCCACTTTCGGAGAGCAGTTCACGCTCACAAACACAATCAACCCGCAGTTGCCCCTCATCCTCGAGGTTTGGGACGAGGTGCGTTTCTTGTCTTGTTTAAACGAATACGGTCTGAAACCTTCTTTCTATCAATGCGTAGGACCGCTTTTCAAAGCCGGACATCATCGGCTCCTCGGTTGTCTACCTCTCGTCGCTCAAGAGCAACGTGCCCCAGAAAGGCTGTTTCCAACTCGTATGTTTTTTATTCTCGTTCAACTCTTGTAACTAACCACTGCCAAACAAAAATAGGGAGGACTCAAGGTCCATCTCAAGCAGGAGCAAGTCTCCCGTGGCTACGTTTTTTTGGAGCTCACGGTCAAGCAAAACCAGAGCATTTGGAGCGAGGTCACCAAGAATTTCCACTTTTTGATGAAGGGCTACGGCTACCACTACCCAATGCCGTCCTCGCCAGCCTTGGCATCCTCGTCATCAGCGAGCAGCCCTGTTGATTCTACAGAGGAACTGTTTGGCCAGAACGAGCAGCTCGAGATGAAGTTTGAGGGCGTCCATGCCCTCATTGGCGAACGGCGCATTCAGGGCGACCTCTACGTCACCCCCTACCGTCTCGTCTTCCTCATGTCCAACCCCGCAGAAGAAATCATCCTTACTGTACGTGAATGAAAAAAAAACATTTTTTTTTGGATCGTGGCTGACAAAAAAAATATTTTTTTTATTTAGAGGGACGAAAACCCGTTCAACTTTAAAAACCTTGTCATCGTCTACACGGGCGCGGTACCTAATTCCGAAATGACTGGCCCAAAGGCTGATCCTTTTCATTTTGAACAGATCACTGGAGTCACGAGATCGGAAGAGTTTGAGCAGAACACGGCAAAACAGAGGGCCAAGCACATCACCCTCAAAGTCGCGCACTTGCTGTTCTTCCCGTTGCAGCTGAGCATCGAAGAGACTGGTACGGCTTCTCGTTTTGAGAAATAAATTTATATGTGCCCTGTAGAAAAGGACCGCCTGCTTATCAACGCCCTGGAGACACGCCTGCTGTTCCACTGCAGCAACTCGTCACGCTTGCCCCCCGCCGTTCCCTTTTGCGACGACTACTTTAAGGCCTTGACAAACGCATCGCTCACCGAGGCCAAGTTGGACCCCGAGAGCATCGAAACTGGTATGTAGCTTGAGCCTTGTCGTTTAATAACGGTCCCCCCTTTAATAGTCTCGACAAACAAGGCCGACGAAATTGGCGATGACTTTGAGGTGGTCCTCACGCCGGCCAAGAAGCCCAAGTCTGGCGCGGGCGACGTTGGCCTTACGACTGCAGCGGCCGTGGTCGATCTCCTGCCAGAATACAACCGTCTCAAGCTCGTTGCGCAGCAGGCAAAGTGGTGGCGCTCGGATGTCAACGAAAAGTACGAGATCTGCAAGTCGTACCCGTCCTTTTTGATCGTACCGGCGTCCATCACAAACGAAGACATCAAGGAGGTCGCCAAGTTCCGCAACAAGGGCCGCATCCCCGCGGTTGTGTGGATGCACCCCATCCACCAGACGGTCATTGCTCGCTGTGCCCAGCCCAAGTCGGGTGTCCAGGGTCTAACGAGTACACACGACCAGGTATAGCCCTCCTAAATTATCATTTTTCTAAAGTCCGTTATTTTCGTAGGGCCTGATTGAAGCCATTCGCACCGCCGTCGACCCCAATTCAAAGCTGGTCATCTTTGATGCTCGTTCGTGGCTCGCCGCTGTGGGAAACAAGATGAAGGGCGCCGGGTCCGAAGACGTCAGGAACTACAACAACTGCAGCATGGTACTGGTTTAAATGTGTTTGAACACGACTCCTCACTCGCGATTTTGCTGCCAGGTCTTTTGTGACATTGAAAACATCCACGAAATGCGCTCATCGCTGGACAGACTTCGGGCCCTCTGCGAGTCCAGGGACGACGACAAGTTCTTCATGTTGCTTCAGCAGACAAGGTGATTGAATAACCCTTTTATTTGTGCTATTAGTAATTAAAAAAAGATGGATCGACCACCTGCGCCTCATCCTCGCTTCCTCGGTCAACATCGTCCGTCATATCGAGGAGCTCAAGGTGCCTGTATTGATCCACTGCAGTA
>Ga0302226_10001364_pt1 | contig 18454 bp, 23 predicted proteins | sample II_Palsa_E3_3_FD_193524 | JGI IMG/M metagenome (GOLD analysis project Ga0302226, IMG submission 193524) | Peat permafrost microbial communities from Stordalen Mire near Abisko, Sweden - II_Palsa_E3_3 | ecosystem: Environmental > Terrestrial > Soil > Palsa > Peat permafrost | place: Sweden...
GCAGCAGGTCATGGCTGTGCGGACCTTTGCCACACCTGCGGGTGCAGGTGTACCGCAACAACCCGCTGAACGATGCACGTATCTCGTCAGCTACGAAGGCGAAGCTGTCGATTTCAACGCCTGGCTCACGCACTACCTCATTCACCATCCGCCGCTCATGGCCGAGCTTCCGGGCATCCGCGAACTGGAGATCTACACGCGGGTCGACTACCGCAGCGGGCTCGCCTTGCCGCGCGCCACGGCAATGCAGCGCAACAAGGTGGTATTCGACGATCCACTCGCCCTGTCGGCCGCCTTGGCCTCTCCGGTCCGCGCCCGCATGAAGCTCGACTTCGATCGCTTTCCGCCGTATAGCGGGAGCACCCCGCATTACCCGATGCGTAGCATTTACGGTAATCTGCGCGAGGAGCCAAGCGATCGAAGGTCATGACCAAATCAAACCCGGGCGATACCGATCTGAATCTGCTGCGCGTGTTCATGGCCATCTGGGATCTGCGCAGCCTGACTGCTGCGGGAGACCGCCTGGGCCTGACGCAACCGGCCGTCAGCCATGCGCTGCGCAGGCTCCGCACGCTGTTCGACGATCCGTTGTTCGTCCGTACGCCTACCGGCATGGCCCCCACGGACGCGGCCGCCCACCTGTATCCGCCACTCGCCCAGGCATTCGGGATCATCAACGTCGCGGTGCAGCAGCTCACGAAATTCGACCCGGCGACGGCCGAGCGGGTTTTTCGCGTATCGATGTCCGATATGTCGGAGTTCTATTTTCTGCCGCCGATCCTCGCCATGCTAGAAGGCACGGCGCGCGGCATCCGGATCGAAGTCACCAATTTCCCGGTCGAATCGGTGACCGCTGCCATGCGTAGCGGCAAGGTCGATCTTGCGCTGGGTTATGTGCCGGGACTCGATCCCGGCTGCGTCAGCAAGACGCTATTCGTCGACGAGCACGTTTGCGTCGTGCGAGCCGGCCATCCTTTGCAAACGCCGGCACCCACCAAAGAAGACCTCGCCGGTCTGCGTTACGTGTATGCCAGCACTAACGCGACCGGTCACAGAATGGTCGAGCAATGGCTGGAGGAATTGAATCTCAAGCGCGATGTCGTGTTGCGCTTGCCGCATTTCGTCGTGGCGCCTGAAATCGTCAGGCACACCGATCTTGCGGTGATTTTCCCACGCAGCATCGCCCTGCGCTTCAACCAGAACGGGGCGTTCCGGATTCTGCCCTTGCCGTTCGCGCTTCCGCCCATCGAGATTCAGGTGCACTCGCATGCGCAGTTCTCGGCCGACCCGGGCATCGCGTGGCTGCGCGAAGCGATCTACGGAATGTTTCATCAGGCCGGCTTTTAGAACCCGCTTCCAGAACACACTTGCCGCACTGCTCATTTGCTGCACTGATACCCAACTCCATTTTCGGCGAATTTGACGCACCGAAATGGCGCGTCGAAACTGTTTGCCATGCGAAGCCCTCTCGATGAGGTCGCGACGCCCGACTCTTTCCTCCCGAGCTAACATGGCATCCGTGCAACCATCCACCCCCTCAATCGCAACTGCGGCGTCCAATAGCACGACCCTTAGGCGGATCGTCGTCGCCTCTGTCGCGGGCAATGCGATGGAGTGGTACGACTTCTTCGTCTACGGAACCGCTGCGGCGCTCGTCTTCGGGCAACTGTTCTTTCCCGCCAATGCCGACCCGCTAATCGGCACGCTAGGCGCATTCGCCGCATTCGCCATCGGCTTCGTCGCAAGACCGCTCGGCGGCATCGTGTTCGGCCACATCGGCGACCGCCACGGTCGCAAGGCGTCGCTCGTGTGGACCTTGCTGATCATGGGTGTCGCGACCTTCGGGATCGGGCTATTGCCGACCTATGCCCAGGCTGGACTGTGGTCGCCCGCCGCGCTCGTTGCACTGCGCCTGCTGCAAGGCGTGGCATCCGGTGGCGAATGGGGCGGCGGCGTGCTGATGATCAGCGAAAATGCACCGCCGGAAAAGCGCGGCTACTACGCTGCGTGGAGTCAACTGGGCGTGGGCGGCGGTTTCGTTCTGTCTTCCGGCGCCTTTCTCGCGGCGCAGGCGCTACCCCACGCACAGTTCCTCGCCTGGGGTTGGCGCTTGCCGTTCCTCGCGAGTGTCCTGATCTTTGCGCTCGGCGTCTATATCCGCTACAACCTGCCGGAAAGCCGCGAGTTCGAAAACGCCGAGCATGCCGGCAAGACATCGCATATGCCGGTGCTGGAAGCAATCAAACGGCATCCTAAGGAAATCCTGATAGCGATGGGTCTGCGCGTAGCGGAAAACGGCGGCGCGTATATTTTCCTCGCGTTCTCACTGGTCTACGGCAAGTTCGCCGGCATCGCCAGTTCGACCATGCTCACGGCCGTCATGCTGGCCATGGTCGTCGAAATGGGCGCCATGCTGCTATGGGGCAAGCTCTCGGACAAGCTGGGACGCAAGCCCGTCTACCTGATCGGCGCCGTATCGCTCATGGTGATGGCATTTCCGTTTTTCTGGCTGCTGAACACTCGTTCCACGCCCCTGATCTACCTGGCACTCGTGCTCGGCACGGCGGTCTGCCACGGCGCGATGATCGGCACCCTGCCTGCGCTCGTTGGCGAGCTGTTCAGCACCGAGGTGCGTTATTCCGGCGTTGCACTTGGGCACGAAGTGGCATCAATTTTTGCGGGCGGCATGTCTCCGCTGATTGCCGTTGCGCTACTTTCGCACTACCACGCGTACTGGCCCGTTTCGCTCTTTCTCATGCTGCTCGGGCTCGTGACCGTCGTCACGCTGCGCTTCACGCACGAGACGCGCGCCTCAACGTAGTGCACGGCCTCGTTCCTTTACAACTGGTCGAATTTCCGTACCGACTCGACCAGCAGGTTTCTCATCCACACAATGCCGTCCTCGTCATGAAAGTGCTCGTGCCAATGCATCGTCACCGAGGCCGCCGGCAAGCGGACCGGTAAATCGTAGATCTGAAATGCCTTAGCCTTGTTCAGGATTTGCGCGAGACGCTTTGGCAGCGTCGCGTAAAGATCCGTCACCATCAGGATGTTCGGCAACGCGACGAAGTGCGGCAATTCAAGCGCGATATTCCGACCGACGCCCTGCGCCCGCAGCGCGTCGTCCAAAGCGTGGTGACTATGCTCGAGAGAGCGCACCTGGATGTGCGATGCGCCAAGAAAATTCTCGAGGTCAAGCTTCTTGCCCGTAGGCAAGCCGCGGCGGCGCCGCGTCATACATACGTACTCCTCTTCAAACAGCAACTGGTGGCGCGTGCGCGCCATCAGTTCGGGAAGATTGCCGATGGCAAAGTCCAGCTTGCTGGAACGCAGCGCATCTTCCATTTCCTCCACGGGCACCGGTTGCACAATGAGCCGGGTACGCGGTGCCTGTTCGTGCAATGCCTTGCAGATCACAGGCAGATAGGCCATTTCGCCCGCATCGGATAGCGATAGCCGAAACGTGCGCGTGCTCACCGCCGGATCGAATGACTCGGCGTAGCGCAGCGCCTCGCGCACGGTGTCAAGCGCACGGCCCACGATCGTCGCGAGTTCCAGTGCGATAGGCGTGGGCTGCATGCCCGAGCGGGTGCGGATAAAAAGTTGATCGTCGAATAGTGTACGCAGGCGGCCAAGCGCATAGCTCACAGCGGGCTGCGAAAGCGCAAGGCGTTCCCCCGCCTTGGTCAGACTGCGCTCTTCCACGATGGCTTGAAAAACCCGCAGGAGGTTGAGATCGATATGGTCAAGCGAAGTCATGGGGCTACCTATTATTTGCGTCACTTATTCGGCAACTCATTTTAGATCGATTTGACCGATATTGGCTACACGCCGAAACTAGTGAAAACGCTAGCGCAAAGCGCATTGCGCGTGCCCTGGCCTCGATACAACTTCAAAGAAACTCTACCGTGACAACCCAGAGACACCGATGAGCGACACTCTCTATCAAACCATCAACACCGACGCCCTGCATCGTCGCGCACTGCCCGACCGCATTGCACCGTCCCTGTACTACGATCCAGCGCTCTTCGAAGCGGAACTCGAGCGCATTTTCTACAAGACGTGGATCTGGGTCGCGCACGAAAGCGAGCTGCCGAATTCCGGAGATTTCCGCACCACGACGATTGGGCGTCAACCCGTCATCGTGGTACGCGACAAGAGCGGTGCGGTGAACGTTTTGCAAAACCGCTGCCGCCATCGTGGCGCCACCGTCTGCGAGGAACACAAGGGCAACGCAAAAGGCTTTACGTGCCCCTATCACAGCTGGTCGTATGCGCTCGACGGTACGTTGCGCGCTCTGCCCTATGGCGACGGCTACGAAGGTGTCTGCGAGAAAAACGACCTGCCGCTGAAATCGCTGCGTGTGGGGATCTATCAAGGACTGATCTTCGCGAGCTTCAACGAGGAGATCGAGCCGCTGGAAGACTTTCTCGGCGGCGCCAAGCCGTGGATCGATCTGTTCATGAAGCAGGGCGCCGGCTATCCGATCAAGGCGAACGGTGAGCATAAGTTCAGGTTCAAGGGCAACTGGAAAATCCAGCTGGAAAACACCACTGACCTCTATCACTTCCCGGTCGTCCACAAGTCGTGGATGAAATCGATCGACGATGAAACAGCCGCCGTGATCACCAGTTTCATGACAAGCGACGACGCCTTCTGCCGCTCGCTCGGCAATGGCCATAGCCTTGCGGTGCTCGTACCGGAGCTGGTCGATCTCGACCACGACGACGGTGCGCCGCTGCCCGAGCGTTTCAACGACCTCGTCACGAAGCTGGCCGAGCGTCACTCGCCCGATGAAGTCCGGCGCATCGTGCGCTCGCTGATGGGGGTCGGCTTCAATCTGAATCTGTTTCCGAATCTGGCGTTATCGATGGCATTCTTCCGCGTACTGCGGCCGCTGTCTGCCGAGGAAACGGAAATCCGCCACGTCGCGCTCGCGATGGACGGCGGACCCGATGAAGCGAACCGCGTGCGCCTGCGCATTCACGAACACTTTCAGGGTCCCTTCGGGTTCGGCAGCCCCGACGATGCGGAAGCGTGGGAGCGCGTGCAGCGCGGCTCGCACGCCGGGCCCGATGTGCCGATCCTGGTGAACCGCGGGCTCAACCGCGAGACCACCGCGGCAAACGGCGAAAAGACCGCACATGCCACCGACGAGACGGGCATGCGCGAAGCGTACAGGCAGTGGCGTGCAATGATGGAGCAGGCATGATGGATGAGCGCAACACCCTTTTCTCGCAGCAAACCTTCGCGCGGGCAGTTGAGTTCATCTGGCGCGAAGCTGAGATGCTCGACCGCCGCGACTATCGCGCGTGGCTCGATCTATGGGATACCTCAGGTTTCTATGTAGTGCCGATCGATCCCAGCACGACCGACTACGCGGCCTCGTTGAACTACGCCTATGACGATCAGGACATGCGCGAAAAACGCGTGCAACGGATGACGTCGGGCTATTCCGCGTCGGCCTCCGATGCCGCACGAACCGTGCGCACCGTGTCGCGCTTCACGCTTGAAAGCGCTGCCTCGGAAGTGGTCGAAGTGAAATCAGCGCAGGTGATCATTGCCTACAAACGTGGCGTCACGACGATCTTTGCAGCTGACCTCTCGCACACGGTCAGTTTTGCGAGTGGCGAGCCACGCCTTGTTGAAAAAGTCATTCGCCTGATCGATTCGACCGAAGCGCTCAGTGCGATCGGCTTCCTGCTTTGATTGCTCGATGAAAATGCATCGGCCGTAAGCGAACGGACGATGCACATAACCGGTATTTCTCTCTCATGCCTACACTCGAAGTCTATTTAGCCGCGGGTCACAGCGAAGCCAGCAAAGCGACATTGATTCATGGGATGACGCAAGCGACTGTCCGCGCGATCGGTGCGCCCGCCGATTCGGTGCGTGTGCTGCTCAGCGAGTTGCCTGCGACGCACTTTGGTAATGCCGGCAAGAGTGCAGCCAATGGTGCGGCGCCGTCGCTACCGGTCATCGTCGCGATCCTGATTGCCGGTCGCACCGATGCGCAAAAGCAGGCGCTGATCTCTGCGCTCTCGGCGACCGGCGCTACGGTACTGGATGTCCCCATCGAAGCGACGCGCGTCATCATCAAGGACATCCCCAACACTGACTTCGGCATTGGTGGTCAGACGGCACGGGCGCTGGGGCGCTGAAAGCCGACGGGGTGTACACCTGCCAACCTGTGGCGCTACGCCAGGATAAAAGCATGTGTTGGTCAGGCGTTAGTCATACCGTCTGCAATGAATGCGCAGGAGTGAAGCGACATGACACAAACTGAAAACCCTCAAAAGCAGAGCACGCTCGAGGGACTCCAGGCGCGCATCGAGGCACTCGAAGCCGAACGCGCGGTGCGCAAGACAATCTCGCGGTATATGGCGCTGTGCGATGTACCTTCAGCCGCCTGCAACGGTGAGTCTCTGGCGGCGCTATTCGCCGATGACGCAATCTGGGAAGGCATCGGTTCGCAATACGCGCGGAAATTCGGCCGCCTGGAAGGACGCGCAGAAATCGTCGCAATGCTGCAGCGCTATCTTCCGCCGACGCCGCACTTCACTACCAATGTGCACTTCCTGACGGCGGAAACAATCGAGGTCGCGGGCTCGTCGGCCAAGGGGCGCTGGGTGATGCTTCAGGCGTCCGGCTACGTCGATGCTCAAGCGCAATTGATCTCGGCGCGCCTCGAAGTCGACTTCTCGCCCGCACCTGACGGCAACCAGTGGCTCATCCAGCATTTTCGCACCGAGCGTCTGTTCGACGCGCCCTGGCACGTCAACCCTCGAAACGACATGACATCATGACCACCTTTATCAGCCAGTTTTCCTTACGTTCCAACGAATCCGCGAGCGCGCCGACGATAGCGATCAAGGACACAATCGACATTGCTGGCCACCCGACCACCGCGGGAAGCCGGGCGCTCGCCGACTCCCCACCTGCGGCACGCCACGCCGATGTGGTGCAAAACGTGCTCGATGCGGGTTGGCATATTGTCGGCAAGGCGAACATGCATGAACTGGCGTTCGGCATGACAGGTATCAACGATTTCACTGGCACACCGCGCAATCCGCAAGACCCAGCGCGTATTCCAGGTGGCTCGTCGAGTGGCTCGGCGTCGGCGGTTGGCCTCAAACTCGTAGACGCGGCACTCGGCACCGACACCGGCGGCTCTATCCGCGGACCCGCGGCGTGTTGTGGGGTGATTGGCTTCAAGCCGACGTTCGGGCGCGTGTCGCGTGTCGGCGTCGCACCTGCCGAATCATCGCTCGACTGCGTTGGCCCCTTCGCCCGCGACATGCGAACGCTCATCGCTGCGATGGCGGGGATCGACCCAGCATTCGATATCGGCGCCGCAAGCGAGCGGTGTAAAGGAATCAACATCGCATGCGTGTCAGTCGAGGCCGAGGCCGACATACTCGAGGCGGTGCAGAACGCGGTCGATCGGGTGGGGGGCAATACGCGGTCTATCGAGCTTCACCTTCTTCAAGAAGCGTTCGACGCAGGACTCGCGGTGATCAATGCGGAAACCTCGCGCGCTTTCGGGCATCTGGCGGGAGCCGGTCGACTCGGCGCTGATCTCGAAGCGCGTTTGCGCCTCGCAGCCACGACGACGGCCGCGCAGTTGGAGGCAGCGGAGCAGGTGCGGCGCCGGTTCACGGCGGCAGTCGACCACGCTCTCGCCGACGTGGACGTGCTTGTCATGCCCACCTTGCCCACTCTGCCCATTACAGTTGAGGCTGCACGCAACGGTACGTCGGTTATCGCCATGTCGTCGCTGATTCGCCCATTCAATCTGAGTGGTCATCCGGCGCTTAGCATGCCGATATCTGTTGCCGGCTCATCGCTGAAAGCAGGCTTGCAGATCATCGGGCGCAAGGGTGCCGACGAACGGGTATGTGCTGTTGCGGCGTGCTTTGAGGCTGCGCTGGGAAGTGATTGAATGCAGATAGCGTTCGAGGTCGCGCTCGTCCAACTCTTTGCGACATGGCAGTCACCCGAGACCGTCCGCGTACAGCCCCTTACGCCAGGAGATGGTGATGCTGTTGGATGAACTGTTCTGGCGTCGTCAGCGGCTGACCAACGATTTCAGCCGCGCTGCTGTCGACCCCCACCAATAGCTGTTCCTGCTGATCGACCTTAATCGCCTTGAAATGCATTGCAAATGAAGGATCGCCGTCCCAGCCCATGATCTTGACGAATTCGTCGGGCGTGACCTGCTCGAAGCGCACTTCCTTTCCAAGCGTGGTCGCGAGGATGCCCGCAAGTTCGATGTGGCTCACTTCACGCGCGCCCGTGACCGGGATGACCTTACTACCGAACGCGTCGGGATTCTCGAGAATCTTTACGATGACACGCGCGATATCGACGGCGGCGATGGGCGCGAAGCGGCTTTCCGGGTCAAACGGAGTCAGATATCGGCCCGCACGGATTTCAGACGCGGTGTACAGCATCCATTCTGAGAAGAAGTTGACTCGCAGATGCGCGGTCGGAACGCCCGAGCGGTCGAGGATCTGCTCGGAGAGCCAGTGATTCATCGTTGCCGGGCTGCGTGCATGCGGGCGCGACTGCCGGTGCGACATGTACACGATCTGCTTCACGTTGTGCTCGTGGGCAGCCTGAGCGAAGATCGCGGTCGCTTCAACCGCGCCTTGGGTTAGCGGATAGCAAAAGTACGCCCCCTCCACACCCTTCATCGCACCACGAACATTTTCGATCTTCAGCATGTCACCAGGCACGATCTCCGCGCCCAGTTCCTTCAGCGCCTTCGAGCGGTCGTCTTCACGGTGAACAAAAGCGATGACCTTGTGGCCGTTTTCCAGCAGGAGGCGAACGGTGGGAGCGCCGGTAGCGCCAGTGGAACCCGTGACGAGAAACTTCTTCATATAGACCTCCAGGGATTAAGGAAATTTGGCGAAAACTTGTGTACCTCGATCGCCACTCAAGCAGTATGTCCATCATGTTATAAAGCGCACAACCGACGATTCGCCTGAAAGGACAACACTCAAACATGACGACCATCATGTTTCCATTGGCGAAGCATGATGGTTATACTGCTTGTCGTCAACACCTTTCTTGCCACTTTTCGGAGGACGTATGCGTTACCCGCCAGAGGAGACTGCAGAGAAGCATGCCCGCATCCTCGAACAAGCTTCCATTCTGTTTCGCGAGCGCGGATTTTCCGGGGTCAGCCTCAGCGAGATCATGAAGGCGACGGGGCTCACGCACGGCGCCTTCTACAATCACTTCGAGTCGAAGGAGGATCTGATTTCGGAGAGCATTGACGATGCATCGGCCAAATTGCTCGACTTCATGAAGGAAAGTGCGGCCTCCGGTAAGCCAATGACTCAATACGTCGACAGATATCTCACTGAGCAACACCGCGACGAGAGGGGAGACGGATGCCTGATCGCAGCATTGGGGAGCGAGATTGCGCGCGAGCCTGCGGCTCAAGCTGCATTCACGCGGCATGTGGAGGGTACGCTCAAAGGCTTAACCGAGCCACTTGCAAAGGCAAAAAAGAAAAGTGCTCGTCGCGATGCGATTCATACGCTTTCGAGCATCGTCGGAGCCATCATTCTGGCTCGCGCTGTTGATGACCCTGAACTCTCGGAAGAGATTCTTCGTGAGGTGCGAGCGGCTCTGGACTAAATGCGCGTCGATCCGGTGATGTCCAATTGAACAGGCGATTGCCCCCTGTCACCCTCCTTCTTCACAGGGACCCAACCTACCGACGTTTGCGGCGAAGTTCGCGCCCCGCGTATACGGCCAAAAAAAGGCCAACGAGCGTGGCCGCTACGGCCAAGGATTCATCTTGCCGTCCGCTGTCGATCGACAGCGTCGCATAAAACCAGAGGCCCATTCCGATCGCCGTCATGAGCAGGCCAAAGATAAGCCCCCACACCGGTCCCGCCGTATCAGAGCTATCTAATCTGTGAGACATTTTCATCGCTATACTTCCCCGCCCCGAGCTTTCCTGATTGCCGCATCCTGCGAGTTCCGCATTCGCACGGTCTGAAGGTAGCGTACGCGGTCAAAAAAACGCCATCAACAAGCTAAATAATCATCCGGACGAATGCCATCCCTGGTATCCGAGCAACCGCTCGTCAAGCACGGCGCGGCCGCCGGCGATCAGCCCGAATCGATCTTGTATCTGGACACAGCGCCTTTCGTAACGCGCGAAATTCTGCACGTCGATGGCGGCCAGAATACTGGGCACTGAACTATCATCAGAGTAGTCGAGTTGACGATCTCGCTGCCAGGCATGTCGCGCGAAGCGGCTCAGGATCTTATCAACCGGGCCCATATTGGGTGCCCCTACTCGAATGCAACTCGCAACAACATCGACCTGACACTGACGCTCGTCTAAGCCGTCAAGCGGTTCGATCCATTGCAGGTCACTGTGATCGGTGACTTGCAGACCGTCTACTCGGTTTGGAGCGTTGAAAATCGCGTCTCCGGTGCCTGAATACGGGAGCCGAATAAAATTTCGGCTCTTCCGGGCGAAAGCCGCGCTGTGTCAACGGCGCTTCATCTTGAGCACGCGAGAAATCTGACCCAGCGTAAAGCCACTGTTCTTGACGTACTTTTCGTAGTCAAGCGGCGCGGTAAGCGATTCCTCAGTGACGTAGTCGCCCATATAACGAAAGCGGTCGGACGCGGTTCGCACAAAGACAGGTACGGGGTCGGTCTGTCGCGCAAGCGTTCGACCGGCCGCACGTGAGGCCGCACTGCTGTCGCAAACAATGACGTCCGGGGCGTAGGGATTCAGATCCTGGCGCAATCGTGCGGCGACTACCTTGCCGCCCTTGACAGGCAAAAAAGCCTGCTTGCACCCACCCGTCACCCTGTGAATGTCTTCCCGGGAATATTCTTTTCCGATTTCAAACATGCTCTCACTCCTGACAATAACGCCTGACTGAGGTCCAGTAGCGTCAAGCGGAGCGATGATATCGGTCCCTACCTAAATCCCTTGTAAAGAGTGTGAGTGCCTTGGTAAAGGACGTATACAGTCCAGGACGAAGAGCTCGGCATACGTGCCGACCGCGCGCGAATGGCACGACATGGTTATGGTGGACGCCGGCACCGGCAGCGGCTCACTTGCCGCCAGTGACATCGAGGAACGTGCCGGTGATGAAGGAAGCCTCGGCGCTTGCTAGCCATAGGATCGCCCGCGCAACCTCTTCAGGCTGACCGCCTCTTCCCATGGGGATCGAGTCTTTGACGCGATCTACCCGTCCCGGCTCTCCACCGCTAGCATGCATGTCAGTGTAGATGTGCCCAGGGCGAATGCAGTTGACGCGTATCCCATCCCGCGCGACTTCTTTTGCGAAACCGGTAGTGAATGTCTCAACGGCGCCCTTCGATGCAGCGTAGTCGACATATTCGTTGGGACTGCCAAGCCGGGCCGATGCCGATGAGATGTTGATCACAGCGCCGCCTCGCCCGTTGTGACGCCAGGACATCCGCTTCACCGCTTGCTGTGCACAGAGGATAGGGCCGATCGCGTTGACCGCAAAGATACGTTGCATCCGCTCGAATTCAAGGTCCTCTAGCCGCGACTGCCGAGCAATTATCGCGGCGTTATTCACCAGCACATCGATCCGGCCGAACTCCCGGTCGATAGCCGCGAATAGCTGAGCGACCTGTTCTGGATCCGCGCTATCCGCGCGCACAGGTAAGGCCCGGCGCCCCATCGCTTCTACGTCGCCCGCCACCGCAAGGGCGGCTGATTCGTCGGAGACAAAGCTGATCGCCACATCGTAGCCCTGTGCGGCAGCAAGACGCGCAGTCGCCGCGCCGACCCCACGACCTCCACCCGTTATCAGAATTAGCGGCGCCTGCGGGACGGTATCCATTTAGCGAACCTTCATGTGGTGGTGGGGTAACAAGTCAGGGCTGGGACCGACTGAATGCTGGCTGCTCATTGGCTGACTTGGCCGATCTACCTCAACGCAGACAGGCACCAGAATAGCCAACGTGCGATGCGAAGGCAAAGCAGATTAAATGCCGGTCCGAGTTAGAAAAACTCTTTCGATGAGGAGCACGCTGCCATCCGCGCGAGGATTGACGATCTATGGCCTCACATTATGATCTGCCATGACGCAAGCCCTCGCAGTTGCGCCTACGATAAACTGCTACACGCATCGACAGCGAGCGGCCTATGATGGGTTGCCAACTCGTCGCAATTCTTCGATTCCTCGCCCTTTCGGTCAGCGGCCGGTTGTTCTCCATCGCTACTGCTGCAAACACTGCGAACGGTTCCTATGAAGCGAATCCCTCTGAATGTGCTGTTGCACGAAATCCGCGCCTGCACGATCTGCGCGCCCGTGCTGCCGCACGCCCCCCGCCCGATAGTCGCGGCATCCGAAAGCGCGCGGGTTCTGATCATCGGCCAGGCGCCGGGCGCGCGAGTGCATGCGTCAGGCGTTCCGTGGAGCGATGCAAGCGGTGCCCGCCTGCGCACGTGGCTCGACCTCGACGATGCGACCTTTTACGACGACACGAAAGTTGCGCTTGTGCCGATGGGCTTCTGCTTCCCAGGGCGCGGCGCAAGTGGCGACTTGCCACCACGGCCCGAGTGCGCCGCACACTGGCACCAGGATCTGTTGGCACAGATGCGCTCGGTCCAACTCACCTTGCTGATCGGCCAATATGCACAGCGCTTTGGACTCGGCGAAGCATGCGGAGCAACATTGACCGATACGCTCCTGCGATGGAGAGACTTCAGCCCGAAAATCATTCCGTTGCCTCATCCGTCACCGCGCAACATTGCGTGGTTCAAGCGCAATCCGTGGTTCGAAGTCGACGTGTTGCCGACACTGCGTGAGCGTGTCGCGCAGGCGTTGTCTGCTTCTGCGTAGCGGTACGCGGTGGGTCACTGCCGCCACGAGTCGAGGCGCGAGACACTGCCGTAATTTCCAGCTAAGTTTCGACGATCAATCTGTGCACGGTACTAGATATCGCAACATTTCAAGCCTAACGCACGGGACGATCATGAAGCTTAGATGGACAGCCATTTTTCTCGCGCTAATCGCGAGCGCACTGATTTCCGGATGCGCCACGCCGGTCGAACGAGCCAACGAGAAAGACGACCTGCTTGCAGCAGCGGGCTTTCATATCGTTCCAGTGACAACCGACCAGCAGCGTTTGCAGCTGAATACGCTGCCACCGAATCGCGTGGTGCAGAAGGTAAAGGACGGAAAAGCCGTCTTTCTCTACGCAGACCCTTATGCATGTGGCTGCCTGTATATCGGCGATGAAAACGCCTGGGATAACTACAAGCGGGAACAGCTACAGCAACATTTCCTCGACCAGGAACGCATGAGCGCCGAGATGAATGAAAATGCGGCGTGGAACTGGAGCATGTGGGGTCCGGGCTGGTGGGCCTACTAATCGAGCCGCTGCCCTGAACGTTCTGAATCGCGAAAACTGATCGAGAGCAGAACGAACTGAATCAGCCCACTACTCGATCCACCTGATTGCTGACGACGCGGGTCCGGTGCGTACGGGCGGTTATTCCCTGTCCACGTTTCAAATCGCCAGCGCTCAAGTTACACACACCGATGTGTCTCACCTTTCCCTTCGTGACAAGATCGTCCAGCGCTCGCAGCGTTTCTTCGAGCGGAAAGCACCCGGTGACACGGCATCCTGTTCGCGTCGCCGGGCGCACCCGCTTTAACCCGCCTGCGAGACGACGCTTCGCACGACGGTTTCCAGTTCCACTTCGCCCTTGACGATGTCGACTTCCTCGCCTTCGAAGGCGATCCAGCCTTCATTGAATCCGTCGAGCATGCGTATACGCGGCAACGGTTCCTTCATGCCTTGGGACCGGAACAGTGCGTCCCATGTTTCGCGCAGCACCACTTCCGCACGAACCGGACGACCAAGCACCTTCGCAAATGCCTCGGCCAGATCGTTCGGACTCGCACGTTGCGGCCCCTCCAGTTCAACGACACGCACGCCGTGCCAGGTTTGTTGAAGCAGTTGTGCGGCAACGCGACCGACGTCTGCGGTTGCGACCATCGGCACAGCCTTGTCGAGCGGTTGCAGAAAGCTGGCGATCATCCCTTCGTCACGGGCCGGCGCAACGTCCCATGCGGCGTTTTCCATGAACCAGCCTGGGCGCAGGAATGTCACGGGCATCGGTAAGTCGCGAAGCGCCTGCTCCATCAGCGTACGTTGCGTGAGCAGATTGGTCTCTGTGGCCTGCGCGCCGATCGTCGACAGGCAGACCACCTTGCCGGGTGCCGCGGACTCAAGCGCACCGCGCACGGCGTCAATGACAGCACGTGCCTCAGGAAAGCCCGGCAACGGATCGAACTCGGACGGCGGCAGAATGAAGACCCCTTGCGCGCCCTCGAACGCGGCGGTAAGGGAAGCCTCGTCGTCCATGCTGGCTGTCACCACTTCACACCCTTGCTCAGCCCACGACCGTGCCCGGGCGGCATCGCGTACAACCGCGCGTACCGGTTGGCCCGCTGCGAGTAACGTGCGCGCCACCGCACCGCCGACCTTTCCTGTTATCCCTGTGATTGCATACATTGCAGTTTCTCCTTGCATAGATAGTCGCGGCAGGGAAGTTGAACGGTCATCTCGTGCTCCCTGGAAATTGGAATGAAGTGAGGTTGAAACGTACTGTTGGGGTGCATTGTGGGCAAATTCGATAAGAAACTGAATGACATGAATGGCACTTGTGAAATGACGGATAGTCACTAATGAGTCATAGTGCAGTTTTTGACGCACTGTGCAGGGTCAGCCCAATGACATCGCCCAGCGAAAATCTCTCCAGCGGTATCAGCGTATTTGCTGCCGTCGTCGACGCGAAGACGTTCGCAGCTGCGTCCGAATTGATGGGCATGTCACCGCCCGGGGTTAGCCGGGCAATCGCCCGGCTCGAAAAGCGGTTGAAAATACGGCTCTTCAATCGGACGACCCGCGCCGTTTCCCTCACCGAAGAGGGCCGACGGTTCTATGAGCAGGTCATGCCGCACCTAAAAGGAATGGAAGAAGCGGCCACAGCCGCGGCAGGAGGCGTCGCGACAGTACGCGGAAAGCTGCGAATCAACCTTGATCCGGCCTTTTTGCGAATCGCTCTGAGCCCGAAGCTCGACGAATTCATGGATGCGCATCCTGAACTTGAACTCGAGTTCATTGCGAGAGATCAGCTCGGTGACCTCATCGTGGACGGCTTCGATCTCGCCTTGCGATTTGGCAAACCCCGTTCATCCAGTCTGGTTGCGCGAAAGCTTCTGGACACTGCAGTTGTTACAGTCGCAGCACCCTCATACCTCGCTCGCCGGGGTCGGCCAACGGAGCCTCAAGAGCTGGGGCGCGGTGTGCACAGGTGCCTCGAATTCCGGAACCCGGAAACAGGAAAGCCGTATCCGTGGGAGTTTCATCGCAAGCGCAAAAAGCTCGTTGTCGAAACGAATGGACGGCTCACGGTGAATGATCCAAGCGCGCTCCTCAATGCGTGCCTGGCAGGCTCCGGCGTCGCGCAGATGCTGCTGCTCGGAGCCGAGCCCCTGATCCGCGAGGGACGGCTCGTCAACCTGTTCCCAGACTGGCCGGATGAGCGCTTCCCGCTCTATGCATACCATCCATCGCGGCACCACACGCCGGCCAAGACAAGGGTATTTCTCGACTTTATCGTCGCCTTGACGAGTACAACTTAGCAAATCGACCTCTTCGGTCAATGAGATGCGGCGAAATCGTCGATCTTTGCGGGTAGATGCGGCTCGCGCAGAGTCCAGGTGGGTCGCGCGTCCGTTCATTAGCGCCAGGAATGAGCGACTCAAGGCGCCTAAGGCAGCATTGTGGTCATCAATGAAAGCCTGCAACCTCTTCGAGACATGCCAAGATGCCAACAGAATTGCTCGTCGGGCTGGAGGCTTCCGAGAATGTCGACGCCGATGGCGTGGCCTCGCTTCGCAGGAACGTCTCGCAGGTCATCGAGCTCACGATGTCCTGTTAATCCCCGGGGCGGAGTGTGGCTCGTGCAACAGCGTAAACAGTGCATCTCGAAGGACTTCGTCATCAGCCAAACGAGTCCGCTGCTGTCTGGCGAACAGCGCGTCTACGCCTCCTGCTTCGAAGGCTCGAAGGTATTTTCGGGCGGATTTCCGGCTGACAGCGAGGTGGCTCGATATATCCCGCTGCGAAAGTGCAGCCGCACTAGCAAGTACCGATAGTGCCCTCCGTCGCTGTATCGATGGCAGCCGAACAAGTCGTCAAACACGACCGGTTTCCTGGAATGGCGGCCTCTTGAGGTGTCTAGTCTCGTGTTGCAAGCTAAATTTAATAATTTAAAGCCCACCTCTCCGTGCGCCGACACACAAACGCTCTCACCCGCCTCGGCCACAATGTGCAAGTAGCGCATTGGAGCAACCCATGACCGCTAAACCCAGTCTCAAACGCAGCGTCACACCCAACTTCGTCGGGGGCATCCTGCCCATGTTCGTCGCGCCCGTGACGACGCCGATTTATCTCCAACACATCTCGGTGCTGCGCGCTATGGCGTGCTCGCCATCGTCTGGGTGGTACGGGGCTATTTCGGCTTTCTCGCAGGCGACAATTGCAGATTTGGATCGGGCATGAGACGCCTTTGGATACAGGCTTCTGTCGCGATGGAGCATTCCGGACCGAACCACCGAAGCGCCAACGGCCAAGGGTAAACAGTTGATAGAATCGATCGGCGAAGCTTGGACCAATAAGGCCATCGCGCAGGAAGCTTCCCCTGGAATCGACACGGACACGTCCCTTTCCCCAGGTTTCTAACAGCGACGAGGCATCCGCATGATCTCTGGAACGCCTTCTTCTTGGGCTCTTGCCGCTTCCGGTCTTGTCGCGCTCGTGGTCGCGGCGGTGATTGGCGTCGCCTGGTATGCAGGGCTTGTCGACCCGAAGGAAATGATCCGTGCCGTGATGTTCCTCGACACAGACAGGCCACGATTGGAGGGGCCCTATGCAGTCGGCTTCGCCAGTGTTGATGTGAAAGCGGGGAGCGACGGCCCTTCGCTTCCGGTCGATATCTGGTACCCCGCGCAGGCGCCCGGCGACGGCATGGGGCGCTCAATTCTGCGGTGGATCGCATCAGTCGGACATCCTACCTCGCCGCCGTTCACGCGAAATGGAAAGCTGTCCGAGGCCCGTGCTAAATATCCCCTCATCATTTACTTCCCATCATGGTTCAGTGTTCGCCAACAGAGCACATTTTACGCCCGCAAACCTGGCGAGCCATGGTTTCATCGTTGCTACGGTGGACGACATCGTGCACGCCCCTCGTCTTCCCGGACGAGAGGGCGAAGCTCAGGCATCGGAGATCCCCGGCGATTCGATGGAAAGCTTCGAGGCTTATCGCCCCGTCGCAGCCCTCCGGGCTGAACTGGCGGCGAAATCGGGCTCTGCCATCATCGACGCATTTCAGAATATTCCGGTGTTTGGACAACGTGTGGATATGGCGAAGGTCGGTGCCGTCGGGTTCTCGTTCGGAGGCGCGACGGCAGCGCAGATGAGTAGCGACGATCGACGCATCAAGGCCGTCGTGAATTTTGACGGCTCCTTGTATGGGCGCCCTGAACGCGGCAATGTCGAGGTGCCTTACATGATGTTCTATAGTGGTTGGACCTATCCGACTTGCGAGGAACTCCTGCATAGTGACTTCGCCACGCGGATCAACTCGGTGCTGACGGTCGAGTCAGTTGCGCACCAGATTCGCCAGGCCACGCTCCCGAACAACTGGACCTTCACGGTAAAAGGTACGGTACATGATGATTTCGCGGACAAGCTCGCGAAGCCCCCATGGAAGGCCGCATTCGAAAAAACTGCAATCAACAGGGCGAAGACCTGGTCCGAGATCAATCGCTATGTTGTTGCATTCTTCAACCGCTTTTTGCTGGGCGAGAATCAGCCTTTGTTGACGGAGCCAGCCCCGTTCGCAGAAATACGGCCCTTCATGGAGAACCAGGCGCCGCCACAAGACCGGGCATCGGCCACTGGTTCCACACAATCCCGCTGTCCTTAGATCACAACGCGTTTTTGCGCGTCTGGTCGACCAGAGTTGATCTATTCGACGCCGACTCCGGCCATGGCTTTGCCACGCCGGTATATTGAGGCGACATCCTCTGCTCGTTCGAAACCAACGAAACGCGACAATGCCTTGAGATAGGATGGACTTAAGGGCAGGAAGCATCCGAACATCTGGTCGAGTTGTGCGAGGCGGGCCCGGAACGCCCCGATATCGTATCGATACAACAGCCGCATGTATGACGAGAGGCGTTGCTTGAGCATTTCCTGATCGTTCTCCGAAAGCATGTCTAAAGAATGCCGGTGTCCCTCGGTGATCCTGAAGAAGTTCTCCATATATTGTTCTGTGAGCTCTATGGCGTTGTAGCGCGCTCCCCGGAGCCCAAGACGGCGGTGTCGTTGCTGTCTCCACGCGAAGAGCGGGTCT
>Ga0302226_10001366_pt1 | contig 18409 bp, 30 predicted proteins | sample II_Palsa_E3_3_FD_193524 | JGI IMG/M metagenome (GOLD analysis project Ga0302226, IMG submission 193524) | Peat permafrost microbial communities from Stordalen Mire near Abisko, Sweden - II_Palsa_E3_3 | ecosystem: Environmental > Terrestrial > Soil > Palsa > Peat permafrost | place: Sweden...
TAGAACAACACAGCAACAACAACTCGCCAAAAAAAAAAGCAATGTCTCCCTACATCGACGACCACCGGTCGGCTTCGCCACTGGAGGACATGGAACTGGCACACGTCGTTCCCAACCACATTGCCCACGCGGCGGGCAAAAGCAAGCGCAAGTCCCTCTTCCCGCTTCGCTCGCCCCGACACGAGACCGTCACGACGGAAAAGCCTGGCATTATTTTTCAGGTAGTACAAACAACATGACGATGATTCTTTTATAAATGCATTTTGCCCGCACAGTTTGCCGCCCCGGAGATTGTCAAGGATGAGTCGTCCCCACTCTGCCACATTCTGCATCGCCCACAGGCTCACCTTGCAGCGCTGCCTGTTCCCTCGGTCGTGTCGCCAGCGTCGTCCTCCAACAGCACCAGCTCGCCACCATCGTCACAGCAGCAGCGGGAGCAGGCCACAGCTATGGTGACCCGATCGCAATCTCCCGGTGCAAGCTTGCTCATGGCCGCTGCCGCTCAGCAGTCGAGTATTCAGCAGCCCCAGCAGCAGCAACAACAGGCCATGATGATGTACTACCCCATGACTTCACAGCAGGCACCCTTTTACGATCAGCACGCGTACAGCCTTCTTTCGCTCAAGAACGAGAACAACCGCTCGACCCCTGCAGGATCTGCCTACATGTCGGCTTACTACGTTCCCACAATGTACCAGCAGCAGCAGCAGCAGCAGCAGCAGCAGCAGCCCTACATGTATGCCCAGCCTCAGTACAACTACGCGATGACGAATTCGGCACAGCACCAGCATCAGAGGCCGATGCAGCAACACAAGCAGCAAAAGCCCAAGTACCACTCGCACTCTGACGAGGAGGACGACGACGAGAACGACGACGAGGACTCCTATAGCGAGTCGGATGAGGACTCGAACACTGCCGTCGTGCCCTCGGACCGCCACCTTGCCAGCTACCACCACTATGTACCAATGACCTCGGCCTCACACGCCATGTCGTCATCGTCATCGCGTCCGCGCGATCGCGAGAGGCCACGCGAGCGTATCCCCAAGCCGCCCAAGGTCCGCACCGAGCCGTACGAGAAGCCCGAGCCCCAGGGCAAGCAGAACAGCATGGGCGGCAAGAAGAGGTGTTTCTCGTGTGGTACCAACAAGACACCGTACTGGCGCGACGGATGGGACGGCGTCGCGCTGTGCAACGCGTGCGGCATTCGCTTTGTCGTACGGGATTAAATAAATAAATAAAAAATTCAATTAATACTCTTCTTTTTTTCCCCTTTATTAGAAATACCGCACCAAGTGCAACAAGTGCCTGTACATCCCACGCAAAGACGAGAAGCATCTCCTCAACTGTGTCCAGTGCAACGCGCCCATGCCACTTGCTTCGAACGCGTGAAAAAATTTCTGCATTGCCCCTCCAGCAAAATATTTTTATAGTTGCACTTTCCAAACCAAATCTGCTATTCTCACCTCTATCTAACTCTTATCTTTTTTTTTTTTTTTGGCTTGCCTGCCTTCATCACTCCTCTCTTCTCACACCAGGAGGGAAAAAAGCAATTTTAATTCTGATTGACTTATTTTCTCTCTTTTCTGTCTATTTAATTCCTTGCCGCTTGTAAGTGTGTTGTGTATAATTTCATCACTGAATTTGCGCTCACAGTCTCAAGGTCTCGAAACGCGTGAATTAAAATAACTGGGCGCGATACTTTCCTTAATCATGGCGGACCTTGACGCGTAAGAAGAGACGACGCCTTTGGGCTAAGAGTTGAAAGTGGGGGGACATTGGGGCACGGACATGTGGGACTGTCATGCACTGCACGGAAGAAAATTTTTGGAGGGAAAGAGGGGTGTGGAGAGGAAGAAGGGGAAAATAGTCAAGAACATGGACGCACAAGGGATTGTCTCTTCGTCTTTACCACGGTGCGCCGAAAAAACATGCGCATGCTGCCTGGGTGGAGACAATGGGGGGTCTAACCATACGGAAATAATACACGAATACTTTACCAGGCAAATAGCAAAGCTCAAGAGCTGCGAAATCATCTCGGAGAAGGAGGTCAAGGACCTCTGCAACAAGGCTCGCGAGATCCTTGTGGAGGAGAGCAACGTGCAGCGCATCAGCTCGCCCGTGACAGTACGTTGCTTGTGATACTGGGCAATAGTTGTGGCGAGGAGAGGGAGGGGACCGGCAGGCGGTGTGCGGCGACACGATGGTTGCTTTGGGTCTTGTCACTAACCTCTCGTCGTGATTTTTTTTTTTCTTCCTCGTCTTTCGTCTGCAGGTTTGCGGCGATATCCACGGTCAATACCATGACCTGTGCGAGCTGTTCAAGACGGGAGGTGACTGCCCCAGCACCAACTATATCTTTATGGGTAAGCTCGCGTTAGTTGACGAAGGCTGATGTCGTGTTCTTTTCTTAGGCGACTTTGTCGACCGTGGCTTCTACAGTGTTGAGACGTTCCTTCTTTTGCTTGCGCTGAAGGTGCGTGAGTCTTTCCATGAAAAAATTTATATGTCAGGCTTTGCTAAGCATTCGAATTTTCAATCCCTCAAAAAAAGGTCCGCTATCCATCCAACATCACTCTCATCCGTGGAAACCACGAGAGCCGTCAAATCACCCAAGTGTACGGATTCTACGATGAGTGCCTGCGAAAGTACAACTCGGTCAACGTTTGGCGCTACTGGTAAGTGACGATAGAAAAATTTTCCAAAAATTTTAAACTAATTTTTCTCCCCTTTGGCAGCTGCGAAATCTTTGACTACCTCAGCCTGTCGGCGACGGTGGACGACCAGATTTTCTGCGTCCATGGCGGTCTTTCGCCCACGGTGACTACCCTCGATCAAATTCGCACGATCGACCGCAAGCAGGAGGTCCCTCACGAGGGCGCCATGTGCGACCTTCTCTGGTCGGACCCCGAAGAGCAGGAGGGCTGGGGTGTGAGCCCGCGTGGTGCTGGCTATCTCTTTGGTGGCGACGTGGTCAAGAAGGTATTTGTATTGAAAGATATTTATGTTTATTTAATTTTAATTATTTGTTCTACAGTTCAACAATGACAACGGACTCAAGCACATTGCTCGTGCACATCAACTCGTCATGGAGGGTTTCAAGGGCATGTTCCACAACGACAGCGATCCCAAGGGCAAGGATGACGCCGCACCCATTGTCACCGTATGGTCTGCGCCCAACTACTGCTACCGGTATGTTGTCAACAATAAAATATTTTTTTAATTTATTTTTTAATTATAAACCGTATCTAGCTGTGGCAACGAGGCTGCCATTTGGGAGATCAAGGACAACCTCGTCTGCAAGCCCAAGTACTTTAGCGCCGCAACCAACAACGCCCCTGAGATCCCGTCTAAGCGCCACCCCCCGGACTATTTCCTCTAACAGCAATAGGAAGTAACTTTTTTTTTTTTTTTTCACACTCCCTATAAAAAAAATTTTAAAAAAGAAACCTCTTCTAAAATTTAGCGCAGAAACTTTGTTACTCTCCTCTTGTTTCCCCTGTACACTAGAACAAAATTTTCATAATAGCCAAAAAAAAAATAATAAAATGGTTTAGACAACTGGGATGGGCGGACAAAAGGGTCGCAGCGGGTCTCGAATGCCAATGTTTTCGAGCAAGCCCTCACCAGACAACTGAACGAGGTCGTCGTAGCGCTGATGGATGAGAAGCGTGCGAACGCACAGCTTGACGAGGGTCGGCAGCTGCGGGGGCTTGCCGCCGGCCTCGTTGAGGATCCCGCGGGTGACATCGTTCTCGGCAAGGTGAATGGGCAGCTTGCCGCCGTTCTGACGCGACCAAGGTCGCGCGCCGTAGCTGAGCAGGAGCTCGAGGACAGCGTTGTCGTCCTCCGATGCCTCCTGCGCAGCCAGATGGAGCGGCGTGGTCCCGACAGAGTTTGGGGAGTGGACGTTTGCGCCCCACTCCAGGAGCATCCGCACGACATTGATGTGGTTGCCCTCGACAGCGCGATGCAGGGCAGTCCACCCGTTTGACCGGGCGATGAACGTATTTGCGCCGTTCAACAATAGCAGGTTGACGACCTCGACGTTGCCACTGGCAGCTGCCATCACCAGCGACGTGTTGCCCCGGTTTGTTGCTGCGTTAACTAGCGGGGAAGTCTTGCGCTGTTGCTGCTGCTGCTGCTCGGAAGAAGGAGGGGACGTCGTCGCTCGCAGGATTTCGCGGCACAGCTCCAAGTGGCCCAGCTCTGACGCGCGGTGGAGGCACGTCCTGCCCTCCTGGTCGCGAGCGAGGAGATCCACTGCCGCGACCGCCGTCGTTGATGGCGACGACGAGGAGGAGGACGGGACGGCGCTCGTCAGCGCCCGAAACACTTCGACGCTGCCGTGCTCTGCGTTGAGCAGCAGCGGCGTGACGTTGCGCTGGGCGAGGCTGTTGGGGTTGGCGCCGGCCGCCAGCAGCATGCGCACCACCTCTGGATGCCCGCGGTAGCAGGCCCAGTGCAGCGCCGTTTCGTGGTACTCGTCGCGCTCTTCAATGTCCAGTCCGCCTCGCTGCAGCATAGCCTCAAGCAGCTCTGTGTCGCCGCGCTTGGCCGCGTCAAACAGCGCCAGCTTTGGCAGCAGAAGCGCTTTCATGCGTCGCAGCGTCGTCATGTTGTAACCTCGAGTGCACAACTGCTGCGAAATCAAGTCTCTCAACTGTTGTGCACTCTAGGTTATGTCGAAGCAAAGCGGGAAAAAGAAAACAATCTGTGAACAACTCTGCAGCTGCTAGGCTGTCTGCTAAGGTGTTAGTGTTGTTGGGCGAGATGTGCGCGAAGGTTCTTGATGAGCTCAGCAATATTCTGGCCAACGATCGAGCGCACGTTGATCATGATCCAGCCGCCGAGCTCGGTCTGGACGAACCAGTGGAGGCGGCACTTGTTCTCGCCGAGCTGTGTACGCCAGTCAGGGATCGAACGGCCCAGAGAAAAAGAGAGAGAACGCTTGCATGAGAAAAAAACAGGCAAGGTACGCATGACTTACAGGGACAATCGCATAGCCGACATCGTGGTGCTTGCCGCGAACTGTAGGAGCCTTAACCGGCTGGATCGAGTCCTCTGCTGCGTTTTGGACCTACAGATAAAGGGAATATAAGCAGGGTGCGGCAAAGGGTGCTCGACTTACAACGACAGTGACATCAGCCCCTTCGACCTTGATGCGTGCGTTGACAAAGTCGCGCGCAGAGACACTCAAGCGGCCGTCCACCATCTGTTCCACAACGTGGTCAGCACGAGAGCACGTGTACATGTGCATGTACCTGGTACACGATGTCCACATTGTCGCCGAGGTCCTGCAGGACCTTTGACACGCTGTTGATCGACTTGTCCCAGACGAGACGCTTGGACCAGTCGTAACAGGCGTCGAGCACGGCCTGGGCTGAGGTAGCTAGAGAGTTAGCAAGTAGGTGAGTTACAGCCGTGCGGTACCAGAGGCGTCGAGCTCGACGGTGGCCTGATAGCGCTCGGGCTTGAGTTCCTTGTACACGACCTTGATGCCCTCCTGGGTTGGTTTTGTGCAACCTGTCAGCTCACGCTTGCGCGCAAACAGTGCAAGCAAACGTACGCCTTCCTGCAGCGGCAGCCAGCCAGTTTCGTTGATCTCCTTCTTGATGCGTGCGACGCCTTCCTCGAGACGGGGCAGGTACTTTGCGGACATTTTGCAGGTACGCTTGAGTAAACAAATTGGGGTCTTTCTGATTGCAGGAACCGCGTGATCGCACCAACGTGTCCCTGCCGTTGCGCAAACCCTCTTAGGTACCGTATTTTTCACTGTCTATACATGACAACCTTATTTTCTCATCTGTTGTGCACCCCTAGGACTTTCGATCAAAAGAACAGCCACAGGAGAAGGAAAATTATACAGACGGCGATGACAACGCTGAGGATGATGTTGTCGCGCTTCTTGCGCGAAGAGATCTTTTGGATCAGCTGACCTACGCCGGGGAGGGTCGCCAAGACCTGGATGGCACGATTTGTGGTGTTGTACACGCTGTTCCTTTGTAGGCGCAGCTGTTCTTGTGCCGCGAAAGCGGTTCTGGGAAGGGAGGAAAAATACTTTTTGTTACTCCCATGTGTTTGGGTAGTTTTCGCCCAACGTACTCGAGGATTTGGTCCGCCATCTTGTTTGAACGGTCAATGCTCTCGCGCTCTGTGAGCAGGGTTTCGCCGCGGGTCGACTTGTATACACTGGCAAGCGTTTAGTTTTTTTTTGTTTTGTGTGAGCACTTTGTTAGTTGGCTCCCATCACCACAGCACGTACTTGATATCCTCCTGCACCGACTGCAATAGCTCGGCATGCTCGCGGGCTGCGACAATGTTTGCTTTCGTCTTTTTGAACTCTTTGGTTGTGTCAAACAGGATATCGCGGTGACGTTGAAGCGTGTGCATCATCGCCGACGTTGCGGAAGGACCCATCTCCTCCAGTGTCCTGCTCATTGATTCGACCAGGTCTGAGAGCTGCAAGAGAGAGAAATTTTGGGTGTGCCCTTTTTTCCACAACCATGCGAAGATACCTTGCGAAGCAAATCTTCTATTTGCAGCGCCGTGGTCTCCGATACTCGTTCTGACCCCACAGGCTGCTGCAAGCCGCCGCGCCCACTGAACGATGATCCGAGCTTTCCAAACGCGACCAGCCGTGCATCGATTTCGCCCTCGAGCTGCTGGGCCTATGACGGTGCGTGGTCATTTGGTGCACAGTCGAACACACACACACTCTCAGCAGCAACAAAAAGAAGATAGCAAATACCTGTTTGCGAAGGGTCTCCCAGGTCGCACCAGCCGACGTTGCCGTGCTCGGCGCACTCGAAGCCGCTGCCTGTGCTGCCGCTGCGGACGCAGCAGACCCCACGGTGGTGGTGGTCGATGACGGCACCGGCGATGCAGTGGACGAAAGCGGCAAGCCCGCCGACGTTGTACTCATTGCTGCCTGTGTCTGAATGGTCAAGCGGTGCAGAGCGGAGCGGTGGTGGCTAAATTGGGCCGTTTTTTTTCTGAAGGACAAGTGTTGCCCAGCACAACAGAACAGAGAACGGGTAAGAAATCACCACCATTTCAAGGAGTGCGTCACTGGAGTGCCGATGTCACTGCAGGACGCCAAACTCGAGCTCGAGGCCTACCTGGGCTCCAATGCGCCTGTACGTTCGCGACGACACACACACACACACCTTTCCCACAAGCACGGGTCCTTATTATTTTTCCGTTTTGCAGCAATACTGGACGTGCCTGCGCAACTTTTTGACAGCACGGGTGTCAAAGATCGAGCTGGACCTGGTTGCGCGCGAGTTCCTGTTGGACCAGAAAGGTACTGTGGTCATGGTCCCCGTGCGCTAAACGAGGCGATCCCTAAAACAGGGCTGGCGCTGCACAACGCCTTTTTGCGGACGGTCCTGGTGAACGCCGCGACAAAGGACTCGGCGTCGCTACCAACGTCCGGAGAGCGATTGATCGGCTTTGGGGAGGCCTCGGGCGACTATGCGCGGCCCAAAGAGAAAAGGCCACAGGTGCGCCTGACGGACGAGCTCGTGCGGAGACTGCACAAGACGCGCGAAATTATGACCATTGCAAAAGCAGACAGACAAAACATCAAGGCGCTCGTCCAAAGGCGGAAGGGCTCAAAGAACGCCGCGCCACCGCCTCCGCCGCCCGTCAATCTGCCGCCACCCGTGCTCCTGTTCACTCCGATGCAAAATCCGCTCCGTTTTCGTACGCACGTCTGTGTTGTTCTTTCTCTAATTTTTTTTTTTTTTTTGTGGTGGTGGTGTGGGGGGATCGTTCCAGCCGACAACGACTCGTGTTGGGACACACGCGAAATCCCAGGCTATGCCGAGCTGCGCCAGCGTCTGCTGCAAAAGGTCGATGAAAGTGGGCTCAAGTTTGTGAACGACCAGGTGGTCTACCTTCTCATGTTTGCCCTGGAGGTATGACCAAAAGGAGAGTTTTTATTTTTATTTTAAATTCACACAAAAATAAAATGCACAGGTCCACATCAAAAATGTTATAACGAATTTCATTCGGCGAGTCAGACCACTCAAGGGCGTGGGCACCGTACGCCTCGGAACCCTCGACACGAACTCCGGAGTGCGAACCATGACACCGAGCGAGGCGATCGCGCAACGAAAACACAAGCATGTCATACGCATCGAGGACCTATTGCTTTCGCTTGAGATGGCACCGCACATCCTCGGCGAAAACAAATTTTACTTGGAAAAGATGTCGCATCAATTGTACGCGGACGAATCATGAACTCTATATGCCAAAATCTCGACTCTTTTCCCCTTTTCTCAGCGTACGTAAAAAAAAAAAAAGAACTCTCGACTTAGAAAACGAAATCGGCAGAGGCACTCTCTATGGCCCAACGGAACTTGTCGATCAGGGTCTTGTTGAAAACCTTCTCGATCGGAACGCTGTGCTTCTTGCACCAAGCAACGGTGATGCGGGGGTCCAGGTAGTTGATCTTGGAGGTGCCGAGGGCGGTCGTCTTGTTCTCATCCTTGTCCATCTTTTCGACCTTGAGCTTGTAAATGCGCTCATCAATAGTGGCAACCTTCTTGAGGATTTGCTCCACAGAGAGGCCAGACGATGAGCGTTTCCTTTTTCATATTTTATTTTCTCCCAAAAATAAAATAAAAAGAGCCTCCTTTGTAATACCGTTTGGCAGACTTTTCGGGCGCCGTGTACTCTTCGCCCTTCTCCTCTGCCTGTTTCTTCTTCTTCTCCTCCTTTTCGTCCTCCGTTTTCTTCTCGAGGATCTCGGCTTGGTCTTCGTCAAAGTCACTCTCCTCATCCACCTCTTCGATGGTCGTGGGGTTCTTCTTGCCCTTCTTTGGCGCCTTCTTCTTGGCAGACTCCTTGCTCGACCCGGCCAGAGGCTTGTCGTCGTCGTCGTCGTCATTGTCATTGCCGTCCTCGCCATCTTCGTCAGACTCGTCCACGACCTCCTTCTTCACGGCCGCCTTCTTCTTCTTGGACTTTTTGCTGCCGCCACTCTGCTCGAGCGCCTCAGTGCGCAGACGGTACCGTTCCAGTTTGAGGAGCATGATCTTGTCGTCGAGCTTTTGCAGCGAGTTTTGAAGGGCTTTCGGTACACTCCGTTGATGGTTGCAGAGGATGGCAGCCTGTCGGTTGGCACGGTTGTAGGCCAGCACAAGGTCGGCAATCACAGTCGAAGCCGGGGTCTTCTTGAGTTCGTCCTTGAGAATTCAAAATTACTAAAAAAATTTTTCAAATCGCATCCTTGTTTGTCATACCTGGAAGGTAATGGACGCGTTAAAGGTGCGGAAGACTTTAGCAGAGAGACCGGGCATAAGACTTTTCAGATGATCGTTGAGCTTCAGGGTGTCGATGCGGTCAAACAAGAGGTCGCCCGTGACCTTTTGCTCGTCCTTCTTGCCGCGTTTGAAAATGGCGAGGTTCTTGAAAACCTGCTTGTCCACGGGGACCTCGTTGTAGTATCGCATTGAATCCTTGCCGAGAAAGTCAAAGATGACGACGTTGGGCTCTTGCAGAGTGATATGCTCAACGCGGAGGGAGCAGCAGCCGACGGTATCAGCCTCCTCGTCCGTGTCCTTTTCGTTGCCAGCACGGAGGGCGAGCTTGTCGATCAGGTAGAGGGCCGTCGCACGCTGTCGCACGATCGTTTGACTGTCGCTCAGCTCTTGGGTGTACTGCGTTCGGATCTTGCCAATGTGTTTCTGGGATCAAAGTACTCGTTTAAATCACTCTGCTGTCGTTGTTGCCGTTGTTATACCTTGAGCTCGCGCGCCTTGTCGTACTTTTTCATGTCGTTGATGCCCTTGAGACTCGAGTTGGCCGAGAGCCAGACGTACTTTGTCGCGCTGTTGACGTTCTCAGTCCACATCGCGAGCCACATCGCCTTGTTGTTGTGCACGATACTCGCCCAGCTAAGAACAAACGTCAAAAAATGCAAACACTTGTCTTGCTTTGTCTTACTGGTGGCCCTTGGGTGGATCGGGCACCTTGCAGCCCTCACCGACGTTGATGGTCACCTGTTCGGGCCTGACCCGGCGCTAAAATAAATAAATGAAAATAATAAAAACGCCCCCTTTTAATAACCATCAAACCAGCAAACAAAAGCAAAAACAAAACCTTCAGCGTGCCCGCCTTGGGGTGCGCACCACGTCCCTTGAACAAGCTTGGAGGTTCGATACGATAGTTGCCGACTTTCTCTTTGCGACCGTCAATCAGGCACCAGCCATAGTGGTCGTCGAGTGCCTTCTTGTCTTCCTTTTCCTTCTTCTTGTCGTCCTTTGTCCGCTGCTTCTTCTTCTCCCTTTGTTCCGTCAAATAGGTGGCGATCAACGAGAAATCGCACTTTCCAAAGTCCCTGATGCCAAGATTCTGCAAGCACAGGTGTAGGTCAATTGAACCAACTTTGAACAAATTATTAAAACATACAACAGAGCCCTCTGTCTCGCACTCCTTCAGTACTTCCTTAAAGTCGCGGAAGAAGTTTGCTTGGAAGACCTTTATTGTTGTTTTGTTTTGTTAAGAAATGAAGTTTGGTTTCTGTCTCCCAGTGCATTGTTACCTTGTTCTTGCCCCAGTCCGTATCTACGAGGGCGGCAAAGAACGTGGCGACTTCCTCTGCAGTAGCAGGCAGGTTAATCCGCTTGCCGTCGTAGATCAGTGGGATCTCGTGGGGAATGTATTCCGGTGGGAAAAGAACGCCCTGATGCTGTAGCGTCTTCCACTTTTCCTCGTTGTTGTTGAGATCCTTAGAGAAGAAAAAAATTTTTTTTGAGACTACTTGTTCAAAACGGCGTCGATCGATCTCAAAGGTTACCTGCTCCCACCACTTGAACACACCATCGTCCTCTTCATCGTCGGCCTTCTCGTCGTCCTCGTCATCCTCTTTTTTGGCCTTCTTCGTGCCGCTCTCCTTTGTTGCTTTGGTCTTCTTCACGGGGGACGACAGAGGCGAGGATGCAGACACGACCTCGGCGGACGATGACGATGCCTTCTCCTTCTTGACCTTTGACGACGCCTTCGTTGGCTCTTCCTTCTTTACGGGCGCAGCCTTCTTCTTCGTGTCGGGAGTAGGCTTGGCCTTTGGAGCTGAGGTAGCAGTGCCTTTCCGCTTGCTCAGAGGAACATCGTCGTCATCGTCATCGCTCGAGGACGAAGACGAGGAGGACGACGACGACGAGTCATCGTCAGAATCGCTCGAGGACGACGACGACGACGACTCGTCCACCTTGGCCGGCTTCTTAACGGCCTTGGCGTCAGACGCCTTGGCCTTGGCCTTGGGCGCCTTGCTTGGGGTGGCCGAGGCTGCAGCTTTCGCAGGTGCTGTCGTCGCGGTCTTGGCACCCTTGGTGGTGGGCGTGGCTGGAGCAGCAGCGGCAGCAGACCCGTTTGCACGCGTTGCATTGTCTTCCTCGTCCGAGCTGTCCTCGATCTTGCGGGACTTCTTGGCCGGCGTCGAGGCGCTGGACGTCTTGGCTCGCTTGGCTAGAGGGACGTCGTCGTCGTCGTCGCCGTCGCTGTCGTCGGCTGTCTTGGGCTCGTCCTTGACCGCGCTCGTGCGCTTTGTTATATAAATGTTAGTTTGCTGTGTGCGCCGCATGGTGATTGCTTGCAAAGGCCTCTCCCCACCCACACCTCCTCGTTCCTTCGGGTGTCGACAATGTTTTCGTTACCTTAACCGCAGGAGAGGGCGGTGCCGTAATTGCTGCCGCTGCGGGCTAGAATGTCCCAATGCTTGAGCACGTTTTTTACACTTTTTTTTTTATTTTACCTTTCCGTCAGCCAAACGTGTGGCAAGGGGCATGTCGTCGTCGCTGTCTGCCATTCCTGTGTGCCCTTCCGCTGTGAGCTCGGTTCGCGGCGGCAGGGGCTAGAGGTAGGTTGTGAGATAGACAGGGATTGACAGGCAGGCAGAAAACGCCGCCTGAACGGAAAATACGCAGGCCACGTGGATTGAGAGTTTTTTTTCTCCATTCAGTTCCACTCAGATTCCTTTTCTTTGGCAACAACCAGAGACTTCTTTGCCTACTTGGTGTACTCCTCCAGAGGCGGGCACGAGCACTGGCAAGGGAGAAAAGGATTTTTTTTTATTTTAAGAAAATTCTAAATAGGAATAAATAACTTACAATCAGGTTGAGGTCACCGTGGGTGTCGTTGAGACGAGAGACCGAAGGCCAGAACTTGTACGCCTTGAGGTATGGCAGGGGATATGCGGCCGTCTCGCGAGAGTAAGGGGCCTTACGAGAGGAGAAAAATAAATCAGAAACAAAGTGCACGATCCCAGCCGTACCTTGAAGTTTTCAGAGGCAAGGACTCGAGCGGTGTGGGGAGCGTTCTTGAGGACATTGTTATCCTGGGGCTGCTCGCCCTTCTCAATGGCGGCGATCTCCTCGCGGATGGAGATGAGCTGTGAGAAACAGACAAAAAATTAATTTCTTGCCTTTTTTTTTGTTTTTGTTTTTTTCGTTTGTTTGTGTGGCGAGGACGTACCGCGTCGCAGAGACGATCGAGCTCAGCCTTGGACTCGGACTCGGTGGGCTCAAACATGAGGGTGTTGGCGACGGGCCACGACATGGTGGGCGAGTGGAAGCCGTAGTCGTGGAGACGCTTGGCAATGTCGATGGCCTCAACACCGTTCTTCTTTTTAAAGTCGCGGACGTCGAGGATAAACTCGTGCGCGCACATGCCATTCTGGTTGGTGTAGAGAATCTTGTAGTGGTTCTCAAGGCGCTTGCGCATGTAGTTGGCGTTGAGGATGGCCGTTTGCGTGGCCTTCTTGAGGCCAGCGCCGCCCATCATCTTGATGTAGGCGTACGAGATCGGGAGAATGGACGCCGACGAGAACGGGGCCGCAGCGACGGGGCCAATGGCCTTTTCACCACCGGTGGGGATGACCGGGTGGGAGGGGAGGAAGGGAGCAAGGTGCGACTTGACACCGATGGGTCCCATGCCAGGGCCACCGCCACCGTGGGGGATACAGAAGGTCTTGTGCAGGTTGAGATGGCACACATCTGCGCCATAGTCACCAGGGCGGCAGAGACCGACCTGGGCGTTCATGTTGGCACCATCGAGGTAGACCTGGCCACCAAGCTTGTGGATGAGCTCGCAGGCATCCTTGACACCTTTGGGAGGAGAACGACATTGAATTTAAAAAAAAAAGAAGAAAAAAAAAAGAATCGTTTGTGAAAAAGCATACCAAGCTCAAAGACACCAAAAGTCGACGGGTAGGTGATCATGACGCATGCCAAGTTGTCCTTGTGCTTCTCGGCCTTCTTGATCAGATCCTGCATGTCGATGTTGCCGTTGGCGTCCGAGTTGACGACTACGACGTCGAGGCCGTTCATGGCGGCCGAGGCGGGGTTGGTGCCGTGAGCAGAGACGGGGATAAGGCAGACGTTGCGGTGCGATTGGCCAATGTTCTTGTAGTACTCCTTGATCACGCGCAGACCAGTGTACTCACCCATGGCGCCCGAGTTGGGCTGGAGCGAGACGGCATCGAAACCAGTGATCTCGCAGAGATCCTTTTGAAGGCCCTAAGAAATTGTAAAAACCGCCTAAGTAACTTTCTTTTGTGTAGATTGATAAATATTAACTATACCTTGAACAGTTCTTCGTAGCCCTGAGCCTGGTCGACGGGGACGAAAGGATGGATCGACCCAAACTCGGGCCAGGTGACGGGGATCATCTCTGTCGTCGCATTGAGCTTCATCGTGCACGAACCAAGCGGGATCATCGAGGTTGTCAGCGACAAATCCTTGGACTGCAGACGGTAAAGGTAGCGCAGCTAATGCAAAAACAAAAACATGAGGGGAAAGAAAACTTTTTTTGGTAGGACAGAAATGGTACCAGCTCATGCTCAGAGTGGTACTTGTTGAACGACTCATGGGTGAGGTAAGGCGTGGTGCGCTGGAACTTCTTGGACACCTGGAGTGCGTGAATTGAAGAAGCGTTGATCTTGTTGGCAATTGCAGAGGGGGTCTCGTGAACGCCAAAGATCTCAAAGAGGTCTTTCAAATCAGCCTCCGTGACGGTCTCGTCCAACGAAATGCTCAAGGTCTTGGCATCAACCTTGTAAAGATTGATGCTGAAAGAAAAAAAGGAAAAGAAAAAGTTAGGAAAATGAAGGTACCAAGGGAACGATTACCCCTTGGCAACGGCGGCCTTTACGACAGCATCAGCCGAGCCCTTGACGGTGATGGTGAATGTGTCAAACACATCCTCGCTCGTGACTCCGTGACCTGCCGATGCGACACCCGCCTTAAGGACCTGGGTGAGGGTGTACACACGTTGGGCAATGTCCTTGAGACCCTGTGTGGAAAAAAAAAAATTTTTTTTTTTCCATAAATAAAAGTGGAGGAAAGAAAGAAAAAAAAACAAGTACCTGCGGACCGTGATACACGGCATACATGGCAGCCATGTTGGCAAGAAGGGCCTGGGCCGTGCAAATGTTTGACGAGGCCTTCTCGCGTCGAATGTGCTGCTCGCGCGTTTGGAGCGACAGACGCATGGCCTGTATGCAGCAGGAAGGAGGTTAAAACGTAAAATAAAAATAAAAAAAACGATAAAGGGAGGGAAACATACAACGTGGCCCTGGGCGTCAACAGACACACCAATCAGACGGCCAGGCATCTTGCGCTTGTGCTCGTCCTTGACAGCGAAGAAAGCCGCATGCGGACCACCATAACCAAGCGGAACACCAAAGCGCTGGGCCGAACCGAGGGCAATATCGGCACCAAACTGGCCAGGCGCCTTGAGGACGGTCAAAGCAAGCAGATCCGACGCAACAACAAAGAGAGATCCCTACGAAAATCATATATATATACACTAGTGATTAGGCCAACGTCTAGAAGACATCATACATTGGCATGCAGCTTGTCTGCAATGGGCTGGAAGTCGCGGACGATGCCAGAGGCGCTGGGGTACTGGACGAGGGCACCGCAAATGTCGCTGCCTGCAAAGTTGTACGTGGCGGCATCGCCGATCTCGACCTTGATATCAAAGGGCTCAGCACGCGTCTGAATGCACGCGATCGTCTGCGGGTGGGTGTCCTTGTCGACAAAGAACGTGTTTTTCTGCACGCCGTCATTGCGGTCAGCTCGGTTTGAAATATTTTTGTCTTCCTCCCTCTACCTTGTTGTGCGTGTGGGCGACGAGCATGGCCTCAGCAGCAGCAGTACCCTCGTCGAGAAGCGAAGCGTTGGCAATGTCGAGACCGGTGAGGTCGGTGATCATCGTCTGGAAGTTGAGGAGCGACTCGAGGCGACCCTGCGAGATCTCGGGCTACATAAAAAAAGACAGATTTTAGGCAAAAAAAACAAAAAACGCTCTCTTTCTCCCTTGTGTACCTGGTAGGGAGTGTACTGGGTGTACCAGCCGGGGTTCTCCATAATGTTACGCAAAATGACACTGGGAGTGTTGGTGTTGTAGTAACCCATGCCAATGTACGAGCGGAAAATCTTGTTCTTCTGCGCGATCTGCTTGAGCTGCTTCAGGAGCTCAGTCTCGGTAAGGCTGTGGTCCTATTTATCTTGTCATAAGGAAAAAGAGGAACGCTCCAGTGGACACACCATCTTGAGGTCACCCTTCATGCGGATGTTGGACGGGATCGTCTTATCGACGAGGTCCTCGATGCTCTTGAGCCCCAGAACGCTCAGCATCTTGCTCACCTGATAATGCATTTTATTTTTTTTATTTAAAGAAACTATTTTATTTGAATTGAAGAAAAGATTCTTACATCGTCGGCTCCCGAGCCATTGTGGCGGCGCTCAAACGTGTCGAGCTGGCTAAAGACGCCCTCCTGTATCAGCGTATAAAAGGAGAAAAAAAAAATAGGTGGGGATTTGCACGACCAGGTGACGGGAGCGTGTGGGAGGGGAAGAACGAATGATAGACAAGAACGTCAGATCCAGCCGATGCTTTGGTTGCGAGTGCATGCGCCTCACCCAACCAGCGCAAGCGTACCTTGTAGGCACCAGTGGCAGTGGCGGCAGCATGGTGGAAGCGCGCGAGTGTGGGCACGGCGGCAGACGCGACGGCCGCACGGGCACCAGTGCTTGCAACGCGAGCAACGGCAGCAGCAGACGAGCGAGTTGCGACGGCACGCACCAGGCGCGAAGACGACGACGAAGCAGCGCGCAGCATGGTTTCAGTCGGAAAACTTGTTCCGTACCCACGTGGGCGGGCGCCAACCGACCCAGTTTCATTCCCAGACATCATGGACTCGGCTTATGCGGCTTCAGTGCCTGAGGTGCTGAAGCACTTCAACGTGAAGGTAAGCAACCGCAAAGCCGACGCTGGATCAGGAAGCAGAATTAGACGGGGACAGATGGTGGGTGGTGAGGAGGTGGTGGTGGAGGGGTGGGATGGAAAACGGGGTGGGCGAATCTGCGCCGGACTGTCAAAAAAAAAAAAAAAAGAGAAACGTTTATTGAACGGTTTCCGTCTTTCCTTTTCTCTTCCTTGCGGGGCACCGTGCACATTAGAGCAACGACGGTCTCTCTCCCGAGCAAGTCAAGGCCAACCAGAAGAAATACGGCAAAAATGGTACGATTTACTTTTTTTTCCCCTTCACCCTGTGCTGTCTGTAAGTCCGACGTGGACTTTGTGCTGACTCTGTCTGCGCAGAGTTGCCTGCGCCCGAGGGAACCCCACTGTGGAAGCTGATCCTGGAGCAGTTTGAGGACAACCTTGTGCGCATTCTGCTCCTCGCGGCGATCGTTTCGTTTGGCCTCGCCCTTTTCGAGGAAGGCGAGGAACAAGCCCAGGTACTCCGCAGTCGTTTAAAGTCGTAGCTAACGCAGGTTGCATCGCAGGCCTTCCTGGAGCCGTTCGTTATCTTCCTGATCCTTATTGCAAACGCGGTTGTCGGAGTCGTTCAAGAAAGCAACGCCGAGAAGGCGATCGAGGTACAAGTTGCCCATCTCCCCCATTTCCAAACCGTTTCTCCTTTCGTGGTGATGTAGGCCCTGAAGGAGTACAGCCCTGATGAAGCCAAGGTCATCCGTGGATCCAAGGTCTCCAAGATTACAGCTGTTGAGCTCGTCCCTGGTGACATTGTTGAGATTGCTGGTAAGCAGGAAAGACGTCAGCCTTGTTTTTTTGCTCATTGTTTTTTTTTTTTCCAAACAGTCGGCGACAAGATTCCCGCTGACCTCCGCGTCATCGAGATTCACTCGACTACGATCCGCGTTGATGAGTCCATCTTGACTGGTATTTCGTGCAAGGAGGGCTGTGAGGTTCTCAAACTCGTTGCAATAATTAAAAAACAGGCGAGAGCGTCAGCAAGATGAAGCAGGTCGAGCCGGTCAGCGAGCAGTCGACCATCCAAGACAAGATTGACCTTATGTTTTCTGGCACCACCGTCACCATGGGTAAGGCTCGTGCCGTCGTTATCAACACTGGTGCGAAGACCGAGATTGGAAAGGTGTGCCTTGCTTTTTCGTGAGATGCTTGAACCAAACCAAAACAAAACAAACAAAAAACACCTCTCTAGATTTCGATCAACATTTCGGAGCAAGAGAGCGAAAAGACCCCTTTGAAGAAAAAGCTCGACGAGTTTGGAGATCTCCTCTCCAAGGTCATCGGTGTCATTTGCGTCCTCGTCTGGCTCATCAACATCAATCACTTTAACGACGAGGTCTTTGGTGGCAACTACTTGAAGGTAACAGAAAAAAATATCTATTTATTTTATAATGGTCTTTCTTTGTTTTCTTCTTTACACGATAGGGTGCCATTTACTACTTCAAGATTGCCGTCGCGCTTGCCGTCGCGGCCATCCCCGAGGGTCTCCCCGCTGTTATTACTACTTGCCTTGCCCTGGGCACGATGAAGATGGCCAAGAAGAACGCCATCGTGCGCTCGCTCCCGTCGGTTGAAACTCTTGGCGCCACCTCGGTCATCTGCTCGGACAAGACGGGCACCCTTACCACCAACAAAATGTCTGTTGCCAAGGTACGTTGAGAGGGGGAGAGAGTAATATGAGCCTTTTTGATGTGTGTGTGTTTTTTTACCAAGGTTTTCGTTTTCGACGCTGCCAACGGAGCGTTCAAGGAATTTGATGTCGAGGGCGACTCGTACGCTCCCAACGGCGATGTGTCTATCCAGGGCAAGCACGCACCTGCTCCGTGCGAAGGCAACACTGTCGTCACCGAACTCGCCAAGATTTGCGCGCTCTGCAACGACTCCAACATCTCCTACAACGCTGTAACGTTTGCCTAAACCAAAAAAAAGTTTTTTTTTTTTTTTGTTGTTGTTGTTCAATTGTTTTTGCCACGCTCCAGGAGAAGGCTGTTTACGAAAACGTCGGCGAGCCCACTGAGGCTGCTCTCAAGGTCCTCGTCGAAAAGCTCCTGACCGACGACGAGGCGTTCAACAAGTCTCTCAACAAACTGTCCAAGGAGAACCGTGTCCAGGCCGTGAACAA
>Ga0302226_10001374_pt1 | contig 18325 bp, 15 predicted proteins | sample II_Palsa_E3_3_FD_193524 | JGI IMG/M metagenome (GOLD analysis project Ga0302226, IMG submission 193524) | Peat permafrost microbial communities from Stordalen Mire near Abisko, Sweden - II_Palsa_E3_3 | ecosystem: Environmental > Terrestrial > Soil > Palsa > Peat permafrost | place: Sweden...
GATCGAGCAGTTTGGCCGGCTGCCGCTGCCGCCCTACATCGAGCACGATCCTGACGCGACTGACGAGACCCGTTATCAGACGGTGTTCGCGCAGAATCCAGGAGCGGTGGCCGCGCCGACCGCCGGGCTGCACTTCGACGACGCGCTGCTGGCGCGTCTCGACGAGCGCAGTGTGGAGCGCGCGACGCTCACATTGCACGTCGGCGCCGGCACGTTCCAGCCGGTGCGCGTGGAGAACATCTCCGAGCACAAGATGCACAGCGAGTGGTACCAGTTGCCGCAGACGCTGGTAGACCGGATCGTCGCGACGAAAGCTCGCGGCAACCGCGTGATCGCGGTGGGCACGACCTCGATGCGCGCGCTCGAAGCCGCCGCGCGCGACGCCGAGACCGCCGGCCGCCCGCTGGCCGCGACGGCCGCCGAGACCGATATTTTCATCACACCTGGCTACGGGTTTCGCGTGGTCGACCGGCTGGTGACGAACTTCCATTTGCCGAAATCGACGCTGCTGATGCTGGTGTCGGCGTTCGCGGGCATTGAGACGATCCGTGCCGCGTACCGGCACGCGATTGACGAGCGCTACCGGTTCTTCAGCTACGGCGACGCGATGCTGCTCACGCGCAACGACGGCTAAGCCCTGTTATTGCGCATGGCGGATATGCCGTCCGGGAGCGTTGCGCGCAGCCCACGCTCGGGGTAGTCTGCCGCACCTTGATTTCTTTACCCAGCCGTCGGGGCTTGCCCGGCGGCGTCCATGTCATGCGCCGGACTGTTCTCCGGTGGCACAGGAGTCCCCATGACCGAAGGTCATACCCACGATACAAGCGCTTCGAGCGCCAATTGCCCAACTTGCGCCAATCACGGCGACAACGCCGCCGAACGTCCTGCCAACGGCCTCAAATTCGAGCTGCTTAACACCGACGGCCAGGCACGTCGCGGCCGTCTGACGCTCAACCACGGCGTGGTCGAAACACCGATCTTCATGCCGGTCGGCACTTACGGCACCGTGAAGGCGGTTCAACCGCGCGAGCTCGAAGAGATGCGTGCGCAGATCATCCTCGGCAACACCTTCCACCTGTGGCTGCGCCCTGGGCTTGAGACGATCGGCGCACACGGCGGCCTGCACCGCTTCATGGGCTGGAACCGGCCAATTCTCACCGACTCCGGCGGGTTCCAGGTGTTCTCCTTAGGCGATCTGCGCAAGATCACCGAAGATGGTGTCACGTTCGCCTCGCCGATCAACGGCGACAAGCTGTTCCTGTCGCCCGAAGTGTCGATGCAGATCCAGAAGGTGCTGAACTCGGACATCGTCATGCAGTTCGACGAATGCACGCCCTACGCCACCAACAACATCCCGACCTCGCACCAGGACGCCGCCGACTCGATGCGCATGTCGATGCGCTGGGCCCAACGCTCGATCAGCGAGTTCAACGGGCTGGGCAATCCGAACGCGCTGTTCGGGATCGTCCAGGGCGGCATGTTCGAGGACCTGCGCGACGAATCGCTGGAAGGACTCGCTGAGATGGACTTCCACGGCTACGCGATCGGCGGCCTGTCGGTCGGCGAACCGAAGGAAGACATGATGCGCGTGCTCAACCACATCGCTCCGAAGCTGCCGGCCCACAAGCCGCACTATCTGATGGGCGTGGGCACGCCGGAAGACCTGGTAGCGGGCGTGGCGGCCGGCGTCGACATGTTCGACTGCGTGATGCCGACCCGCAACGCGCGCAACGGCTGGCTTTTCACCCGCTTTGGCGACGTCAAGATCCGCAACGCGGCGCACAAGAATTCACTACGCCCGCTCGACGAAACCTGCGGCTGCTATACCTGCCGAAATTTCACCCGGGGCTACCTGCACCATCTGCATCGCGTCGGCGAAATCCTTGGCGCGCAGCTCAACACGATCCACAATCTGCACTACTACCTCGAATTGATGAGTGAGATCCGCGAGTCCATCGAGACGCAGACGTTCGAGGCGTTCCGCAAGCGCTTCCACGAGAACCGGGCGCGCGGTGTCGAGCAGGCAGCGTAGAGGGCGCCGGCAAGCGCCCCGCTGAAAGAACTTCGTTGAAAGCGCCCGAACTCAAAAAAGAAGATGCGGGCGCAAGCAAGCACTCAAGGAAGGCGCACAATAGCGCCCGCCGACGGATTCCGCCGAAGAAACCGTCGGCGCGAGACCTAAACATTACAATTTCATTTCGCGACAGCCCAAATAAGCCTTTAACAGCTTGATCGGAAAGCTCATTTGCCGTGCCGTCGTACCAAATGCCGGTGGTAGAATAATCGGCTGATTTTTTTGTTCGTTATAACGGAGAGACCAACGTGTCGTTTTTTTCCAACGCCTTCGCTCAAGGCTCAGGCGGTGCAGAATCAAGCCTGATGAGCTTCCTGCCGCTGATCCTGATGTTTGGCGTGCTGTACTTCATCATGATTCGCCCTCAAATGAAGCGCCAGAAGGAACATCGCAACATGCTCTCGGCTATGGCCAAGGGTGACGAAGTGGTCACGAACGGTGGCATCGTCGGCAAGGTGACCAAGGTTAGCGACGCGTATGTCGGCGTCGAAATCGCCGAAGGCACGGAGATCACCGTGCAAAAGGCATCGGTCACGACGATTCTCCCGAAGGGCACGATCAAGTCGCTGTAAGGCCTGCTCTCTCGCGTCCGGCGCGGCCTCGCGGAACTGAAGCCAGCATGCCTGCCATGTCATCCATGTCAACAGGTACGCTGCGCCTTCCGCGCTCATCGCCGGACGCATCGCTTACGAGCCAACCTTCCCGTTGGACCACTCCATGAATCGTTACCCCCTCTGGAAATATGTCGTGATGGTCGTGGCGCTTGCCATCGGCCTGATCTACACATTGCCCAATTTCTTCGGCGAAGCGCCGGCGGTGCAGGTGCTGAGCGGCAAGGCAACGGTCAAGCTCGATTCGACGACGCTGTCGCAAATCGAAGCCGCACTGGCCGCCAATCAGATCGCCGCTTCCGACGTGACGTACGACAACTCGTCGAGCAACGCGAATATTCGCGTGCGTCTGTCGGATACCGACACGCAGTTGCGCGTGAAGGACCTGCTGTCGAAGACGCTGAACAGCGACCCGAACGATCCGAATTTTGTTGTCGCCCTGAACCTGCAAAGCGCGTCGCCGCGCTGGCTCACTGCCCTGCACGCGTTGCCGATGTACCTCGGCCTCGACCTGCGCGGTGGTGTGCACTTCCTGCTGCAGGTGGACATGGCGGGCGCGCTGAACAAGAAGCTCGACTCGGACGCCTCGGACGCGCGCACCCTGCTGCGCGACAACAACATCCGCGATGGCGGCGTGAACCGCGTCAATCAGACTGTCGTGGTCAATTTCGCCGACAAGGACACTGCGGACGCGGCGAGCAAGCAGCTTTCGCGCAGCATCAGCGAACTCCAGTGGGCAACGCAGACGGCGCCTGACGGCAGCTATCAGCTGGTCGGCACGTTTACGCCGGCGGTGCAGAAGACGGTCGAAGACGCTGCGCTCAAGCAGAACATCACGACCCTGCATAACCGGGTCAACGAACTTGGCGTGGCCGAACCGGTGATCCAGCAGCAAGGCTCCGACCGCATCGTGGTCGAACTGCCGGGCGTGCAGGACACGGCGAAGGCGAAGGACATCATCGGCCGCACGGCGACGCTCGAATCGCGCCTTGCCGACCCGAATGACCTGCACCCGAATCCGGGCGACCCCGTGCCGCCGGGTGACGAACTGTTCACCGAGGGCAACCAGGCGCCCGTGATGTTGAGGAAGCAGGTGATCTTCACCGGCGACCGCATCATCGACGCGTCGGCAGGCTTTGACGAACACCAGCGCCCTTCCGTCAACATCCGTCTCGACTCGGCCGGTGGCCGGGCCGTAGCGAGCGTGTCGCGCGACAACATCGGCAAGCCGATGGCAATGGTGCTGTTCGAAAAGGGCAAGGGCCAGGTGCTGACAGTCGCGACGATCCAGTCGGAACTGGGCGACCGCTTCCAGATCACCGGTCAGCCGACCCCGCAAGCCGCCGCCGACCTAGCGCTGCTGCTGCGCGCCGGTTCGCTCGCGGCTCCGATGGACATCATCGAAGAACGCACGATCGGCCCGAGCCTCGGCGCCGATAACATCAAGAAGGGCTTCCACTCGGTGATCTGGGGCTTTACCGCCATCGCCGTCTTCATGATCGCGTACTACATGCTGTTCGGCGTGATCTCGATGATCGGCTTGTCGGTCAACCTGTTGCTGCTGGTCGCGATGCTGTCGATGCTGCAGGCCACCCTGACCTTGCCGGGTATCGCCGCTATCGCGCTGGCGCTCGGTATGGCCATTGACGCGAACGTGCTGATCAACGAGCGCGTGCGTGAAGAGCTGCGTCACGGCGCGCCGGCGCAACTGGCCATCCAGAACGGTTACGCGCATGCCTGGGCGACCATTCTCGACTCGAACGTGACCACCCTGATCGCCGGTCTCGCGTTGCTTGCGTTCGGCTCGGGTCCGGTGCGTGGTTTCGCGATCGTGCACTGTATCGGCATCCTGACGTCGATGTTCTCTGCCGTATTCTTCTCGCGCGGTCTCGTGAACCTCTGGTACGGCGGCAAGAAGAAGCTGAAGTCGCTGGCCATTGGCCAGGTGTGGAGACCGGCAGCGGTCGAGGGCGCTGCTGCCGCTGCATACCTCGGCAGTGAAGATGCTGCGACCGACACGGGACGTGCCATCACCGCAGCAGCCGCCAAGCCGAAGGCCGCGGCCCAGGCTCAGGCCCGCGCTGGCAAGCCGACGGTGCGCCGTCGCAATGCCACCGGCAACACGCCGCAGAAACCGGGTTCATCCCGCTGAGTCCCGGAGAACAAGACCATGGAATTTTTCCGCATTCGCAAAGATCTACCGCTCATGCAGCGCGCGTTGGTGTTCAACGCGATCTCGCTGCTGACGTTTATCGCTGCCGTGTTTTTCCTGCTGCATCGCGGGCTGCATCTGTCGGTGGAGTTCACCGGCGGTACGGTCATCGAAGTCCAGTATCCGACCACGGTGCCGCTCGAGCCGGTGCGCGGCACGCTCGCCAAGCTCGGTTATCCGGACGCTCAGGTGCAGAACTTCGGCACCTCGCGTGACGTGCTGATCCGTCTGCCGGTCAAGGTCGGGCTCACCTCCGCTCAGCAGAGCGATCAGGTGATGGGCGCGCTCAAAGGTGAAGACGCCCAGGTGCAGTTGCAGCGCGTCGAGTTCGTCGGCCCGCAGGTCGGCAAGGAACTCGTCACCAACGGACTGCTCGCGCTCGCCTGCGTGGTGGCCGGCATCGTGATCTACCTGTCGTTCCGCTTCGAATGGAAGTACGCCGTGGCCGGCGTGATTGCCAACCTGCACGACGTGGTGATCATTCTCGGCTTCTTCGCGTTCTTCCAGTGGGAGTTCTCGCTCTCGGTACTGGCGGCCGTGCTCGCGGTGCTCGGCTACTCGGTGAACGAGTCCGTGGTTATCTTCGACCGGATTCGCGAAACCTTCCGCCGCGAACGCAAGATGACGGTCATCGAGGTCATCAACCACGCCATTACCAGCACGATGTCGCGGACCATCATCACCCACGGCTGTACGCAGATGATGGTGCTGTCGATGTTCCTGTTCGGCGGTCCGACGCTGCATTACTTCGCGCTGGCGCTGACGGTCGGTATTCTGTTCGGTATCTATTCGTCGGTGTTCGTTGCTGCGGCGCTGGCGATGTGGCTCGGCGTGAAACGCGACGATCTGATCAAGGAAAAGAAGGAACGTCACGATCCGAGCGACCCGAACGCAGGCGCACAAGTCTGAAGTTCGAGACAGTCGGGAACAAACGCAAAGGCCGGTTCAGTTGAACCGGCCTTTGCCGTTTACCGCCGTCGCTTATCGCCGTCGTTCATCGCGACCGTTCAAGCGCCGCCAGCACGCAAACCCCGCTCAGCTAAACCCAAGCTTGCGCCGCGCCGCAATCAGCGCGATCAGGCTCAGCACCGCGGCGAACATCACATAAAAACTGGGCGCCACCTTCGAACCCGTCACGCTGATCAACCACGCGATGATGAACGGACCAAATCCACCGAAGATCGTCACCGCAATGTTGTACGCGAGGGACATGCCGGTGCTGCGGGTCTGCACCGGGAAGATCTCCGACAGAAGAGCCGGCAACGCGCCGAAGTAACCGGTCGTCAGGAAGCCGAGCACGAGTTGCGCGACGATCAGCGTGCCGAAGTAAGGGTGGCCGACCAGGTACGCAAAGCCCGGATAGATCAACACCAGCAACAGCACCGCCGACACCAGCATGATGCGGGTACGGCCATGCCGGTCCGAGAAATGGCCGACCAGCGGCGCAAAAACCATCTGGATCACGCCTGACACCGCAATGGCCGCAAATGTGACCGAGGGTGTGAGGCCCAGTTGCCTGACGCCGTAGGTCGGCATGAAGAGTTCGAGGTAAATCGACACCGTGCCTAGCACCACCACGCCCACCGCGATCAGTAGACGCAGCTTCTGGTTCGCAAACGTATCGCGTAACGGCGTGCGGGTCGTCTCGGCGGCGAGAAATTCGGGTGTCTCGTCGAGCCGCGTACGGATGTACCACGCCACCGGACCGATCAGCAGGCCGAAGAAGAACGGCACGCGCCAACCCCACACGGCCATCTGTTCGGGCGATAGCTGACGATTCAGCAACATCCCGAAGCCGGCCGCCAACAGCGTGGTGAGCCCCTGGCTTGCCCCCTGCCAGCTCGCGAAGAAGCCACGCCGGCCGGGTACGTGTTCGGCGAGAAAAGTAGTCGCACTGCCGAATTCGCCACCAGCCGAGAAGCCTTGCATCAGACGTGCTGCCACGAGGATCAGCGGCGCCGCGAGGCCAATGGTCTGGTACGTGGGGAGCACGGCGATGATCAGCGTGCCGCCCATCATCAGCAGGATCGACAGTGTGAGCGCGGCCTTGCGTCCTGCCCGATCCGCATAGGCGCCGATCACGATCGCGCCGAGAGGCCGCATCACGAACGAGCCCCCGAAGGTGCCTAACGTCAGCAGCAATGACACCGTGTCATCGCCGGTGGGAAAGAACAGCTTCGCGATCAACCCCGCGAAGAACCCGTAGACAACCAGATCGAACCATTCCAGTGCATTGCCGATCGACGCGGCGACCACCACGTGCCACGAAGTCGCGCGGCTCGCCGGGAGGCTTGAAGACGTCGTTGCGTTCATGCACATCTCCGTTGCGCGCGAAGTGCCTGCCATCCCGGATGCACGAGTCCGCAATGCCTACCTGCAATGCTTATGCGCAGTGCACCTTACTTGCGTGCTGCGACGATATGAAACTTGATGACGACCTCGTCGGCTACCACCGAGGTGTCCTTCCACTCGCCGGTACCGATATCGAACTGCGAACGCTGGATCGTCAGCGCCCCATCGAACGACTCGCTCCCGCCCTGCTGCGTAACGGTGACAGGCACGACCACGGTCTGCGATTTACCCTTGATCGTCAGCTTGCCGGTCACCTTGAACTGGTTGCCGCCTGCCGGCGCAATTGCGCTCGAGACAAACGTCGCCTGCGGAAAGGTCGTCGCATCGAACCATTCCTTGCCACGCACCTGGGCGTTGTAGCTATCGTCGCCCAGATCGTAGCTGCCCACGTCGACGCTGAACTGCGCGCTACCTTCGGCCGGCTTCGCCGGGTCGAATTTCACGTCCGCGCTGAACTTGTTGAACTTGCCTTCCACCGGCACGTTCATCTGTTTGGAGGTCGCGGTGACGGTGCTCTTCGCGACGTCGACCTGAGCGAGCGCACTACCCGCGGCACTGAAGGACGCGGCAGCAAACGCCGCCAGCATGTAGCGATAAAACGAAACCTTCATGTCGCGCCTTATTTGAGGAAAGGGATCATGCGCGACAGCAGACCGTCGCGGTCGAGCCACTGATGCTTGAGCGCTGCCGCCACATGCAGCACAAACAGGACGAGCAGTGTGTAGTTGAGCGTGATGTGGATATTCTTCAGCAGCACCTTGAGCACCGGATCGGGCGCAATCAGGCGCGGCAGCGGCACGAGACCCAGATACACCACGGGCACGTTGGCCGCGGAGCTGTACAGATAGCCGGAGACCGGAATCGCGATGATCAGCACGTACAGCAGCAGATGCACGAAGTGGGCCGCGCCCCGTTGCCACGATGATATCCGGCGCGGCAGCGGCGGCGCATCATGGGTGGCGCGCCACAGGATGCGCAGCACCGAAAGCCCGAACACCGTCACGCCAATCCACTTGTGCCACGAAAAATAGCGCAGTTTGGCGGGCGTAAAGCCGGGGATATCGGTCATCACCCAACCGAGCGCGAAGCCGCACACAATCAGTAACGCAATCAGCCAGTGAAGCGCGATGGCCGTTCGCGTGTACGAATCGCGAGTGCCGAAGTTAGGTTTGGGTGCCATGAAAGCTCAACGCAAGCTAAAGGGTTAGCGGCGCACGTGGGTGGGAACTCCGTATGCGAACTGCGCAGGACGCTGCGGCCCGGTATAGCCGGCCGGCAGCGAAGCATGCCAAGGCCGCCATGCTACCCCAAGCCGAAAAAGCCGGCTGGCGAGTTCGGTGCGGCGGCCTGCGGCGTCAAATGCAGCTTAGCAAGAGGATTGAACAATTGGGGCCGGAAATTGTCGGACAGCTGTCAGGGTATGCTGCGCGGTGCTGGCGTATTGCCTGGCGGACGTTGCACAAGCAGCCCTGTTACGCACCAGCGAGCGCCTTTGGTACTATTGCTCCAGGCTTTCGCCATTCTTTCGCCAGTCCTTACCGTGCAAGCCTTCGATGCACGCTCCCGCTCATGTCGTTTTGCCCTGCTGCCGTATGGAACATGACAACCTGATCGCGTGCCACGAGTGCGATACCCTTTTCACCAAACCGCGTCTGCTCGGCAGCCGGACGGTGGCGCGTTGCCCGCGCTGCGGCGCGACGCTCTATCGCGGCATTTCGCGGCGGCTGGACGCCATCTGCGCCATGACGCTCGCCGCATTGATCACGTTTCTGATCGCGCAGGCCTATCCGATCGTCGAACTGGACGCCAACGGCATTACCTCGCAAACCACGCTGTTCGGCGCGCTCGTCGCGCTGTGGAACGAGGACATGCAGATCGTCGCAGTCATGGTGTTCTGCGCGACCACGCTGTTTCCGCTCACCGAGCTCGTCGCGCTTCTCTACGTGCTGATCCCGATCCGCTCGGGCTTCGTGGCGCCGGGCTTTAACCAGGTGCTGCGGGCCATCCAGTTCGTGCGGCCGTGGGGCATGATCGAGGTGTTCATGCTCGGCGTGCTGATCACCATCGTCAAGATGGTGAGTCTTGCCCGCGTGATCCCCGAAGCGGCGCTGTTCGCCTTCGGAGTGCTGACCTTGATGTTCGCCGTGGTTGTCACGTTCGATCCGCGCACCTTGTGGGATCTCGCCGACGAGCTGAACGCACGGCGCGCGCGTCCCATGCCGCGCACGGCTGCCGACAGCGCAGCGTCAGCGGTCACGGCGAACGTGGACAGCCAGTCCACCGCGCCCCATCAGGGATAACGCACGATGAATTACATCACCGCGCGGCGCGCGGGCCTGGTTTCCTGCCACGCGTGCGGCAGCGTGGCGCCACGCATCCACTCGATCACGAAACAGCACTGTGCGCGCTGCGGCGCGGTGCTGCACCGGCGCAATCCGGACAGTCTGATGCGCACGTGGGCGCTACTGATCGCGGCCGCATTGCTGTATATTCCGGCGAATCTGTTGCCGGTGATGCACACCTCCTCGTTGCTTGGCTCGGAAGACGACACGATCATGAGCGGCGTCGTGTACTTCTGGACCTCGGGTGACTGGCCGCTGGCCGTAATCGTGTTTATCGCCAGTATCATGGTGCCGATGCTGAAACTCACGATCCTCGTGCTGCTCAGCATTACGGCCCAGCGCCGCTCACGCTGGCGCCCCACGCAGCGCGTGAAGCTGTACCGGATCGTGGAGCGCATCGGCCGCTGGTCGATGCTCGACGTATTCGTGGTTACGCTGACGGTTGCGCTGGTGCGCTTCAAGTCGCTCGCCGTCATCACGGCTGGGCCCGGCGCGATCGCGTTCGGCTCGGTAGTGATTCTGACGATGCTGGCATCAATGCAGTTCGATCCACGGCTCATCTGGGACAACGTGGAAGGTGCGGACACCTCGGAAAGTGCAAAACGCGCCCGCCGTGCCAAGGATGCAAAAAGCAGTACCCAACAATCTCAGGACCAAACATGACAAGCCCGCAAGGACCGACGCCCGCCCCCAGCGCGCCGCGCAACGATTCGAACGGACCCACGCTGCCACCCAACCTGCCCGATCCCGAGATCGAGCCGCGCAGCCACTGGTTGCCGTCGCTGGTCTGGGTGATTCCGCTGATCGCCGCACTGATCGGCGTCGCGCTCGTGATCAAGTCCGTGACCGAGAAAGGGCCGCAGATCACCATCAGCTTCAACGACGCCGAAGGGCTCGAACCGGGCAAGACCCAGGTCAAGTACAAGGACGTCGACGTTGGCCTCGTGAAGACCATCACGCTGTCGAAAGACCTCTCGCACGTGCTGATCCAGGTCCAGTTGACCAAGGAAGCCGAGAATTTTGCCGTCAAGGACAGCCGCTTCTGGGTGGTGCGTCCGCGGGTCGGCGCGAGCGGCGTCTCGGGTCTGAGCACGCTGCTCTCCGGCGCTTATATCGGAGTAGACGCCGGTCATTCGCAGGATACACAGAAGGACTTCGTTGGCCTTGAAACGCCACCGCCGATTACCGGTGGGCAGAAGGGCCATCAGTTCACATTGCATGGCGACTCGCTCGGCTCGATCGATATCGGCTCGCCGATCTTCTACCGGCGCGTGCAGGTCGGCCAGGTGGTGGGCTTCTCGCTCGACAAGGACGGCACCGGTGTGACCATGCAGGTGTTCGTCGCCGCACCGTACGACCAGTACGTCGGCGTCAACACGCGCTGGTGGCATGCGAGCGGCGTCGATCTGCGGCTCGACTCGGGCGGCTTCAAGCTGAACACGCAGTCGCTTGCGACCGTGCTGGTCGGCGGCCTGTCGTTCCAGTCGCCACCGGGGCAGCCAGTCGGAACGCAAGCGCAGAACAACATGACGTTCCGCCTCGGCTCCGACGAAGCGGACGCCATGCGCGAGCCGGACGGCGTGCCGCTGCGGGTGGTGATGAACTTCAACCAGTCGCTGCGCGGGCTGTCGGTGGGCGCGACGGTCGATTTCCGCGGCATCGAGCTCGGCCAGGTGACCAACATCGGCATCGACTACGACCCGAAGACCAACAACTTCACCATGCCGGTGACGATGAACCTGTACCCCGACCGCCTCGGCAAGCGCTTCCGCGAAACGGCGCCGGAACCGGGTAGCGTGGCCGGTCAGCAGTTGCTCAAGAGTCTGGTACAGCACGGCCTGCGCGGCCAGTTGCGCACGGGCAGCCTGATTACCAGCCAGCTGTACGTCGCGCTCGACATCTTCCCGAAGGCGCCGCCGGCTACGGTCGATGTCAATAGCGATCCGCTCGAGCTGCCGACGATTCCGAACACGCTCGACGAGTTGCAGGTGCAGGTGGCCGACATCGCCAAGAAACTCGATCAGGTGCCGTTCGACCAGATCGGGACGAACCTGAACAGCGCGCTAAAGAACGCTGACCAGTTGTTCTCGCGCCTGAATACCGAGGTGGTGCCCGAAGCGCGCGACACGCTGGCCGCCGCCAAGCAGACCTTCGGGTCGGCCGAGGCGACGCTGCAGCAGGACTCGCCGCTGCAATCGGATGTCCATCAGGCGCTGCAGGAATTGACCCGCACGCTGCAGTCGTTGAATGCGCTGTCGGACTATCTGGAACGCCATCCGGAATCGCTGTTGCGCGGAAAACCAGGAGATAAACCATGATGTTTGCCCGGCTCCCCCGTTCGCCGCGCGGGCTTGCCCGCGCCGCCGCGTGCCTAGGTGCCTGTGCCGGACTGCTGGCGGTAGCGGCATGCTCGTCTTCGCCGCCGAGCCATTTCTACACGCTCGGCGCCGACGGCGCGCCAACCGCCGCGAGCACGATTTCGGCTCCTTCGCTGTTGATCGAAGTAGCGCCGGTCGACGTGCCGTCCCAGGTCGCGAAGAACCAGCTTGTGGTTCAGACTGGCCCGACCCAGGTGCAGGTGCTCGAGCAGGAACGTTGGGCCTCGTTGCCCGGTGACGAGGTTCGTCGCGCGCTGTCAACCGACCTCACGCAGCAGTTGGGCACGATCGATGTGTACGGCACGCCGTATCCGGAAGGCACGCCTGTCTACCGCGTCAGCGTGAATGTGCAACGCTTCGAATCGTGGCCGGGTTCACATGCGCTGATCGACGCCGTATGGAGCGTGCGCGCGGTGCGCAGCGAAGCCATCATGACGTGCCGCAGCGTCGTCAACGAGCCGGTGACGGGCAGCTATGACGCGCTGATCGACGGTCATCGGCAGGCCGTCCAGCAGATCTCTACGCAGATCGCCGCCGGCATCAAGGCTCTCGCTGCTGCTACGCCGCGGATGCCGACGAGTGCCGCCGCCAAGGGTGCGTCCGGCACGCAAGCGCGGATGACGCCGCCGACGGTGCCTTGTCCGCTGCCCACCGGGCCCAGCGCTGCGCTTGACGGTGCTGGCGTTGGTGGTGTCACTGGCAACCACACGATCGGCTGACTTGTGCTTCAGGCCGCGCGGCGAGCATTAGCATCGCCCGCGCGCCTAAGCACTATCCCATCCGGCCAGCTTGCAAGATCCTTTGTATTTAGCGATCCTGAGTGCTTCGGCCAGCAGCATTGTGGCCTCGCCACACATTTGACAATCCATGTTTCGTTCCCTCAAAACCTTCGTCAAGAAATGGCGCGCGTCGCGCAACAGCGGGCATCAACTCGATGCGCTGCTGGCAATTGCCGACCAGAACGCGCCGTATGCGGAACGCAGCGAATGGCTGATCGAGGTGGCGCACTGGATTCATCGCGACGGAATCGTGCAGCCGGCCGTGCCTCCCGTCACGCAGGAGGCTGCTGAAGACGACGCTCGCCGGGTGCGCGAGCACGCGCGCTTGCGGTATCTGCTGCATGTGCTGGATCGCAACCCGGCGTGGAAAGCGAACGTCGCGGGGATTCTGCGCGCACTGCTGCGCGAGAGCGACGGCATTTCATTACTTTGCGATGCCGGCATGCCCGTGCACTCGGCATTTTTCGGCGCGCTGTTCGAGCGCTTCGAGTCGTCGCTGATTCCCCCGGCACCGAACCGCCGCGACCTGACGGCGATCTTCACGTTGATGTTCACGTCGGCGCGCGATGCGGAATGGATCGCCACGCTGCCTACCGATCTGCTCACGCGTATCCGCGACCTGTTCGTCTACGAGCTCGACGCGACCGACCGGCGTGAGGCGGCGCCGTTCTCGCTCGACCTGCTAGCGGCTCTGCATAACCTGACCTGCCAGATCAGCTCCACGGGGCTATCGCAAACGGTGCGTAGCCGTCTGGGCGATGCCGACGTGCGCGTCGCCATGGAGAAGCAGCCGTTCTACCGGCTCACACGCGCCATGCTGGCGGTCGAGGCAGCCCATCAGGCACTTGAAGACGGCGCGGAGCCGGGCAAATTGCTGCACGAAGTCAACTATCTGCGCGTGCTGCTCGACGAGTGCCGTATCGCAACCGATAACGTCTTTGCCCACCTGTACCGCAACGGAGTGAGCGTCGACATCGTGTTTCAGGTCGAACGCATGCGTATGCGCATCCAGCGCGCGGAACATCTGCTGGACGCCTGGATGGCGTCCGACGACCTGCACGCCGGCTCACGCCTGGTCGCCGAACTGGTCAACGCGAACCACGCGAGCCAGAGCGTCGCCCATCTGATGCGCAGCAATTTCTCGTTGCTCGCGCGCAAGGTGGTCGAATACAGCGCGGATACTGGCGAGCACTACATTGCCCGCGATCGCGCCGAGTATCTGAAGATGCTGCGCATGGCGGCGGGCGGCGGTCTCGTCACCGTGGTGACGGTGTGCGTGAAGTTTGCGATTACCGGCGCGCATCTGCCCGCAATGCTGGAAGGTCTGCTCGCCGGCATCAACTATGCAGCGAGCTTCCTGCTGATGCACTTCCTGCATTTCTCGCTCGCTACCAAGCAGCCGGCCATGACGGCACCGACCATCGCCCGCGAACTCGACGGCGCTGGCACCCCCGAAGGGGTCGACACTTTCGTTACCTCGGTGGTCGCGCTGATCCGCACCCAGGCTGCCGCCGTGCTCGGCAACGTGATGCTGGTGTTTCCGGTGTGCCTGGGCGTGCAGTTGCTGTGGCACGCGGTCTTCAACTCGAACATCATCTCGCCGGAAAAGGCACACGCCACGCTGCATTCGTTCTCGCTGCTCGGACCGACGCCGTTCTATGCGGCGCTGACCGGCGTGCTGCTGTGGTCGTCGAGTCTGCTCGCGGGCTGGGCCGACAACTGGTTCGTGCTGCACCGGGTCGCTGACGCGTTGACCTACAACCGCCGCCTGCGCATGACGCTTGGCGTCGCCGGCGCCGCCCGGCTGGCGAGGTTCTGCCGCTCCAACGTGGCCGGCGTAGTCGGCAATATCACCTTGGGCCTGATGCTCGGCCTCGTGCCCGCCATCCTCACCGCCTTCGCCTTTACCTTCGACGTCCGGCACGTCACCTTGAGCTCGGGTTCGATCGGCGTCGCACTCGGTGTGCTCGGCAAGGGCGCGCTGGATCTGCCGGAGTTCTGGTGGGCCATCGCCGGCACGTTCAGCATGGCGATCCTGAACGTGGCCGTCAGTTTCGCGCTCGCGTTTCATATGGCCGTGCGTTCGCGCGATCTGCGCCGCAACTATGTGCGCTCGTTGCGCGGCGCAATCTGGCGCCGGATGTTCCAGCGGCCGCTCGATCTGGTGTGGCCGGTCAGCGCATCGCGGGAACCGCAGTGAACGCGGGCGCGCGGGACGCACATCCCGACCGCGTACAATAGCGCCTTATTCAACGCCTCCCGGCAACTTCAATGTCCTTCGATTTTTTCATCCCCTGCCCTCGCGGCCTCGAAGCCGTGCTTGCGGCCGAACTCGCCGAAATCGCCTCGCGCCACTTGAACGGAGCACCGTTCACCGCTGGTGCCCAGGTGCCGGGCGGCGTGCATTTCCGCGGCGGCTGGGCAGCCGGTTTGGCGGCCAATCTGCATTCACGCATCGCGAGCCGTGTGTTGCTGAAGATCGCCCACCGTCCGTATCGCAGCGAGCAAGACATTTATGACCTCGCGCTCGAGCAGCGCTGGGAACAGTGGTTTTCCGCGCAGGAGACGCTGCGCGTCGACGTCACGGCTATCAAGTCGCCGCTGCGCAGCCTCGAATTCACCACGCTGCGCGTCAAGGATGCGATCTGCGACCGTCTGCGCGACGTGAGCGGCGAGCGTCCGAACATCGACACCAGCGCGCCGGACGTGCGCGTGTTTGCATTCCTCACCGCAACCGATTGCACCTTGTATCTCGATACCTCCGGCGAGCCGCTCTTCAAACGCGGCTGGCGGCTCGACAAAGGTGCGGCGCCGTTGCGCGAGAACCTCGCGGCGGGCATCTTGCGTTTGACTGGCTGGACCGCCGGAACACCGCTGTACGATCCGATGTGCGGCAGCGGCACGTTCCTCGCGGAAGCCGCGCAAGTGGCGCTGAATATCGCGCCGGGCGCGGAGCGGCGCTTCGGCTTCGAGAACCTCAAGCAGTACGACGCGAAAACGTGGCAGGCGTTGAAAGCCGCGGCACTGGATGCGAAGCACGCCGCACGCGCATCGCGCGCGGACCTGCAGATCTTCGGCAGCGATATCTCGGGCGACATGCTGGTCAAGGCACGCGCCAACTTCGAGCGTGCTGGTCTGGCGTCGGTCTCGCTCAAGCAGGTCGACGCACGCGGCATGACGGCGCCGTCGTCGGAGCCGGGCATTCTTGTGGCCAACCCGCCGTACGGCGAGCGGATCGAAGTGCGTGGCCGCAACGCGCGTGGAGAGCTGCGCGAGACCGGCCGTGAAAGCCGCGATGAGGACAGCTTTCACCGTGCTCAGGAAGAGGCGCCGGATAGCGAGTTCTTCAAGTTGCTCGGCGACGCGCTCAAGCAGCGCTTCACCGGCTGGCATGCTTTCATTCTGACGTCGGATCGCAAATTGCCGGGACAACTGCGGTTGCGCGAATCGACCAAGACGCCGCTTTTCAACGGCGCGCTTGAATGCAGGCTGTTCCGCTTCGATCTGATCGCTGGTAGCGTCAGGCAACGTCCGGCGAACGATACGCCGGCGGCTTGAGGCTGGAAAGAATTTCGCAGCCAGCCAATCGCTACTGACAGAACGCTGTCAGTAGCCCCGCCGCACACTCCTGATCACGCCATCCGGCGCATCACATGGGCCTTCGGGTCATGCCAAGGAGAGTGTCATGTCAGCAGCCGCATCCCACGTCATTTCCTGGTTCGAAATTCCGGTCACCGATTTCGAGCGCGCCGCACGTTTCTACGAGACCACGCTCGCCACCACCCTGCGGCGCGAAAATGTCGGCGGCGCGCCGATCGGGATTTTTCAGTACACCGAGCCGGCCACCGGCGGCTGCATTATCCAGGGCCCCAACGCCAGACCTTCGGCCGATGGCGTGGTCGTCTATCTGAACGCGCAGCCGAATGTCGACGCCGTGCTGGCTCGTGTGGAGAAGGCCGGCGGCAAGGTGCAAGGACCGGTCATCGAGCTGCCGCAGGATATCGGCTATATCGGCTTTTTCACCGATACAGAAGGTAACCGCATCGGACTGCATTCGCCGAAGAACGGCTGACAGGTTGGCCAGCGCTGCGGTGATGCTCATGCAGCGCCCATGAGCGTCACGCGGCGCTATGATCGCGGGAACACCCGTTCACGGGCCGCCCGTTCGCAAGCCACCCTGTTGCGGGCCACCCGGTCGCGGGGCCGCCCGCCCCCTACTACAACACGACAAGACGCCCACGATGACGCGCCGCGCCGACCGCCTGTTCCAGATCGCCGAGCTGCTCCGTGGCCGACGTCTGACTACCGCGCAGCAGCTCGCAGACTGGCTGCATATCTCGCCGCGCACGGTCTATCGGGACGTACGCGATCTGCAGCTCTCGGGCGTACCGATTGAAGGGGAAGCGGGAATCGGTTACCGCCTGAACCGCTCGGCGAGCTTGCCGCCACTCACTTTCACCGTTGACGAACTCGCTGCGCTCGCCGCCGGCGCGCGCATGCTCGAAACCTGGGGCGGCGCGAGCTTTGCGAAGGGCGCACGCGGCGCGCTAGCCAAGATCGCGTCGACCATGCCCGCCGACAAACGCGCGACGCTCGACCGGCTGCCGATCTTTGCGCCTTCGTTTCACATCAAGGGTGAATTCGCGGAGAAAGTCGATGCGTTGCATCTGGCCATCGACCGCAAACGGATCGTGAGCTTTGCGTATCGCGATCGCAAAGGCGCGCAAACCGAGCGGCGCGTCTGGCCGCTCGGGCTGTTTTATTGGGGTGCGCGCTGGACCATCGGCGCGTGGTGTGAATTGCGCGGAAACTTCCGCAATTTCGACGTCGAAGAGATTCGCGAACTACAGGTGGCCGAGCCGTTTCCCGATATGGAGGGCAGGCGGCTCGCGGATTTTCTAAGGCATGTCGAGGTGAAACAGCGCTAACTGCAGCGGAGTTTGAGGAGGCCGCGCGCCGCCGCGGCCCCTACCCTCACTCCACCGACTTCACCATATCCTCGATCACCTTCTTGGCGTCGCCGAAGACCATCATGGTCTTGTCCATGTAGAACAGATCGTTGTCGAGGCCCGCGTAGCCGGCCGCCATCGAACGCTTGTTGACGATCACTGTGCGCGCCTTGTACGCCTCAATGATCGGCATGCCGGCAATCGGCGAGTTCGGATCGGTCTTCGCCGCGGGGTTCACCACGTCGTTCGCGCCGAGCACCAGCACCACGTCCACCTGGCCGAACTCGCTGTTGATGTCCTCCATCTCGTAGACCATGTCGTAGGACACCTCGGCTTCAGCGAGCAGCACGTTCATGTGCCCGGGCATGCGGCCCGCCACCGGGTGGATCGCATAACGTACATCGATGCCCTTTTCGGTCAGCTTGTCCGTGAGTTCCTTCAGCGCATGCTGTGCGCGGGCCACGGCCAGACCATACCCCGGCACGATCACCACGGTCTCGGCATTGCCGAGCATGAACGACGCATCCTCGGCCGAGCCCGACTTGACCGGCCGCTGCTCCTGCGCGCCGCCCACGGCTGCCGCGCCCGCCTCCGCGCCAAAGCCGCCCAGCAGGACGTTGAAGAACGA
>Ga0302226_10001376_pt1 | contig 18314 bp, 22 predicted proteins | sample II_Palsa_E3_3_FD_193524 | JGI IMG/M metagenome (GOLD analysis project Ga0302226, IMG submission 193524) | Peat permafrost microbial communities from Stordalen Mire near Abisko, Sweden - II_Palsa_E3_3 | ecosystem: Environmental > Terrestrial > Soil > Palsa > Peat permafrost | place: Sweden...
GGCCGACCAAGGCGCCGCGAGGCTCACGAAACAGCGAGAGCAGGGGCAAGCAGCCAGCCCTGCCAGTCTACAAATACTCTTTTTACTGGCTCAATAACAACATGGTAATCTACCCTTTTTTTTATTAAAAAAAACAAACTTATTTTTCACTCTGCGACCTTTTTTCAAGGGCTACCCGATTGCAATGCACAAAATGCCGATGCGCTTTCTGGAGGACATTGCCGTGTTCTATCGCCACCGAGACACGCTGACGTACCACCCGCCTTCGATCGCTGTGCCCAACATTGATCCCCGCTTCCGACCAATGAAATCAGAGGAGCTCACTCAGGGCTCTGCCTCGGCCAAGTATTATTTCAACGCGGATCTGCGCAAGTCAGCCTCCAACTTTCTGCCCATTCCCTTCCAGGATTTCGAAGTGGCCATTCGCCGCAAGCATCCCCACCGCAAGCCACGGCGCCTCCTGCAGTACCTCGTCGAGACGTACTCCAACGAGGGCGAGGTCGTGCTGGATCCGTTCATGGGCTCGGGCACGGCTGGCGAGGCGTCTGTGAGCGTATGCCGTCGTTTCCTTGGCATCGAGCGGAATCGGACGCATTTCTTCTCCTCGGTCAAGCACATTGATCCCGATGGCGCCGGCACCACCCTAAAGGTACCGTATTTCTTATTGTACAGTTGAAATATTTATTTTTACTTAGATTCCAAAGTCGGAACTGACAAAGCTTGTGCGCAACTGGGCGTCCATCCTCACCAACCGCAGGATGCATCCCATCCCTGCTTGGGACAACAAGGCGTGGGACTGGACGGTTCCCCTTCAATAATACAAAGTTTTAACAATTCTTTTGTTTGTCAAGCTTGAATCACACAACGACAACGAACGACGTGCAAGGAGATGGAATTACTACTTTTTTTCTTTTTAAAAAAAAGGAATAAAAAAAATGAAAGAGGAAAACAAAAGAAAGAAAAAGTTTAAAATGGTGAGCAAAAATGCCCGGCTGGTTGTTTATCATATTGTAGCTTCTTTCGTCATGCTCACTTGCTGCCGCGGAAGGGGCGTGCCTGAGGAAGCTGTGGCTTCTGCTTCTCCTCCTTGTACCTAGAGCCATCGGGGGCGTTGGCCGCAGTGAACCGGTTCACCTGGCCAAACTTGGTCGCGGTCTGGGCAACGATGGATGCGCGGTTCATCGGTGGCGAGCTGGACCCGCTCGAGTTGGACTGCAGTGAAGCATTCGATCCGCTTGCCAGCCTGGAGACATTACCCTTGACGGGGCCAGAGTAATCTTGCGGGGCGTCGCGCTGTTGGGCAACCATTTGCACAGGGGCGGGCTGCTTGCTGACCGGAGCCAGGCGTGACGGCGCGCTCGATGCTGGAGTCGTAGTCTTTGCGGGGGAGGCCGAGGTGGGAGCAGCAGCGGCAGGAGCGGCCCTGGCGGGAGCAGCACCAGCACCAGCACCAGCACTAGCACCAGCACCAGTCTTGTTTCCAGCTGCAGCCGCAGACGACGAACCGCCAGCGGAGGTCTTGGCTGCTGCGCCTGCTGCGCCCGGAGCCGCCTTGACGACGTGCACCGTCTGCCTGGGATCGTTTTTCAAAAAGTTGAGCACAAGCAGGCTCTTGGTGATCTTCTCGGGCAGGCGGAAAATGGTCTTGATGTATCGGTCCAAACCCTTTGTAAGCACCGAGGCCATGGACTCTGACACGTTGAAGGGCTGCGAGGGGAGATCGGGCAACGTCTTGGGCTTACTAGAGAAACCAGCCTCCTCGCGGAACTAGAAAAGTAGAAGACATATTGTAAACAGAAAAACAGACGCATTTAAAATCATTATACCTGGGTCATAAGAGCAGCGTGGAGGCCATAGAAATCGTCATAGGACTTTTGAAGGTAGTAAACGACGTTGTCCTCGCGAACCACTTCTACGATGTAGACAAAGGCGTCGTTCTTCTTTGCGTCTAACCGGCGATGCTCCTTGACGGCAGCACGCAGAATCGGCAATGCGGGGGAAGCGACAGACGAACGCAGCTGTGGAAAAAACAAACAGCAGATTGTTAGAAACAATGGGGACCTCGTTCTGGGTTAGAATGGCTTACTGGCTTGGGCAAGTTGCTCGAGCTCGCCCCGCCTGGGTTTGGCTTGCCTGGAGGAACGGCCGAAACCCTATTGGCCGACGTTGACGTTGTATTCTTTCCACCCGCGGATGTAGTTGATGCAGTGGTGGTGGTGGTGGTGGTGGTGGTGGTGGTGGTGGTGGCCGCGTCGTTTCTAGTGATTGATTCGGTCCCGGACGGCTGTTGAGTGACGAGCTCGTTAGGCTTCGTCGAAGGGGGGGCTTCCCGCCTGCCGCCGCCACAGCAACCGCCGCCGCCGCCGCCACCACCATTGTTGGTGGCCTGAGGGGGAGGCGAAGTGGGGACATCGCTTCCCCTCTGCAAATGACCATGACGATGTTAAGAAAAGCAAAGTTTTTGGGTGGTGGTGCATTACCGAGATGGGGCCATTGTTTCCAGGCTTGCTTTCCTCGATGACGCGTGTCTGACGAAGCTTGACGCGCCTGAACTCGGGCAACTCTTCCTCGTCCACCGGTGCGGATGACTTCCTGGGCGTCTCCTCAAGAGCCTTGGATTGGCGCAGATTGGACTTGATGTTGTTTAGCTGTGCGGCAGCCTCAGCCGAGGACGACTTGTCGGCGCCGGCGGCGGGGGCGCGGCGGAGGTTGCTGCTAATGTTTTGGAACTCGTTCATCTGGCTTGCAGAGCGCTCCTGCTCGGACAGGAAAGCCGACGACGACTTTTTCGGGACGTTAGCAGCAGCGGCGACGGGAGCGGCACTGGCCGCCGGTGGCGCAGCAGCAGCGGGCTGCTCAAACTTGGGGGGCTGTGTTTGGCTCGTTGGTGTAGTGGGCGTGGGCGGGGTCTGGGTAACCTTTGGCGTGACATCGAGCGACGAGCGCTATCGAGAGGGAAAAAAGTAAGTTTTTCTAGTGGCATGAAAAACAACAACAAAAAAAAACGCTGCTCTTACGCTGCCAGAGCTGGAGATGGGCGAACTGCCCCTGTCGTCGGCAATAATGGCGTCGATCCGGCTGAGCTTGCCGATTTTACCCTTGGCAGCGAGCTCCTCGGCCGACATGGGCTCGGCGACGCCGTCTGCGTCCTCATCCATCACCTCGAGATGCTCGTCCTCCTCGGCATACAGTCGCTCCTGTTCCTTGCGAGCGGCCTCGTCGTGCGCCAGTCTCTGCAGCTCCTCCACGAGGTTCCCCTTGACTTGAAGGTCAGCTACGCGGATTACGTGCTTGCCCACACCGTGGTGGGTTAGTTCGATGCCAAGGCCCTCAACTGCGATAAAACAAATGGGGGTGGGCAGAATTAGACAGGCCCTGAAAATACGGCAGTTTGTCGGTACCAGGCGTGACCAGGAGGGTGTCGAGACTGATGTAGGCAATGAGCTGGTACTTGTCGTTGGCGCTCTTGCCAACCTTTGCGAGGATGAGAACATCCGTGAAGAGATACAAGTGTCGCCTGTCCTTTTCCTTGTTGTCCACGACCAGCGTGACAGGGAGATCGCGCACCATCTGGCGCGACGGCGCAATAATCTCGACCTTTTCAGAGAACTTATTTTGCAAGGAGAGCATCTTTTGCGCCTCGTCCGCTTGACGTGATGCCCTGGTTAAAAGAGTGTGGTAAGCGCCGAGATAAACAAAGTAAAACATAAAATACGTTACTCGTTGACGATGGCGACAACCATCTCTACTTTCTTGAACGCCTCGTCCAGATATGGGCGGTCATCGTGGTTCTCATCCGTGTATTTAATGAGTTCCTTTGGGCAGCAGCAAAATTATTTTTCAAGTTGTAAGCGACAATTCAACATACGCGCAACAGAAGAGGGTACTTGCAGATACGCTGGACAGGTTTGATCAAGAACGATCCCAAGTCGAGGTTGCGGCACTCGGGCTTGCTGCGTTGCTCCTGTAGCACAAAAAGGTGAGACGACATGCGAGCAAACGGAGTGGTCGTGTACATTGATAAACTTCAAAAAGGCCTTTGACTTGATCGTCTCCATTTTATTGACCGCGTACGGGTGGTTGCTGCAGTACATGTTGTACATCTTAAAGTAGTCGGACTGGGTGGGAGGACAGCGAGTTAAAACTGTCAAATGCAAAAAAAAAAAAAAAAAAAAAAAAAAATAAGACGTACAACGCGGATAAAGATGTCGCCAATGTTCATGACCACTTGGTACGTGTCGCGTCGCTCCTCGATCGTACGCAAAAGTTCCTGCACACACACACACACACACACACGCGCGCGGGGATGTTAGTAATTGCATTTGGTGCTTTCACACGAGACGCACTTGGTTGATCGGAAGCAGCGATTCAATGTTGGAGAACATGGTCGTGATATCCTTGGCAGAGAGAATCTTCGAGTCCCGCAGTCCGTTCAAGAACAATTCGATGATAATGTCGAGGTCGCGCACGTAGTCTCGCTCTGTCTGAAGCAGCTCAAAGATGATCTCCTGTCGCCGCTTCTCCTTGTCCGACAGGCGTCCGAGGATCATGCCATCAATGTCATCCGACCTAAAAATAATACACGGTTTGCATTTGGACATACCCGACCACGGTTTCATCCGGCTTACCATTTGCCCGTCGCCAAGGGGCTGTTGATGATGACGCGGCTCATGATACGGCTGCTGTCCTTGTCCTTGGGCTGCTCTGGTGCGGGCTCCTCCTTCTTTGCCTCCTTCTCCTTCTTTGGCTGTAATTTTTTGTTTTGCATGAGTTAGGCACGGAAGCACCAAATGTCACATCCATCGGACCGCACCTTGCTCTTGTACAAGCTGTACCACGCGCGGTTCTTCTCTGCAGAGATGGCCTGGTCGTCCTCCTCCTTGCTGAGCACGCCGCTTTGACTGATGTCCGCGTATTGCTACCAAAGTAACAATAAAAAAAAAACCCACACGACCTGCATTTAGAAAAACAGAGCTGCAGCAGGTTCTTTCTTACGCCGTCGTCGTCGCCGGTCGCGATCTCGACATAGTTGGAGGGGAACCTAAACGAAAAGGCGCCGTCGTTCGTCGTCGTTTGTTTGTTTTAGGCGGGAGGGGAAATGACTGGACTATTATTACCAGCCCACGTTGCCGTTCAGCTCGCCCTCCCACCAGTCGCCGTCCGACATGCCCGTGAGCACAATGATGTCGTTCTCCTCAATCTTGAGCTCGTCATCCTCCGAGGCCTCAAAGTCCCACAGGACCTTGACCTATTGTACAACAGAGGAAAGGAAAGGGGGGAAAACAAACAGACGCGGGAGGGAAAAAAGTGGGAGTTGTTTAGATTTGACGCCTGCAAAGGGACCCACACGCGTAAGCCCCCCCGCCCTCTCTCTCTCCTCCCCGCCGCAGCTCGTGCTGTCGTGCTGTGCTGTGCTGTTTACCTTGGTGCCTTGTTGCGCGTTGGCTGCCGACTCTGCCATACTTGCGGCTTAGTTGAAATAATTCCAATGTTTTGCTTTTTGTCACATTCAAGCCGGAAGTCGCCTCTGACCAGACAAAACAACTCTAATGCACGATTCTAATCCTGTAGCAGATGTTTATTCTCACAACTTCTAGTTGGCCTTTTTGCGACGAACGCCGAGGACGTTGACGACGGTGACAGTTGGAGCAGCCGATGTCGACGCCGATAACGATGCTGCTGCTGCCGCATCCGATGATGGAGCGGTGCAGACGACGCTGGCTGAGGCGGGATTGACGGCAGCGAGTTGCTGCTTGGTGGAAGCGATGGCCTTGTCGAGAGACGAGTAGTCGAGCAGAGGTTCACGCGGACGCGCAGAAAACAGGTCCTCGAAGATAAGCTTAGGCTGCAGTGCATCGAGTGTTTGCTGCTGTTGCACCAGCTGGATCATAAAAATGGACGGTCGATTCTGTCCCTCCTACAAACAAGGGGGAAAAAAGGGTGTGTAATCGTTTTTCATAGGATTTCGTACCAAGCCGGCATCCATAAAGGCGAAAAAGGACGAGAGCTTGGCCGAGGACAGGGTCGGGTTGCTAGCCAGCGTCCTCGCCTTGACGTCGTCCGGGAAAATGGGCAGATGGCTTGCCACGGTCGCATCGGCAGGGTACGGCAGTTCCTTTGCATACTTGGCCGGATCGAGCTTGCTCATGACACTGGCTGCGGGCGCAGCACCGTCTCCGCCGATCGTGTGCACGTGGACCGACTTGACACTGTCGCCGCAATGGCGGATCGTGTCGGCCCACCACGAGGCCAGCTTGGCGTTGAGATGTGCCTGTGTTCCCGTGGCCCTCTGCGACGACTTGCGTGCGTTCTTCTCTGACAAGCGGAAGAGGTACTCGGGATGGCTCGTTGCAAAAAGATGGCAGGTCGAGAAGCCGCCTCGTTTGACCAGCGACGCCATGTAGCCCCGCACGAGCGCCTGTGTGAGCTGCCGTTGGTGCTGACGCGGAGTGCAGAACCCTGTGGAGTCGACGTACTGCAGGTATGCGAGCCCCTTGCTGGCGTACTCGTGAGCCTGCAGGCCCGCCACGGCGGCCTCGCCGTCGCTGGTGACTTGGGTCAGCAGGATTTGGCAGATCCAGCTTTCTGCGCCTGCGTCTGCGTCTTGAACTGTGCGGGCTCGCTTGGTTGGCCTGTCGCTCTCCGTGGCCTCATCGTCGTCGCCGGCATCGTCGCTAGCGGTGGCAGTGGCAGTGGCAGCAACGCCGGACTTGATGCTGGCGTAGATCCGCAGCGTGCCCAGTGCCACGTCCAGCTTGCAGCCCTCGAGTGCGCTCTTGACCTCGTTCACGACCACGTTTTCCATGGTTTTAGAATGTGTGTGTCTCGTGTTTGTGACTGTACAATGGTGTCGTCTATATGTTATTTTGGGGAGGGAGCACGGACGATCTGCACGCCCATTGACCGCGCGGTGCCGATGACCATGTTGCACAGGGCCTTGAGCGAGAGGTGGGAGAGGTTGTAGTCGGTCTGCTTGACCTTTGCGATCTCGTACACTTGCTGGAGGGTGACCTGCGCACACACGACGCATGAGCAAACTGTGCAAGCAGCGAAGGAATACGTACCTGGCCAACAATCTCCTTGCCGCCCAGGTTGCCTCGGGAAACACCAGCAGCCATCTTGAGGATGTGGGGCACCTGGTCACCCGGACGGTCATTAGCACGCGGGAACAGGCCTCTAAACACTAGGGCGAACGGTTACCGTGGGCGACCTGACCTTGAACGTAAAGCTGCGGTCCTTGGTGTTGAACAGGACCTCGGTCGGAACAGGCGACTCTTGCACGTAAATCTTGCTCCTGTCGTTGAACTAACCGCGCAAAAAAAGAGGGACATCAGAACCCGCAGCGGAAAAAAAAAAACGCAGGCGCGTACCTGCTTGCAAAAGTCCATAATGTTGATGCCACGCTGGCCCAGCGCAGGACCGATCGGCGGTGCGGGTGCTGCCTTGCCCGCGGGCACGGTAAAGCACAGCTTGCCTGTTTAAATAAATGGCACGCAACCAAGTCAGTGGGCTTGAACGTTTCTGCTGCTGGTTGGCCGTCCGTCCGATACCAATGGTGCCCACGCCGCCCGCCGCCGCTTTTGCCTTGCTCATTTGGACGGCGGAGAGAGCCTGCCTCCTGGGGTGCACACGTGCGTAAAATGGCCACTATTTCCAACCCGGCATGATGTCACGCATCACAAACTATTCGCGCTTTCTCACGCCCACGAGGTAAGCCGGCCCTCCCGTTGGCACATGGCACTCACACGCGCACTCCTTGTGCCCCCCCTTGTTTTAAGCCTGGCACGCAAGCCGTCGCCTCTGCGCGAGCTGGTCAAGTACATGGCCCTGCCCGGGATGGTACGTGCCGCGCCATGTGGCCCCGGACTGATCTAAACCGGACCGGGGGCGCTTGGTTGAGACAGATCTCGCTGGGCGGCGGCCTGCCCAACCCGTCCATGTTCCCGATCACGGGGGCCAAGTTCACGTTGAGCGACGGCAGCGAGATGGTGCTCGATGACGAGTCCATGACCGACGCGTTCCAGTACTCGGCCACGCCCGGCCTGCCCAAGCTGATCGACTGGCTGGGCAAGCTGCAGACGCACGTGCACCACCCGCCGCTGCCGCAGGAGCTGCTGATCAGCACCGGCAGCCAGGACGTGCTCTCGATGGCCTTTGAGATGCTCATCGACAGAGGCGACCACGTGCTCGTCGAGTCGCCCACGTACAGCGGGTCCCTCTCGGCGCTGCACCCGCTCGGATGCACGCTCGTGGGGCTCCAGACGGACGACCACGGGCTTCTGCCGTCGTCGCTCCAGACCACGCTCGATTCGTGGCCCGCCGACAAGTCCAAGCCAAAGGTGCTGTACATCATCCCCAACGGCTGCAACCCGACCGGAGGCTCGCTCTCGCGCGAGCGACGCGCACAGATCTACGCCATCGCTCGTCGTCACGACATCATCATCCTCGAGGACGACGCCTACTACTTTGTCCAGTTTGGCGCCACCAAGGCGCCCAGCTTCCTCTCGATGGACGAGGACGGCCGCGTCCTCCGCTTCGACTCGTTCTCAAAGATCATCTCGTCAGGCCTCCGTCTGGGCTTTGCCACCGGGCCCCAGCCGCTCATCTACCACCTCAACCTGCATGCCCAGGCCTCCTACCTCCACACCAGCGGGCTCTCGCAGACGGTCCTGCTCAACCTCCTCCAGCGCTGGGGAATCGAGGGCTTCATCGGCCACACTGACAAGGTCTCTGCGTTTTACCTACAGCGACGAGACGTGTTCCAGGCAGCGCTGGAAAAGCATCTCACGGGCCTTGCCGAGTGGTCGCCTCCCTCGGCTGGTAACGTGATGAACTTGAATAAACCGCTGGTCTGATCTTCCACCCTTTTTTCTTTGGCGATTTTTCACAGGCATGTTTTTCTGGATCAAGATCCTGGGCATCAAAGACTCGATGAAGCTCATCCAGGAGCACGCCGTCAAAAAGCTCATTCTGCTCGTGCCCGGCTTTGTAAGACAATTAAAAAAAAAAATTAAAAAAAATGTATTTATTTTCATTTGGATCGTTAGGCATTCATTCCAAACGGAGAGCCGACGCCGTTCGTGCGCGCGTCATTCTCGATTGTGTCGGACGAGGAGATCGACACTGCCCTCTCCCGTCTGGCCTCACTCATCAAGGAGACCCAGCAGCTGCCCTCGCTCGGCTCCAATCTCTAGAAGTACATTTTCCCCCATTCTAAGTCAGTAGCTCAACGTCTAGTTCCTCTGTGCACACTCAGTTTGTCATCTATTTCTATTATTTTGCACTATTTTTTAGTTCTTTTTTTTTTTTTTTTCAAAATATCATGGTTGCATCTTGAAAGCTCAACAGGTCTTGCATGATTTGATCCACACTCGAACCAATCTGCATCGCCAAGTCGCGCTGGTCGTTCAGGCTCAGGATGGCATAGCGCCACAATAGATTGCCGTCGAGCACGTTGCGCTTTGGCAGATAGGGTCGAGGCTGGCTCCATTGGATGGCCCTAAAAGAAAAAAAAGATAGGCATAAATACTTTTTTACAAAATCAATGAAATGATGTCGTTTTGGATACCTAAACGCGCGAGGGTTGAGGCCAGCGTGGTGGGGTACAAACGTGTTGAGCTTGCGCTGGAGATACTGCAGGCGTCGGAAGGACTTTTCTGAGAGAGGCAGGAGAGCATCGAGCGAGCCGTCGAGGGTGCCTAAGCGGTCACAGAGTTGTAACGAGATAATAAACTCGCATTTCATTTGTCGATACCCATGAGACCGAAATGTCGCTGGTGCAGCTCCTGGTTGCGAGCTGGCACGCGAAGGAATCTGCTGACAGTGTGGCCAACGTGGTAGTCGGCTTGATGAAGCAGCTTGTGGCCCCCAAGGCTTTCGGCGACTTGCGGCGCAAAGGTGTACATGTGCACGTTCATGTCTGTGTCGGTCACGACAAGAAGCAGGTTCTTGCCGTCAACGATGAAATCGCACGAGAACACCTCCATGTCGTCATAGTCCTTTCCGATCAGGTCCAGGGTGGTTGACTGGCCATCGCGGAACCGCATGAACCAGATGCTTTTGAACGCGTCGCCGATCATGACATAGTTGCGAATCGTGCTGATTGACGTTGCAAAGATCTGGTTTGGTTTTATATTACTATTAATAATTTTTTTTTCCTTTGCTAAAAAAAAGGGTACCTGCTGATCAATAAAGGCGATGACCTCGAGCGTCTCGCCATCCTTGAACGACTGCACGTAGATCCTCTGGCCAATGCATGTGATCAGGTTGCCGTTGACTTCAGATAGCGCTGTCACGGGTCGGTCCTCCAACTTGTCATAGTGTTTCCTGAGCTGGCGGTTGGCCGAGGGACGCTCTGGGTCAGGGACCACGTCAATCACCTCAAAGATAAGGACCTACCGCAAAAAAAAGGATAATTAGACATACAAAAAACATTTCTTTTAATACGCGGCCTTTCGTCTGCTGTTCCTCGGTGGTGGAAATAATGGTGCCCACGCAAATGTAGTTTTTGCGGCCGGACGTAGTCTGTTGCGAGTTGAGGGAGCAAACGCGCAGCGCCAGGACATGTTCATAGTCCTTGAATGCAAAGCTGTCGATTGTCTCGAGAGACGTGGGAACAACAAGCTCGAGCTGGTGCAGTTCCAAATTTGGCGTCGTTGCCGATTGCGCTACTCCGCTTGTTGGATCGCGAGCGGGGCGTTCTATCGCTTCATTTATTAACCCCCCCCCAAAAAAAGAAATTTACATCATGTTTACCATTATGCTTTTCGGCATCCGCCTGAGCCTCTGGTTCAGCCGGTGGCTCGCCGTACAGGTCCTCTTGGTTGCTGCTGCTATCTGAGGCGCGCTTGGGGATGGGTGTGGTAAATACGAATGGCGTGGTTGTGGCCACGGCGTAGCAACGCGCATCCGGGTTGTACGAGATCTTGATCGGCGTGCGTCGTATCGGCACCTTGCGGATGAGCCACGAGGTGAGGTCGTAGTTCACCGTCGTCGGCAGCATGGCGATCTTGAGCACGTCGGTCTTTTCAAAGTAGGCGAACCCGTTTGGACAGTTGATGTTATTGAACGACGAGAACGCCTTGACAGCAGTGGAATCAGAGACCAAGGGATGGCAGTACAGCCCGCCCTTTCTGCCAGCAAACATAAACAGCGGCCGAGGACCGGTCATGAAGACACCCGAGGTCGAGCCAATCTGAGCAAACGTCCTAAACTTGCGCTTGTGCAGGGCAATCGACTTTGTTTCTGGAGACTCCTTTTAATACAAAAGGAAAAAATGAAAAAGCACTTGAGTATGTACCTTCGTCTTCGACCACATCCATCGCATCCGGCACCTTGGCCTTGGGAACAAAGGACTCGGGCGTGAAAAAGTTGGTCGGCGTCCTCGTGAATCGCAAGGCGAGCCGATCCTGGTGGCCGTCCCCTTGCTCAGCGCTGTACGTAAAGCCCTCAAAAAGGGCGTGGTTGTCAATGTCTGTTCGGGCCATCAAGTAGACAGAGTGGCCAGCCCCCGCCGATCCGAGAGTGACCAGGGCAATCTCTGCTATCCGGTGCCCCTGCTCCTCCGCCTATAGCTCAACATTAACATAATTGGGGTGGTGGGACAAGACATGCGCGTACGTCGTGGGCCTTGTCAGCGGCAAGGACGACAGAGGCAGCCGAGTCATCCGTGAGCAGCGTCGGGAAGAAGCCAAAGTGAGGAACGGCAAAGACGCTCTCGAGGGTGGACACGTCAAAGAACTCGAGCGTACCGCTCTTGAAATAGAGGACCAGAAGCACTGTTCCTGGACTCTGCGGCTCTGCTGCAGCCAACGAGGGATGGCTTTCGATCTCCTCGTCCTCGTCGTGTTTGCGCTTTGTTCCACTGCCTGCTGCATCGCCGGACCCTACGGCTACCTTGTCCAGGATTGACTCGCCGTACAGCTCCAGATCGGTCTCATCGATGTCTGGGGCGATTGTGGACAGACTCTGCGTTAAGAAAAGAGAAATCAGTCAAAGAGCAAAGAAAAAAAATTGCTTTTTTACGGCAATGAGGTCGAATTTGCTGGCAACGCGGGTCGTTCGTTGGGCGTGCTTGTGTTGGCGCTGGTACTGCTCCTTGGTGAGGAGGAGGCGATTGACGTCTTCAAAGACGGTCGAAGCATGGACAGCGTTCGCCTTGATGTGTTGTGGAAGGGCCACGGGCAATACGCGCTGCTTGTCCTTGTCGACGCGCAGCAGATCCACTAGGCCGTCAATGTACTGCAGCACAAGGTGCGATCCAGCTTGGGCGCACGACACCACTGGTTTTCCCGACTCGAGGGCATACAGTTGCACCAGCGCGGCCTCTGTAATGAACACGTGAGAAAAAAAAAAAGCGAGAAATAGAAGGGGAAAAGAAAACAACAACGCACTGTGATCCAAAAGGTAAACGCCGTCTCGGTACACTTGCACAATGAGCGTATTGTCGCAAATGGCGCCACAGTAGATCGTCGGACCGGTCGTGTAAAAACCACTGGACTGGAGCGCGAGCAGGTCGTTGTCGCACTTGAGCACGATCGTCTGTGTCTCGCAGCTAATCACAAGGAAATTGTCCCGTTGGCCAATGTCATCGGCGGGCTCATCGTCGAGCACTTGGTTGGGATTCGGGCAGCACACGGCCCAGATATCGTTTGACTGCGGGATCGAGCTGTCGGTCAGCACCTCTGGTCGGACGTGATTCTAAATAAATAACAAATAAATAAATAAAGGTCAACAGTTTGGGCTTTTTTCCCCTTACCTGGAGGACGCACAGTGCACTGTTCCTTCCATGACCCGAGCAGGTGACGACCTCAAAGTTCTTCTTCTTTGCCTTCTCGGATGGGGCCTTTCCGGTGCGAGTTTGCTGCTGTTGCTGCGCGGGATCGTCGGCGATCTCTGCGTCGTCCTCGTCGGCAAAGTACGCACTTGCGGGCTGTCCAATGGCCAAATCGGCGATGGGTCCAATGTTGATCAGCGAGTCGCAGACAGAGAATTTGAACTGGGGCCAGATTTTAGAGCCACCGATCTCGGGCTTGTGGTCGTCGTGCTGATCGGCCGAGAGAAGCAAAAGATCGAGCTCGTCGAGATTGGCTGCCATGATGCTGTCGACGCGAGGCTTCTTGGCCGACGACTTGGACTCGTGTTTAATCTCCTCAAACTTGATCAGGGTCGAGTCGTTCAGGCGCGATCCCAGGAAGAGCAAATCCTTTCCGAGCGTGCAAAGCTAAATTTTTTTTATTTTTTTTTTAAAAAAAAAAAAAATTAAAAAAATGTTCTCTGTTTATTTCTGTTGTGCGGAAAGTTACAGCGCTAGAGTGGACACTTGAGCCAGATTTTTCGATGAGGACCGTGTACACTTGGCGGCCATCGCTCTTGAACTGGATCGAAAAGAGGTCGCCGCTCTGGAGCGACAAGAGCAGACGATCGTTGGTCAGAAACACGGACGTGGAGCTGCTGAGTGAGATGGCCACGTCCGAGCGGTCGAGCCTTTTTGGGGCTGCAAAAAACAACAAGGGTCAGCATGAATTATTATCACCCTTGAGAGATGTCAAACCTTGGCTGACGACGGTGGACAGTTTTGCGGCAAACGGGTTGAGTGCAAGAGCAAACACGCCAGAGCCTTGATTGACGTGGCAGATGGACGTGGTGGCGATGATGAGCACTCCTCCAATGGGCCGAGGCACGGGCTGCAGGCGCAGGCTGTCGGTCGCCAGGCCCTCCTGTGACCAGATGATCGTGTGGTTTTCTTTGGCGAGATCCAGGGAAATAATAAAGATGCTATATGTGTCCCTTCGCACAACGATGCGGCCCATGTTTGTGGGCACGGGCTCGCACAAGACGGCGATCGTGGGCTCGTTGTAGCCGTGGAGGAAGCACACGTCGCGAACATTGGCGATCTTGGGGAACTGCTGTGTGAGCGACAGGATAATCGGCTTGGCCGAGTCCGCAGCCTTTGTCGTTGCGGCGTTGGATGTGCTGGTGCTGCCGCCGCTGCCATCGGTCGTCGCTAGGATCCCCTGGCGGAACGGGAAGATGGCGAGGTGCCTGTCGTAGAGCATCAGGGCGGCACACTTGTTGCCGGGGTCTGTCCACAGCTTTGGCTCGAGCGCGAAATCCGCCCGCCCGCCCTTGTACTTTTCGTCCTCGAGCTGGAACATCGCCACCGTCTTGAGGTCCCTGCGCGCGGGGTCGTACTGGACGACGCTGACCTGTGTGCCCATGCTCGGGGATAAGTAAACGCGAGACTGACTTGTGTGCGTTACCTTGGCCTCTTCAAACGACAGGAGCAGCGAATCCAGCGGCTGGCCCTGCAGGCGGACGACACACATTGACACGATCCGTCCCTGCAGCACGAAATGCGCCACGAGCACGAGCTTGGCCGTGCCCGTCTCCTCATTCCTCTGCAATTCGGTAAGGGAAGGGGAAAAGGAGCATTTTTGAATTATTACATTGACGCGGTACACGTCCAGCACCGTCGTCTTGGCCACGATCAGCTGCTCCTGCTCCTGCTCCTCGCCGCCGCCCTCGCCGCCATCCAGCGCCAGCGGCCCATCAGCCGGACCGGCAGAGGCGGGCGTGAACCGGCCGCTCACGCACACTTCCACGCCCGTGGGCTCGAACAGCTGCTTCGCTAGGGTGGACATTGTGCTGAAATGGTCTTCTTTTATCCTGACTGAAATTTTGCTGCTCGAGACTCTGAAATGAGCAACAAGCTCGGCGGAAGCAACAAGCCGCTGCTCGGGGATGACGACGACGACGACGACGTCGAGGCGGGCCACGTAGCAGCGGCCAACGTCAACAACGGCGGCGTGCACGACCTGGACGAGAAGGACGAGGCTATCTCGGCTGTTGATTGGTTTAGCCGACACAAGTGGAAGTGCCTGGTACCGTTCCCGTCTTTCTTTTTTTGTTGCTTTTTGGATGGTAACTTTTGGCTGTGCAGGGAGGATTCGTCGTGGTGTTGATCGCCGTCGCTGTCACGCTGGGTGTCGTCCTGAGCCAGCCTCAACCCATCGTCATCGATGGCTCGTCATTGGCAAACTACCAGGACTCAATCACCCAAGTACCCGCCCTAAACCCCTGGCTCAAGTTTTTGTTAATAATTCTCCGCTAAAAAAAAAAAAATAGGGACAGGCTCTGTGTGCTCAGCGCATCAACACGCCTGCGATCAGCTTGCCCAATGCCCAACGTGGAATCTTGACCGCGCCCGTGTTGATCACCGGCGCGACTGTTTGGACTGGCCTCCGTAATGAACAATACACCCAGTAAAAAAATGAAATTAAAAAAAATAATAACCTATTTAGCGGACGATGTCCCGTCTGTCATGGATGTGCTCTTTTACAACGGCTCGATCCAGCAGGTCCAGGCCAACATTGGCTCGTACCCGGGCGCCACTGTCGTCGACGGCACGGGCAAGCATATCACCCCCGGCCTCGTGGACCTGCACAGCCACGTCGGCGTGTACGCCCTGCCCGAGCTCGTCGCAAACCTGGATGGCAACGAGCTGACCGACCCCACTTTCCCACAGCTGCGATCGCTGGACGCGTACAACCCGCGCGATGAGGCCATCAACAAGATCCTCCGCGGCGGCGTGACCACGTCGCTCGTCCTGCCCGGTTCGGGCAACACCATGGGCGGCGAGGCCTTTGTCGTCAAACTCAATGGATCGACCGTCGCCCAGGCCAGGGTCGAGGGCGCCCCGCGCTACATGAAGATGGCCTGTGGCGAGAACCCCAAGAATGTGTATGGTGCCCAGGGCAAGACACCCGCATCGCGCATGGGTTCGGCGTGGGTCATGCGCCAGCGCTTTGAGCTTGCCAAGAAGCTTGCGACTGCCCAGGTTGGTTTTACTCTTCATCTTCTTCTTCTCAATATTGCTATTTCCTTGCATTTAAAAAAAAGGATGACTGGTGCGCAAACCCTTCGGTGACGTCGCGTTTCCCAGAGGACCTCTCGCTCAACTCGCTGATTGCGCTGCTGCGTGGCTCGCTGATCCTCAACGTGCACTGCTACACGGTGTGGGACATGGAGATGATCATCCGCCTCTCGCACGAGTTCAACTTTAAGATCGCGGCGTTCCACCACGCGATCGAGGCCTGGAAGTTTGCACCCACGCTCGCCGAGGAGGGCATCGCGGCAGCCATCTTTGTCGACTCGTGGGGTTTCAAGGACGAGGGCTACTACGCGTCGGCCTACGCGCCATCGACGCTGTACGCCGCTGGTGCCACTGTCATCTTTAAGACTGACCACCCCGTTATCTCGGGCGATACGCTCATGTACGAGGCTGCCAAGGCCACCGCGTACGGTTTCCCGCAGACGCTGGCCCTGTCAGCGGTCACGATCAACCCCGCAACAGCCCTCAACCTGCAGAACCGCGTCGGCAGCATCGAGGTCGGCAAGGACGCAGACATTGTCCTGTGGGACCGATCTCCCTTCCTCGCTGGCGCCGAGGTCGACAAGGTTTACCTGAACGGCGTCAACCTCGTCGACAATGAGCTCAGCGTCCCCGTCATCCCTGCAAACCCCATCTCCACCGACGTCTCTGTCACGCCCCCGCTGCCCCTCAACAGCCAGCAGTCCCTCAGCAGCTACACTATCACTAACGCCGTCATCTACACCGGCTATGATGACATCACTTACAGCGAGCTCAAGGTCGACAACGGCCTGATCACCTGCCTGAGCAACAGCTGCAACGGCACCGACTACGTCTTTGATCTCAACGGCGGCACCCTCATTCCCGTACCCTCTTTTCTAACAGCAGCTTAGTGAATTTTATTCCGTACAGGGCCTCGTCAACTTTGGTTTCAACTTGGGCATTGCTGAAATCGAGCAAGAATCGATCACTCAAGATGGCACACCTGGTGTAAGCACTTTTTGTTTGAATATGAAAGTTCCCTCTCTTTTTTTTAAAAAAAAAAATGGTAATAATAATAAAGACGCTCGATGCCGTGGCCCTCGACGGCGTGCAGTTCTTCTCGGCCTCGCACCTCGTCAATGCGGCCTTCCTCGCTGGAGTCACGTCCACGGTGACGCCCCCCATGGGCTCGTCCAACACGATCGGCCAGAGCTCTGCCTTTTACACGTACCAGGCCAACGTGGTCGCCGACGATGTCATCATCAAGGGCGTGACCGCCGTTCACGTCGGCCTGGGCCAGAGCGCCAAGGGTCCCTCCATCTCTGCGCAAATCCTCAACCTCAAGAACACGCTCAGCAGCAACGCTACAGCAACGATTGCATCGGTCGTCAGCGGCGCGCTCCCACTGGTTCTCCACGCCCAGAACGCCGACACGATCAACTCTGCCCTCCGCATGCTGGCCAACTTTCCCTCGGTCAGGTACGCCACAGGCAGGCCGGGAACCACCTAAAAATTTTTTTGTTTCCTTCAGAATCATCATCTACGGCGCTGCCGAGGCCAACCTGATCATCCCGCAGCTCGTCCAGGCCAATGCTGCCGTCATTCTCAAGGGCATCCACTGCTTCCCAGAGCTCTGGGAGGAGCAGCGCTGTGACTCCACTACGGTTGTGCAGCTTGTTGAAGCTGGAGTCCCCGTCGCGATTGGCCCGCAGTCGATCGACTGGGTCCGCAACCTACGCTGGGAGGCAGGCCTGGCCCTCGCCTACGGTCTCTCGTTTACGGATGCACTGGCCACTGTCACATCGATCCCCGCAACGCTCTTCGGCCTGCCCGATGTCGGTTACCTCACCGTCGGGAGCACGGCCAACTTTGCCGCGTTCAACGGCAACCCGTTCACCCTCCAGTCGATCCCCGTTCTCGTCGGCGTCGGCACCGAGGTCGTCTTCTTCCCCAAGCAACTCTGAGTTTACCGCTGTCTACCTTCTGACAAACGACGACGTGCTCGCTCTCTTTGTCGTCTATTTTTTAAACAACAACAACAACAACAACAAAATATGTACACATTTTTGACATTGGCTGGGTTAGAGCTCGTCGGTGGCGTACTCCTCGACCTCGACGGCCGCAACGGCTGCGACCGACGCGATGATCGCCGCGCCGGTCCACTCAAACATGAACCCGCGGAAGAGCGATGTCCAGCCCTCCTCGCGGACTATGCGCACGAGGCAGTCGAGCGAGCTTGTGTAGCGCAGGGGCGAGAGGCGCACGCACGTGTCAAAGAGTTTGTCTTTCCTTGGGCTGCCCTTCCACCAGGGCATCCACTGAACCTGCATTCTGCGCTGAATTGTACGGATGGGAAAGCAGATCGAAAGGGCTATCGTCGTGACCATGAGGTCACCAAGAAAATAGAACGGTGTCTGGTTTTCAAACGATGAGCTTTTTTTTGCAAACATTTTAAGGAGGA
>Ga0302226_10001396_pt1 | contig 18205 bp, 29 predicted proteins | sample II_Palsa_E3_3_FD_193524 | JGI IMG/M metagenome (GOLD analysis project Ga0302226, IMG submission 193524) | Peat permafrost microbial communities from Stordalen Mire near Abisko, Sweden - II_Palsa_E3_3 | ecosystem: Environmental > Terrestrial > Soil > Palsa > Peat permafrost | place: Sweden...
AAATAAATTTTGTTTACCTGTTCAGCGTTGACTGCAAACGGACCCTTGGACTGGCACTCGGGGCAAGAGCCAACACGCAACTCCGACTGGGTATCCTGGTAAAAGGGGCCGAGTACGTTGCCGCACTTGCCGCAGTCGTACTTGACGTACTTGAGCTGTGGGAACACAGCCGTGCGACGAGTGACAACGCCAGAAACGCGCACAAGCGAGTTGAGGTGGTTGTGGCGGAGATCTCGCAGAGAGTCGACCGTGGGCAACTCGGTGATGCGCACGTGGATCTCCGAGTGGATGCGGTCATAGTCCTGGAAGGCAAACTTGACGACTTCGAAAGCGACCTGATTGCAAACAACCAATTAAAATTAAAAAGAAAGTAAAAAAAAAGGACTTGCCTCGTCAAAGATCTTGAGCATCTCCACGGGCGCCTTTGCCAGAAACTTTGCCAGCTGCTCGGCACGTTCGTGCAAGAGAACAAACGAGACCTCGAGGGACTCGCCGTTGCTCTCGCACATGGCCTTGATGCGCTCCTCAAACAGGTTGTGACCCTTCTCGTCCATGGTGGTCGTCAAAAAGTCGCGGAACTGGAAGCGGATCTTGCGGCGCGTCGTGTCGAGTGCAATCCACTCGCGCACCGAGTGGCCACGGACATCATAGTCGGTCAGCTGCACGTCGTCCTCACCTGCACCGCCCGCACCATCGCCACCATTCCCGCCGTCCGATCCAGGCGTGTGTCCATCACTATTCTGATTCGGCTGCGACGCGTCTGTGCGTCGGCGTCGGCGCGGCGGCATCCGGATGCGGCCTCCATCCTCATCATCTACGGTTCTATTAGGCATCTCCCACATGCTTTGGTAGTTTTTTTTTCTCACACATACCATCGTTGGTCTGCACAAAGGCTGCAGGAAGACCGCGAGTGATGGGCTCGTTCAAGCGGTCACGCTCCCGCAGCGCGGCCTCCACCTTTTGTCGCTCACGCGGGTTGATCGGTGCGTACTCTGCGTCGTCGATGTCGGAGGTATCGTAGCGGTCGAGTTCAGGCATGGCCTTGTAGTCACTTTGGGAAGAGAGCGCATGAGGACAAAGAACGCAAACAAGCAAACAAAAACTACTTTTGGTGGCCAGGACCAAAGAGATCCTCGCCGTCCTTCTCCTCGTCGTCGAGCACGTTGGTAGGGTCGAGCACGTCCTCAAAGCGGTCCTCTTGCACGGCCTCGTCGTCGTTTTCCTCCACGTCTCCACGCGGGGGGCTGGAAGTGAAGGGCGGTGGGGACGAGTGGCTGCCAATGCTCGTGCTGGTCGCGCCAACTGGGCGACCCCCACGTACACGTTTCGGTGCCTTCATTGGAGGGTCAGTACAGGGCTGGCGGGGGGTCAAGAGGAGGGCAAGGACATACCATTTGGGATTGCTTTTTTTTTTTTTTTGGCGCGCAAAAAAAAAAAAATGGAAGAGCAAATCTAGGTCGAAAATCGTCGTGTTAAAAGAGGGTTGCTGCAGAGTGCAGACAGAGAAAAAAAAAGGTGGAAGCGGAAGCAGCACTTGCAGCAGCAGCAGCAGCAGAAGAAGAAGAAGAAGGCCAAACACAAGACACTCGTCCTCTCGGCAGGCGAGGAAGACAGAATCTTTTTTCCTCCACATATGGGCGACACTTTTACAAATGATGGCCACGGCTCGTCTGGCCGTGCCTTTCCTCGCACGGCACCTGCGTACCGAGGCAAAGACGGCGGGCGCCAAGGCCTTGCAGGCATTCGAGGAGAAGAACAAGGCCGCCGCACTGCAGGCACCCACCGGCCTGATGCAGTTTTTCGAGGAGGCACGAAAGGAGACGAAGCCTGCCGCCACAGACGACAAGGAGGAAAAGAAGGGCGAACGGTGTGGTACGTCGCAGACTCTCGTGTGCGCGCGCGTGTGTGTGGTGGTGTGTGTGTGGGGTGATAGCTTGAGTGTGTTGCGGGGTCATCGTCGTTTTTCTTTTTATTCAACGTTTCTCTTTGTAGGACGTTCATGGCGCCGCGAAGAACTGCGAACCCACACGTTCGACGACCTGCACAAGCTCTGGTACGTGCTACTCAAGGAGCGCAACGTGCTCGAGTCGAGTAAGCACGACAGCCGTATTACTGGCATCCCGTTCAAGGGCAGGGGTCGTCTCTCAAAGGTTTTGGACATTAGGTTTTTCTTTTCTTTAGGACTAAAGAAAAAAATATTTTTTTTTCCAGGTCAAGCTGTCGATGGCCCGCGTCAAGCATGTCGTGCACGAGCGCACTCTTGCATTCAGGGAGGCCCAACGTATCCTTGCTGTCCAGCTTGGAACAGAAAAGGCCCTCGAGCTTAATTACAAGCTCGTGATTGACGAACGTCTGCCTGTGACCCCACTTCCACCAAACGCCAAGCCGCGCCGCAATCCAGACAACACGCCGAAGCCCCTGTCGAGAATCATGGAGACGCACAAGGTCCAGTATGTTCCGCTGACCCCCGAGCAGCTCGCCGCCCAGAAAAAATATGTCTCTACGCGTAAACGCCACAAGGTCGCGAGTGAGCGCAGGAAGGAGAAGACGCTCAAGAACATCCGGTTGGCCAGATACAATGCCAAGAAGGAGGACGAGGCCGCAAAGAGGCTCAAGCGCAAGCGTGCCCATGATAAGAAGCTTGAGAAGAACCTCAAGATCCACGAAAGCATCACAAAGAATATCAAAGAGCAACAAAAGGGTCTGGACCTGTCCTCCTTGTAAATCATCCCAATAGTGTGAATGAGAAAAAACTTCATAAAAAACTGTCTACTTTGAAAAACAAAAACAAAAAACAAAAAAAGGAAAACGGAAAGTAATTGTGCAAAAGGATGAACAAGTTTTATGCCGACAGTTCGGCCGGCTGTCGAGCGCTGACAGGAGTGTATGCTGCCGAGCACTTGGCCATGGTTTGCGATGCTCGGGAGATCGCGTCCGTTTGATAGAAATCTTTAATGGCCTACGAGACATCGACAAGAAAAAAAAAATGCTCAACATGAAGTTTTCTTATCTGGGACTTACCAGAGTAAAGGGTTTGCTGGAGGCCTTGACCGAAGGAGTTGCCTGCAGGAATGCTCGTGCACCGAGGCCGGTAAACGAGTTGTCCTCAACGCCTCCAACAATGCCAAAGTGTGGTGCCACCTAAAGGGGATTTCTCTTATTTTTAAGAAAAGACAACATATATATATTTTTCTAGTCACCTCTTGAAGTCGTTGGCGGATATCATAGGCGCTGTCGTAGGGAAGGGTGAAGCCAAGGACCTCGGAAAGTGCGCGGATAATCTTCCAGTCCTCGCGAGCATTGCCGGGCGCGTTGACCGCGGCACGTGTTCGCTGGACACGGCCCTCTGTGTTCACGTACGTGCCAGACTTTTCGGTGTAGGCAGCGCCGGGGAGGATGACATCGGCATAGTTGGCACCGGCGTCACCGTGGTGGCCCTGGTAGATTACAAAGCTGTCCTGTGCAACGTCGCTGGACTTGATCTCGTCAGCACCGAGCAGATACAGGACTTTATTGTAACCGGGCTGGCCGATCGTAGCGTTCACACCTGGTTGGAAGTTGATATCGAGGGCGGCGGCCTTTGCAGCGCTCTGAATATTTTGTAAAATAATAAATGAATAAAAATAAAAGTAAAAAAAATCATACGTGTTGAAGGGTGCCAAAGCCATTCCAGTCGCCCTTGAGGATGTTGGTCCAGGAGGACAGGTCTGCTAGAGCGACATAGACGGCTTGGGCGTCTTCGTGGGACGCGACGTCCGCGCCAATGAGAACGAGCGGCTTCTTGGCAGCAGCGAGTTTTTGTGCAAACGGCGACGAGCGGTTCTCCTTGGAGAGCAGCTTGACGAGGTCGGCAGGGGACGTGCCGAGGTGAGCGTACTCAGAGGTCAGCTTGACGGGTTGGCCGATAAGACCAATGTCGAGGTTCTTGTGGATGTACGACTTGCGGATGCGAGCGTTCAGGAGGGCAGCCTCGTGACGTGGGTTGGAACCGACGATCAGAAGCACATCCGCTTCCTCGACGCCTTGGATGCCAACGTTGAGGAGGTAGTTCGAACTAACCAAAACATTTTTTTTTTAATTTTTTTTCAATTGCGAAAAAAAAGGAAAAATCATAATTTAAATACCGAAGATCGACACCCTGGGCGCTGGACGCCTTTTCTCCATCAAAAAGAAGGTTGGACGAGCCCATACGGTTGAACAGGTCTTTGAGGGCGATCATGCTGCAAAAAAATTAAAAATTAAAAAAATTCTAAACTTTGGCAAACCTCTCAGCATCCGCGAGCTTGCCGGCGACGGCAGTCATCTGGTTGCCAGGAACGGTCGAGAGGGTCTTGGAAATCTTCTCAAACGCTTCCTCCCACGTGACGCTCACAAACGAATCGCCCTCGCTATTGAGGAAGGCGTCAACAACAAGAACAAGAGACTCCTGTCTCCATACCGAATCATGGGGCTGGTGAGGCGCTGGCGCTTGAGGCCGTCGTACGAAAAACGGGTCTTGTCAGAGATCCACTCTTCGTTGACGTCCTCGTTGAGACGAGGGAGGATGCGCATGACTTCAGTGCCGCGGGCATCAACACGGATGTTGGCGCCGATGGCGTCGTGGACGTCAACCGACTCGACGTGGCGCAGCTCCCATGGGCGAGCGTGGAACTCGTAAGGCTTGGCCGTGAGGGCGCCGACAGGGCAGAGGTCAACAATGTTTGCCGAGAGCTCAGAGTCGAGGATCTTCTCGACGTAGGTGCCGATCTGCATGTCGTTGCCACGGCCGCTCGTGCCAAGCTCCTCGGCGCCGGCAACTTCGTTGGCGAAACGGACGCAGCGAGTGCAGTGGATGCAACGGTTCATCGACGTCTTGACCTGTATTTTTTTTTTTTTTTTGGTCACGAATTTTATTTCTGTGTCCTTTTTTAATTCCGGCATTGTTCATACGAGAGGACCAAAGTTTTTATCCTCGACGGCGCGCTTGCCAGCGGCAAACTCAATGAAGCGCGATCGGTCAGAACCGTAGACCATCGATTGATCCTGGAGATCACACTCGCCACCTTGGTCGCAGATGGGGCTAAAGGAAAAAGGATTAAGAAGGCGTAGCCAAGGAAAGAAAGAAAGAAAGAAAGAAAGAAAAAACGATACCAGTCGAGGGGATGGTTGGCCAAGAGGAACTCCATCACACCCTCACGCGCCTTCTTGACCATGGGGGTGTTGGTCTTGACCTTCATGTTGGGACCGACGGGCATGGCGCACGAGGCAATGGGCTTGGGGGTCTTCTCGACCTCGACCAGGCACATGCGGCAGTTGCCAGCAATGGACAACCGCTGACCAAACGCATCGTTAGCGTTGCTTTCCCAAAATTTTATTCGCCTCTAAAGAGGCCTTACCTCGTGGTAGCAGAAGCGAGGGATTTCGACGCCAGCAAGCTCGCAGGCGGTGATAATGGGCGTGCCAGGGGCCACAGCAATCTTCTTTCCATCGACCTCGAGCTCGACAAGCGCAGGAGCTGCCGGGGGAGCCGGCGGCGGCGGCGGCGGGGCAGCCGAAGCAGTGGCGGCAGCAGCGGCAGGAGCAGCAGCAGCAGCAGCAGCAGCAGCAGCACCCGCGGCGGGAGCGGGGGTGGCCGTGGCCAAGAATCGCTTGGCTTTTTTTTTTTTTTTTCAAGCAGGGATGACCATTTAAATTAGAACACGACCACAACACACATAAATAAATAAAAAAACAGCAGCGAGCACAATCTCAAACACAGACCCGCACGTCCTCACTCGCTCGCCCACTCCAGCCCGCCCCGCCCCGCCCTGCCCTGCCCCGCCCCGTTTTTCATACCAGCCGAGGAACGGACGAAGGCAGCCATGATTTTCCAAAGTGTGACCCCCATGACTCTGAATCCCAATGCCGCACCGTTCATCCCGACGTGGTCGCGCCAGGCCGCGCCGATCGTGCCTGTCAAAAGCGTGGTGAAGCAGCAGCAGCCGTCGATGAAGCCATCCGCAACCAGCGACAACAGACTCAGCGAGATTGAATGGCCGTCGCTCAAGCTGACCGTGTCAGCGTCCTCGTCCTCTGAGCAACATCAGCCCCAGATGACGTCCTACGCTTCGGCGATCAAGTCGATGAAGCCCGCCCTGCGCAGCGGTGTGCCCTCTGTGGCAGGGAAGCGACCTGCCGGCGTCCTGCCAATACCTCCGCCCCTTCAGCCGCAGCTGCTCAACACTCGCAAAAAGACCAAGAAGGCCGACATCACTCTGGGAGGGTTCATCGAGTCGCAGCTCAAGCAGCTGTCTTTGAGCGACACTGGCAAGGCGACTGCCTACAACCCTCAGAGTCTCGCAGCGATGGCGGTTGTTCGTACAGCCAAGCCCGTGTCCATGGCGACGGCCGCAGCAACCTCGTCAGCCAGAGCAAATGTAAAGCATCGAGGTATGGAAAAGTATTTCGTCGCCAGTGCGCCAACTCAAAATCGTCGGCGATAGGGAAAAAGAGCGAGGTCGTGCGAAAGCGCAAGCCAACCAAGCTGAAACGTCATATCCTGCTAGATCGGTCGACCAAGGCAGCAACCCCTGTTTTCCAGAAAAAGCAAGAGCCCATCGTTGCGCCTGTACCGCCGCCGCCAGAGTACCGAGCTCTACCCAAGCAGGTCCGTCTGGTCCTCGAGCGTTCGCCACAACTCTTGACGGACCGAAGTCTCGTGCGCGAGTACTGTGTCCAGATGATCGCCAACGACCTCGACAATGTCGTCACCAAGGTACTCAATGACCTCATCCGATTCCAGCAGAGGATGAGGCAAAACAACCCGACGAATGCCAAGTCGCGGCGGCGTCTCATGTACGGCCTGCGTGAGGTTCTCGGCCAGGCTCGACTCGGCAAACTAAAGGCGATCGTCGTTGCCAAGAATATCGAGGCCAGCATCCACAACGGTATAATCCTTTTCGTCTTGCTATTGAGCCCATAAATGAAAAATAAATAATTATTAAAAACGTAGGTGGCCTTGACGCAAAACTGTACGACATTTTTGAGGCAGCACGGTTGCACGAGACGCCCGTGGTGTTTGCGTTGAGCCGGCGCAATCTGGGTGAGGCGTTGAAACAAAAGGTCCCCGTGAGCGTAGTGGGCATCGCTCGCGGAGACGGCGCAGAGCAGGACCTCGCCAAAATGGTCGAGCTGAGCAAGCCCCTCAAGCAGCAGTGGATCGACGCCTTCTGCAAATTCCCCGACGTTGCCAACGGTTTTGGCGAGCTCCCACTGCATGTGGCTGCCTTGTTTGGCCACATCGAGTGTGTCGAGGCCCTCCTCCTCGCACGGCCCTCGACTCTTAACGCGACGACAACGACGGGTGGGCGCAATGCCACGCCGCTCATCCTCGCTGCCGAGCGCGGCCATGCAAACATCCTGACTTTTCTTCTGAGCAAAGGCGCGGACACAACTATCGCCGACAAAAACGGCCATGTGGCCATCGACTGTGCGTATATCCACCGCCACAGGCGATGCGTTGCCCTTTTGTCACCTCTTTTTCCTGCTCGCGATCTCAAGCGTCTCGTCCAGGTGGACACCTACCAAGACGATGGCGGCGATGAACAATCTGACATTCCCATGAATGACGGTTTCTCTAATGACGCTGATTCAGCGCCCAGCAGTGCTGGACCGCAAAATAAAAAAGAAGAGGAAGAAGAGAACTAGACTTGCTGTATTTGTACAGAGAGGCGCGCTACCTAATTTACCAAGGCAGACACAGCCATCGACGAAGAAGGCGCAGCCGAGGTTTCCAGTGCAGTGGTGACAGCAACGTGCTGTTGTGTGCGATGAAAGAGGACAGAGGCGATGCTGCGACGCCGCTCCATTCGCAGCCGTAGGAACCGCTGACGAATGTCGATCTTCTCGATGGCCTTTGCTGTCTCGCGTTGGGCCAGTGCCAGCTGATCGCGCTGGATTTCCAGCCAGAATTGGTGCTTGCTGCACTCTGCTTTGGTCAGCCCGCACCCGGGGTACGAGCAATGTCCCTACGTGTGGTAGTCAGCACAAGTGGGCATGTTGTGCCAAACATACCGGCTTGGTCACGATCGTCAGCGCAATGCGCTTGTGCTCTTCCTCGACGGTCTTGAGCTTTACGATGGACTCCTGGCATTCGCGCTGCGCCTTGTCCAGCGTGATGAGCTCGGCTGTGTCCTCCTGGTTGACCGCCTTGAGCCGACTGCTGTGCTCGCTGGCGGCGGCCTCGGACGTGGTCGTCTGCTGGTGGCTGAGGTAGTTGAGCCTTCGTCGGGCGACGCCCAGGCCGCACTTGCGACTGCAGTACTTTGACCCCTCGGTGGCAGGGTGTGTGCAGCCCGCGTTGGAACACGGCTTGGCTGGTTTGCGCGGCTTGCACGCCGGGCAGTAATAATGCTCGATCTTGTCCACCTCCTCCAGCTCGAGGCCCACACAGTCAAAGTGGAACCAATCCTCGCACTGGTCGCATTGCACCTGGATAAAATGCAAGAGGGGGAGGGTTAGGCACGGGTACCACATGGCATGCCTTGTACCATCAGGCGGCCGTCGTCCACGCCCTTGCAGATACAGAACCTCTCTGTCTTTGCTGCCTTGCTGCTCATTCCCTGTCTGTTTTTTTTTCTCTTTTTTCTTTTCGGAATATGTCGTCGTCGTCGTCGTCGTCGTCGTCGTCCTCGTTTGAGCAGCGAAAGCAAGGTAACCCTTGGACTGCTCCTCTTGGGGGTGGGGTTGCGCTAACTCGGGTCGCACACGCACAGAGCTCGGCCTGACAGACGACGACCTGCCCCCGGACGTCCAGGCCAACCTGGCCAAGGCGCGCGAGTTTGCCGAGTCGTTCCAGAAGCAGTACCAGGTTCAGAAGCAGCAGCAGGCGGTGCAGCAGGCGCAGATGCAGGCCTTCCAAGAGGCGGCGGCGCTCGCTCGAAACGTGTCGCTGTGCTCGCGTGTGTACGTCGGCAGCATTTCGTTTGAGCTGAGCAAGGCGGACGTGATCAAGGTATGCATGCATGAGTGAATAGAGGAGGAGGAAGAGCTCGCCTCAACGCGCGCGCACACAGATCTTTGAGGCCTTTGGGTTCATCAAGCACGTCGAAATGGCCCTCGACCCAACCTCGGGCAAGCACAAGGGCTTTTGCTTTGTCGAGTACGAGGCGCCGGAGCCTGCCACTGTCGCGCTGCTGCACCTGCAGGGAGCTCAGCTCGGTATGTCTAGCAGCGCTTTTGCCGTCGCACTAACACAGCAGCGTTTGGTGCAGGCGGGAGGTCTCTAAAGCTCGGAAGGCCCAACAACTTTCCTGAAAGCCTGCCCAACTTTGGCCTGCCGATGTTCCTTCCTGAGCGTATCTACGTGGCCAATATCCATGAGGATATCAGCGAGAGTGACATTGCGGGCGTGTTTGAGGCCTTTGGCAAGATCACACAGTGCTCGCTCATCCCGGACCCGACCACGCGCAAGCACAAGACCTACGGGTACATCCAGTTTGAGAAGACAGAGGCTGCCGATGCGGCGGTCACGGGAATGAACGGATTCGATCTCGGTGGCAGACGTCTGGTCGTGCTAAAGTCCATCATGGGAGGACCAATGCCAGGCGGGATGGACACCATGCCCGAACTGCCTTCGTTGATCAACACGGCGCTCGCTGGGCGTGTTCAGCTCACTATCCCCGCCCAGCCCCCGGTTGCACCAATCCCCAGCGCTGTCTCTGTGGCACTGGAGCAGGCGACCGCCACGGCAGCCAAGATCCACGTTCCGCAACCGACCTTTCTGTTTCAACCTCAAGTGCCCGCCCCACCGGTTACCAGCGCCAAGGCCGTTGTTGCACAGCCACCGCCGGCACCACTACCAACGCTGGCCCCGTCGTCCGCTTCCGCCGCCGATCTTACTGCCGAGGAGAACGTATCCACTATCTCGGGCAAGCAAAGGTACGAAATGATGCAAAAGCTCGCCGCGGCAAGACCAAACCCGCGCACCATCGTCCTGAGAGACATGGTCAACCCCAACGAGATTGATAGTGAGCTGGAAAACGAAATAAAGGCTGAATGCTCCAAGTTTGGCAAGGTCAACAAGGTTGTTATCCACGTCGGTCCAGAGGTACTTCTAAGTGAAATGCCCACAAATTTGTTTATTACTTACAATATTTATTTACTGGTTAGAACGGCTCAAATATTGTCAAGATTTTTGTCCAGTTCAACTTGTCCGAGGAAGCAGCCAAGGCCAACCAAGTTTTCGACGGCCGTTGGTTTGGCGGCCAGCAAATCCGGTCACAGCTCTACGACGATGCACGCTTTTCCGCAGCCGATTATTCTGGCTAAAAAAATTTTTTTCTTTTCTTTTGTTTTGTTTTTGTCCCTGGAGTGCATCTACGTCTTTTATCCTTTCAAGTTTTTGTTGTTGGCTTACTAAAGGCCGAGCGCCGTCAGTATGTCCTCTTCCGCTTGGGTGACTTCGTATTGTCGGTTGCGGAATTGCCAGTGACTGGGCTCTGCAGTTGAACCTTGTTCATGCACATCGTGACGGACGTGCCTCTTGGGCCAATTCCGAGTAACGGTCGTTTGTTCGCGTACATTTTAGATCACGGATCGTGTTTTTCTTTTTTTATTAAAAAAAATGTTGCGCCCATCAAAAGTCTAAACAGGGTTTTATTCGTCCTCTTCCTCGTCATTGCCGCCGGGGGCACCACCAGCACCGGCTCCCGAAAACATATTTTGGGCCATCTGCGCAAATGCAGGGTTGCTGAGGATATTGTTGAAGGCACCCGACTGCATCATCTGCGAAGCCATGTTCATCATCTGCGGGTTGTTGAGAAGCGCGCCAATGTCAGGCATGCCACCTCCTGCACCACCAAAGCCGGCAAACGGATTTGCGCCGCCGCCGCCGCCGCCGCCGCCGCCGGCAAACGGCGGCTGTGCGGGCTGCTGAGGTACCGACGGGGCAGACAGCCCCTTGAGCTTGTCCTCGACCTGCTTCAGCTCGGTTTTCATCTTTTCGTTGCCAGGATCGAGTTCCAGGCCCTTGACGTAGGCCACCTTGGCCTCCTCGTACAGACCCAAGTGAAGACGAGCGAGCCTTTCAAGGGTGATTCCTCGTTAATATTTTATTTTTTTTTTTTTAAGAAAGAGTATCGCACCCCAGACGACCGTATGCCTTTGCATATGCCGGGTCCAGTTTGACAGACTCCTCGCAATCGCTGGCGGCTTCCTCAAAGGACTTGATGCAAAGCAGCGCAGCCGCACTGAAGAAAAAAAAAAATTTTTTTTTTTTGGGAGGGGTGGGGGTGTTGGTTGAAAAGAAAAAACAACTATGACAAAAATGCCCATACCGATTGGCATAGTAGACTGAGCGTGCGCCATTGTTGGCACTGGGCAATCCCTCTGACTTCTTGATGGCCTGGGCATACGAGTCGATGGCGGCCTCGTACTTTGTGTCCTTCATAAACACGTTGCCCTGGCTTTTGAGTGCCTCCGATGCGGCCAGGATCTGTTCGTAATTGATGGGGGTTGCGCCTGCGGTCGCTGGTGCTGATGCTGATGATGCGCTTGTTGCCGATGAGGGCGCACCGAGGGCGCTGGCTATCACCCCTTCCAGGCCGAGACCACGGGCCTTCAGGGAAAGGCTGCTCGACTGCGGCGCAGACGCGTCAAACTCGAGACCAAACGCGTCGTTCAGGCACTGGATAGCGACCTCGACGCTCTCAACCGAGTCGGCGGGCACAGCGCCCTTGGTTGCCACGAGCTCGTGCAGGTACTCGACCACGGCAAAGAGTGCTTGCTTCTTAGACATATGGTTTGCACTTTCGTAAATGGCGCGGCGGCATGGCCACGGCTGAAAGCGCAAGGCATTCGTCTGTGTGTGTTGTGTTGCGTGTGTTGCGTGTGTGCATGTTGTGTGCGTGTGTGCTTGTTGTGTGTGTGCGCGCATGTGTGTCTGTGTGTGCGTGTGTGCTTGAACGCACATGTCCCTAGTCCCCAGCGTTTTGCTCTTTTTTTTTTTTTTGGCGCAATCCTTCCAGCTCTCCCGGTGCTCGTTTTGACCTAGAGCTGTCCAATGTAGTGAAAGGGGGGCCACCGCGGAGCAGGTGCAATATCGAAAAGGCCCTCGAAAACATGAGTGCAAACGGTCGAGTGGCATGGAACACACTCCATGTGAAAGAGAGCCCAAAAGACTCGGCCGTGAGCAAGCAGCGCCATGCCTACAGCAGCAGCACACCGCCTTCGCGCAGCAGCAAGCCGTACGCACGACCCGCAGAGTCCCAGCGTCGCCCAGGTGCATCAATCACCACCACCACCACCACCACCACCACCACCACCACCTCCTCAGCCTCTGCAACGCCCGAGAGCAGCCTGTTTGACAAGGTCAAAGATGCGCTGGTCAAGAATATTCCCTGGCAGTGGGTTGGGTGGAACAGTCCCGCCGTTGAGTCTGTGCACGCGACTGCACCTGCAGCAAATGGGTCCCATCCGAGTGATCCTATGGTGGTAGACGACGACAACGACGAAGCGCAGGAGGAGGAAGAAGAAGAGCTGCAAGAGGAGGTCGAGGCCGTCGTCGGGCAACAGAAGCGCAAGCAGCATGCCCCGGCCGCTACACCCATCGACGCGTCCATCTCTTTTGCTGTTCTCAACGAGAGCTCGCTGCGGACGGAATTGCGCGACTCGTCCGGCCGGAGGAATGACGCCAATGGCATGTTTAGCGGACCCTCGTTTTCTCGCACGCCCGGCTCCCCGTTTGCCTTTTCTCCGCGTCAACAGGTAAAGCATTTTTTTTTTCTTTTTTCTTAAAGAAAATGAGTTCATTCACATTAAATCAACTCAGGGCTCCCCGCTGTCGGTTGCCGACCTCAACAAGTCTATCGTCAACCCTGCGCGACTTGCGGCGTCGGTGGCGGCATCGGTTACCCCAGTCGTGTCCCGAAGGCCCGTATCGGCCCTGAAACAGTCACCGTTTGTGCAGTCTACACGCGAGGGTTCTCTCAACACGCCCATCTCATCCACTGCAACTCCATCTTTCCTTGGTTACCACGGGCCTGGCTATTCGTCTTACTCGTCACCACATGCCCTGAACAGGTCCATTGCGGCGACGTCGGAAAAGCGCCAAAACGACTCGCTTGCACAGGAAGATGCAACCTCAGAGGTAATTGTAAAACACATCGCTGTAGACTAATACACTCTTTTCTGTGCAGCGACCGGCCAAGCGGCGAGCCGTCGATGCTGAAGCGGCAGGCACTTCGTCATCGGCGGATACGGCGTACACGAGCATGACAGCCAAACGAATCCTCGAAACAATCGAGCTCATGTCGTCGCCCCTTTCGGATGCGCGTCGTGTCGTGCCAGCCCCCTACTCGGCTCGGGCTCAACGAGATCAGCTCCGCCAGCGTGCTCTCCAGCGACAGCAGCAGCGTGCCCTGGCTGCAATCGGCAAGGTATGCTTGTTCTTTTTTTTTTTTTTGTTTTTTTTTCCCTTTCGAAAAGCAATGCGTATTGACTTGTTTTTCGTGTATGTAGCCGTCACTTTCTGCTCCACCAGAACAGAAGCCGCTAAATCAGGAATTGGCACCGCCCACCGCATCGCTTTCGCTCGCAGTCACGACAGCAGAGTCGTTTGAGAACTCGACTCTGAAATCCAAGAAAACGACTCCTGCGCCACCTGCCCCTGTTTCCTCTCCGGCCCCGGCCCCGGCCCCGGCCCCGGCTATCAATTTATCTGCGTTCTCGGCAACGCCTACTCCTTCGTTCTTTTCAAAGACGACTGATGCCAACGTCAAGTCGTACGTCAAACAAAAGACGATTAAAAGGAATGTTTTTAATAAATAAATAAAAAATATGTTTTGTCAGGGTCTCCCCGATTGCTTCCAGCTCCTCTGGGCCGGTTAAGTCTACCCCCTCCGTCGCCAGCACTGTTCCCAGCATAAAGGTACTCGTTTTCCCCCTTGCTAAACTTTGTTTGAAAAAGAGGGAAAAAACAATTTTCTTTCAGAATCGATTCGCTGTCTTGGACGAGGAGGACGACGCCAATGGCGAGGATAACGATGGTAGCGACGGCGGCGCCAAAGACGACGACAATGACGACGGCACTAATGAGGACGACAACCTTGCAGACGACGACGTCGAGGGAACCGACGAGGAGGAGGATGACGAGGTTGTCTCCAAGAAGCCCGCTGAACCGTCTGCATCCCAACCACCTGCAGCCAAGACTGGTTTCTCGTTTACCGCCAGTGCACCCTCTGCCACAGCTGCGAGTGTCCCTTCCAAGCCTTTCTCGTTTGTATCGTCGCCTCTTGCCAGCGTCCCCTTTGTCTTTTCCACGTCCCCAGCCACCGACGTGCCTGCCTCGCCTCAAGCCGAGGTTGCCAAGAAGATTACCACTGACCAGCTCCCCGTGTTCCAGTTTGGTTCTTCCAAGCAGGATGAGCCCGAAAAGAAGCCCGAACCAGCCAACCCGACCAGGGCGCCAGCTTTTTCGTTTACCTCCTCTTCGATCGCAACGTCTGGTGAAGCCCCTGCTCCTGCTTTCTCTTTCGCCAGCTCATCGACAAAGCCGACCCTGGCTATCGAGAGCAAGTCCAAATCGCCTGCGGCGGAGGAAACCACAGTCCCAGCATTCAAGCCCCTCCCGATTCAGCCTGCTCTCCCGATTCAGCCTGCTGTCCCGATTCAGCCTGCTCTCCCGATTCAGCCTGCTCTCCCGATTCAGCCTGCTGTCCCGATTCAGCCTGCTGTCCCGATTCAGCCTCCTCTCAAGTCACGACCGGGATGCCCAGTCTGCATGACACCCAATGACCCCATCGCAACCAAATGCGTCGCGTGCGAGGGCGACATGCCCGAGCCCGCCAAATGGTCTTGCGGTGTATGTTTTTTACTATTATTATTTTTTCTTTTTTAAAAAGAAAACATATTTTTTTTTCAGGACTGCCTCTCTGAGAACAAGGGCACGTTGACAAAGTGCGCGGCGTGCACCGCCGTTCGACCTGGCTACGAGAACAAAGAAGAAGTGGCCAAGCCGACGGGGGCGATCACTAGTTCTGGTTTCAGCTTTGGTGGTGCCACTGGTTCTGCCTTTTCGTTTGGAGGAAGTCAAGTTGGTGCACCCAATTCTGGCAACTTCAAATTTGGTGGTGAGTCTACTGCTGCACCAGCTGTCGCTGGCTTTAAGCCACCCACAACCACGGCAACCTCCACAGGCTTCACTTTTGGTGGTTCGTCAGCGACGTCTGCTGCGCCTGCGACCTTCTCGTTTGGTACGTCAAATGGCCCTAACGTTACCATCGGCGCCGATGCACCGACTCCCTCCGCTGCTGTGGTCGCTCAAACTACCGAAAAATGGCAGTGCGATGTAAGTTCATCAGCAAGAAAATTTTTTCCTTTTTTTCTTTTTCTTTTTATTGAACAAGAAGCCCCATATTGTAGACCTGCTTGAGCCATAACAGCGCTGCGTTGACAAAGTGTGCCTCGTGCGAGAGCGACAAGCCAGGAACCATCAAAGCCTCCGTTGCTGCCGTGCCCTCGTTTAGCGTCCCGGCGCCCAGTTCCTTGGGCTCTTCAGTTGCACCAACCCCAGCTAGTACTGTTGTTCCGGACGCAAAGCCTGGCACGCCCGTCTTTTCGTTCGGACTTGCGCCAGCGCCGTCGCCATTCGCCAGTGCAGCCATCCAAAAGACGGCGACCCCAGCACCAACCTTCTCGTTTGGCTCCTCGACAACTGATGTACTCTCCAAGCCTGCAATGCCTGCGCCTGCTGCTGTTTTTGCGCCCACGAGCACGTTGCCCACCTCGACGCTCTCTGGAGGCTTCCAGTTTGGTGGCTCGAGTGCTGCGGCAACTACTCCTGCCGCCGCAGCCGCTCCTGCCGCCCCTGCCGCCGCTGCCGCTCCTGCCGCCGCAGCCGCCGCTGCCGTACCGTCTACTGCCCCCATCGACTCGAACGTCTCCAAGCCCGTGTTTTCTTTTGGCGGCTCGTTGACGGGCCTCGGAAGCGGCAACAACTCTGCCTCCACGAGCAGCAGCAATTTGCCCTCATTCTTTGCCTCATCCACGGCGGCGCCGGCTTCAACTGCCCCGAGCGCGACGCCTTCTGCAAGCACGGATGCAGGTGTCTTCAAGTTTGGCGGATCCACGGCTCCCTTGCCAGCAGCTGCATCTACCACATCGATCGTGGCGCCTGTCTCGTCATTTGGTGGTGCCTTTGCAACGACGGCTCCTGCGGCGGCTCCTGCTGCAACGACCCAGCCGTTTTCCTTCGGCGGTAGCGCAGCACCAAGCAGCACCCCATCCTTTTTCAGCTCAACAACGACCACGACCACCAGTTCAACCGCATCTGCTACTCCCTCCGCCGGTTCGTCGGCCAATGTGTTTGCGTTTGGTGCCCCGAGCGTGACAACTTCGACCTCGTCAATCTCGGGACACAGCAGCGGCGGCGGCAGTGGGTTTGGCTTTAGCTCGAGCCTGACAGCGGCTGCCATCGCGCCGCCCTCTCCCGACAATGGAATGATGGTTTCGGGCCCCACGACGTCTACAACCTCTGCCGCCCCAACTGCGGCATTTAGCTTTGGAGGTGCTCCCTTTGGATCGTCCTCGTCTCAGCCTGGATTCGGCTCGAGTGGCTCCTCGTTTAGCACGCCCACGCCTGCTGTACCGTTTGGCTCCACAGCGACCACCAGCTCGGCCACACCGTCCTTCTTCAATAACACTAGCAGCGGAGGCAGTGTTCCCTCCGGTTTTGGCGGCGGGTCTAGTTTGTCGAGCTTTTCCACCCCCGCCCTCGGTGGTTTTGGTGGCAGCAGCTCGGATCTCTCCCGCACAGCGACGCCGCCTCCGTTTGCGATCAACACTTCGTTTGGTGCCTCCAACGCGCCGTCCTTCATGTCTGGCGGTCAGTCTGCGCCGTCGTTTGCCTCTGGAGGACCATCCTTTGGAAATTCCGCTATGCCGTCGTTTGCCAACTCGGCACCGGCTGCTTTTGGAAACTCTGCAGCACCAGCCTTTGGCAGCGGCAGCCAATCGTCTCTATTCGCCAACACCCCAACAGCAGCGCCCGCTTCATTTAACGTGGGCGAGAGAAAAATTCTAACAGCCAGGCGCACGTCTTCAAAGTCACTGACCAAGCCCGGCTTTGGCGCGTAGCATGTTCAAAAAAAAAAAAAAAAAAAAAAAACACGTTTCTAGATTTCATTCGGTTTTTTGTTTTCGTTTTTCACTCTAAAAGACCAACAACAACACAAAAAAGAAAAGAAAAAGGAGGGAAAAAAGGATCAATGCGAACCAAATCGATCTGCAAACCTGGCTCTGATAAGGATTGGTGCGAGAAAGAGGACCGAGGCAATGCCGGTGACGGTGACGATGGTCGTGTTGATGTAGGGCCACTCATCCATGATGAGCTTAATGTCGTTGAACGAATCGAGTTTGTGGATGGCCGTTCCAGCGTAGACATGGACAGCAGCCAGCGGGATCGCACCCACAAAGGACGCGAGTGCAAACGTCTTCAGCGGTACACCGATGTGGGGAGACGAAAGATTGATCAGCCAGTTGGGAACCGGGGAGACACGCAAAAACAAGATGTAGCTAAACAGGTCGTCGTGATTTCGCTTGACCTACGAGAAGTTCGATCATCGGTTTTTTGTTGCATAACTTTTTTTTTAATACTTGGTCACGGAAAGGCTGGATTTGAGTAGCGTATTTCTCAACCAAACCAGACAGGTAGGTTTTGGAGACAAAGTAGCAGCAAGTAGCACCGATCGCAGTGCACTGTACAAGTTTTGTTCAGTGATCTCAGTACTCATTCTTGTTTTTAATTTTACCATCGTAGTCAGGAGGACGGCAAGAGGAAAGCCAAAGACAGCACCGCCAATGATGTTTAGGTTGGTGGATCCGGGGATCATGAAGGCGTTCATCCTTTTAAACATCAACAAAAATAAATTTTTATAAATTCTGAGCTCCCTCTTACGAAATATAGGTCAAGACAAAAGCGATCACAACCTCGGGCAACTGCTTGTCAACGATCGATTGCACAAATGCTGCCAGCTTTTTCAAGTTGTCAAGGGTGAGCCAATTGTACCAACGCTTCCAGAACTCGAGGTCAAAGATGGTCTCGCTCTTTGGGAAAATCAAGCCAAACGCCGCAGGATCTCTACACGAGTGGTATATTTTATGTGTTTTAATAAGAACGCCCTTTGTTATTTCAGTAATATAGAAGGATAAGCGGAAGAGATCATGACCAAAACCATTTGAATAAGGTTGT
>Ga0302226_10001397_pt1 | contig 18189 bp, 13 predicted proteins | sample II_Palsa_E3_3_FD_193524 | JGI IMG/M metagenome (GOLD analysis project Ga0302226, IMG submission 193524) | Peat permafrost microbial communities from Stordalen Mire near Abisko, Sweden - II_Palsa_E3_3 | ecosystem: Environmental > Terrestrial > Soil > Palsa > Peat permafrost | place: Sweden...
CCCGCTGCGCTTCGAGATAGGCCGCACCTACCCCGTGCGCCTCTACCTGCCCCCCGACAAGTCGACGTACCCGGAGGATTCGAATGCGCCCAGTTCGGCAAACCTCCTGCACCCGAAGAACGAGATGCCGCTCCTGCCGGGGGGTACCTTCTGGCGGCAGCACATTGCCGACACCCTGCTCCTGGGGGTGGGGGCCGTCGTGTTCGGGGCCATGGTCCTGTTCATCTTCCTCGGCCGCTTCAGCCTCGAGCCCGACGAGAGGGCTGACCGAAGCGTCGCCCTGAGCCTGATCGCGGCACTCGCCGTAATATTCGTTCTTTTCAACGCCTTTTATGACGGCCTTGAGCCGCTGACCCTGATCGAGGGGGTGAGCATCTGGCCGTCGGAACTGGTCAGGCTCGTGGCGACCATGACGGCGTTCGCCGGCGTCCACTACTGCGTCAGCCGGGTGAAGAAGAGCCGCATTCTCCTTTGCAGGGACTTCGGGCTGATCGAGGCGCCTCCCGTCCTGCGGCATCGGCACGGCATCCTTGCGGCCGCCCGCGAAGTCCTGATGAGGATGCCGCTCAAACAGGGCGATTATCTCCTGACGGAAGAGGAGAACAAGGCGGCCGTGCTGGCCCTTGAGAAGCCCGGCAGCAACTATCGCCATGCCGTCGCCGCCGCAAAGGCCATCCGCCAGACCGAGAGTGCCTCGAAGGAAGGGCCCGCGCGCTACGTGAGCAGCCAAATCCTGTGGAGGTACCTGTGCGAAAGATCCACTCCCATGCGGCGGCGCGTAAGGGCCGCCATGCTGACCTTGGCCTACATGACGGGGTGGGGCTGCCTTTTTGTCACCATCGGGATACCGATGTCCCCAACGCGGGGCGCGTTCAGCGTGGCCTTCGACGATTCGCTGCTGTTGGCGGCCTCGCTCCTGATGTGCTATCTCCTGTTCTGGGTGGTCGACGAGACGCAGAGCTGCTTCCGATTCGTTTCAAGGCTCGGCGAGGACCATCCGAGCCTCTGGCCCAGGCGGGCCTTTGACCGGATCCCGTCGATCAACAGGACGGAGGGCCTGAAGCTGGATGCCAGGCGGAAGGCCTCGAGCGCCTATGTCGAGGTCCGCTTCATTGGGCGGCTGACAGCGGAGGCCGTGCCGCTGATCATCCTGCCGTTCGTCGTCCTCACCCTCCTCATCTTTGCGCGCTGGGCCTTTTTTGCCAACTGGCACGTGTCGCCCTCCGTTCTCCTCTTCTACGGCGTCAACGCCGGCATCTGCGCGCTCTGCGCGGTGCTGCTGAAGAACGCCGCGACCAAGGCGAAGCGCCGGGCCGTGCGGAGCATCGGGCTCAATGCGGCGAACGCCAGGGCCGCGGGTGCCGATGGACTCGCCGATTCCCTTGACGCGCTCCAGTCGGACATGGTGGCCAACCAGGACGGCGCGTTCATGCCCTGGCACCAGCAGCCATTCGTGAGGGCCATCCTGCTGCCGTTCGGGGGAACCGGCGTGCTCCAGGCGCTCGAGTACATCCTCTCCAGAAGATGAGCCGCGCCCCGACAGAACGCCCCAAGCTTTAATTGCTCGATCCACCCTTCAAACCCACATAAGAACCGTCGCGGAATGGATTACCCCGGGCCCGGGAATTTATTCTAGGGAAAAAACGCCATGAAAACAAAACTCCTCAGTGTTCTTGCCCTTGCCTGCGCGATGGCCGTCCTGCTGGCCGTGAGCTGCACGACGACCAAGGTCTCGCTCGTCGACAACGGCGGCGGCCGCAACCCGGCGGACTTTCCCGAGCTGGCGGTCGACGTGTTCAAGCCGATGGACGGGGGAATTACCCTGTCCGGGGACGAGATAAAGGGCCGGAACACATGGGACCTCTGGTGCGGCGGCGACGAGCAGTTCTGGAACCGCATGTCCCAGGAGAGCTACGGGCTCATCGACATGCTAAAGACCATAGATTCGCGCAACCGCGCGACCCGCTTCAAGGACATGGGCCTGATCAACGTCCCCGGCTACCGGCAGGCCGCGAAACCGGACGAGTACGGCATGTGGATCGACGAGGCGGTCGAGCCCGAATCCAGCGCGATCGACCCGAACGTCTATGGGCGCTCCACCGGCATCATGGGCTTCCGGCTGTTCCCGAATCCCGACTTCGACGACGCCGCGAAGAAGAAATGGGACGGGCCGCGCTACTACAGCGACTCGGCCTATGCGGCGGATCCCGCCCTCGTGAAGCCGTACCGGGTCGGGGTCGCCTGCGGCGCCTGCCACATCGCGTTCAATCCCTGCAACCCCCCGGCCGATCCCGAGAACCCCAAGCTGGAGAACCTGAACTCGGCCATAGGCAACCAGTACATCCGCGAGGGCGCGGTCTTCGCCCACAACGTCAGGCAGGGCGGAATATTCTGGGAGATGCTGAAAACCCAGCCGGCCGGCACCTCCGACACCTCGCGCATCGCGACGGACCACATCAACAACCCGAACGCGATCAACCCCATCTTCCTGCTGGGCGACCGCCTTTCGGTCGCGCATATGGAGGACGTGTCGGGGGACACGCTCCTCATCCCCGGCGAGACGTCGCCGATGGCCGTTCCGCACATCCTCAAGGACGGCGCGGATTCCGTGGGAGTGCCCGGCGCCACCCTCCGGGTGTACATCAACATCGGCATGTACTCGCAGTATTGGCTGACCCGCCACATGGCGTTGGTCGGCCTGACCCCCCAGGAGCCCTTCCAGATCGGCGTCGCCCAGAAGAACTCGGTCTACTGGCTGGCCACCCAGGGGAAGGTCATAAACGTCGCGAAGTTCTTCATGCGGCTCAGGCCGCTGCACCTCGAGGACGCGCCCGGCGGGAAGGAGTACATGACCCAGGATCCCGCGGTGCTCAAGCAGGGGAAGCTGGTCTTCGCGGAAAACTGCGCGACCTGCCACTCAAGCAAGCGCCCTCCCGCGGGAGCCGACCCGGACGCGTGGTTTGCGGACGCGGTCCTGAAGGACGACTTCCGGGACGACAACTTCTTCTCCGACGAGGTCCGCTACCCGATCACCAAGATCAAGACGAACGCCGCCCGCGCCATGGCCACGAACGCGATGAGCGGCCATGTCTGGAACGACTTCTCCTCGGACACCTACAAGAACCTTCCCTCGGTCGGGCAGATAGACGTGTACAACCCCTACACCGACGCGACCGACAAGTTCACGGTGCCGGGGGGCGGACCCGGCTATTACCGGACGCCGTCGCTCATCAACATCTGGTCGACGGCCCCGTTCTTCCACAACAACATGCTCGGAAAGTACACGGGCGACCCCTCCGTCGCGGGCCGCATGGAGGCCTTCAACGACGCCGCCGAGAAGCTCCTCTGGCCGGAAAAGCGCCTGGGCAAGGACTCGATCTGGCGGACGGGCGAGGACTGCAAGCTGCAGCTCCAGTCGGTTGAGATACCCCAGCCGCTTCGCGACATGCTCAAGCCGTGGACCGACCCGGACGGCTACTTCCGGATCGGGGACATCCCCGCGGGAACCCCCGTCAATCTCATCGCGAACATCAATCCCTATGCCGACCCGGTAAAGCTGGTGAAGCTCGCCGCGAAGGTCGTGGAGGTGTGCGCGGAGATCAAGGCCAAGAAGCTCGATCCGGCGGCCACAAAGGCGCTCATGGCCCAGGAGCTCGCCCCCATGCTGCTCGAGGTGAGCACGTGCCCGGATTTCGTCACCGACAGGGGCCACACGTTCGGCTCCACGCTTTCCGATTCCGACAAGCGCGCATTGATCGAATTCCTCAAGACCATCTAGCGGCCGCGGCATCAAACGCCACCAAACCCACACGCATATGCAACTGAACGACCTTCTGGGAAAATCCCGGAACGAACTCGACGCCATGTTCGGCACAAACCTGGCCGGCCCGATCCCCGAGGGAAATTCAGAGGGCGACGCGATCGCGCTGGCAGGTTCATTCTGGAACCGCCTGATCGCCCATTTCGTCCACGACCTGGCCTGGCAGGGCAAGGTCTTCACCCGCAATCCCGACGGCACGACCACCCTGCTCAACAAGCTCGGCCCTGACGGCGCGAGGGCCATCATGGCCCAGGTGTACTACACGGAAAGCTGGGTCGACGGAAAGAAATGCATCGTGCTGGATTACTCGAAGACGGCGCTTGCCCGGAAGATCCGCGACGAGATCCGCCTGGTCGACCCGGTAAACCGCATCTACCTGGGGATCGTATGGTGGGGCAAGAAGCGGACCATCGACTTCGCGCTCAAGTTCCCGGCATAGCGCGAGCGGTCGCCCGACGACATGTCAGCACAAACCCAGGCGTCCGACCGGTCCAACTATCGCTTCGGGTGGGCGTGCTGGATCGCCGCCATCGTCATCGTGGTGGCCGCGATCTGGGCGATCGCGCGCTTCACCAGCGATGCGCCGGTCACCTACGCCGGCAACGAGGACCACTTCAAGTACGGCTCCACGGGAGGCGAGCGCTCCTCGGGAATCCCCTACTCGATCTGGATGGCGCTCCCGGAGCTGTTTCCGCAGTACCTGCCGGGAAAGGGCCTGCAGTCGCTCGGGTTCCTCTATGAGCCGGGCAAGGACCTGCCTATCGGCGTGTCGAAGCGAAGGGTGATGGGAATGGACCGGGTCTTCCTCAACTGCGCCGTGTGCCACGCGGGCTCCGTGCGCGACACCCCGGCGAGCGCCCCGCGCTTCATCGTCGGCATGCCGTCCAACACCGTGGACCTGCAGGGATTCCAGCGGTTCCTCTCCGCCGTCGCGCTCGACAAGGATTTCACCGGCGACCGGATCGCCCCCGTGATAAAGAAGATGGGCACCGACGACTGGCTCAACCGCGAGCTCATCCGGTACGTGGGCGTCGACCTCATGCGCGACCAGCTGATCACCCTGTGGCGGATGTTCAGCTTCATGGACAACGAGCCCGTCTTCGGCCCCGGGCGATTCGACACCTTCAACCCGCCCAAGGTGCTGCTGAATTTCCGGATGGATGACCTTCCCGAGGAGGAATGGATCGGCGTGTGCAATTTCCCCTCGATCTGGCACCAGCGCCTCCGCGAGGGCATGGAGCTCCACTGGGACGGGAACAACACGTCGGTGGACGAGCGCAATCGCAGCGCGGCGTTCGGGACGGGAGCGCTCCCGCCGACCCTGGACCGCCCGTCGATCCACAGGACGGAGGACTGGCTGCTCGACGCGGCGCCGCCCGCGTATCCCTACCCCGTCGACGCCACGCTGGCCTCGAAGGGAAAGCCCGTCTACGCCGAGCACTGCGCGCGCTGCCATGGCGCGAGCGGCACCGACTTCACCGGCGAGCTCGTGGGCAAGGTCACGCCGATAGACGTGATCAAGACCGACCGCCACCGGCTCGATTCCTACTCCTTCGCCCTGTGCGTGAACCAGGGGCAGCTCTACGCCGCCTATCCCAGCGAGCGCTTCCAGCATTTCCGGAAGACAAACGGATACGCAAACCAGCCGCTCGACGGGGTGTGGCTGCGCGCGCCGTACCTGCACAACGGCTCGGTGCCCAACCTCTGGTCACTGCTTGAGCCCTCGTCCATGCGGCCGGCCTCGTTCTTCCGGGGCTACGATGTCTATGACCCACGGAACGTCGGCTTCGTCGCGACCGTCGGCAAGGAGGGCCAGAAGGCGTTTTTCGCCTACGACACGACCCTTCCCGGCAATGGCAACTTCGGCCACGAGGGCCCGGCCTACGGCACCGATCTTCCCGAGGACAGCAAACAGGCCCTGATCGAATATCTAAAAACATTCTGAACATGCACCTCTCCCGCTGCACGCGTTGGTTCATCGCCATCCTGGCGATCGTCTGCCTTGCCGGCGTCTTTGGCTGGTACAAGTTCTTCCGCGAGGTGCCCCAGCCCGCCTTCGCCAACGAGGGGGAGCGCTTCAAGTACGGCTCCATCGGGGCCGAGAACACGCGCGGCATCCCATACTGGATCTGGCTCGTGCTGCCCCGCGTGTTCCCCGACCTGATGCCGGGCCCCGGCGGATACAAGTCGTTCGGCGTCGTCTGGGAGCCGGGCCAGCAGATACCCGTGGGATTCTCGATGAAGACCATCGGTTTCCCGCGCATCGCGAACAACTGCGCCATCTGCCACGTGGGAACCTGGCGCGCCAACGGGAGCGACCTCCCGCACGTCGTGATCGGCTCGCCGGCGCACACGTCGAACCTGCAGAGCATGTTGCGCTTCCTGACAAACTGCGCCGCGGATCCGCGGTTCAACGCGGACACGCTGCTCGCCCAGATCGAGCGCGAGACGAAGCTTTCGGTGGTCGACCGCCTCATCTACCGCTTCGCGCTCATCCCGCTCACCCGCAGCGCCCTCAACAAGGAGTCCACCCAGCTGGCGTGGATGAACCGGCCGGACTGGCCCGACTGGGGAAAGGGCCGCGACGACCCCATGAACCTCACGAAGTATTTCATGACCTCGATGCCGGTCGACAACACCACCGGCCAGGCGGACTTTCCCTCGGTCTGGAACCTGAAGATCCGCAAGGGCGACGGGCTTTTCCTCAACTGGAGCTGCGACACGCCCGCCGTCCGCTCGGTCCTGATCGACTCGGCACTGGGGCTCGGGGCGGCGCCGGATCCGACCGTCCCGCTCGACACGCTGAACTGGAAGTTTGTGCGGCGCGCCTGGTTCATCGTGCGGATGGCGGAGCTCGACGACTACCTGAGCGCCCTCGCGCCGCCGTCCTATCCCTTCCCAGTCGACGCCGCGCTCGCCGCGCGGGGGGGCGCGGTCTACGCCCAGGCCTGCGCCTCGTGCCATCAGCCCGGGCAGGGCCGAACCAGCAGGCTCATTCCCATCGACGAGATCGGCACCGACCGCAACCGCCTGGACACGTGGAACCAGGCCGCGGCCGACCAGGCCAACGAGAAGGTCAAGGAGATCGGCATCATCCGGCCGAACATGGTCAAGCAGCAGGGCTACCAATCACCCCCGCTGGACGGCCTCTGGATGCGCGGGCCGTACCTCCACAACGGCTCCGTGCCGTCGCTCCGCGACCTCCTCAAGCCCGTGGCCGACCGCACGAAGGTCTTCTACCGCGGCTATGACGTCTACGATCCGGCGGACGTGGGTTTCACCACGGCGGGCGTCGATGCCGCGCGCGAGGGTTGGAAGGAGGACACCGCCGTGCGCGGCAACGGCAACCAGGGCCACACCTATGGCACCGAGCTCCCGGACCAGGACAAGGAAGCCCTGCTGGAATACATGAAGACGCTGTGAGGGACCCCTGCGGGCTTGCGGGCGGCCCGGCGCCCCATCTGGATCCCCTGGCCCTCGACGGCCGCCACGCCCACATCCCAACACCGACGCCATGCCCTCGCTCTCCCTCCCGCCGCTGAGTTCAATCGCCGGCTTCGAGACGGACAAGCCGCTCGGAGATCCGTCGCTGCCCAGCTCGCCCCTGTGCGTGGCGCTGACGGTCCCGTCGGGCACGATCAGCGTCCCCGACCCGGGCAATCCCTCGATCAATGCCGGCTGCTTTGTCCTCTCGGCCGGGGCGCAGGCGTCCGTGGCGATCATCAACAGCGGCAGCGACCCCGACCCCGTGGGCTATTTCAACCTCGGGGCCGGCGCGCAACCGGCATCGGAGGATCCGTCGAACGCCCCTCTCATCGAGCCGCCGGTCAGTTTTGACCCCGCGCTCGCCTACGTCGTCATCACCGGCCTGTCCCTCACGGGAAAGCTGTCCGGCAGCTTCACCATCGGCGGCCCGGCCACGCTCGGGCTTGACGGCTCCTCCGCGCTCGACGCAAGCGCCTGCGTGGCGTTTCCCCGGAATGCGATGGCGTATGCGTCGCTAGGCGCGGCGGCGGCGGCCTTCAGGACGATCTTCTCGATCGACGAGCTCCTGGCGCCCCCGCCCGGCTCCCCCGCGGTCCTGCAAGCCCTTTCATTCGGCGTCCAGGGCGCGCTCAGCCTGTCGCTCAAGCTGACCGCCTCGAGCCTCGCCTCGACGATCGCGAGCTCGGTCGCTGCGGTTCTAAGCCAATCGGACCTTTTCAGCTTCACGGTGAGCCCGTCGGTGACCGTGACCGTCTCGATAGGCGCATCCGACGGCTTCCGCGTCTTCGCCCAGAAGGCGCCGGGCGCGACGACCTTCACCGTGAAGAAGTCCCTGTCGACATCGCAGGGCATAGGCGCCGCCGCCGGCCTGAACATCGCCGTGGCCGGCACCGCGTTGGACGACATCGTCGGCGCCGTCTTCGATCAGCTTTCAGGCTCATTCACGGGGACGATGCAGTCGATCCTCACGGCCGCCGGATCGGCCTCCGGCATGACCCCCGCGGAGAAGGCGGCGCTCGATGCCATCGTAGCCAAGCTCGGACTGCCCGCCAGCGCCAGCGGCGAGGTCCAGGGCCTGCAGACGGCCATGGGCGCGCTCAAGACCGACCTGATCCAGCGCCTGGAGGAGGTGGTGAGCGCGCAGTTCACCTATTCCTGGCAGCGCCTCACCACCGATTCCCTCGCGGCCCGCTTCACCGTTCCGGACGCCGTGCTGTCCAGGTACCACGCCGACATCCTGCGGCTCGACCTGTGCGACCTGATGGCCGCAGATCCGGCCGACGGGGTGACCTTCTCGCGGGTTCTCGGGGAGGAGGCGACGGAGGTTGATGTCGGCTACGGGTTCTCATTCGGCGTCGCCGGCTACACGTTCCTGAAGAGCTGGGATTCCATGAAGCTGAGGTTCGTCGAGCTCGACAGCACGGGCAATGACGGCTCCCGCCTCAAGCAGTACTCCTTCCTCGGAAAGAGGGCGTACGACGCGTCCTGGCTCGAATCCACGCAGGAGAACTACGTCGAGCTGGACGCGGCGACGAGCGGACCCCTGGCCTCGCCGGACGCGAGCGACTTCCAGGCCCGGCTCTCGGTCGGCTTTTCCTGGAAGGGCTGCGGATTTCGGAGCATCATCGACACGGTCGCCGACCACGGCGCGGTCATCGGCGCGCTCGACCTGGACGACGTCGCCGCCGCATCCCAGTCTTTCGTCACCAAGGGGCTTCCCCTGGACGCCACCGGCGACGCCCTGGTCAGCCTGACCATACCGGATGCCGTGCTGCGCCAGATCCTGCCGGCCCTGACGAGGCCTGACTACCTGCAGGCGCTGGCGCCCTATGCCATGGCGCGCGCCCTCCCCTTTTTCGCGCCCTACGCCGAGCGCGCGAACGTGGATCTCCGAACTGCGGCCTACGCGCAGGTGTTTGCGCATTTCCTCGCGACCAGCGATCTCTCGGACGACACGGTGGCGCAGCTCTGCCAGAGCGTTCTCGGGGGCATGGGTGCTGGCGTCTCAGGCGGCCTGGCCGCGTCGGAAGGGGACGCGGGCGTCGGCTGGACGGCCCAGAGCGTGGTGGCCACGGCCTCCCAGGACGATCTCCAGGACGCCGTGGCAAACAGGGTCGCGGGCTGCTTCTCGCTCCTGCAGTCGCGTGCGGGGGACTTCCACCAGGTCTTCCCATCCTGCGTCTCGGATTTTAGCGAACTTGCAGCGCAAAACTACGGCTGCAGGATATTCGCAAGCATGCTCATCCTCGCAGCAAGCACCAATGCCGTCTGGCTGGCCCGGATCCCCCGCACCGCGCAGTTCAGCTGGAAGGACGGCACCGGGGCGCACACGATCGTGGCAAAGCAAGGCGGCTAACAAATAGGACTCACCATGGACCTGATACCCCTCATCGGCCGCGACGCGGCCGCCGTTCTCTCCGAAACCCGGCGCGCCACCCCCCCGTTGCGCCCGAGCTCCCCGGCTGTCGCCCTGTGGATCTTCGCCCTCCTGGCGGGGGTTTTTTCCGCGGGTCTCCTGGCCGCGGCCGGCTGGAACCTGGTTCTGATCGTGGCCGCGCTCATAGGCGTCATGCTGATCCTGGGAAAGGTCATCGTCGACCGGTGGATGGGGGTGCTCATCAACGAGCAGAACTTGATGAGCCTTTCGCGGTTCCAGATGGCGGTGTGGACGGTCGTGGTGATCGCCTCGTACTTTGCCTACGCCCTGTTCCGCATGAAGGCGGCCGGCTTGGGCGCCGTCGAGGCCAAGGGCGACCTGGACCCGCTGAACGTGACGATCGATCCCCACCTGCTGATCCTGATGGGGATCAGCGCCACCTCATTCGTCGCCTCGCCCCTGATCCTCGGAACCAAGAAGACCCAGACCCCGGATTCCGACGTAGCCGTGAAGACGGCGCTTGTCACCGGCGACTCGCCGGCCGAGGTCGAGGACAATCGCCAGGGCACGCTCTACGCCAACACGAAGATTTCCGATGCGCGCATCACCGACATGTTCCAGGGCGACGAGATCGGCAACACGATGAACGTCGACCTGGCCAAGCTGCAGATGTTCTTCTTCACCGTCATCGCCGCCCTGGCCTATCTGATCCTGGTCTTCCGGAACCTGAGGACCCCCGACCAGGACCTCGGCAGCCTGCCGGTCCTGTCCGATGGCGTGGTCTATGCGCTTGGCATCAGCCACGCCGGCTACCTGGCCAGCAAGGGCGTCGACCATACTCCCAACCAGCAGAGCGCGTCCCCCGAGTGATGCCGGCGGCCGCACCCATCCCCGGGCGCCCCGGGGCCGGGTCGGGGCCGGCATCGTCGGGCGTCCCCCCGGGAATCCAGCCGTTCCGCCGGCTTCGCCGCTCCGAGCTCCCCGTCGACACGGCCTCGCTTGCGCGCTACCTCATCGGGAAGATCCTGGTTCACGAAGCGCCGCGGCGGATGAGCGGCCGCATCGTGGAATCAGAGGCCTACGTGGTGGGTGATGCGGCCGCGCACTCCCACCGCGGCATGACGCCCCGCAACCGGTCGCTGTTTCTCGAGCACGGGCACGCCTATGTCTATTTCATATATGGAAACTGGTACTCGATGAACGTGTCGGGCGAGGCAGAGGGCGTGGGCGGCGGTGTCCTCCTGCGGGCCCTAGAGCCGATCGAAGGCATCGACCTGATGCGACGAAGACGGCCCGGCGCCCCCGTCCACAGGCTCGCGTCCGGTCCCGGCTGCCTCGCCACGGCGCTCGGCATCGACAAGCGATGCGACGGCCTCGACCTATGCGCGTCGGGACCGATCTGGCTTGGAGAGCCCCTGAAAGGGGCCGGGAGCCTCCCCGTGAGCAAAAGCGTGCGGATCGGCATCACCAAGGAGGCGCACCGGATGCTTCGCTTCTATGAGCGCGGCAACCCCAGCGTCAGCGGCCCGAAGCGCCTCCGGGACTGAGCGGTCGCCCCGTTTCAACTTTGGGAAGGTTCCCGCCCGGAAATGGGCGCGCGCGGGCGCCCCGGGGGTCCGCAGTGGGTTGAACACCGTATAGTCGGGACGGCGGCTTGCTCATAAAATACCCGATGCACCGAGAACAATGAAGGTCGGCTCCGAGAAGATCGGGCAGCCGACGACCATGGACGCCGCAGGCGACGGGGCGCCCGAATACGGCAATCTCGCAAAGCGCGACCAGGCCGAGGCGGCGCTGCGCGAGAGCGAGCAGCGGTACCGGCATCTTGTTCATTCGCTGCCCGGGGCGATCTACACGTGCGACGCGCAGGGCCGGATCACGCTCTACAACGAGGCCGCCGCCGCCCTATGGGGCCGACGGCCGGACCCGGACAGGGACCTATGGTGCGGCTCGTGGCGGACCTATGACCTCGACGGCGCACCCATTCCCCGCGAGGAGTGCCCGATGGCCCAGTCGATCCGGGAGGGCCGCTCCCTGCGCGGCCGGGAGATCATCATCGAGCGCCCCGACGGCAGCCGCTCCCACGTCCTGCCAAACTCGAACCCAGTGCACGACGAGTCCGGGGCGGTCGTGGGAGGGATCAGCATCATCGTCGACCTCACCGAGTCGAAACGCGCGATGGAGCATCTGCGCGAGAAGGAGCAGTGGCATCAGGCGGTTTTCGAGCAGACGGCCGTGGGCGTGGCGCAGATGGATGCCGTGACCGGGCGCTTCATCCATGCCAACCAGCCGTACAGCGACATCGTCGGCTACACCCGCGAGGAGATGGAGCAGCTCTCGTTCGCCGACATCACCCACGAGCAGGACGTCGGCCTCGGCCTCGAGACCGCGGCGAAGATGCGCGACGGCTCCATCCGCGAATTCACCCAGGAGAAGCGCTACGTGCGCAAGGATCGCTCGATCGTCTGGGTCAGCGTCTCCGGTTCCTCGATCGGGCCGCCCGGCAAGCCGCCCACCTCCCTGATCGTCGTCGTGCAGGACATCACCGAGCGCAAGAAGACCGAGCGGGAGACGCAGCGGCAGGCGGCGTTTGCCCGCTTCAACCCGAACCCGGTCCTGGAATTGTCCTCGGCGGGAGACGTCATATACTTCAACGGCGCCGCCCGGGAGATGGCGCGCACGCTCGGCGCCGAGAGCCCCTCGCAGATACTTCCCACGAACATCTCGCGGATCGTGCGCGACTGTCTCGCCACGGCCAGGGTAGTGCGCCTCGAGACCCAGACAAACGGACGAACCATCTCCTGGCTGTTTTTCCCCGTCCCGCTGAACAAGGTCGTGCATTGCTCCGCGGGGGACATCACCGAGCACAAGCGCATGGAGGAGCACTTTCTGCAGGCGCAGAAAATGGAGGCGCTGGGCCAGTTTTCCGGGGGCGTGGCCCACGATTTCAACAACATCCTCGCGGTCATCGGCGGCTATACCGAGCTGTCGCGCACGATCCTGGAGGGCAATCCCGCGGTGCGCGAGCACCTCGGCGCGGTGCAGCAGGCGACGAGCCGCGCCGCCGACCTTGTCCGGCAGATCCTCACGTTCAGCAGCCAGCAGCCCCAGGAACGCCAGGCAATCCAGCTGCAGCCCATCCTTCTCGAGAGCCTTAGCCTGCTGCGCGCCACCATCCCCTCCACGATCGAGTTTGAGACGTCCGTGGCGACGGATGCGCCCATGGTGTTCGCCAACGCGAACCAGATCCACCAGATCCTGATGAACCTTGGCACCAACGCATGGCACTCGATGAAGGACGGCACCGGCCGGCTTAGGGTCAGGCTGGAGCGATATGCCGTGGACGAGGCGCACGCCGTCGCGCAGCCGCAGCTGCGGCCCGGCCTCTATGCGCGCGTGTCGGTCAGCGACACGGGCAGCGGCATGGACCAGGCGACGCTGCGGCGGATCTTCGAGCCGTTCTTCACCACAAAGCCCTCAGGCGAGGGCACGGGCCTTGGCCTCGCGGTGGTGCATGGCATCATGGAGAGCCACGACGGCGCCGTCACGGTCTACAGCCAGCCCGGCGAAGGCGCAATATTCCACCTTTATTTTCCCGCGCATGTCGGCAAGGCGGCCCCGCCCGCAGATGAAGACGGCCACGTGCCGCGAGGCCACGGCGAAAGGATCCTGGTCGTCGACGACGAGGAGATGCTCGCACGGCTTGGCCAGATGACGCTCGAGGCGCTTGGCTACGAGGTCGACATCGCGACGAAGCCCTCGGTGGCGCTCGCGATGCTGCGCGCCGACCCGCAGCGCTATGCGCTCGTGCTCACGGACCAGACCATGCCCGGAATGAGCGGCCTTCTCCTTGCGAGCCAGCTCCGGGAGATACGGCCCGGGCTGCCGATCATCCTGATGACCGGCTACAGCGCCTCGCTCACGCCCGAGCGGATCGAGGCGTCGGGGATCCGCCAGCTCCTCCTCAAGCCCACCACCCTCCACTCGCTGGGCACCGCCGTGAGCGCGGCCGTTTCCGCCCAAGCCAAGGCCTGACGTGAAGACTCGAATCCTACTCATCGACGACGATGTCGCGGTCCGCACGATGCTGCGCCAGACCCTGACCCACTTCGGGCACACCGTCACCGAGGCACGCAACGGCAAGGAAGGGCTCGAGCTGTTCGCTCTCGCCGAATTCGACCTGGTGATCACGGACATCGTCATGCCCGAGAAGGAAGGGCTGGAGGTCCTCATGGAGCTTCGGAAAAGGCAGCCGCCCATGAAGATCATCGCGATCTCGGGCGGCGGTCGCCAGAACGCGATGGGATACCTCCAGACGGCGAGATTCCTCGGCGCCACCAAGGTCATGGCAAAGCCCTTCTCGAACGAATCGCTGATAGCTGCGGTAGACGAGCTGATGCTGGGCGAAACCCCGGCGCAGCCGCCGACGCATGCCTAACCAGGTCCGCATGGTGTCGACGAACGCACCGACCGGCGCGCGGCGAGGCTCGACGATTCAAGAAAGACTGTCACGGCCTCATACCGGCAAGCGCATGGATAGGACCAGCGGAGCTCCTGGCCATCGCATCACAACCGCACGCACCCTTACGACTGGCCGCCGTCCTGATAATTAGAGATTTCGATGAAGAGCGCCCCCTTTTTCATCAATGAGCACATCTCTCGTGGTCCATCCTGATATCAATCTTGAGGGCACCGAGTCGGATGGTGGCCTCTAAGGCTTGAAGATGCGAATTGACCTCCTCCCTGCCCTGAAGGGCCAGGATTCCCGCCGAGCCATTGTTCCGAGAATGTAGTGCTCTCGATGGCGCGTGTGGCAATTGGCTACCGTTGCGACAAATTGGTCGATTTCGAACTCAAGGATATGTCGATTGGGTCAATTGATCCGAGACGGCTGTTGCAGGCTCGATAAAATACCGTGCCTGAGGTCCGCTGTTTGAAAAGGGTCGGGACACTTGCCTAGCGGGCCGAGTCGGGTGGCACGAAAAGCGAATCGATCAGTTTTCCGGTTTTTTCCATCCTATAATTGACGAGGATCTGTCCACCGATTGCGACGGTTTGGCCCTTCAGCACCCGAAACCCGAATCGCTCGAAAGTGGCACAGGCACAGATGCTGGACTCGGTGTAGAGAAGCGTTAGGCCCCTTTCGCTCGCGGCAGACTCCACGACCCGTAACAGAGCGCTGGCCACTCCCCGGCGCTGAAAATCAGGGTGGACATAGAGCATGTCAATATGACCATCCGGTTCGAGATCCGAGAAGCCAACGGCTTTCCCATCAATCTCGGCGACCCAGGTTTGCCGGCTGGCCCTGCGAAGGCCAAATCGCTCAGCGTCGATTTCATCCGGCGCCCAGGCGTGAACCTGCTCAAGTGAGTAATGCCGGATTCCCGTTCGGCGGATGCTCTCGCGAAATACCTCGATCAACGGCCGACAATCGCCCGGTGCATACGAACGGATCGTGATTTCAAGCATGACCCCCTCCTATTTTGTCAGGAAGCGCAGCATTTCAACCTGCAAATCTGATCTCCCGACCGTACCCGGATCTAATAGTCTGGCCGCAAGTGTCCGAACCATCAACCCATCCATCCACGCCCCTCCCCGAACTTTGGCGTAGACCCCAAAATTATGTGGCTCGTTGCGAGCCACTTAAATGGCGGGATGGACCGGACTCGAACCAACTTTGCGCCACGAAGCCAAGTCGCTGGAAAACGCGGACTTGATAGAGTGTTGGTAGTTTAGAACTTGAAAATGAAGGCAGGCAATTTCGACAAGATGAAGCAAAAAACACAAACTTTGGCAACCTACTGGCAACCTAAATGACGGTCGCCTCACCCCGCCCGTCGGAGTTTCCGCGGCACTTTACACTGATGCTGCTTCAATTGGGACTAACTCGAATGTAGCCTTCGAAACTCTGTCGGCGAAATACCGATGCGACGGCGAAAAGCCGATCCGAGATGGCTGGAGCTGCGGAGACCCACCCGGGTGGAAATTTCGGAGACCGGGAGATTGGGCTGCTTTAGAAGGAGGTCTTGCGCAGCTAACAGCCGCTTTCCCAGGACGTATGCATGGGGTGGTTCCCCAACAGCCTGTTTGAAGGCCCGCTCGAAATGGCGCACGCTAACCCCGGCAAGTCCGGCAAGATGGTGAAGGGAAATAGTCTCGCTCAGATGCTCGTGGATAAATTCGACGACTTCTTTGAGACGGCGTCCCGGCAACCCGCCGGTGCATCTAAGTGGCGGAGCCGATATCGAGGAGTATGCATGGATGATATGATGGGTCAGGAACTCGCATGCGCTTTCAGCGTAGAGGTCTCCGAACGGAACAGGTGAATCCGCCGCCGCCGCGAGCCGGGTGGCAAGGGCATCAATCATCGGATCCCGGATGAGAAACTGCGGCAAGATCTCGACGTGATTTGGCTCGGTTTTCCAATTTTCGGCGATCACGCGGGACAAGAATGCGCCGGGCACGAAAAGCGTAATAGCGCGGGAGCTACCACTGGCATCCCACGTTCCATCGAAGCCAGCCGGTGTGAGATTGATGGTGCCTGGGTCGGTCCATCCCTCGACAGATCGGCCGCCAGACTTTCGCCAGATACGGTGCCGGCCACGGACGTACACGCCTAGGGCAAGATCGGCAAAGGTGACCGACGCGTGAAGCGGTGTTTCGACCACAAACAGCGAAAACGGATTCAACGCCATTGACGTTTTGGCCGGCGAGGAAAGAAGAGACGGAAATTGGGAAGCTGAAACCAAAGGTCGCTCCATGAGTGAAATTGTGGTTGCCGGCACCAAGGCGACGACCGTGTTGGCACAATCGCGACATTTTCGTCATGAATCACGCACAAACTGCTTAGATGTAGTCTCGCGACCTCGAAATGCAGCGGGAGTGCGATGGGATGTGACAAACGCATATGAAAACCAAAGAGTATCGGTCGGCGGCAGTTACGGGAGCCGGTAGCGGCCTGGGCCGAGATATCGCGCTCGGTCTGGCTGCGAAGGGCTACCAGGTCTTCGGAACTGCCATGGCGGTTGGGGAAATCGCCGACCTCCGGGAGGCGTCTGCAGGCAAAGTCAATCTGCGCGTCTGTGACATCACCGAAGAAAAGAGCGTTCAGAATTGGGTCCGTGGCGTCTCCGACGTGTTGGGCGAATCCGGCATCGATCTCCTCGTCAGTAATGCCGGCATCCTCACTCCGGGCCCACTTGAATTTCTGCCGTTGGCCGCGGTGAAGCATGAGTTCGAGGTTAACGTCTTTGGAAGCCTCGCTGTGATCAACGCCTTCCTGCCTGCGCTGCGCAAGGCGCGCGGTCGAATCGTTCAAATCGGAGCGATGACAGGCCGATTTCCGATTCCTTTCAATGGACCCTCAAGCGCCTCAAAGGCAGCGCTCGAGGCGTTTGCGGACATTTATCGCGCCGAACTAAAGCCGTTCGGCGTCGATTTCGTCATCGCCCAAGCCGGAAATTTGCTCACGGGAGGACCCGCGAAAACCGCCGCAGCTCTGAAGCGAGTATCGGATTCGATGACATCGGCGCAACGCGAACTCTACGGTCAAGCCTTCGATACGTTTGCCGCTGCGTTGAACAGGATGCAGGGAAGCGGACTGCCCTCCGTCGAAGCTGCGAAGCGTGTAATCGAACTCGCCGAACAGACACCCGCACCCAGCCGGGCGCCGGTTGGGGCGGACGCTGAAAAAATTCTGCAACTAGTACGCGAAAAATCCGACGCCGAACTGGACGTGCTCCGGCTGCAACTTGTCGGTCTCAACTAGGAACACCCTTTAACTGAAAGGATTCGCCATGATCGAGCTCGTTAGCAGCAACGATAAGAACGCCATTCGCAACAAGGACATTGTTCTCCGCCTGTATGAGCTTATGATCAATCAGAAGAAGTCGGAAGAGGCTACCGCCAAGTACATCGGCCCGGCTTATATTCAGCACAATCCCCTTATTGGCGACGGTCCAGCCGCATTGGGTAAGTTCTTCGGCAAGGTAACCAAGGAGCGAGCCCGCGCGCGCGTTGTCGTTCACAAGATCATCGCCGTCGGCGATTATGTGTTCGCCCACGTGAATTTTCTGAATTTGTTCAACGACGATCCGAGCGACACGGGAATCGCCGGTGTCGACATCTACAAAATGGATGCCGACGGAATGGCCATCGAGCATTGGGACATCCTGCAGCCCGTCGGCGACCCGAAGAATTCAGCCCCGTGGCTCATGCCAAATGTTCCCCGTGCAAATCCCAATGGAATGTTCTGAAAGGAACTCCGCACTCTTATGAACACACAACACAACAAGGTGGGGCTCGATGCCCTCCTCACTCCGGAAAACTCCGTCCTCGTCTTGATTGATCATCAAGCGTTTCAGTTCGCCAACACGCGAAACATGGACCCGACGATGATTCTCAACAACACCATCGGTTTGGCGAAGGCGGCAAAGGCGTTCAAGGTGCCGACAATCCTCACCACCGTGGTCGGCGCTCGCGGCGGCCATCTTCCGCAGGCGCTTCA
>Ga0302226_10001398_pt1 | contig 18185 bp, 25 predicted proteins | sample II_Palsa_E3_3_FD_193524 | JGI IMG/M metagenome (GOLD analysis project Ga0302226, IMG submission 193524) | Peat permafrost microbial communities from Stordalen Mire near Abisko, Sweden - II_Palsa_E3_3 | ecosystem: Environmental > Terrestrial > Soil > Palsa > Peat permafrost | place: Sweden...
TCTCTCTCTGTGTGGATGACTAAATTGCGCCACCATGTGCAGCATGGGACACGGACGACATTGACCACTGGAAGGTTGTGACGATCCAGCCCAGCGACGTCAACGGTGCGTTCCTGGAGGAGTCGTCCTTTGCCACGCTCTTCCCCAAATACCGCGAAAAGTACCTGAAGGAGTGCTGGCCGCATGTGACCAAGGCGCTGGAGTCTCACGTACGTCGTTTTCCTTTTTCAAAAAAACAACGCTCAAACTCTGTGCACTGCAGGGCATTGCCTGCACACTTGACTTGATCGAGGGCAGCATGACGGTCAAGACGACGCGCAAGACATTTGACCCGTACATCATCCTGAAGGCGCGCGATCTGCTCAAGCTGCTCTCGCGCAGCGTGCCCTTCCAGCAGGTTTGTGTCGGTGTTTTCTGCAACCTTTGACACAAACATCTCGCAGGCTCTCAAGATCCTCGAGGACGACATGGCCTGTGATATCATCAAGATTGGCAACATTGTTCGCAACAAGGAGCGCTTTGTCAAGCGCCGCCAACGTCTGCTCGGTCCGAACGGCAACACGCTCAAGGCCGTGGAACTGCTCACGACCTGTTACATCCTCGTCCAGGGCAACACTGTCGCGGTCATGGGCGACTACAAGGGCCTGAAGCAAGTGCGGCGGATAGTCACAGACTGCATGAACAACATCCACCCGATCTATCACATCAAACAGCTCATGATCAAACGCGAGCTCGCCAAGGACGAGACACTCAAGAACGAAAACTGGGACCGATTCCTGCCCAAGTTTAAGAAGCAAAACTCCAAGGTGAAGAAGCAGGCCCCCATCAAGAAGAAGGAGAGCACACCCTTCCCGCCCGCTCAGATGCCGCGCAAGATCGATCTCGAGATGGAGTCGGGTGAGTACTTTCTCAAAGCAAACGAGAAGAAGGCCCGCGCGATGAAGCAAAAGATGGTATTAACCTATGGGGGATAAGTTTCAACAACACCGGTTTGCGTTTCAATAGGACGCGCAAGCAGAGGCAACAGAGCGGAGGCAAAGCGAGCGTGCCAAGGCATTTGTGGCACCAAAGGAACCAAAGTCTACCTCGTCATCGTCAGCAGCTGCGTCCGAGACCAACGCCTCGTCGTCATCAATCGAGGCCCTCAAGAAGAAATTGCAGCAACAAAGCGAGCAAAAGCGCAAGCGCGAGAGCGAGAGCTCTGGCGAGCACCTTGCCGCCTACATCGAGCCGACCGTCCGAACAAAGCGGTCCAAGGCAACCTGAAACTTTTGACTACTTTTTTTTTTTTTTTGATTGTTTGTTTGCTAGTTTGTTTGTGTACATTGCTTGGGTGACAATTTCACATATATACAGAATTTCGTGATTTGTTCTTTTAGTCTTCGTGCAGCTGGTTCTCGAGCGACGTCAGTGGGACATAGCGAACCTTGACGAATAATTATTAAAAAAATATATATAATTTTTTTTTCCTGCAACTATTCTTACTCCGAGAAGGACCTTGCGATCGTAGGTATCATGGGGTCCCTTGCGGTACAGACAGATTGATTGCTGACCGTATTCCATGACCTCGGGGATGTACAGGAGTCCGCCTTCCTTGAGCTGGTCGAGCAGGGGTTTGGGGAACCGATCGGCCGCTGCGCCGACGTGGATGCAGTCATACGGTGCGTGTGCCGGGTATCCCTTAAATTATTACATTTTTTTTAGGTTTGAGCGCAATCAACAAGGGAAAAAGAGCATAACATACCAGGCGGCCGTCCGAGACATGGATCTCGTAGGGGCTCTTGATCACACTCTTTGCCTTCTCCATGTTTGCGAGCGACATCTTGACAAGCTTGTCGACGTGCTCTACGCCAACGACTAGCCCTGTGGGCCCGACCATGGCCGACATGCATGCGACGAGGTAGCCGCTGCCCGAGCCGACGTCGAGGGCCCGCGAGCCCGGGCGCAGCTTGGATTCGAGTGAGCTGAGTGCGTGCGCATGCATGTGGGGCGCCGAGATGGTCGCGTTGCTGCCGATGTACTGCGGGCTGTCCTGGTAGGCGTGCGCCTCGGGCGGCACAAACCATTTGCGGTCCACCGCCGTCATCGCTTCCTCCACGGTGCGTCCAACGACCTGAGAAAAATAACGACAGAGTAAGTTGGGACGCAATAACCGAGGCCGTACGTAGCCAGAGTTCTTCAGGTTGTGCACAAGGCCCGCGTTGCTCGTCGATGAACAGGACCAGGCCATTGTCAGCTTTTCTGTCTGTTTTTGCCAACCAAAAAAGCGATGACGTATGGGTCAGTCACTTCAGAGAATGGCGAGCGCATTGTGCGTTGGTTGTCTCTCCCTCGTGACCCTTTCGTCTGCTGCGGCCGCCAAGGCCTCGGGCAGCGCCGCGGCCGCGATCATGGGCGCCGTGCCTGCGGTGACGACCGTGTGCTGCAAGAGGAGCATCTGCCTGGCGTGCCTGGACGCGTCGCAGCGCTGCCCAGTGTGCAAGTACAAGCATTAGGAAACCTGTTTTCGGTGAAAAGCATCTGATAAACCCCCCTACAGGGCAACGCTGGACAAGAGCCCGTTCTTGGGACTGCTGCCGCCTCCGCCGTCGTACTTTTCCTCGTTGGGCGATCAAGAGACGTCCGACCTGAATAGCCCTGCCTCGACGGCGCCCAGTCCGCCGCCGCAAGTGTATGTTTGTCCAACCGATTTCATCTGACTGAACAGGAATTCATCCGTTGTTTGCTGAAAGCAGCAGCACTACCCCATCTCCGCAGCCGGCTGGCGACAGCAACGACAACAGTTTGGCCGGAGTGCCCCAGAGTTTTGAGGAAGACTTTGGTGAGGTCATCATCGGTGATGATGGCTCCATGTACGTCCGCCATTACGTCAAAGCCCGCGACACGCTCGTGGGTCTCTCCCTCAAATACAAAGTCGCGTAACGTGAACGTCAAACGTGGGACCCCCGCCAAACGAGTCTAAATTTTTTTAATCGCGCAGGGTCGATGCGATCAAGCACGCAAACAAGCTGTTCAACGGCAACTTGCACGAGCGTGAAAAGATCCTCATTCCCAATGTGCAGTACTTGCCCAAGACCGTGAACGATCCCACTGACGGTACCCGTCTGAAATCCCCCAAAGTGCTGAAGCATTTATTTTTTGTTTTGTTTTGTTTGTTTTCAACAGCGCACAAGCTCGAACGTGAGCATCAGCGCGCAAGCAAGCGCTTCCAAATGGTGACCAAGTGCACCGACTTGGCCGAAATCAGCTTCTACATGGAGGGTAAAATTTTTGAAGAAGACATCAGCAAAGCAGAGCTTGATATCTCTTCCTTTTTTTTTTTTTTCTTTTTCGTTTGCGTTTGCAGAAAACAACTTTGACCTTGACAAGGCACTCAAGCAGTACAACGAGGACATTGAGTGGGAGAGGGCACACCCGAGCCCGCTCGACTTGGCGTCAAAATCAAAGAAGATAACTCCACGGCAATACGCGCAAGCCAAGGCCATGCAGGCCCATCTCTCGATCCGCAGTTTCAAGAGCTTTGCGGCGCCAGCACCCGTTGTACATGACTTGCCGCTCACCACATTTTCCAGCTCGAATTACCCCTCCGACACCAAGGTGGCACCCGAGGCGGTCGCCTCGTCTTCGTCGTCTCGTCAGCAGCCGTCAAACACCCTCTTTGCTCCCTCCGCGCCGCCCGTTCTCCAGCAGCCGTTTTATTCGATGCAGCAAGAGCAAACGGCCTTCTATGCGCCATCACAGACACCTGCGTACTTGCAGCCCACGTACCAACAGGCGGGATACCAGCCCATGTTTCCTCAGTCTGTCGACACTACTAACTGAATCTATAAATTTTTTGATTGGTTGGTTCGAGCGTGCGTCAGCTCGTTCGAGTTTTTTTGTTTGTTCCCAGCTTCGGTTCTCGGCGACCCTCTTTAGCCTGGGCCGATACCCTTCGACCCGCTGACAAGTGCGTGTCCGCACACTTGCTAATACCGAACAAAAAAAAAAAAAAAAAAAACAGAGACAAGCTAGCTGCACCGTGAAGAAAATGCGCACGGCAACTATCGATGCTATTCTGGGCCCTGTCGCCGAGGCCGTCGGCGAACTGCTGCTGGCCAACGAGGAGGCCGAGCTGAACGACGTGCCGCTGCCCGACTTGACGGGCGTGGCCCTTGTCGTGGGCCAGTCCGTCCAGAACCTGCTCAACATTGCCAAGGACGTGCCCAACAAGACCGAGGTAGACGAACGCGATTCTATTTTGGAACACTCGGGCTGGCTGGCTGGCTGGCTGTTGACACTTCTCGCACAAACCCAATAGGACGAGGACGTCAAGATCGAGATGCCACTGGCCTGCCACGAGCTCGACCAGGCCTGCGAGACACTCACGTCGTCGATCGCCCAGCTCAACGACGACCCGCTCAACACCACGCTCCGTGCCGCCTTTGTGGACGGCGCAAAGGGCATCCTCGTGGGCACGCAGAAGGTCCTCGAGGTCTTTGACGACTACGAGGTGCGCAAGATCATCGCCGCCTGCACCGTCTCCAAGACCTATGTAATGCGTTGTTGGCAAACAGACCGCTGACAGCCTGTAACTAGGTCAACCAACTGCGCAAGGTCAACGTGCTGCAGGAGCTCATCCAGATCCTCCAGCCCTGCGCACAGTCGCTGGTCAAGATCGCCAACTTGGCCGACTCTCGGTACGTCGTGTCACGAAACGATATGCTGTTTTTTGACTTTGTCCCCCCCACCCACCCACTCGCTGGCAGAATTGCCGAGCTCGTCGATCCGTGGCTCAAGGTCGAGCTTGCCCAGGCCCGCGACACCATCCGCACGTCGTCAACACTGCTCGTCTCGTCTCTCAAGGTGCACGTGATGAACCCCAGCCAGCCCTCGGCCAAGGAGTCGCGCGATCTCACCGCGGACAAACTCTTCGAGTCTATCGCCGAGGTCGAGCGCATCGTCCTGCTCCGTGAGCCGCCCAAGAACATCCTCGAAGATAAGATTGGCAAGCTCGCTGCCCAGCGTATTGCCGTCATGCAAGCGGTAAGAAAAGAGTAGCCCAGGGGTGCTAACGTGCTTTTTTTTTCCAAGTTGGCCGAGATCGCTTCGGCTGTGCAGGCTCAGGACGAGGCGGCCCTCGAGGCGGCCCTGAACAAGTTCTACCCTGCTGCCGACGAGATCCTTGCCAACGCCAAGGCCCTTGCTGACCGCCTCCAGGATCCAGTCAAGAAGGGTATGTACTGCAAAAATGAAATGCCTTCTGTTCCAACTATGTGATTGCAGCCCAAGTGAACGAGATCATCGCACGTATTGGTAACCTTCGTCCCAAGCTGGCCGAGGCCGCACGCTTTGCGCTCCAGAACCCGCACGACGCCGATGCCCAGCAGCGTCTGCTTGACTTGATGAAGGACCTCGATGCCGAGTTTGCCGCCCTCGAGAAGGTCATGAACGAGGCCGCGATCGACGACATCTTTGGCGCCATCAACAATGTCGACACCAGCAACGAGGACTCTGCCGTCGCGCGCCTCATCAAGGCTGCCCGTGCCGGCGACGTCGCCACCGTCAACGCCATCGCCAAGGAGTTCACCAGCCAGCTCCGCCTGCTTCAGGACGCCTCCAAGAATGCCGCCGCCAACGCCAAGGATCCCGAGTCGGCTCGCGCCATCATGGCCGCCCAAAAGTTCCTCGACGACTTGCACCCTCAGGTATACCGTCTCTCTCTCTCTCTCTCTCTCTCGCTTTATCAAATAAATAAATACTAATTTATTTCTTCAGCTCATTGCGGCCGCCAAGACCGTTGCACTGAACCCCAACGACCCCACGGCCCAGGAGCACCTTGCTGCTGTCGTCAAGGAATGGGAGACCGGTGTTGCCCGTCTCAAGGAAGCCATCGCAAATGCCCAGGCACCCGAGGACGTCCTTTCGGCCACTGGTAAATTATTCCACCAAAAAATGGGTTACTCGTTCATCTCACGTAATTTCTCCTTCCCAGCCAAGGCAATGAAGAATGACCTTGCTGCCTTCGAGCGGGCCTGCGTGACGCAAAACCCCGAGGCTCTCAAGGCCGCCTCCAAGGCCATCACGACCAAGCTGCAGACGGTCAACAATGTCATCAAGCGCGAGATCGACAACTCGGACGACCCCGTCTACCAGGAGAAGCTGCGCAAGCAGCAGGCCGAGCTCAACCAGGCCCTCCCCGAACTCCAGGCCAAGGCCAAGGCTGTCTTTGTCAACCCCAAGGACGCTGCCGCTCTCGAGCAGCTGCAGCAGGCATCCAACAACCTCGTCACCAAGGTCGAGGACATTCAGGAGACCGTCCACGAGCAGGCACACCCTGCCGTGGTGCAAAACAAGTTTGCTGCCCTCGAGGCCCAAGTTGCCTCGCTCAAGCTTGCCGAGCCCGTCGAAGCTGTCAAGGTCGCAGGCGCAGAGGATGCCATCTTTGTGGACGAGCCTCTGCCCGAGCTCCTCGATGCCGAGGAGGCCAAGGCCAACCCGATCAAGGCTTCGGCCATGGAGCTCAAGCTGGAGGCATCCAAGTGGGACTCGACGGACAACAAGATGATCCAGGTTTCCAACAGGGTATCGCGTGAGAAAAGGAAACGCTCAAAACATTACACTCACACAAAAAAAAAAAAAAATTAAAAACAAATCAGTTGGCGGATCTCATGGCTCAGCTCTCCGAGTTTGCCAAGATGGACTCGCCCACGTCCAAGAAAGACTTGATCAATGCCGCCAAGCTCATCGCCCAGGAGGTCAAGGCCATTGAGGAGGAGGCCCGCAAGCTCGCCGAGTCGTGCACGGACAAGCGTCTCAAGGCCGATCTCATCGCCACTGCCCAAAAAATCAACACGATGGGTCAGCAGCTCAAGATCCTTGCTACCGTCAAGGCTGCCAACCCGTCCGACAACGACAACGATCAGCTGGTAATTCGTGTACCATAACTATTTTTTTTTTCTTACTTTGCAACAACACCAAAAAAAAAAAAGCTCATTGGCTGCGCCACTGGTCTCATGGCTGCCGTTAGCCAAACGATCACTGCGTCACACGCTGCGTCGATCCGCAGCTCCTTCAAGTCCACGGCCAACGTTACCGTCGCCGCAGTCAAGTGGCGTCGCCTCGTCCACAAGGCCGACCCTAGCGGCAAGCCCAAGTCGCTCGCAGACGCCCTCAAGGGCTCGGCGTCGAGCACCCCCGCTGTCAAGCCTGCCGTTCCCAACAGCTCGGCTGCCCTTGCCGCCACCAACGCCCTCAAGAGTGCGATTGCATCTGCTCCCCAGACGACCACGCCCACCTTGTACGTGCGGAGAGAAAGCAACTATTTACTCAATGTTGTTCTTCTTCTATTGCAGTGCACCCAGCCCCAAGCCCGCAGGCTCCCCTGCAGGAAGCCCAGCTGCGACACGATCAACCATCGGCCAGCCTCTCGTCTTCCGAACCCCCGGCAAGAAGTAAATGAAAGCTAATTTTTTGTTCAACAATCACGACCTTGTTACACCCGCCTGCGAGAAGAGACTCCGCGACAAGTGCATAATATTTTTTTGCAGGCAGTTTCTCATCGAATGTGCACTCTGGGGGTAAACGCTGATTCTACTGTATACATTATGAAGCCATGCGATCGGCAAGGGCGTCGTTGGTTTCGCTGCGCTGCTCTTGGAAGAGCTTGAAGGCAGAGCTCTGCTGCTGGTCAAAGGACTCAAACGCCTCGTCGGATCGGTTGAGGATCATCTCGAGATCGGTGTCGCTGATGACGCCATCGGCCGTGGAGATCTTCAGGTTGTCGTGCGAGTGCAGGATCTCGGCGAGGTCCTCCAGGAGCAGCTTGGGCTCGCTGGTAGCCGTCTGGTTCTGCTTGAACTTGCCCTTGTGGATGACGAGCTTCTCCAGCTTGCGCTTGGCCGCGGCCTTCTGGAGAATGTAGCTCTCGACCGTGTTGGCTGTGCAGAGACGGTAGATGATCACAGGTTTGGTCTGGCCGATTCGGTGAACGCGGTCCTGTGCCTGCAGGTCCATCTGCGGGTTCCAGTCGCTGTCGTAGATGATGCACGTGTCCGCAGAGGTCAGATTGATGCCGAGGCCGCCCGAGCGGGTGCTCAGCAAAAACACCTTGATGTCGGGTTTGCTGTTGAAGTCGCTGATCTAGCAACAATAATTAGAAAAAATCTATTTGTTTAATTACCTGCTGGGCACGATCGGCATAGTTGATGGAGCCGTCGATGCGACAGTAGTGGAGGCCGCGGTGCGACAGGTAGTCGCCCAGAATGTCCAGCATTTTGGTCATCTGGCTGAAAATAAGTGTCTTGTGCCCGCGCGAAAGCAGCGCAGAGAGGAGTTTGTCCAGCAAGAGCATTTTGCCACTGGTCGCAACCACTTCCTCGTCGATGCGGTACTCGAAGCCGTCCTCCTTGAGCGGGTAGTTGAAGAGGTACGGGTGGTTGCATGCCTGCGATATTGCATAAATATCCAGAGATGAAAATGTAGAGTAAGAACAAACCTTGCGCAGTTGCATGAGCATGTTTTGAAGGGACATGTTGCGCACACGACGCTCCTCCTCTGGAATGAACTTGGCTGACGCCGAGGTCTCCGTGCTCATGTTGACGTGGATTTGGGCAAGGGTGGGCTCCTTGTAGTTGCGGCGGCTCTTCTCACGCAGCTTGCGGCCGGTGGGGCTGTAGAGATCAGTGTCCTCCTCTGTAGTCGCTGAAGTTGCTGCGACCGCAGCCGATGTTTTGGGGCTTGATTCGGTTGACGAGTTGGGTGCGGTCGACACGGTCGAGACTGGAGTCGCACCCGTGGAGGACGGGGCGGCCTCGGTGGATAGGCCTACAGCCGGAACACCGCCCGCACCAAACTCGTCCGCGTCCTCGTCAGCCTGGGCCTCAGCGGTCCAGGTGGCTGCGAGGTTGTCGGCCTCGGCGATGATGTCGGCCTCCTTCTGCAGCAAAAAGCTGCGCAGATCGCGACCAACAATCGCGTCATAGTACTCGAGCTGCTGCTTGCTCAGCGGTGCGTACACCAGGTACTCGCGCTTCTTCGGCAGGGTCTTTTCGACTAGACAGACGGGATTGTTGGGTGCTACGTGGTTCTTACTGGAGGAATACATACCATCGACCTTGAGACGGCGGAGCAGGAAAGGCTTGAGGATGTGGTGAAGCTTTGTGACGATCTGGCCCTTCTCCTCTGCCTCAATGATCTTGGAGTCGCCGCCCTCGGTGTTGACATCCGACAGATCAAACCTACATCATTTACTTAGCGGAAAAAACGCCGCTGCGAGAAACTATGAGTACCAGTTCTGGAAACTCTCGAGATCATCAAAGATGTCGGGCAGGAGGAAATTGAGGAGCGACCACAGCTCAGACAGATTGTTCTGAAGCGGGGTGCCGGTGAGGAGCAGCCTGTTTGCCGAGTGGTACGACTTGAGCTCGCGGATGAGCTTGCAGTTCAGGTTCTTGATGCGGTGGCCCTCGTCGACAATGATGTACTTCCAGCGGTAGCGCTGCAGGTGCTTGCGGTCGTTCATCACAATCTCGTACGAGGTAACAATGATGGGGAAGTTGGCGTCGACCGCATTGCTGTTGTTCTGGACCATGCGCTTTTCACGAAGTTTTGTGCGTTCCTCGATCGAGCCGTGGTACAGGAGAGCAGGGATCGTCGGCGTGAAGCGCTTGAACTCGGACACCCAGTTGGTCACGGTCGACAGCGGCGCCACGATCAAGAAAGGGCCGTGGACGCCACGCTCACGAAGGTAAGCGAGGAACGAGATGCACTATGTTGACAAGTAGGATATTAAATAATAATAAAATTAAAAATAAATAGCCATACTTGCAGCGTCTTGCCGAGGCCCATCTCGTCGGCCAGGATGCCGTTGAGCCCGTTCTCGTAGAGCGACACGAGCCACTCGACACCGCCCAGTTGGTAATCGCGCAAAGCTCCGCCCGTCACAAGCTTTGGCTGGCGCTCCGAGGTTTCCTGCGACGTCAGCTTTTGGGGTGACGCAGCGGCCGCCTCGGCGTGCGAAGTCTCACCACCGCTGGCGCTCTCGTCTGCCACCTTGGCGCGCTTGAGGGCAGCAATGTCCTGCAGGGAGGAATTAATAGGACCAACAAAACAAAGCAGGCCATCCAAACCTCTCCCTTGACATAATCGGCAATCTTGTACGTGTGGTCCTTCAGGGGACGCTTGGACGCCTGCTGCTGCTGCTGCTGCTGCTGCTGCTCTGTCGACGTCGAAGACGAGGAAGACGCCTGGGCAGCTGTTGTACGGGGTCTGTGTTACAAACAATGCCACGTTGAAAAAAAAAAACGCACCGGCCTCGGCCTTGGCAGCCCGCTCGCGCTGCTGACGCTGCTGCTCCTCGAGCTTCTGGGACAGGAAGTTGGAGTACAGCGACGTCTTGTCGAGCAGGAACTTGAGTCGGTTGTACCGCTGGCGTTCCACGAGCTGGTCGTACTCGCTCTTGCTCGCCGCCGGCGCTGCTGCCACAGGCGCGGCGGCGGCGGCGGCGGCGACGGCCTCGACCTTTGCTTCTGTGGCCGCCGCAGAGGGAGCGACGTCCATTTGGTCTTCCATGATTTTCACAAGGCGCTCGCTTGGAAGGGAAAAAAAAAAACGCGCGAATTCGAGCAAAACTCTGGGTGCTGCACATACTTTTACGTCGGTAGTCATGGCCATCGTGTGGGTGGTGCCTCTGCTGTTGTTCGCGACCGCCGCCGCACGCGCCGAGATACTGTCGGCCGCGACGTCGCTGCCGGAAGAGCCGACGATGACCCTGTTCACGGGCGAGTCGTGGGTGCTGACGCAGGGCACGCTGTTGAACGTGTCGCTCACGACCACGGTAATCGCACCGTCTTTGGTTTGCACCGACTGACTGGAAAACAACCAACCAACAGCCGCCAGACCAGCTCTACTACTTTACGCTCATGACAACAACGATGCTGGTAAGGGGGGTGAAAAGAGGTGCGCGGTATCAACCTGTATTGCGTTTTGTAGGGCGTCGGCATAAACACGTCGTTTACTGCGCCTGGTGTTTACTTTCAGTACCCAACCGTCGTGGTGCGTTACTGCTCGCGCTTGTTGCTCGTGACGTTCCTTTTAACGCGCACACACATATGCACGTAGCGGTACCAATTTCAGGGCACGTTTGAGAAGAACCTGGTCATCTCAAGCGACGACCTCTACGTCTTCAGTCTCATAAGCCTCGGCGGACCCAACGGCTCCGTCGATGTACGTTCATGCCCTGTGCAAACCGAGACCGCTGATCATTCAATGCTTGTGTGCTTCGAACCAGGGGACGATCACGTACTGGAGCCCGCAATGGGGTATGTTGAGCTATGGGGATGCATCGGTCGTGCCTGTGTGCATCTTTTTCACGATTCTGTACGGCGTCGCGAGCATTGCATGGACCTGGTCGACGATAAAATACAAGTAGGGGCTGCACACGTGCCTCCTTTGCAACTGACCTAACACACACCAAAGGGCAAAAACGGGGAGACTGCATCACCTGCTGACTGTTGCCGTGATTACAAACACGATCAGCTACGTCCTTCGGTTAGGCTACTACCAGCTCATTGCCAATACAGGCTACGAGCAGCCTGCGATCCTCTACATTAGTGCCGTGTTTAGCGTCGTATTCAACTCGGCCTTTGTTGCGTTTATCCTGCTGAGCGCCCTCGGCTACTACATCGTCCGTGTGCAGCTGTACCAGCGCGAGCGTCAGATTTTCGGAGCCATCTACGCAATCTTTTTCCTGTTCAACTGTTTGAACGCATTTTGTGTCAACTCAGACCTGTGCCCTGCATTCCAGGTAAACCTTGCAATAATTTAAAAAAAAAAAGGTTTCTCTTTCTAATGGCCAGACAGCTCGGGTTCTACGTCGTTGAATTCCTGATCACGTTTGCTATCATCGTCGCGCTCAACGCAAACATGGAGTGGCTCCGCCTCGCTGTGGCCAGCGCACACATTGTGACCGCGCCCGTTCCAAACGTAAAACGGGCCGTCGGGCGCATTCGCACATTCCGGTATGACCCTGGATTGTCTACTTTATTTTTTTTACTGATTTTTTTTTTGTATTTCGTGTTGGCAGGGACGCGAGATCCGTCTACTTTATCTACCTTGTGTTTCCCGTGTTTTTGCTCTTTGTGGATTTCGCGGTCGTGGAGATCACCGCCTCGTGGCTGCCCCCGCTCGTCCAGGGCACAGTCAGCATGATTATGGTCTTTTGCACGCTCTATTTGTACCGTCCTCTCGGCGGCCAGGTGCACATCCCTGCCCCTGCAGAACAGACCGCGGCGGCTCCCGTCGCACCCGCAGCGGCAGTGCCCGTAGCACCAGCACCAGCGCCTGTGCCCACACACGACAACCCTGTACCTGAGGCAGCCGCAGCCAACTGATTGAAACTAAATAAATTTCCTTTTTTTTATTTTTTTTTTTTAAAAAAAACAATGAATCGTCAAAGAAGCTGTACATAGGAGGGAGCAAGGTGGACCTCGTCGTTAGGGTTTTGGAACTCGCCGCGGAGAAGCCCATTGTCCTCTGGGTTGCTCAGCCTGTCATACAGACCGTTGATAAACTGCAGCCGAGCGACACCAGCCTCCTCGACGCGTCGCTTGAGGCACCGGTTGAACGCGACGATGACATCGCGCTGCGCCAGGACGCCGGTTAGATCCGGAGCCACATCATTATCACTTGGGCGAGGGGTTGGAGGCGGCCTCACGGGGTGGACGAGCGCGGTCATGTTGGGCCGCACCGCGCACTCGCGCACCAACCGAGCGACGTACACCTCGGTCGTTTTTTCCACCGCGTCGTCCAGGGACCGGTACTTTTGGCTTGCGATGGCGCGAGTCATGCCTGTGGCCCCACCCAGTCGGCAGTCGATCTCGCCCGCGACAAAGATGCACGAAAACGCTTCTCCGTCATCAGGGTCGGGGAGGCACGCGAGATGGCTCGCGAGGATCGCTGCCTCGCGCGAGACCTGCCCTTCACCAAAGTTCCATGCCTTGAGACCGATGCACAGCAGCGGAGTCGCCTTGGCCGCCCTAACCGTCTGCCATGCGATCGGCAGGACGTGCGAGTCGCCGAGGACGAACAGCCGGTTCTGTGACGAGGGCGCTGGCTGCGGCGCAGCATGAAAGGGCAACAGGGCGACGATCGTTGCGGCAAAGTTGACCACGACCGGGACGCGAGCGTACACGTGCTCGAGCAGGGACGGCCTGAGGGTGCAAAAGTAGCGCACGAGGCGGGCGTAAAAGGCTGCCGGGACGTTGTGCTTCCTCCACGTCGCATCGTTCACGACAAAGCCGACGACGAGCGCGAGCACGACGAGAGCGATCTCGTCGACCGTGCAGTGCTCCCTGAACGCGCCATCGCTGCCCACGACGCCACGTGCGTGCACGTACGCGGCCGCGGTCTCCCATGCCTCGTCGTAGCTGCCCATAAACACGAGGCACCGCGCCTGCTCAAAGCAGAACTGCGCGTGCGAAGGGGCCAGGCCGACAGCGCGTGTCAGCAGGGCAAGCCCGCCCGCCAGATCGCCCCGCTGCTCCACCAGGCGCACGCCCTGGAGGGCCACATCGACGGGGTCCGGCGTGGCTGCCTCGCCGACGTCATCATTCTCCATTTTACAACATGACAGTCCCGTCGCTGCTGAGCACGGTGCACTTCTCCGGGTCGTTTGCGCTGCTCGATGGCCACCTGCGGCGGCTCCGGCGGTCGGCGGCGGCGCTGGCGGCGCACTATCACGATGCCGGGCCGTTTGCGAATGAAAAGATGCCGTCGGACGAGGCGATTGTGGCGGCCATGCGTGCTGCGGTGGACAAGATGGGGTCTGGGGCTGAGCAGAGGGTGCGGGTGCTTGTGGATGGCGAGGGCGAGGTGCGAGTGGAGGCGAGCGTGTTTGAGAGGCCAGCAGCGACAGCTCATGGCGATCGTGTCGTCGTGCTGGACGATCGGCCGCTGCGTGAGACACACGACGGCTTGGTATTTATGCGCAACAAGACGTCCGAGAGGCGTGTTTATGACGACGCAAGGGCTCGGCGTGGGGTTGCTGCTGCCCCTGCCTCGGACGCTGTCTTTGACGTGCTCCTGTACACAGAGGACGGCTACGTGACCGAATGCTGCATCGCAAACATTGCGGTCGAGATTGAGCGTGACCGGTGGGTGACGCCGCCCGTGAGCGACCTACGACCAATCCTACCGGGTGTGTACCGGGAGTGGCTCCTCGCTCAGGGCCAACTCGAGGAGATGCCGATCGACATTGACCTGCTGAAGGATTGCATCTCGCGCGGGATGAGGGTCAAGTGTTTCAATGCCTTGCGTGGTGAATACTTTGTGACAATTCGCTTCTAGCAAATCGACATCAACCTTCTTCGACGCATTGCAAAGATCGACGGAAGAAATAATAAAAGTAATAATAATTAGTATCGTAGCTAGCGTTTGTGTTGTAAAAATAAAAATAAGAAAATCGAGTTTTCACGTGCACTGGTTGCCGGCGACCCACACTATGGGCCACACAGCGCAAGCAGCCAGCCTACGCGCACATCATCAGGAGCGAGGTCTGAAAAAAATGCAGTGGCCACGTGGGCATTGTTTCTTAGGTCACTGAAATCAGCACGAGAACGAGCATGTCGGGCGAGTTTATGCGCCTCGTGGGAAGCGCGGTGACGCTCGAGGAACAAGGCGAAGTGCAGGTGCGACGACGACGGATGTGTGCACCACTGACCCTTTTGATTGCAGAGGGCCTATGTGAGTTATTTGGCGTGTGCCGAGCAGATTGCCAAGCGACTGAACGAGCTCTCGACTGGTAACGCACAATGAAAAACAGCCAAAGGGCGGCGGCTGACGCGAAAAGGGATCACAGAACGCGAGCCGCAGCAGATCCGCGCACAGAAAAAACTTGTGGATGTGCTGATGATGGTCGTGAAGCGTGTGCAGGACAAGATGGAGAAGGAGGTGTCCTCGCTATCGTACACTTGCGTTTCCATTCTTGTTTGTACACTCACATCGCTTCCTTCGCACAAGACCAAACGCTGCTCCGCTGTCGTCTCCCACCCTCTCACCAGCACCAGCGCCAACGCAAACGGCGCCGTTCGCCCCGCAATCCTCGCCGTCAACAAGAACCGTGTCGCAGGATGACGAGCGCGCGGCACGCATCCGCGCGGAAGCAAACCAGTTCATCCTCGACGCGCAGATGGAGAACAGACGCCTCCATAGCAACTTAAAGGCCAACATGGCTGGGATGTCGACGCAAGTCCTGATGAGCCGCGTAAGGAGTTTTATATCGTATGTACGGACGTGCTCATCATGCTCGCAAAACAGAAGGAAAACATGATGCGAACCATGTATGAAAACATGAACATTGCCAAGCGACGCCACGACGAGGTTTGTGTGCTCTTCTTCCACACTCCAAAAATTCTCTTTGTTGTAGTATCTGGCCAAGCATCTCAACAAGAAGAAGACCGATGAAGAGGAGGCCATCAAGTACTACCAGGACAATCTCATCAAGGCCAAGCAAAGCGAAAAGCCGCTCGTGACGAGCGCCTTCTTTGAGAAGACGTCCTCCAGCCTCTCGTCTCTTCTCTTGAGCGTCTTTTCCTCGTATCGATCGCCTCTTTTCGTGTTTACTAATTTATTTATCTTTAATTTTTCATCAGAGGGGATGACGGAATCCGCCAACTCAACCATTCCCTCACACACATGCCCGCCGATCTGAGCAAGGTCTACGTCCTGGTGCAGGATGTTTTCAAGTAGAACGGGTTTATTTAAAGATCTCCTTGGCTAAATCGTTGTGCTTTTTTTTTTTTTTTCCTTTCAGGACGGATAAGCACCCGCTGGGACAAAACCTGAGCGAGTTCACAAAGACGATGAACGCCCAGCTGGACGAACAGGTGATGCTGCTCGGCAAGCATCGCAACTTGCAAGCCATCAACGAAAAGCTTAAGGAAGCGCAGCTCCAGATCCAGACCTACACCAGTACGTTGAGCAATGTTTGGTTTGCATTGTGTTTCCAACTCTCCTGCTCTAGCCGATGTGCACAAGGCCTTTTTGGACACCTACGTGACCTTTTGCGTAGATGTCATGGCCCGCCAGTCCTTGTTGGCAATTGAAGATGTCGTCATGGACAAGGTGTACCACTCGTTGCTGGACCTCCAACGCCTCGCGTGCCAAGAGAATGACGACTTGATCAATAACCAAGTACTAAAGAACGCAAGTGTCTGTTCCCTTTAACCCTTGCAAACAGATAACGTACATGAGCTCATTCACTCCTGAAAACTGCGGTGTCTCTGCGCAGTACTGTTTGCAAGTGGCCCCATCGGTTTGTTTCACCATTTTCACAGAATGTGTTGCTGAAACAGGCACGGTAGGATGACCCTGACGAGGACGCTGTGCTGCCGTACCAGGACGCCATCAACATGTTTAGCGGCATGACAGAGTGCTCGACTCCGTCGGATAAGGCTCGATTGGTCGGTATTGTACCAAGACGCCTAGTAGAATTTTATTTATTTTTCGCACAGCTTCGATTATCCATTGTATTCCAGCCTGCGTCAACAAGTACTACACACAGCTCAACACGCCGTCCAAGCCACAAACTGTTCTCGGAGCAGACGATCTCTTGCCCATATTCACCTTTGTTGTCATCAAGGCCAACGTTCCCTGCCTGCAATCTCAGTGGTATGCGTCGTTTCTTGTTTTTTTTTTTTTTGTTTTTTGTACGTTCGGCTGGAGATTGAAATTTTTCCTGGCAGCAAATTCATCGAGACGTTTATAAACGAGCAGTACGTACAAGGAGAGGAGGGCTACTCGCTCGCCACGTTGGACACAATCGTGCGGCATTTGGAAGGCGAGGCGCGCGCAAATCAAGAAAATGGCATGTTTTAAACAAAAAAAAAAATGTTTGTGTATTCTTGCTTTGTTTTAAAAAAAAAAATTTTTTTTTTTCACTTGAGTGCTTTGAGGGCCTCCATTTCTTCGAGAAGGGCGCCGTGCGTCTTGAGCTTGTCAAGTTGGTTGGCCTCGAGTTTCTTGCCCTTGGCCTGCTCCTCCTTGAGGAGATCGATGGCCTTGAGCTTTTTCGCGAGGTTGCGGATCTTCTTGTCGAGCTCAGACTCTTCGTTGGGAGCGGAGGCAGCGGCCGGGACACTGACGGGTGCTGCTGCTGCAGAAGATAAAGGCTGACCTGCTTCGTTGGCGGCTCGCTTGTTTTCACGCTTCTTTTTCCGGAGCGCAGAGGCCTTTGACTGCTCGTCATCCTCCTCTTCCTTGGCGGCCTTGGCAGAGGAGTCGACCTGTTCACCCATAAGCTCATACAGCTTGCGGGGGCCTGCGGCCGCATTGCTGCCGGCAGCCACCTGGTTGCGCATATGAGGCGGCACGTACACGCCCTTCTTGGCAGGTGCAGGAGCAGCAGCCGATGGCGAATTGACAGACGGCGACGACGACGAGGCGGATGCAGGCGACGATGTTGAGGACACGGTCATGTTCTCTGCTCCAGTGTTGACCACGACCGGCTGAGGGCGCGAGCCGGGTGCTGGCGAGATCGGTCGTGTCGGATATCTCCCGGGGCGCCAGGTGACTTGGTACAGCTCCTTGAACGATCCCTGCGACACGATGTGGCCGTTGTAGTGGAAAATGCGAAAGCCGTTGTCTACACGGAGACGAGGAGAAAGGATCTAAAAACGGAGCCAGTTTCCTTAGAAAGACTTTTACTTTAATAAACAATTTGGTACCGCAGACATGACATGCCGGCCATCCGGACACCACTCAAAGTAGGTTGTGTCGCGAGCCTGGACGACATTGACCCGCTTGAGGGTCTCTCGGGACCAAAACTCCATCTCGCCAGCCAAGTTGCCAAAGCCAGCAAGGCAGATCACTTTGAGAACATTGTAAAACTGAGAAAATATTTATTTATTTTGGACGTACGAGTGCCCTGGGGATTGTACTGCACCATGTTGCGCGATGCTGCACCAAAGTCAAAGATTGCTGTGCATTTGCTGTCAAACAGCTTGGCTTTGGCGGGCATGACTTAGCCGGCCCCAGAACAAATTAAAACAAGAAAACTAAAAAGAAGCGTACAGCCATAGACGACAACAAACTCGCGACCGTTGGGGCTCCACGCGACCTCGTGAATGGGACCTTCCTTGTCTGTTGTAACAGAGCGCTGATTAGCAACCAAAAAAAAAAAAAAAAAAGAAAAAAAAAGGGAAAGAGAG
>Ga0302226_10001402_pt1 | contig 18160 bp, 15 predicted proteins | sample II_Palsa_E3_3_FD_193524 | JGI IMG/M metagenome (GOLD analysis project Ga0302226, IMG submission 193524) | Peat permafrost microbial communities from Stordalen Mire near Abisko, Sweden - II_Palsa_E3_3 | ecosystem: Environmental > Terrestrial > Soil > Palsa > Peat permafrost | place: Sweden...
ATTCCCGTTGGCGTTCCTTCGACCCTGTTGCAGCGCCGGCCCGATATAGCAACGGCCGAGCGCCAGATGGCGTCCGAGAATGCCGCGATCGGGGTCGCGGTTGCGGCGTACTACCCGACGGTGTCGCTGTCCGCGCTGGACGGCTTCACGCAGTCGCCGTTGGGCGGCTTGCTGCACGTGGCCAATTACGTCTGGTCACTGGGTGGCAGCGCCACCGAAACGCTATTCGACGGCGGCGAGCGCAGCGGCGAAGTCGCGGCAGCCAAGGCGGCCTACCAGGCAGCCGTCGCCAATTATCGCGGCACCGTGCTGACCGCGTTCGAAGATGTTGAGAACGACCTGTCCGGCTTACGCATCCTGTCGGAGCAGTCCGACACCCTGGATGCCGCCGTACGCGATGCAACGCACGGCGCCGAGATTGCCTTCAACGAGTATCAGGCCGGCACAGTCGACTACACCACCGTGGCGACCGCCCAGGCGACCCAGTTGAACAATCAGCAAACCGCGTTGAACGTGCAGGAGTCGCGGCTGCTTGATGCCGCCTCGCTGATCGGCGACCTGGGCGGCGGCTGGTCGGACAGCGCGCTGCACGATCCGCGGCATCCGGTGGAAGCAGCAAGCGCTGCGAGTGCTGCAAGCCCGGCAACCCAGGCAACCCAGGCGGGTCAGTAGCGCGAAAAGATGGGCCCCGCGGGGTCCATTGGCGACAATTCCTACCGATGCGTATGTCCAAACTCCGGCTGCGACGGCGCATTGCCGCTGGGGGCTTGTCCCGTCGCGGGCTTGGCTCCCGTGGCGGGAAAGACTATCAGCATCAACACGACGCCCGCCATCAATACGACTGCGAGCCCGATCAGCCCGAACTCCGCGCTTCCCGTCTGCATCTTGGTCCAGCCCACGAATGCCGGACTCACGAACCCGCCCGTTCCACCGAGACTCGTGATCATCGCAATGCCGCCCGCCGCCGACGAGCGTGGCAGGAACGTCTGGGGTATCGTCCAGAACACGACGAAACAACCGTACGACGCCGCTGCCGCCAGTGCAAGCAGACACACGCCGATCGTGACGTTGTGGCCGGCTGCAGGCAACAGCGCAAAGGCAGCTGCCGTCGCTGCAGCGCTGCCCGCCACATGCCAGCGGCGCTCCATCATCCGGTCGGAACTCGCTCCAACAACGTATGTCCCGATCGCCGCCGCGATGAACACCAGCGCCGACAGCAACCCGACATCCAGCACGTTGGCAACGCCCAGATCACGAATAATCGTCGGTGCCCAGAAGCCGATCGCATTGAACGGCATCATCACGGCGAAGTAGACGATAGCCGCGAGATAGACGCGCGGATTGGCGAGCGCGCCACGCAGTCCGTCGAGGTGGCCGGAGTGCTTCGACTGTTCGTCGGCAAGGAGTTCACGCGATATCAACGCTTTCTCGCGGTCGCTGAGCCAGCGAACCTCCGCGGGCGAATCGCCGAGATAGAAGAAAGCGAAGATGCCTAGCGTGACAGCGGGCACGCCTTCCAGCAGGAAGAGCCACTGCCAGCCGGGCAAACCACCGACGCCGGCTAGCCGCGTCATGATGAAACCCGACATCGGGCCCCCGATAATTCCCGCCACGGCGGTGGCCATCATCAGGAACGCGGTTACGCGTGCGCGCCGGGCGCCGGGAAACCAGCAGCTCAGGTAGAAGATGATCCCCGGGAAAAAGCCCGCTTCGGTGACGCCCAGCAGAAACCGCATGGCGTAGAACTGCGTCGGTGTGCGAACGAACATCATCAGGCTTGACGCGAGTCCCCACGCAAACATGATGCGCAGAAGCGTTCGGCGCGCGCCGACGCGTTGCATCCAGAGATTGCTCGGCACCTCGAAAAGCACGTAGCCGATAAAGAAGAGGCCAGCGCCCAGGCCGTACGTCGACTCGGAAAAACCGAGGTCGTGCATGAACTGCAGCTTGGCGAAGCTGATGTTCACACGGTCGATATAGCTGATCACGTAGCAGAGAAACAGCAGCGGAATCAGCCGGAAAAACACCTTGCGATAAGTGCGATCGACTTCGTCAGGCGTAGTGTCGCCCGAGGTCGCTGCGCCGGTTTGCGGATGGCTGTGCATGAGGGTCTCGCGAAGAATGCGAACTGACATGGGCGTCGCGGTGTGCCTTCGACGCCCGGTTTCAAAGCGGCCGTGCAAGCTCAGCGACACTATCCGTCGACGACAGCCTGAGCGCAATGCTCGCTTTCATGTGCCTCGCTGCTTGCCGCCGCGAGTTGCGGCAGGCAGCGCGCAAGCGCATCGCCCGCGCGCACGCCCTTGCCTGCAGGCAGAACGAACAGTGGATTGATGTCGAACTCCTTCAGACCCGGCGCAAGGTCGAGTGCCATCGCGGACATGGCAACAATTGCGTCCGCAAGCGCGTCGATATCGCCCGGTGGCTTGCCGCGCGCGCCGTTGAGTATTGCGTACGCACGCAGTTCGCGGATCATCGCATGCGCGTCGGCGTGCGAGACCGGCGCGAGGCGCCACGCCACGTCCTTCAGCGCCTCGGCGTAGATCCCGCCGAGTCCGCACATCACGGCGGGTCCGAACGACGGATCGTTCTCGACGCCGACGATCATCTCCACCGCGTCGCGAATCTCTTCCTGCACGAGCACGCCGTCGATCCTCGCGCCGGGAACATGGCTCCGCGCGTTCGCGACGACTTCATCGAACGCGTCCGCCAGCATCGCCTCATCGCGAATGCCGACGCGCACCGCGCCCGCTTCGGTCTTGTGCGGGATATCGGGCGACTGGACCTTGATGACAAGCGGAAAGCCGATCGACCGAGCGATCGATCGCGCTTCCTCGCGGTTCTGCGCGAGCGCGCCCTTCGGAGTATCGATGCCATAGTGCGCGAGGAGCGCCTGCGCCGCGTGCTCAGTGAGATCGCCCGGATTCTCGGCGAGCAACGCATGCGCTTGCCTGACATGACGACGCAAAGGCGCCGGTGCGAGTCGTGCCATCTCCCGCGCGCGGCGTGCCTGTGCATAGTTCGACAGCACAGCGAAAGCGCGCCCACAGCGCACGGGCGTTGCATAGAGCGGCACGCCGCTCTGCTCGATCACGTCGTACGCTTTGCTCGCCATGTCGCGGCGTGCATTCCAGGCGAGCATCATCGGTTTGTCGGTCGAACGATAGACACGCACGATCGCCTCGGCCATCGCGAGCGCGACCTCGCCGCTCGCAGCCGCCGCCATGATCGCGATCGAGTCGATGCCCGGATCGTCAGCGATGATCTGCAAGGCATCGGCAAATATCTTTGGCTCGGCGAGGATGCCGGCGGTCAGGTCAACGGGATTATTCAGCGACGCGAACGACGGCACGATCGGCTCGAGCGCGGCGAGCGTCTGCGCAGACAACGGCGCAAGCGTCATGCCCCGTTCGCTGCACGTATCGGTGATCAGGATGCCGGCGCCGCCCGAGAGCGTGACGACGGCGATCCGGTTGCCGCCGGGCAAGCGTTTCGCCTCGAACGCCTTCGCGTAGTCGCCGAGATCGGCCACGTCGGTTACTTCGATCACGCCCGTCTGACGGAATGCCGTGCGATACAGCGTCGAAGCGCCGCCGAGATTCGCCGTGTGCGACGCGGCCGCCTTGGCGCCATCGGTGGTATTGCCGACCTTCCACGCTAACAGCGGCTTGCCGGCATCGAGCGCCCGGGTCGCGACATCGACGAGCCGCCGTGCATCCTTCAACCCTTCGATGTACGTAGCGATCAGCGACGTTTGCGCGTCGTCGATGCAGGCGTCGACGAGGTCGAGCAGGCTCACGTCGGCTTCGTTGCCGGTCGTGATGAAATGCCGCAAGCCGATGCCGAGCTCGTCGGCCATGAGCAATAGCGCGCAGCCGAACCCGCCGCTCTGCGAGATCAGTGAGAGCCCCCCGGGCCGGTAATTGACGCCGAACGGCGCGCCGAAGCCTGCATAGACGCCAGTGTTCGTGCTGACGAGACCCTGGCAATTCGGTCCGATGATGCGAAGGCCAAAAGCGTTCGCAATCGCCGCGCATTCACGCTGCAGCGCAGCCCCGGCAACGCCCGCTTCCGCGAAGCCCGAGCTGTAGACGATTGCATAGCGGATACCCTTCTCGCCGCACTGGCGCAACATGTCCGGCACGCGCCGCGCGGCGACGAGGATCAGCGCGAGATCGGGCTTCGTGGGCAGGCTTTCGATGCTTGCGTAGCACGCAACCCCTGCGATTTCAGCGTATTTGGGGTTCACCGGATACAGCGCGCCTTGATAGCCGTGCTGCATGAGAAAGCGCATCGGTTGGCCGCTGATCGATTTAGAATCGTTCGATGCACCGATGATCGCGATCGAACGCGGACTGACCAGCCGGTCGATGTCGAGCGCGCGAGGTAACTTCATGGCGGCGCTCATGCGGCACGCGCAGCGGTCGTGCCGACGCTGTCCTTCGCCTGCGCTTTTTCAGCCAGTGCTTCTTTCGCCTGTGCCGCGCGCCGCAACGTAATCTTCGCGATGTTCAACTGATGGATCTGCGTGGTGCCTTCGTAGATGCGAAATGCGCGGACATCGCGATAGAACCGTTCCACGGCATTGCCTGCGAGATAGCCTCGTCCGCCGAGCATCTGCACGGCCCGGTCCGCGACCCGCCCGCACATTTCGGAGGCGAACATCTTGCACATCGACGCCTCCAGCGCGACGTCCTCGCCGGCATCGCGTTTGCGTGCGGTGTCGAGAATCATCGAGCGAGCGGCGTAGATCTCCGTCTGGCATTCGGCGATCAAAGCCTGCACGAGCTGGAAGTCCGAGACTGGCTTGCCGAACTGCTCGCGAGTGGACGTATAAGCAACCGCTTCGTCGAGCATGCGAATAGCGGGCCCTGTGCACAGGGCGGCCAAGTGGATGCGCTGCTTGTTCAGCACCTTCATCGTCGTGCGAAATCCCTGCCCTTCCTTTGCTCCGATCAGGTTCGCCACCGGCACCCGGCACGCGTTGAAATGCACGTCGCCGACGGGAGAGCCGGCCTGCCCCATCTTCTGATACGGCTCGCCCGTCGAGAGGCCGGGCATGCCGCGCTCGACCAGGAACGCAGAGATGCCAGCCGCCCCCGGGATCGACGCATCGGTGCGGGCCATGACCGTAAAGAGGTCGGCAATGGGCGCGTTGGTGATGAAGCACTTGCTGCCGTCGAGTACATAGTGGTCGCCGTCGCGCCGAGCGGTTGTCTGTAGCGCGGTCGCGTCCGACCCGGCGTCCGGCTCGGTCAGCGCGAACGCGCCGGTCATCGCGCCCGATGCGAGGAGCGGCAGGTAACGCTGCTTCTGGTCGTCCGTGCCGTCCGCGACAAGCGCTTCGGAACCGATGCCCGTGTTCGTTCCGACGCGCGCTCGAAACGCTACCGACGCTTGTGAGAGCACGAACGCTCCGCGAACAAGTTGTTCCGTCGAAAGGCCCGCGCCGCCGAAATCGCGCGGAATGCTCCAGCCAAAGTAGCCGAGTCCGCGCATCCGATCGACAAGATCTGCGGGGACCTGGTCCGCCTGCTCGATCTCGTTCTCGCGTGGAATCGCCTCCTCCCGTACGAAACGCGTTACGTCGGCGAGTAGTGCATCGAACTCAGCGTCGAATTCAAGAATTTGTCTGCTCATTGCTGTCTCCGTCATGTGTCCGGTTTATGGCTTTACTATCGAACTTTCCGAACGAAAAGGCGCTAAGTGTTCGACTATGCTGAACAGAGTTTGGATATGCGGAACACGGGGAGCAAAATGGGGTTATTAGAGGAGGCGCAATGGAACGCAAAAATACGCCGGAAACGGCAACGATCGCGAGCGATTATCTGGATTCGAAGGCGCGCTATGTTCCCGATGAATTCGACGGCGACCGGCAATTCGCCACTACGCTGGCGCGCGGCCTCGACATATTGCATACCTTCACGCCGCGCGATTCGCAGCTCGGCAACGCTGAGCTCGCCGCGCGCACCGGCATGACCAAGGCCACGATTTCGCGGTTCACGTACACGTTGACGAGGCTCGGCTACCTGCGCGTGAACCGGATGAACAACAAGTTCCAGCTCGGCTCGGCCGTGTTGTCGCTTGGCTATCCGCTGCTCGCGAGTCTCGCCGTGCGGCAGATCGCGCGACCCTCAATGAAAGAACTGGCGGACCATATCCGCGGGTCGGTGTCGCTCGGCATGCGCGACCGGCTGAATGTGGTGTATCTGGAAAGTAGCCGCAGCAGCACGCCGCTTGGATTGCCCGCGGACATCGGCTTGAGCTATCCGATTGTTCGCACCGCCATGGGCCGTGCCCTTCTCGCGGCGCTGCCGGGCGAACGGCGCGAGGCGCTATTGAATGAGATCTCGGTCAAGACGCCCGATGAATGGAACACCTTCGGGAAACGCGTGCTGCAGAGCATCGACTATTTTCACGAGCGCGGCTTTTGCGTGTCGTACGGCGATCTGCGTCGCGAAGTGCACGCCGTGGCGGTGCCAATGAGGCCAGCGGCCGACGGCGAGATTCTCGTGTTCAACTGCGGCGTGCCTTCTTACCTGCTCAAGGACGGACAGTTGGAGCGCGACGTCGGGCCGCGCCTGTTGTCCATGGTGCGTAGTGTCGAAGGAGCGATGGGGATTTTTTAGGCCCAAAGCCCTCCACAAAGTCTGCCCCCGCCTGCGACAAAATCCCCCGCGTTACACTACGCTCCACTCCAGCGGGGACCCCTCAAGTGGCAAAAGTACCCACGATTCGCGATGTCGCCGAACTGGCGGATGTATCGAAGGCAACCGTTTCGCGTTACCTGAACGGTAGCCTCGCGCTGCCGCCCGACACGGCCAAGCGCGTGGACGACGCCGTCGTCGCACTCAACTACCGCCAGAACAGTCTGGCCAGGCGCCTGAGTCTCGGCAGCAGCGAGACCATTGGCCTCGCCATGCCGGAGGTCGCCAATCCGTTCTTCGCGGAGCTCGCGGATGCCGTGGAGGAAGCCGCCTCCGCAAGCGGCTATGGCCTCGCGCTCTGCATCACGCGCAACAAGCTTGAACGTGAGACGTTGTATCTGCGCTGGCTCGATACCCGCCACCTCGACGGCCTGATTTTCGCGACCAATCGCCCGGACGACGGCTCGCTGCGCAGCCTGATCGGCGAGCGCGCCAACATCGTGCTGGTCGACGAGGACGTGCCGGGTACCGACGTGCCGAAGGTGTTCGTCGACAATGTGGAAGGAAGCTATCTGGCGACTCGCCATCTGCTTGACGCGGGGCATCGGCGGATCGCGCACGTGACCGGTCCCGAAACGCTGTTCACCGTGCAGGAAAGGCTGGAAGGTTACCGCCGCGCGCTGGCCGAAGCACAAGTGCCCTTCGATGCCGACCTCGTCCGTTACGGCTCCTACGACCGCCGCTTCGGACGTGCCGTGGGTGCCGACCTGATCGCGTGCGCGCAACCGCCCACCGCCCTGTTTGCCACAAGCGACTACATCGCGGTCGGCTTGCTCGATGCTTTGCGCGAGCGCGCGCTGGACGTGCCCGGCTACATGTCGATCGTCGGCTTCGACGACATGGAATTCGCCAGCCTCCTGATGCCTCCGATCACGACAGTGCGCCAGTCGGCCGCCGAGCTTGGCCGGACCGGCGTCGCCTTGCTGGTCGCGATGCTGAGCGGACAAGCCACGGCCCCGCCCACCGTACGCCGTCTGCCGGTCAAGTTGATCGAACGCGCGTCAGTCGGTCCGCCGCGCTCCGTTTAGCAGCCGCTTCTGTCCGGCTTCCCCTCCGTATTTACCCGTATCTTTTTTGAAACGATTGACAGCCCAATACTCGCGGATTAATTTTTATAAACCGGTTTACAAGCGGGCGGCGCAATGTCGGTTGCGCCCATGAAGTCCTTCTTTAATCATCGGCCGCGGGGGCGCTCATGGAGCGCGCGAGCCGCGTCCGGATCAACCAGGAAAGGGATTCCAATGAGCGCAGAAGTTAAATTTCGCCGCATGACCGCCGTCTTGTTGAGCGCCGCTTTGCTTACCATTGCAGGCAGTGCAGTGGCGGCAGGCAAGAAGATCGCCATGGTGCAGATCAACCAGGAAGCGCTGTTCTTCACCCAGATGGATCAGGGAGCCCAGGCAGCGGCAAAAGCGGCGGGCGTCGAACTGGAGATCTTCAACTCGAACAACGACCCGAGCGCGCAGAACAACGCGATCGAAACCTATATCCAGCAGAAAGTGGATGCCATTCTCGTGGTCGCCATTGATGTGAACGGCATCAAGCCCGCCATCACGGAGGCCAAGAAAGCCGGCATTCCGGTGGTGACCATCGACGCTATCGTCGACGGTGACAACTCGGTGCAAGTCGGCGTGGACAACAAGAAAGTCGGCGAAGACATCGGCAAGTACACGGCGAATTACATCAAGACAAATCTTGGCGGCAACGCGAACATTGGCGTGGTGGGTGCGCTGAATTCGTTCATTCAGAATGTGCGCCTCGATGGCTTCAAGGCGGGCATCGCGACGGTGCCGGGGGCGAAGATCGTCTCTACCGTCGATGGGCAAAACGTCCAGGATCAAGCGCAAACTGCCGCTGAAAACCTCATTTCCGCCAATCCAAATCTGCAGATCGTCTATGCAACCGGTGAGCCTGCATTGATCGGTCTCGTTGCGGCGACTTCGGCACAGGACGCAACCGGCCGCGTGAAGATTGTTGGTTGGGACTTGAGCGCGCAGGCTATCAAAGGCATTGATGCGGGCTTCGTGACAGCAGTGGTTCAGCAGGACCCGGAAGGCGAAGGCCACGCCGCAGTAAATGCCGCAATGAAGCTCATCAACAAGCAGCCGGTCCAGAAAAACATCTCGGTACCGGTGACGATCGTGACCAAGGCGAACGTAGGTAAATACCGGGCCATCTTCAAGTAAGCCCTTTCACTGAGCCCGCTTTCGCCTTCCTCGGAGAACGTTATGCAAACCGATGCTGCAACGCCGCGCGTGCGCATGGAGAACATCACCAAGAGTTATGGCGCCGTGCAGTCGCTGCGCGGCGTCGACCTGCACGTGATGCCCGGTGAAGTGCTCGGGCTCGTTGGCGACAACGGCGCGGGCAAGTCGACCGTCTCGAAGGTGCTCTCGGGTGCGGTGATACCGGACAGCGGCAGTATCGAAATCGACGGCAAGCGGGTCAGCTTCTCGGACCCGGGCGATGCTCGCACGCATCACATCGAAATGGTTTATCAGGATTTGTCGCTGTGCAATACCGTCGATGTAGCCGGTAACCTGTTCCTCGGCCGGGAACCGATGCGCCGCATCTGCGGTGTGCCGGTGCTTGATCATCGCAAGATGCATCACGACGCTCGCGAGATGCTGAACAACCTCGGCATCCGCATCCCGAGCACGAAACTGGACGTCGAAAACCTGTCGGGCGGTCAGCGTCAGGCCATTGCGATTTCGCGGGCAGTATCGTTCGACCCGAAAGTGTTGATCATGGATGAACCCACGGCTGCGCTTGCCGTGGCCGAAGTCGAAGCGGTGCTGGAACTCGTGCACACGATCAGCGAGCGCGGTGTCAGCGTGATCTTGATCAGTCACCGCCTGCAGGACCTGTTCCTGGTGTGCGACCGTATCAGCGTGATGTACGAAGGCCAGAACGTCGCGGACCGCAAGATCGGCGAGACGAATCTGGAGGAAATCGTCGATCTTATCGTGGGCCATAAGTTCAGCGCACGCTCGGCCCGTGCGCTTGCGGAGAATTGACATGGAACTCGCCATGCACGACAACAAGTCCAAGGCGCCGCGCCTGTCGCTCAAGCACTTGCTCGGCCGCAATGCAGGCGTAGCGAGCATTGCAGCATTCTTCATTGTCTGCGCCCTCGCCTTTACGCTTACGACGCACACGTTCCTCACCGCCGGCAACCTGCTTAACGTACTCCGTCAAAGCGCGCCACTGCTGATCGTCGCCACGACGATGACGCTTGTCATCACGACGGGGGGGATCGACCTGTCGATCGGCTCCACGCTCGCGCTGGTCGGCGCGCTCTCGGCTATCGCGTTGCGAGCCGGCGCGCCGGGTATCGTCGTGCTGCTCGGTGGCCTCACGCTTGGCGCGCTGATCGGTGCAATCAATGGCTACTTCATCGCGTTTGCGGGAATGCCGGCGTTCATTGTGACTTTGGGAACACTGTCGGTCGTGCGCGGTATCGCGTTGTTGATCACGCAAGGTTATTCAGTGCCGATCGAAAACAACGGATGGTTCGTCGAACTGGGCCGCGGGCGTTTGCTGGGCGTGCCAACGCCCGCGGTCATCGCGATCGCCACGCTGCTTGCGGGATGGGTCACGCTACGGCATACGCGGTTCGGACGCTATGTGACCGGCATAGGCACCAACTCGGAAGGTGTACGCCGCGCGGGCGTCGATGTGCGCGCCGTCACGCTGAAGGTCTATGTCCTCAGCGGCGCGGCAGCGGGTCTCGCCGGACTGATCACGACGGCGCGGCTCGGCAGCGGATCGTCGAATCAGGGTGTTGGTTTTGAACTCGCCGTGATCGCTGCGGTCGTGCTCGGTAGTACTGACCTCTTTGGCGGCAGGGGAACCATTCTCGGCACCTTGCTGGGTGCGCTGACCATCGCGGTGCTCGGCAACGGACTGATCCTGATCAACGTTTCGCCGTTCTATACGCAGATCATCCAGGGCGCGATCATGCTGCTTGCGATCTGGCTCAATACGCGCATCTTCTCCGCGCAACGGCGCAAGAAAGGCTAAGCGATGAGTTCGATCTTCCGCCGCGACGCGCCGTTGCCAATAGGCATTGGCAGCGGCCATGTGATGACCGTCCTCGGACCGCTCCCCGTCGGGCAGATGGGGGTAACGCTGATGCACGAGCATATCCTGCTGGATGCATCGGGAAAATGGGTGCCGCCCAGTTGCTGCAGCGACCGGTTCATCGGCGAGCAGAAGGTTCATATCGGCATTCTAGGTGCGCTGCGGATGAATCCGCTGATGAACCGTGACAACTGCCAGTTGTTCGACGCCGACGTAGCCGTTGAAGAGCTGATGCGCTTTCGCGAACTGGGCGGCAATACGGTGGTCGATCCGACCAATCTCGGCATTGGACGAGATCCTGCCGCGCTGCAACGGATCTCACGCCGTACCGGCTTGAACATTGTGATGTCGACGGGGTTTTATCTCGAAGCGTCGCATCCGGACTATGTGAAACACAAGTCGATCGACGAACTGGCGGCTCAACTGATTGCCGACGTTGGAGGCGCCATCGAAAAGCCCGACGTGGTTGCCGGAATGATCGGCGAGATAGGCGTCTCGGCCGCTTTCACGGCCAACGAGGAAAAGTCGCTCCGCGCTGCCGCGCGAGCGAGTGCGGCAACGCATGTGCCAATCTCGGTGCATCTGCCCGGCTGGGTCCGGCACGGGCATCGCGTGCTCGATATCGTGGCGCAAGAAGGCGCCGACCTGAACCACACCGTGCTGTGCCACATGAACCCGAGCCATATGGACGTGGAGTACCAGCATTCACTCGCTGAACGCGGCGCTTGGCTTGAGTACGACATGATCGGCATGGAGTATTTCTACGCCGACGAAAACGCGCAATCGCCCTCTGATGAAGAGAACGCCCGCGCAATCAAGGCACTGGTCGATGCCGGATTTATCGACAGGATCCTCATGTCGCAGGACGTGTTCATGAAGATCATGCTGACGCGTTTTGGCGGCCACGGTTACGGCTACATCCTTAAATATTTCGTGCCTCGACTGCGGCGCCATGGCGTGACGAACGAGCAGATTGAAACAATGATGATTGCGAACCCGGCGCGAGTGTTCTCGGGCAGATAACGGGTGTTTGCACAAGACGATGTGAACCGGTTCCACCCTGCGCCGCGTGCCGCCGACACGGCTCGCCGCGCGCTTGAGGAGCACATGCATGACCAAATCTGTTTTGCTCGCCGGAGAGAGCTGGACGAGCATGTCGACGCACATCAAGGGCTTCGACCAGTTTCCAACCGTGACCTATCAAAACGGCGCGACGATATTCCTGAATATCTTCAAGGACAGCGACTATGCGATCACGCATATGCCAAGCCACGAAGCGCAGGAAGCCTTTCCCTCCACGCTTGACGGATTGCTCGCTTATGACGCGATCATCCTCTCGGACATCGGCGCGAATACGTTGCTGCTGCATCCTGATACGTGGGTCAAGAGCCAGCGCACGCCGAACCGTCTCAAGTTGTTGCGAGAGTACGTCGAGGCCGGACGAGGCCTGATGATGATCGGCGGCTATTTGAGTTTCCAGGGTATCAACGGCAGCGCGCGGTTTCGCAATACGCCGGTCGAGGACGTGTTGCCGGTCACCTGCCTGCCTTACGACGATCGGGTAGAAGTTCCGGAAGGGTTCACCGCGAACGTAGTCGCTTCGCACCCGGTCGTCGAGGGGCTTGGAACGCAGTGGCCTCACTTGCTGGGCTATAACGAAGTGCAGTTGAAAGCGGGCGCAACGCTGATCGCGACGGTTCCCGAGACCGGCCACCCGCTGTTAGTCGCGGGTACGCACGGCCGCGGACGCACGCTTGCGTGGACCAGCGACATGTCGAGCCACTGGCTGCCGCCGGAGTTCTCCGAATGGGAAGGCAACGCGCGGTTATGGACCAACTGTCTTGACTGGTTGACCGCTGATGAATGAAGCGCGTGTTTGCTTTATCGGCAATGCGGCGATCGACCTTGTGTTTCGGGTCGATCACTTGCCGCTTGCCGGTGAGACTTCGCTTGCTATCACTACATTGCACGACTTCGGCGGCAAGGGTGCGAATCAGGCGGTGATGGCACAACGCGCGGGCGCCCAGGTGCAATTGTTTGCTGCGCTCGGCAACGACGCCGACGGCGACCGTTTCCTGGCGAGGCTCGTGGAAGAAGGTATCGACACAAGTCATATCGCTCGCTTACCGTGCATGACGGATATGTCAATCGTGACGGTCGACCAGCGAGGCGAGAATACGATCGTGACTCGCAACGATGCAGCGGCTCACTATGTACCTTCGCCGGGCGCGGTACTCGAGGCAACCCGTAGCGGCGACTGGATCGCCATGCAGGGCAACCTGAGCGAGACCGTCACAACCGAGCTCTTGCATCACGCGCATGCTGGCGGGCGCCGTACCCTGCTCAATCCCGGACCGGTTTGCTTCGATTGCCGCCCGTTGCTGATTCGTGTCGACGTTCTCGTGGTCAATCGCGTAGAGGCCGCGACGCTGACCCGGCTGGAAAGCCCGGAGGACGCCGCGCGTTCGCTGAGGGAATCGGGCGCGGGCGAGGTCATCGTCACGCTGGGTTCCGAGGGCGTCCTCTGGTGCCGCCCGGGACGCACGGCGCTGATACCGGCGACGCGAGCCAACGCCATCGACACCGTGGGTGCCGGCGACGCTTTCTGCGGTGTCCTCCTCGCGGCGCTTGCGCAGCATCTCCCCATGACAGTTTCCTTGCAGCGGGCGCAAGCCGCCGCTGCGTTCGCCGTCGCAAGGAGCGGTACGCAGGCTGCTTTCCCGAGCCGCGCCGAGTTGCCCGGACTATTCAACTCTCTAACCTGAACTCAATCGATATGGAAACTTCATCTGGAGTGGGACGCGGACGCACCGATTGCGTCGAACAGATATTTGGGCGCCCGCGCGGCGTTGTGATCGGTGTGATTCACTGTCCGGCGTTCCCCGGTTCGCCGCGTTATCAGGGTGCATCGAGCGAGGCGATCTACAGCGCCGCGCTCGCCGATGCCGTGGCATACGCGAAAGGCGGCGTCGACGGGCTGATCGTCGAGAATCACGGTGACGTGCCGTTTTCGAAGCCGGACGATATCGGTCCGGAGACATCGGCGTTCATGTCTGTGACCGCCGATAGAATCGCGCGGGAAACCGGTTTGCCGATCGGTATCAACGTGCTTGCTAACGCGGCGCTCCCGGCGCTTGCGATCGCGGCCGCCAGCAACGCGGCTTTCGTGCGCGTGAACCAGTGGGCGAATGCGTATGTCGCGAACGAAGGCCTGATAGAAGGCGCGGCGGCGCTCGCATTGCGCTACCGTGCAAAGCTGCGCGCCGACGGCATCCGCGTTTTCGCTGATGCCCACGTCAAGCACGGTGCGCATGCGATCGTGTCGGACCGTTCGCTTGAAGAGCTGGTACGCGACGTGGAGTTCTTCGATGCCGATGCGATCATCGCCACGGGCCAACGCACGGGCGACGCTGCCAGTACCGACTATTTGCGGCAGATCAGGAATGCGACGACATTGCCGCTGCTCGTTGGCAGTGGTTGCACGGAACGCAACATTGCGGAAATTCTGTCGGTGGTTGACGGTGTGATCGTCGCCAGTTCATTGAAGGTCGGAGGCGTGTGGTGGAATCCCGTGGATGAAAGCAAGGTTCGCGGTTTTATGCAGGCAGCACGGTAATGGCATCATTCGTCTACGGTTACCCCAATCCGCAACGATCCAGCGAGCCTGCGAATGTCCTTTCATACCTGGTTTCTCTTCGCCACAGCGTATCTGGTCACCACTATTTCCCCCGGACCCAACGTCCTGCTCGTCATCCGCAATACCGTGCGATTCGGCGGCCGTGGCACGGCGGCGACCATCGCCGGAAATCTGCTGGCTCAGTTGGTCGTGGTGGTGCTTGTGGCATTGGGTGTGGGTGCGGTCCTCGCAGCCATGCCACCGTTGTTTCTCGCCATGAAGGTCTTGGGAGCCGTTTACCTTATGGTCCTTGGCGTGAAGCAATTGAGAAGCCGGAAGCCCATGGCAACGGCATCCGTCGACGCCCTCTCGGCGCAGCCTCTCGACAAGCGCAAAATTTTTCGGGAAGCGTTATTGGTTTCAGGAAGTAATCCCAAGACGTTGATTTTTCTTTCTGCTTTCATGCCGCAATTCATCGTGCATGATCAGCCGCTGCCGGCTCAGTTCATCGTGATGTACCTGAGCGTGGCGTGCATCGTGGCGCTGGTTCACACCATTTACTCGCTCGGGGTTCGCAGGATTCATAGCGGACTTGGTACAAGCCGCTGGATTAAAGCCGTCAAGCGTTGCAGTGGCCTGATCTTCTTCGGTCTGGGTATCAAGCTTTTAACCGCGAAGCAGGCTTGATGATCCGGTGCAGGCCGCAGATGCGGTACGGATGGCTTGGCGTCATTGCTTGGCGGTCCCATGCAGCCTGGCGCCCGCAAGATCGAGATCTCGTCGTAAAACAGCACCTACAGGACGCTCTTCTGCTTGTGAAAAGGGCCCCTGCCAGGCCAAGGGGCACAGCGTCGACCACTCAACTCACCGGCCTCGTTCTCGCCCATCGATTCAACGCAGCACACACGAGCAACAAGGACGCCGTCACGAAGAACACGGCGCGCAAGCCGACGTGCGCGCCGATCTGGCCGCCGATCAACGGGCCTATAACCTGCCCGCTGAACTGGGCGGACTGCAGATAGCCAAGCGTCTTGCCGGAATTGTGGTCGGCGACCGCGTGGCGGATCTCCTTCGCTATCGATGGAAGCAGCCCCGCGAGCGTCATGCCCATCAAGCCGCGAAGAATGGCCAACTGCCACCATTGGTGAACAAACGCCTGCGGCACCAGGACCACGCTGGTCGCAATCAGACACCCGATGATGACTTTCGAACTACCGATACGATCAGCCAGCGCGCCGAAACGGGCGGCCGTCAACATGCTGCCGAATGCCGATGCCGCCATCACTATGCCGGCCATGCGGGCGACATGGTCGCCTGGCACACCAAGTTGCCCGATATAAACGGTGATGATCGGCTCGATCGACATGTTGGCGAGCAGCACCATCATGGCCGTCACCAACAGCGCGACGATCACCCGCTGGTCCATTGCCGGTGGCAAAGCCGCGCCAGCATCGACACGCTTTTTCGCGTCGGTCGCACGATCGAAATCCTCGCGCACGAACACAACGGTCAGCAGCGCCGCCACGGCGATGATCGCGCCGCCCACAAAGAAAGTGCCGCGGATGCCGACGTATGTCGGCAGGAAACCGCCGACCAGCGGCCCCACGAGATTGCCCGCGAGCGCACCCGTCGACAGTACGCCCAGCGCCCATCCTGCGCGCTCACGTGGCGCCTGTGTGCCGACCATGACGATCGATGCGGAGGCGTAACCGCCGATCAATCCCGCGATCAACCGCAGCACGACAAGTTCGGTCAGGTTATGCGCGAGGCCGATCATCGACATCACGATGGCCATGCCGACCGCCGCACGGATCAACATGGGCTTGCGGCCATAACGGTCCGCGAGACGTCCCCAGAGCGGCGCGGTAATCGCGGTGCCGAAGAAGGTCGCGCCGAAGGCGACACCCGACCATTGCACGACCGCCGCCGGAGAACTCACGCCCAACTGCTGCACGTACAGGGGCAGGAACGGCAGCAACATGCTGAGACTCAGCAGCGTCGTAAAAGACCCGAATACGCAGACAAAAAGGTTGCGCCGCCAGTACGGCGCATTGCGTTCGGCATAGCTGAGCCGCTGGGGAGGGCCGTCCAGCGGCATAAGGGAACGGGTTGCTTGCGGAGTCATGTCGGGCCTCGATTGTTCTATCAGGCGTTGAGCGATGGCCGGGCGCATGTGCGTCGATCCGGGTCACCATCGCAAAAGAAGTAGACGGCTTGCATATTATCTCAATTTAGGAATATTATGTTTACATCGTTCTCTAATTGAGATTTTCATGGACCACACCAGTCTCGACATTTTTCGCGTCGTCGCCGCCGAACTCAGCGTGACCCGGGCGGCCAAGCGGCTTGGCCGCGTGCAATCGAACGTGACCACGCGAATCCAGCAGCTCGAGGAGGAACTGGGGGTGGCACTATTTCGGCGCGACGGCAACCGTCTTACGCTGAGCACGGAAGGCGAACGTTTTCTCGGCTACGCCAACCGCATGCTCGCGCTGGCCGACGAAGCGCGACAAGTGCTAAGCCCGCAAGCGCCCTCCGGCACGCTGAGAATTGGCAGTATGGAAAGCACCGCTGCGGCTCGTCTTCCGGGACCACTTGCCGCCCTTCACGTCCAGTACCCCGACGTCCAGTTCAGAATTTCAACCGCACCCTCGCGACAACTGATCGAACAAGTTCGCAGCGGCCTGCTCGATTGCGCATTTGCTGCGCTGCCGCCATGTGGCGAGATGGCGTCGGCAGCGGATCTTGATGCAGCCGGGCTACATGGCGAACCGGTCTTTCGCGAGGAAATCCTGCTCGTGCTGCCGCCCGGACATGCCGCTGTCCGCCAGGGCGCGGATATCGCCGTGCGTTCGCTGGCCGCGTTTGCACAAGGCTGCAGCTACCGCGTGCTCGCCGAGGAGTGGCTCGGCCAGGACACGTCACCGCTCGACATACAGGAGGTCGGGTCCTACCACAGCATGCTTGCGTGCGTGGCGGCTGGCGGCTGCGTATCCCTCGTACCGCGCAGCGTGCTCGAGTTGCTGCGCGAACCGCCCGAGTTCCGCACTCAGGTCGTGGCGAAGGTGGATACATGGCTCGTGCATCGAAACGGATACGAAACGGCGGCGTTCAAGGCGCTACGCGAAGCGCTTACGCCATTCGTGTCGAAGCAACTCGCAGCGAAGAGGAAATCATCATGAGCACGATTCGTCAGGCTTCGTCGACAGCAGGTCAAGGCACCGCCGCGTTGATCGCCGCTCTTGTCATGGCGGTGGGAATGGGGTTCGGACGCTTTGCGTTCACGGGCATCTACCCGGTCATGGTCAGCGATGCCGTGCTGACCGTGCATCAGGGCACGCTCGCCGCATCGGCCAACTATGCCGGTTATCTGGCCGGGGCTCTGCTGAGCGCCGCCGTGCATCCGCGACACTCGCGCAGGCTGTGCATGCTTGCGCTCGCGGGCATCGTGCTATGTCTCGGGGTGACTGCGCTATTGAATGCTCCCTGGCTGATCATCGCCATGCGCGGCATCACAGGCGCCGTCAGCGCGGTCACCATGGTGGCGGCTTCGCTCTGGTTGCTGCAACATCGCGGCCACACGAGCGGTGCCCCGCTGCTTTATGCCGGTGTCGGCATCGGCATTGTGCTGTCGTCGGAAATGCTGATCGTGGGACGTGCGTTCGACCTGCATAGCGCCGGGCTTTGGTGGGTATTGGCAGCGGGCGCATTGATCCTCGGTGCAATTGCGCTGCCGAGTCTCGATGCACGCCCG
>Ga0302226_10001406_pt1 | contig 18118 bp, 11 predicted proteins | sample II_Palsa_E3_3_FD_193524 | JGI IMG/M metagenome (GOLD analysis project Ga0302226, IMG submission 193524) | Peat permafrost microbial communities from Stordalen Mire near Abisko, Sweden - II_Palsa_E3_3 | ecosystem: Environmental > Terrestrial > Soil > Palsa > Peat permafrost | place: Sweden...
GCCGAACGAGTCCGTCGCCTCCACCACGTAGTAGTACGTCGTCGATGCGGTGAGACCATTATCCAGATAACTATCCGCGGTAACGTTCGACGCAATCAGGTTGCCGCTTCCCGGTGTGAATCCGTTGGTCGTGCTCCGGTAGACGTTGTAGCTCACCGTGCAGGCCGAGCCCGCACTGCTCGCAACCCAGCTCAAGCCAATCGAGGTGGACGATTCGGCTGTCGCTGTCAAAGCTCCCGGGATGCCGGGAGAGGCTGTACAGCTGCCGCCAGTTCCTCCCCATGCGCTCACGTAGCTGATATAGGATCCGGACTGGACAGTGGTCCCAGCGTTGTCGACGGTGGAGCTATCGGACGCGAGATTGTAGCTAATCTGGCCGCTTCCAGCCAGGAACACCGATACGGAGTCCGTAAAGGTGACACCGCTTGCCACGGGCGCCAGTATGCCACTGTTTGCAACGATGGCAATGCCCTGATTGAAGTACGAGTAAACGCCGAGGCCATAGGCCTGGTGGCTCGTGACGGTCGGCGAAACGTTGTAGGACGCGTAGCCATCGATACTGCCATCCATCCACGCCGCCTGACTCGGGACGTCATAAGGCATTTCACTCTGGTAGAAAATGGTTTCGCCACCTTCACCATTCCACTGAACCTGCGCACCTTCATAGTGTTCGACAGCAAGTCCTAACGCTGTAACGTAGTCCCCATTGACAACCAATCCGTTGATGCCGACGTTGGCGGTCCACCCCGTTGCCACCTGTCCGTGATCGGCACGCCATGCCCAGATGTTGTCCAGAATGACGTTGTCGCTGTCGACTTCCATGCTTTCGGTTGCTGTACCTTGTACCGCTCCGCCGATGCGGAAGAAGACATCGCTGATCGACGTCGGGTTGCCGGCATGGCTAACCCGCGACGCTCCAGCGACTCCAACCTGGAAGAGCACCGCAGAGTTCGTCGGGCCAGCATCGATCAGGAGGCCGGCGATTTGCACTCCGCCGACGTCCGCGACGGTTATCGCAGACGTCCCCGATTGAGGTACCAGGTTGGCGTAGCCGAGTCCCAGCACGACCGTGTTTGCGTTCGTAATGTTTATCGAGCCGCTGTATTGATAAATGCCGGGGGTAAGAATCAGATTTTGACCGGCCGCGAGTGCTGCGTTGATTTGCGCGAGCGTACTCGAAGGCGTGGCGATGAAGAATGTGCTGATGGCCAGAGACGTTCCCGGTCCCATGCTCGTGCTCGTCCAGCTTGGACCAACGGATTGTGATCTCAGGGCTGGGGAGAATACCCAGTAATTTCCGCTGGAGTCCATATAGAGAAATGGCTTCTCGCGTACGACCGGCGTATTGGCGAGGACGCAGTAGTTGTTCCCACCGCCTCCCCAGGCCGCCGCGGGCGCACCGTTGTCTCCTGAGAAGGTCATGTTCCAGAGATTGCCCGTCCAGCCTGCGAAGTTGCTGTTGCGGGTGTACCACTGCTGCTGCGAGCACGACTCGATATTGCCGGTAATGACGCTGTCGGCGATGAAGCCTCCGCTGGCCTCACCGCAGTTTGTATTGGTGAGTTCCACCGCATCATTGATGTTCATGCGCCGGAAGGCTGCGCCCTGCGAAACGCCCCACTGTTCCACGTCCCCGGTGGGGAGCGTCATTGACATGTTCTCGATCGAGCGCCAGAAGTTGGTTGTGACGTTGCCATTGGAATCGGTCTGATTCGACGTCAGGTAGCCGTTACTGATCGTGACGGCGGTAGGTTCCTGTCCGAGACCTGCGACGGATTCGTAGTACCCCACCTCGGCCTCAACACCCGTGTACGTGCCCGGTTGAAACAGAACGGCATAGCGATTCGTGCTGAACTGGGTGTTGACGTTCAGCGTGTTTAACGTCGAGTTGATCGACGCCGCCGATTGACTTGGAGAGAAGACATAGACGTTCGGTCCAAAGATCGTGCTGTTTTGGGCGAATGCAAATCCGCAAGTTGAAAAGAAGCCGATTGCAATCAGCTGCACAAACAGACGAAGAACGATACGGGAGGGACGTGTGCTGGTATGCATCTGGATCAGACTCCATGCGAATCGGGCGTAACCAAGTTGGTTAATAAATCGCTGTCGGCATTCGGTCCTGGGCAAGAAAATGTTGCAAGGTGCGTCAGTTGAACGGATCCAATGTCTGCTCGATAGCCGACTGTTCGGCGCGGGTCAGAATGAACTCCCGGAGCATCCGGGAGCGAAGGCGCGACTGGCAAGTGAGTCGCGGTTTGTTCACTGATAAGTCACGTTAGGGCAGTTAGTACGGTGGGAATGGTGTCATCCAACCATGAAGGAGCCGGCACCATCACGAAATAAGCATCCTATTATCTGCAATTTATAAGGAGACATCATTCGGAGAGACTGTCATGCGGATCGGGTCTCGCACTTCGGTAACTGCGACGTTAGCGTGACGTTACCTAAGTTCCTCCGATGTGGCTATAATTGGCCCGCCCGAATACCCTTCGGGGAGGAACAATCAAAATGCTCGTGGGCCACCCAGAGATTTCAAGCAACGTGGCGGAAGAACGCCAGGAACTCCAAACATTGCTGCAGTCGGAGACTTTTAAGAAGGCGCCCAACCTGGTGCGCTTCCTGGAGTACGTGGCAGAGCAGCATTTCTCCGGCAACACCGATCACATCAAGGAGTACAACATTGCCGTCGAGGCGCTTCATCGGCCTGAGCAATTCGATCCGCAATCAGACACGATCGTGCGGACCACGGCCCACGCTCTGCGCAAAAAGCTCGATCTCTATTACGCAACGGAGGGCAACGACCACCAGGTCCAGATCCAGCTTCCAGTAGGCAAGTACGTTCTTCAATTCGTGAGGAAACACCAGGAGGCGGCAGAGGATCAGGAGGAGGTGGTGCTTGCTCGTCCCATGGCGGACTTTCCGAAACACACTCCTCTGCCAACGGCTAACGGTAGATGGTCCGTTCTCTGGATTTTCGGTATCGCCTGTGCTGTTCTTGTGGTGGCGGCAGCGATCTACTTCACGAATCGCAAGCCAAAGGTGCGGATGGCATCCGTGGGAATAGCGGCCGCAAGCCTGAACGGGGCACACGGGCAAATCATGCGGATTCGCTTTGGGAAGAATGACGGTCCCGATCCTTATCTGGATGCCGCAGGTCAACCCTGGATCACCGAAAAATACTGCCAGGGGGGCACGGCGTTCGCACACGCCGGTCATGAGATTCAGGGGACGGACGATCCGGCCATCTTCCAGCAGGGGCGCGAGGGGAAATTCCAGTGCAAAATCCCAGTCCCGCCCGGCAAGTATCAGATCCTGTTTCTGTTCGCGGACACTGCCGGCGACCGGGAGGCAGCGAGGCAAGTGGACTTAACGATTAACACTCGGCGGACCGACGCGCTCGATATCGTGGACGAAGCGGGAGGCGATGACGTTGCCATCGGAAAGCTGTACACCGGAATTGTCCCTATGAACGACGGAACCATCCACCTCGATTTCACCTCTGATGGGTCGTTCGTCAATGCGATCGAAGTGACCCCGACAGATGCAGAGGGAGGCCAGGTGCAGAGAATGGTTGCAGGTCCAGAGGTTTTCCGCGACAACCAGGGAAACACCTGGCTTCCTGAGCGCTTTTTCCAGGGCGGTCGAAGAACATTTCATCCGGATGGCCTGCCCAAAATTCCAAATTCCAAGCTCTTCGAATGGGAACGATACGGACACTTCCATTACCTCATCCCGGCAGTCGCTGGAAAGGAATATAAGATTCGGTTGTATTTTTCCGAGGGTTGGTTCGGAGTAGGCAATGGAGGCCCTGGTGGTATCGGAAGTCGCGTCTTCGACGTATATTGCAACGGGACAACGCTGCTGAAGGATTTCGACATTTTAAGCGTAGAGCGAGACGGAGCCGCCGTCACTACATTCGACCATGTGAAACCGACCGCCCACGGGATGCTCGATATTTCCTTCACTCCAATCAAGAATTATCCACTGATTAACGCGATCGAAGTCGAACCCGAAAACTAGTAACGTAGCAGCCGAAGTCGCTGACCGGCGATCATTGCACGCTCGCCGAGCGCAAGCGCGGTGACGATGCGCGCCGCGGGACCGAGGTTACGGCTTTTCCGGTGTGACCTCAATGGCGTTGATGAGCGGATAGTTCGTGACAGGAACAAAGGAGAGGAGGATCTCTCCCTGGGCTGTTGGGGAGACATCATCAATCGTTTTGGTGACTGACTGCCCATGCCCGTCTGCGAGGATGTCGAACTCGTGGAGAACACTCTGCCCGTTGCAGTAGACATTGAATACGCGGCTGCCCACGCCACCTGGGGCTCCGTTCTCCTGTCCGAACCATGCCTCGCGAAAATACAACGTCACGCGGTACTTATTGCCGACGGGGGCGGGCAGCGAGTATTGGAATGTGCCGATGCGGCCAGAGGCGTAGAGGCCGAGGCTCGGACGATGCTCCTGATCCGTGGGCTGACCGTGACGGCCTCCGCGGAAGTATCGATCCGAGAGCCAGAGGTTTCCAGCGTCATCTTTAAATGGAGCCGACGCGGCAACGATGCGAATCGGAAGCGGCTGAACGGTCGGCGCAGGCAGAATCTCGATTGCAGTGAGGGGCGATACCTCGCTGGTGAAATCCAGGTGGATGGTGCCATCGTTCTCCGGGGTAACGCCGGGAATGGTGAAGGTGGTGGCGGCACGATCGCCGCCGGCGCGGTCGACCACGTCGATCGAGACCGGAGCGCCGGCATTGACAGCCAGGGACACTGCCCGGGCAGCGGGGTCGAGGTTGCTCGGCTCAGCAAAATGGAGGCGCAGTTCATACAGCCCGGGACGCGCATGAAACGTGCAGCGGACGATTCCGCGAATGCCGCCGTCGTAGATATACGAATTTTCGGTTCCAGAGAAGGCGACGCCAGTGGAAGGAAGAGACTCGCCCCCCTGGCACGCGGGCTGAGGTTCCCAGCGGATTCCGGAGTGGTCGGTGTAGGGACGTCTTCCCTTCCCGAAGAGGATGTAGGTTGGTCCGTTGACCGTGAAGGTGCCTGCGGAGGTGGAAGCGGAATTGGAGCGGAGTGGATGCATCTGGCGCCAGAGAGTGGCGGCCACGACGCCAACTGTAACGAGCGCGGCGAACCAGAACCAGGGAGTTCGTGAGGCGCTCGAGCTGGTAGACGGAGATGGAGGCTGAGGCGGAGGGGCAAACGATCCTGCGACAGAAGGAATGACGACAGCTTCCGCTTCCGAGGCGTACGGCGGCGGTGTTGCGTGGCTGATATCCGACAGGTGAACGAACTGTGCAGCGTACCGTCCAGCCGGAATGACGATACGAACCGGGTGGGACATTCCTTCGCCGGTCTCGTAGATATCCTGCAAGCGCTTGCGGAGGGTGTGAAACGTTACGCGGACGATGGTGTCGGTCTGCGGATCGAAGTCTGGCCTTCGTCCGAGGGCTTCGACGGCGATGGAATATTCCTTGATGTGGTCGCCGCGTCCGGCGGCCGTCTCTTCGCAGACGTAACGCAGTACTTTAATCAGGTTCGCAGAGCGACCGAGAGCTCCGGAATCCAGCAGCCAGTCGAGCTCTGCGCGCTCCGTAAAATCCAATCCGGCAGATGCTGCAGACGTTCCCATTGGGGTGATTCAAGATAACAGATCGTTCTGAGGCTAGTGAAGGGGTTCGGCGAGCGGCGCTTCTCGCGGCGCATCGTGGGAGCGCGGCCGCCGGTCACCGATTCCCTTGCCTTGTTCGATCGCTAACAACTGCTAACAAGTGTTAGCGCTGCTCAACAAACCATTGAATCTAATAGTCTTTCCGCCCTCGCCCTTTCGGTGCACGTGGGGGATTCGCAGCTAACCTTCATTCACGGCCAATTCACAAGACAAAGCAATCCCGACGTCAATAGGGTGGCTGCCGTACTCACATCACCTCGATGCCAGAGATAGACAGCGGAAACCCAACGTACTGGCGGGACAAGCGATGGTGAGGATCAACACTTTCGGAGGCAAGATGAAGACCGCAAGCCAGAATCACCCTCATGCACGATATCTTTTGTACGCCCTCAGCCTTTTCCTTTTCTTCGCCAGCTTCGCTGGGATGAATGCGCAGCAGACGACCGGCACGATCGTCGGTACGGTCCAGGACCAAACCGGGGCCGTGGTGAGCACAGCGACGGTGACGGCAACGAACGTGGCAACCGGATTCTCTCGAGCGGTGCAGACAAATTACCAGGGAGAGTACCGCATTGACTTTCTTCCGGTCGGCACGTACACCGTCGAAGTAGTGGCTAAATCTTTCAGACACTTTACTCAACAGAATATCGACCTCACCGTCGATCAAACGTTGACGCTCGAAATCCCATTATCTGCTGGTGCAGCGACCGAGACGGTGACCGTCACGAGTGCGCCGCCGATGATCAACACCTCAACCTCCGAACTGGGAAGGGTTGTGACGTCGCAGGAGATCCAGGGCCTGCCCCTGGTCAATCGCAACGCTTACGCGGAACTCTCGCTGACACCGGGCGTGATGGCGAACAGCAACAGTCCCACGACGAATCCCAGCGGCACGCCCAACTTTACTGTTGGATTGCCTTCCGCGGACGTGCAGATCAACGGCTCTCTCGACTCCGGCAACGGAACGGTCGCGTTTTATCTGGATGGCGGCAACAACATTACCGGTATGCGCAACTACGGGAATCCTGCTCCCAACCCCGCCGCGCTTGAGGAGTTCCGCGTAGAAACCAACTCCTTCAGTGCACAGTATGGCCAATTCTCCGGCGGCGTGGTCACCGTGGTTACTAAATCAGGAACCAACCAGTTCCATGGTGAAGTGTTTGAGTTCAACCGCAACACCGATTTCAACGCGTTTAGCTGGAATCCGGCGCCGAACGCTTTTACGCATACCTTGGTGAAGAACCCGTATCACCGCAACAATTTTGGCGCAGCGTTCGGCGGTCCCATCAAGCGCGATCGATCCTTCTTCTTCTTTAGCTACGCCGGTCTACGCCAGATACAGGGAGCAACGGTTTCAGGCGCTCTTACGCCCACGGCTGCCGAGCGCATGGGCGACTTTACTGCGGACACGTTCAAGGTCTACAACCCGGGTACTAAGGTCCAAGTGGATGGAACCAATAGCAGTCCACACTGCGCGATTCCGACGCTGAACTGCATGCCCTCAACGCTGCTTGACCCGACGGCTGCAAATTTCCTGAACGTCACCAACAAGATTGGCGTCTCCATTCCGTTGCCCACCGGCGCAGCCGCGCCCTCGAGCGGCGGCGGGGCGTACATCGGGGTATACGACACGCCGACAGACTCAGACGAATACCTGGCCAAGTATGACCAGAACATCGCGAACGCGGACCATGTGACCGTCACCTACTTTTACGTCAACACCACGTCGACTCCGAGTGGAGCCGGCAACGTCAATTGGACCGGGGTTCAGTCCCATGCTGGCCAGACGAATGCCGTCGTGGCCGATGCTCACACCTTCAACCCCAGCACGACGAATCAAGTATGGCTTACGTTCACACGGGCGATGGGCGGACGCACACTTATTCCTGTGACCGGCCCGGGCAATCAGACACTCGGCAGCTTTGGCTCGAACTTCGCCATCCAGGGGCCGGCGGGACTTCCCTATCTAAACATCAGCGGTGGCTTCAACACGGGGAACCCGAATGCTGGGCCGGTCACAGGTTCCGACAACTATGAACTGCGCGACGTCGTGAGCCTTACGAAGGGCAAACATAATCTTTCCGTAGGAGCTGAGTTCGCTCTCGACAAGACCATGTTTCTTGCGAACTTGAATAATTATGGCGATGTGACCTTCTCAACCTCTGCACCCACCACTACGGGGAATGCGATTGCGGATTTCGTTGCCGGCCAAACCAGCGCATTTGAACAGGACTCGACGTATGTCACGCATCTGAGCACATGGCACTTCGCTGGGTTTGCGCAGGACAACTACCGCGTTACGCCTCGTTTCACGGCCAATCTCGGAATCCGTTGGGACATCGATACGCCTCCTGTCGATGCGCATAACCGGACGGCGTCCTTTGTTCCCTACCAACAATCCACGGTGACTCCGGCCGCGCCGGAAGGTCAACTGTTCCCTGGAGACAAGGGAATCGGCCGCGGTATCATCGGCACGCAGTTCAACCACATTTCGCCACGTGTTGGTTTTGCTTTTGATCCGTTTGGGGACGGCAAGACCTCGATTCGCGCGGCAGCGGGCATCTTCTTCGGAACTCCGAGCGGCAATGAATGGAATCAGCCCGGCAACGCTGCGCCATTCTCCATCCGAAACGGGTTTGGCCCCACTCCATCCCTGACAAATGTTTACGGAGGCCCCGCTTACAACTTTCCCAGCACAGCTCCCGGCGGAGGAATATTCCCGTATACCTATACGCCGTCGGCTCCGAAGTTCTACCCGAACACCAGCATCGAAGCTATCGATCCGAATGTTAAATATTCTTCGGTGTACCAGTACAACGTGAGCGTGCAGCGGCAATTGCCTTACAAAATAAGCGCGACGGTAGCGTATGTAGGCACGCTGGGCCGTCACCTGCAAACCTTCGTCGATGCCAACTACGCGCCGTACTCAACGGTGTTCGGCAAGCCCAGCACGGCAGCGTCCAGCACCGACATCCGTCGTCAATACGATGCCGGCGCTCCCGGAACGCCCGGCACGCTGACTGGGATTACCGAGCTGATCTCAAACCAAAGCTCAAACTATAACGGGCTGCAAATCTCAGCGACCAAGACGATGTCATACGGCTTTTCACTCAGCGGTTTCTATGTCTGGAGTCGCGCACTGGAAAGCTCAAACCCGGTGGAGAATGGATTGATGAACGCGCAGGACTTCGGCGTGCTTGGCGCACCCTTCAGCTCGTCCAACAACACCCTGGGCGCCGTCGGCGGCGGCCTCGGGGAAGAATATGGGCTGATGGATCAGAACCATAACAGCAATGCGGCTATCTCCGGCATTTGGAAACTGAACTACTACAACGGACCTAGCAAGATCGTTAAGGAGTTGGTCAACGGCTGGCAGATCTCATCGGTCGCCTATTTCGTCAGCGGCGGTCCCTTTACGGTGTCCACGGGATCCAACAAGAACTTTGACAGTTTGGGCCAGAGTCGCCCTGACGCGGTTCCTGGAATCAGTCCAAAGCTCGACCCGCATCGCTGCCGGGTTTGCGCCACCAATAGCGTTGCGAAGGCATGGTTCAACAACGCAGCGTTCATGGCGAATGGACCTGGTGTATTAGGCGGTATCGGCCCTGGCGGCGCGGACGGCAACGTGGGACGCGACTCCCTGGTCGGACCCGGCCTCAAGGATATGGATGCGGGCCTATTCAAGGACGTTACCTTCCCGCGGGGAATCGTGTTCCAGTTCCGTGCTGAAATCACCAACGTCATGAACTGGGTGAGTCTTAGCAACCCATCCTCCGGGAACATTACGTCGGCCTCTCAAGGCACCATCACCTCAGCCGCCGGGACTCAGCGAGTCATCCAACTGGGCGGCAGGCTGACGTTCTAGGCTGACGCGGGGCAGGTGTGGGCAGAAGAGCGTTCGCACCTGCACGCGGTCGGATGGGTGCGCCAGGGCTAATCTTGCGCGAAGTTTAATTGCCGCACTTTCCTCAAGGGCGATCGGTGAAGTTTGCCGATCGCCAAACTTTACAGGAACGGAGTCTTGATGCAACGTCACTTTCGTGCACTTCCGGCCGCAGCTTTTGCCGCGATTCTTGCTGTTGCGGCGCATGGCCAGAATCAGTCCACTACGTTGCTGGTGGATGCCGACCATCGAAGCGCGGTCACACTGAACGGAGACTGGCATTACATCGTCGATCCATACGACGGCGGCCTGTACAACTTTCATCGAGAGATCCGAAAGGATGGATTCTTCCTCAATGGCGCTCCGGAAACGGGCAGCCAGGGGTTGATTGAATACGACTTCAGCAAGTCGCCTACACTAAAGGTTCCCGGAGACTGGAACATGCAGCACGACTCGCTCTTCTATTACGAAGGCCTGCTGTGGTATCAGCGCGACTTTACCTACGCCCAGCCGGCCGGGCACAAAACCTTTCTGCACGTGGGAGCCGCCAACTACAAGTCCATTGCATGGGTTAACGGCCAAAAAGTGTGCAGCCATGAAGGCGGCTTCGCGGATTTCTACTGTGACGTTTCGAGCAGCCTGCGCACGGGCAAGAATTTCATCGTCATCGCGGTCGACAACACGCGTTCAGCGGAAGGGATCCCAACGCTCAACACCGATTGGTGGAACTACGGCGGTCTCACGCGTGACATCGCCCTAGTGGATGTTCCCGCCAACTACATCGACGATTTCGACCTGCATTTGAATCGCGACCGCACCGCGATTGTGGGAAGCGTGCACGTGCAAGGCGCGGCCGCAGGAGACCAGGTCACCGTCTCGCTTCCGGAACTGGGGCGCAGCGTGTCCGTCAAACTTGGCGACGATCAACGGGCTACCGTATCGCTCGTAGCGAAGGATCTCGACTTGTGGACGCCTGAACATCCCAGGCTCTACAAAGTACATCTCCAGGCCGGCGAAGATAGCCTCGACGACGAGATGGGATTTCGAACGATTGAGGTTCGGGGAACCGACATCCTGCTGAACGGCAAGTCTGTGTTTCTTCGCGGCATCTCCATTCACGCCGAAGCGCCGGTGCGTGGGGGCCGCGCGAACAATGATCAGGATGCAGCCACGCTGCTCGGTTGGGCAAAAGAACTTGGCTGCAACTATGTGCGGCTCGCACATTATCCCCACGACCAGCGTATGACTCGTGCGGCTGACCGGCTTGGGCTGATGGTATGGTCTGAAATTCCTGTGTATTGGGCGGTGGACTTCGGCAGCCCAACTGTGCTCGCGAAGGCGCAGGGGCAGCTCGAAGAGGAAATTCGGCGGGATCGAGATAAGGCTTCGGTGGTGCTATGGTCCATTGCGAACGAGACGCCGCTCACACCGGAGCGAACGGCTTTCCTTAAGACACTTGCCGGAGACGTGCGCTCGCTCGACTCCACCCGGTTGGTTACGGCTGCGCTACTGGTCCGCTCCGAGGGACGTGACAAGTATGTCGACGACCCGCTGGGTGAGGCGCTCGATGTGATTGGCATGAATGAATACATTGGGTGGTACGAGCAAACGCCTGCGGACGCCGACCTCACCCACTGGCACATTGGCTATCAGAAGCCGCTGATCGTGAGTGAGTTTGGAGGCGACGCGAAGGCGGGATTGCACGGCGCCGCAACGGAGCGGTGGACGGAAGAATACCAGGCCAGCATCTTTGAGCATCAGTTACCCATGCTGACGAAGATTCCCCAGTTTCGCGGATTAAGCCCGTGGATCCTCGTGGACTTCAGGTCGCCAATGCGACAACTACCCGGCCTTCAGGATGGCTTTAACCGGAAAGGCCTGGTCTCCGACGCGGGCGAAAAGAAGCAGGCCTTCTACGTTTTGCAGAAGACCTACCAGGATTGGGCTAGCCATGGGGGCGGCCCTTCCCTCTTTCTGCAAGCGGCTCCGCCGGCTTCCGATGTGGGCGAGAACGCTCACGGATCGAAGCCTTGACGATACCGGCAACAAGTCGGCTGAGTTGTCCGTCTCACCTGGAGATAGCTATGCTTGGCCGTGGTGCTCGCCGAACGAAGCGGGAATCCGACCAGGACCTTACGGAGAGCTAATGATCACACGTCGTCAATTCATCGATACCCTCGCAGTTGGAGCAGCAGGCCTCGCTATCAAAAGTACGGCGAAGAGCTACGCACAGATTCTTGGATCCAACAGCCGCCTGAACTTTGCCGTGATCGGACTGAACAGTCGCGCGTATGCGCACCTATCTGCGCTAAAAGCGAACAAGGCGAACGCGCGGATCTCACATGTGTGCGATGTCGAGAGCAATATTTTGAAGAAGTATGTGAGCGCAACAACCCAAATGATGGGGGAAGAACCTGTCGGGGAAAAAGACTTTCGAAACATTCTTGCGATGAAAGACATTGACGCGATTACGATTGCGACGCCTGACCATTGGCACACCCCGATGGCGATCCTTGCGCTGCAGGCTGGAAAGAATGTGTATGTGGAGAAGCCCTGTTCCCACAACCCGGCCGAAGGCGCGCTGCTGATTGAGGCACAGAAGAAGTACGGCAAGCTGGTGCAGATGGGTTCGCAACAGCGTTCCTCGCCACACACCATCGAGATCGTGAACAAGATCCACGATGGACTGATTGGGCGCGCCTATTTTGGTAAAACCTGGTATTCGAATGTTCGTAAGTCGATCGGCTACGGAAAGGTTGTGCCAGTCCCGGCGACGTTAGATTGGGACCTCTTCCAGGGGCCTGCGCCGCGCCAGGAGTACAAGGACAACGTGCAGCCGTACAACTGGCATTGGTTCAAGACCTGGGGCACGGGCGAGTCGCTGAACAACGGGACGCACGAGGTCGATGTGGCACGCTGGGCGCTTGGGGTGGACTACCCGAACAGCGTGACCTCGACCGCGGGGCGCTATCAGTTCAAGGACGATTGGCAGTTCTACGACACGATGGTGACGAGCTTTGCCTACGATGACGCGATGATTTCGTGGGAAGGCAAGTGCTGCAACGGCATGAAGTACTTCAATCGCGACCGCGGCATCGAGGTGATGGGGACAACGGGCTCGGTGATCCTGGACCGCGACGGCTATGAGATCTACGACTTGAACGGCAGGAAGCTTAGCGAGTACAAAGCGGACAAGGCGGCTACCAGTTCGTCCGACCTTGTAGGCCGTGATTCCATGACCGATGCGCACTTTGCGAACTTCATCGCCGGAATTCAAAAGGGAGAAAAGCTGCATCAGCCGATTGCGCAGGGGAACGTCGCGGTCACGATGCTTCAACTCTCGAATATTGCGTGGGAGGTCAACCGCGAACTGCATCTGGATGCGGCAGACGGCAAGGTGCTTGGGGACCCGGCCGCGATAAAGCTGTGGGGACGCGAATACGAAAAGAGCTGGGCACCGCATCTGTAATCAGTGAGAGGAGTTCCATGAACTACGAAACGTCACGCCGCAACTTTCTTCGCAACGGGGCAATGGCTGCGACAGCTATCTCCTGCGCCGGTGCGATCTCTGCTGCCGCGCAGAGCTACGCGATGGAGGGACAGGCGACCAGCATCAAGCTGGGCTTGGCCAGCTATACCTTCCGCAACTTTACGCGGGCACAGATGATTAGGTACATGAAGCAGCTGAACCTCACCGCGTTGAATGCAAAGGACGTGAAAGATCATCTGCCGATGGATCCACCGCAGGAAGCGACAGCGCTCGCCGACTATGCTGCCGCCGGCATCCAACTACATGCCTTGGGTGCGCTGTACTTTCCCAAGGATGAGGACGATGACGTTCGGAGCAAGTTCGAGTACTGCAAGCGGGCTGGCGTTCAGGTGATCGTAGCTGGAGATCCTACTCCGGAGACCTTGCCGCGTATTGAGAAGTTCGTGAAGGAGTATGACATTCGCTTCGCGATTCACAACCACGGACCGGAGGACAAAATCTGGCATTCGCCCCTTGACGTCTTGAAGGCGGTCGGGACGATGGATCCGCGCATGGGTTGTTGCATCGACGTGGGGCACTGCATGCGTGCGGGCGTGGATCCTGTGGACGCTGTTCATGCGGTCGGGCCTCGGCTCTTCAATGTGCACATGAAGGACCTCGCGAACGCGACAGCGAAGGATAGCCAGGTCGCCGTGGGCGAAGGGTTGATGCCCGTGCGCAGCATCTTCGAGGCGCTGGTCGCGACAAAGTACAAGGGCTTCGTTGACCTGGAGTACGAGATCAACGCTGATGATCCTATGCCGGGCGTGATCTATAGCTTCGCTTATATGCGTGGGGTGCTGGCAGGCATGGGTTATCAAAAGCAGGCATAGCTCGGCGGGGTGAGGGAGTAGACCATGAGCGAGATGAATCGACGCGAGCTAGGGTTGGCGCTGTCAGCCTTTGCGATGCTGGGCAGCCTGGCGGCAGACGCGCAGAGCGGGGTGTCGCCGGGAGATGTTCAGAAGCTGCTCCACTCGGAAGTATTTTCGCATGACAAGCTACCCGCGAAGACAGCGCCGAATGGTATGACGTCGCGTGCGGTCGTGCGGGGAACGCTGGCGACGGGCGAGTTCATCGAGGTTCACGAAACGATGCTGCCTGCTGGCGAGATGCCGCATCCGCCGCATCGCCATACCCACTCGGAGCTGCTGCTGATTCGCGGAGGAGAGCTGCAGGTCGATAGTGATGGCCAGCGCGGCATCGTGCATGCGGGCGACGTCGTCTTTACCGCGTCGGCGGTACTGCATAGCCTGAAAAATGTGGGCACGGGTCCCGCCAGCTACTTCGTCGTTGCAGTGGGACTGCAACGGACGATCGCTTAGCCAACGCTAAGCATCTTTAAGGCACACGCCTTCGTCACACTGATAACGATTAAGGAGTGCGATTCATGCGAAGACTTTCCAGACGCCAATTTGCCGGGCTTTCCGTCGCAACGGCTGCTTCTTCCCTGTTGCCATTGCGTGCCTGGGCTGCGAGATCACAGTTCAAGATAGGCGTGATCTCCGATGAAGTGTCGGAAGATTTCGACCACGCGTGTTATGTCATCAGCAAGCAGTTTGGACTTCACTGGGTAGAACTGCGCGAAGTGTGGGGAAAGAATCTGCAAGCGGTTTCGGACGACGAAATCGCGAGGGCTCAGAAGATCCTCGCGAAGTACGAGTTGCAAGTGACCGACATCAGCAGCCCGCTCTATAAGGTCGACTGGCCTGAGGCGCCTCACTCTCAATACGGCTCCAAGGAAGATCTGCACGGGGCAGATGAGACCAAGTTCAACCAACAGCAGGAAGTTCTGGAACGGTCTATCTTGCTTGCGAAACAGTTCAAGACCAACAAGGTTCGCTGCTTCGACTTCTGGCGCATCGATGATGTAAAGCCATATCGCAAAGCCATCAACGCCAAGCTGCAGGAAGCAGCAGAGTTTGCTGCGAAGCGAGACGTGATGCTGGTGTTGGAGAATGAGTTTGCGTGTAACACAGCTACGGGCCGCGAGGCAGCGGCTACGCTTGCTGGCATTCCTTCGCCAAATCTTGCGCTCAACTGGGACCCGGGCAATGCTGTGATGCGCGGCGAGCTCGACGCCTATCCGGGCGGATGGAACGCATTGCCCAAGGATCGCATCCATCATTGCCATGTGAAGAATGCGGTCAAGGATGCGACGGGCAAGATCGTGTGGTCGCCGGTCGACGTCGGGTATATCGATTGGACCGCTCAGTTCAAGGCGCTCGAAGCGATTGGTTACGCCGATGCGGCTAATCTCGAGACGCATTGGCGAGGGGCCGGCACACCGGAGGCTTCGTCTGTCAGAAGTTGGGAAGGTATGAAGAAAGCTCTCCAACAAGCAGGAGCTATGTAGTGGACTGCGCCTGAAACAAACTGCCTCGATGGAAGCGACGCGACTTCACGGTTCAATCACTGTGCGAGGATTGGCCCTTTCCGACGGGCAAGAACATACACGGCTACCAATGCGGCGATGAAGCCTGAAGCTGCGCCGACACTGAGCGCCCAGCGAGGGCCGAAGCGGTTGGCAACCCAGCCGACGATAGGTGCTCCGATGGGTGTTCCACCAAGGGCGACGGCGAGGCGCAGGGCCATCACTCTGCCGCGCATAGCGGGTTCGGTTGAAAGCTGCATGATGCTGTTGGTGCCGTTGGTCAACGTGAGGGCGGCCACGCCGATGACGACCAGCGCAGCCGCGAACCACCAGTATCCCGGCGCCAGGGCGGCCAGCATGCAGCCGAGCCCGAAGACGGCAGCTCCGACGAGGAGGTACGTCAAGTTAGATCTCTGCCGATCGGCGGCAAACAAGGCTCCGGAAAGAGTGCCCACGGCCATGATCGAGGAGAGTAGGCCGAACCCTCGCGCATCCGAGTGGAAGACGTTCACTGCCATGGTGGAGATAAATATTGGGAAGTTCAGACCAAAGGTGCCGATGAGAGCCAACATGATCAGGATGGCCCGAAGGTCTGGCTTGCTCCACACGTAGCGAAGGCCTTGCAGGAATCCAGAGGCACTGCGATGGGCACGCGCATTTGGACGCAACTCCGAGAGACGGAAGAACGACATCGAGAGTAGAACGGCCGCGAAGGAGAGGCCGTTGAGAAGAAAGGCCCAGCCGAGGCCAACGCTGGCGATGAGCAGACCGGCGATCGCAGGACCAATCATCCGTGCCGCATTGAACGAGGTTGAGTTCAGGGCGACGGCGTTGGGTAGATCTGCATCGCCTACCATCTCTGCCACAAACGTCTGCCGGACAGGCGCATCGAGCGCGGCGGCGGAACCAGAGAGGAAGGCGAATACAAAGACGTGCCAGAGGCGAACGACTCCAGCGATGGTGAGGACGCCCAAGACGAGCGCGAGCAAGCCCATCGTCGCCTGTGTGAACATGAGGAGCTTGCGCTGATTGAGACGGTCCGCCGCGGATCCCGTCCAGGGAAGGAATAGAAGTTGTGGAGCAAACTGCAAGCCCATCACGATACCCAGCGCGGACGCATCGTGGTGGGTCAGTTGCGTGAGCACGAGCCAATCTTGTGCAACACGCTGCATCCATGTGCCGATGTTGGAGACGAGGGCGCCAGCCGTCCACAAGCGGAAGTTGAAACTCCTGAGCGAGCGGAAGGTGCCGGCCACTCGATGGTTCATGGTCGCGATGGTGCGTTGCCTCCATGAAACTGGCCAAAGTGACGCGCGGACGTGATGCTTTTGAGCAGCATACCCAGGCCAAACGCAACGATGTGACTCGTCCAGCGCGGATGAAATTGACCAACGCGCACCAAGAGTAAGTAAGCCACGGCCGCGTTGAAGAACCCCCACACGACGTTGACCGTTGAAGAGGAGAGACCCTTGCCGGATGGCGTTGCGAAGGGGCTTTGAAAGGGACGCCCCATGACGCCTGAGACAAAGTGAGGGATAGCATTTTCGGCAAAAGCGCCTGCAAAGAAATAGGAGAGCAACCAGAGCCAGTTCATGATGCAGTCTTCCTTTCTTCCAATGATTGTTCCAGGAGCAAGATGATTTCGGATGTCGACCCGGTCTCGCCGATACGAGGAAAGACCTTGCTAACGCTATATTGGTGGGCCTCTTCGCGCATGTCGGTCATGGCATCGATCGCGAACGTTACATTGAATCCCTGCTCGTAGGCCTGGCGGCCCGTTGCCTCAACGCCAGCGGACGTTGCCACTCCGGTCACGACGACTTGCGTAACCCCGCGCGCCTTGAGCTGGGCTTCGAGATTCGTCGTTGCGAAGGCGCCCCAGCTTCGCTTGGTGACGGTGATGTCCGTGGGCTCCTGATTGAGTTGCGGAAGAAGGTCGGTCCAGTCGTCGGTAATCATGACGTTGCTGCGCGGACCTTGTTCCGTGCGGCCGAGGGCTCTCCCCGCGACGTTGACGAGAACGACGGGCAGCTTACTCGCACGGAAAACATCAAGCAGCGCGCGCGTCCGGTCGATGATCTCGTCGATGGGATGAAGGAAGCTTCCGCCTACGATACCCTTCTGCAGGTCGACGACGATCAATGCGGTGTTGGGATCGAGAGTGGTGAGTGGCATGGAATTCTTTTCCTTGGATACGAAATTGGTATGGGAAAGTGGGATGCGGTGGCTCAATCCTCAACCAGCCGCGCGAGCAGCTTCAGTGCCGCTTCCAGCGTCTGCTGCTCGTGAATCGAAAGCTTTTGAGTAATGGTCGTAGTGAGCCAGTCCTGGCTCGCTGCCCTGCCCTGCTGAATCCACTTGACGCACTTGGGCGTGAGAGACATCAGCGTTTGCCGACCGTCGCTCGGGTCGGCAGCACCACGGATGAGGCCGCCATCCTGCAACGGCGCAACGATAGCACTCATGGACTGAGGGCGCATGCCTTCGGCTCGTGCCAGGCTTGAAACGGTGGCGACGCCCGCCTCTTCTAGCCGCCGAAGAACAGAGATCTGCGAAAGCGTCAGGTCGTTGCCGACCCCATGCTGGCGTACACGCACCTTGAGCTTGCGGTAGACCGCACGGATTTCGACAGCAAGCGACCGAGCGAGTTCAGTTTGAG
>Ga0302226_10001407_pt1 | contig 18114 bp, 20 predicted proteins | sample II_Palsa_E3_3_FD_193524 | JGI IMG/M metagenome (GOLD analysis project Ga0302226, IMG submission 193524) | Peat permafrost microbial communities from Stordalen Mire near Abisko, Sweden - II_Palsa_E3_3 | ecosystem: Environmental > Terrestrial > Soil > Palsa > Peat permafrost | place: Sweden...
TTTCAGACCGTGCCGCGTGACCTGGAAGAGTCGGCATGGCTCGAAGGGTGCAGCAGGACCAAGGCGGTATTCAAGGTGTTCCTGCCGTTGGCCGTGCCAGCCATTGTCGTCACCGCGATCTTTACGTTTATCAACGCGTGGAACGAGTTTGCGGTGGTTTATACGCTGATTCGTTCACCTGAAAACAAGACGCTCACCGTGCAGGTCACCGATATGGTGGCGGGGAAATACGTCGTCGAATGGCATCTCGTCATGGCCGCGACGTTGTGCGCAACCCTGCCGGTTTCCGTGGTGTTTGCCTGGTTGCAGCGCTATCTGGTCAAAGGACTCGCTTTGGGGGCTGTGAAGTAAGTCAGCAAGCCCGCGAGGCACAGGCGTCGCCCATTCCGGTCACCGTTACGCTAGACTGCGGTCGTCCCGGAGGGCTTCGTCGTGTCCAACCTGAAATCCCGACTGATTCGCTTAAACGCTGTGTGCGCCCTGCTCTGCATCCAGGCGCTTGCGCATGCCGCCTCCTTGCAGGCGGCCTCCGAGGTCAAGGCTGCGAGCCAGGCGCAAGTCTCGCCGTCCGCGGATATTTTCGCAGCGCGGCCTGTTGTCGGCGACGATCCCGGTGCAGTCAGAGACACGCTGGCGACAGGGCGCGTTCATGCGAATTGGCCTACCTTAACCGAGCGTCTGCGCGACCTGATTCCTGCGCGCAAGCCTCCGCGCAATCTCGACCTGGCCAAGGTCGGCCTCGATCACGATCTGGTTTTCGTCGTACCGCTGCCGTATGGCGTGCTATATCGTTCGCAAGACCATTCCCTGACGGTCAAGACAGATCTCGCGAGCGATGACGCGCCAGGCATGATTGTGCTGAAGAAAATAGTCGCTGGGCAAAGCGGACGAGGTCTGGTCGTAGCCCCAGAAGCCAAAGCGAAGGGCTTTGTCCAGCAGATCGATCTCGTTGAACTCAAGCTCGACGCATCCAGCAAGACCAAGATCCGGGCGCACCTCACAGTGCCGCAAGCGAGCTTCGCCAATGTCGACGGCGACTTCGCCATTGCGCTGATGTGTGACTTGACGCCGCCTTACCTGAGCGATCAACGCGAACACAGCGACCCAACCGACGACGAGCCGACCGACATCACGACCCGAACCTCGATTCTGTACGCCAATATTCGCGCCGTCTGGCTGATCAGCCCGCACACCGGCACGGTGCTAACGAAGAACCTGCACCTGTCGAACTAGTTTGTCGAACTAATTGGGCAGACTGATTCGGCACCGCTTTAGCGGCGCCGGTTACGTCAAACGCCTTCGACGAGAACGGCGCGATATTTCGAGCCTTTGAAGCGGTGCTGCCTGACTTCCTGATACTCGGGACTGTCGTACCAGGCGCGCGCCGCTTCCGTCGTGGGAAACTCGACAATCACGACACCCTCAGGCGCGTCACCCTCGAGCACCTGCTGCGGACCGTAGGCAGCATGAATTTTGATGGGATGCCCCTTGAAAGTGGCGCCAACCTTGCTTTGATAGATGTCGAGTTCTGCCTGATCCTGCGTGCTTTCGCGTGTGAAAACAATGTACGTTGCCATGGCATGCGCTCCTGCAGAGGAGTGAAGGTGCCACAGATAATGCCACGAAACCGCGGGATGGTTCGCCGTCCTGCTCAGGCCGTCTCCACCTGAAGCTCGTCCAGCGACCCCTCGATCGCCTTGCGGATTGCTTGCGCCAGTTCACCGGCCGCGAACTTGGCGATATAACCGTTTGCACCAGCGTTCTTGACGTGCGCTTCGTTGGCGGCTCCGGTCAGCGACGAATGAATCACAACCGGAATGTCGCGAGTACGCGCATCGCCCTTGATGTGCCGGGTCAGCGTAAAGCCATCCATTTCGGGCATTTCGAGGTCGGTCAGCACGAGGGCGATCTTGTCGCGTGCGCGCAACTTCTGAGCCTGAGCGTCGCGTGCGATCTGCTGCAGCATGGTCCAGGCTTCCGCGCCGGTTTTGGCCATGATGTACTCCGCGCCGATTGCACCTAAAGCCTGTTCGATCAGCTTGCGTGCAAAGCCCGAATCGTCCGCCGCAAGAATCTTGGATCCTGGCGGCATGCGCAGATGCGCACCAACCGAATTGGGATCGACAGCCGGGTGTTGGGTCGGGAAGACGTCGCGCAAGACCTGCTCGACGTCGATAACCTGAGCAAGCCGCGAATCGCCCGTGTTGCCGTCGATACGCGCAATGCTCGTCACCGACTTGCCGGCAGCGGCACCCTCGGCAGTCAACACCTGGTTCCATTCGAGCCGGACGATGTCGTCCACTTCCTCGACCGCAAAGGCCTGCGTGGAGCGCGCGAACTCGGTAACCAGCAAGATGTTCAGGCCGCGCGTCGGCTGGCAGCCCATCAGTCGCGGCAGATCGATCACCGGAATGATTTGCCCGCGAATATCGACCGCGCCCATCACAAACTCCGACGCACCCATAATCGGCGTCACGTTCGGCATGGTCGAGATTTCGCGGATCTTGAAGACATTGATACCGTACAGCTCGTGGGCATCGCTATCGGGAACCGACCCAAGGCGAAACAGCAGCAATTCGAACTTGTTCGAGCTGGTCAAGCTGGTACGTTCGTCGGTCGCGCGCAATTCTGATGCCATTACTGGTTCTCCGGGTTCGATTACCGGGCACAGCGCATTGATGTCGCCCATGACACCGATAGAACGCTCCCGCCTCATAGCTGGTTATCGGCGCGTCGCGCACAAAATTCAGCGTAATCAGGGCGTTTGGCGCTGCTTTTCTGCGGTTCAAGGGTTTTCGAGCAACACGCAAACGATTGCGAGCGGGCAATAATCGTTAGACGAAAGCGCTCTGAACGCCGCATATTAATCAGGCGCTGCACAGTACGGTCACGATTATTGCTAACGCCTTTCGACCACACGCCTTTCACAGGCCTCCACTAAAGAGATCACGCCATGAAACTGAAGACGATTGCCCCATTGGTCGTTTTGCTGCTTTCAACCGCCGTGTTGGCGGCAGATGGGGGCGACGCCTGCGGCAGGCTGGTCGGAGGCAGCGGCGCCAACCAGCCAGACGGGGGCTTCCGGCTACGCAGTGGCGAACCAGTAGATTTCGTCAGCGGTGGGAAGACGGTACACGGCGCCTTACAGATGTTCGTCGACGGGAGCGCGTATCGAGCCTATTGGCAGCCTGACGGTGGGCACGAACTCTATGTGCTCGCGAATGCCGCTGCAAACAGCACACGCCTGATCTCGACACCACCGCAAGGACAACCCGCCGGCGAGGGGCAGCCTGGCACCGTACTCGCCCCGCTGAACGTGCTGTCCTGTCCGGCCTTGTAAGCTGCGTGGCATACTCATCGCAGCTAGGGGTGCTGTCGTCTCCTTACACGATGCGCCTGAACGCCTAGATCCCCTCACTTCGAAAACCGGCCAGGCAGGAGTCGATTCGATGCACCAAGCCATTCGCCATTTGCACGTCAAAGCGCCCACGCGCGGGCTTGTTGAATTCACCGCGGACGTGCGTGAGTTTGTTCATCAAGCGTCCATCCAGACGGGCATCCTGACGCTGTTTTGCCGTCACACGTCCGCGTCTCTCCTCATTCAGGAGAATGCCGACCCATCTGTGCGACGCGATCTGGAAGCCTACTTCGGTACGCTAGCGCCCGAAGACCTCACCCGCTACGAACACGACACCGAGGGGCCCGACGACATGCCCGCGCATTTGCGCACGGCCCTCACCCAGGTGCAGCTTTCCATACCGGTCGAACATGGGCGCATGACGTTGGGTACGTGGCAAGGCATCTACCTGTTCGAACATCGACGTCTCCCGCAGACACGCGACATTGTCGCGCACCTCATCGGCGAGTGATGAACGAAGCTGTTCGTCGCGTGCGCCTCAAGATTCCGCGGGGCGATGAATCCTTAAGGGCAGAAAGCTTGCCGCGCCCAGGGTCATCAAATGAAAGCCGGTGAGTACGATAAACACGACAAGAAACCGCCGCGGTTCGGCATTTGTTGTGGCATGCATCGAAAGCGACATGACCATGGCCAGCAAGGTCGTCGCAATCGGAGCGCCGAGCCTTTGCGCGATATTTAATGCTGTATTCGCCAGCGGCATCCTGTCTTTCGGAATCGACGAATAGGCAGCGGTGATCGAAGGTATATTGATCGTTCCCTGCCCCGCTCCCGCCGCGAACAGGCTGACCGCCGCCCATACCGGCGAGAACTGATGCTCGATCATCCATAGGAACGGCAGCATGCCAAGAAGAGCAAGGCATGCGCCTCCGGCAGAAACCGCGCGACAACCGTATCGGTCCGTCAGGAATCCTACGAGTGGAAAAGAACACATCATTCCAACACCGATTGCTGAAATCAGCCAGCCGGCCTGAGCGGGAGACAGCGCGCAGCCGGTTATGAGGTAGAGCGGAATGAGAAGCTGCCGTCCAAACATGATCCCGTTCGCGCAGAACTGCGTGGCAGCGGCAACCGAAAAGATCCGGCTGCGGAAAATCCGCACGTCGATCAACGACGCGCTTCCGCGACGTATCGAGTGCAAGAAAAAGCCTCCGAGAAACAGCGTACCGACCAACAGCGTGCATTTTCCCAGCGTTAGAGAACTATTCTGCAAGCCATAGATGACCCCTACGAGCCCCGGCGAGATCAACATGAAGCCTGGAAAATCAAAGGGCCGCTTGTGCTCTGCCAGGGTATCGCGCGGAAGCAGTCGAACCGCCAGGATGACGCCCAACACGCCAAGCGGCAAATTGAGGTAAAACAGCCAGGGCCACGTGGCATGCGCGAGAATCGCCCCGGCCAGCACAGGGCCGACAACCGGTGCGACCAGGATAGGCACGGTGACATAACCCATCGCACGCGCCATGTTTTTTCCGGCGACGCGCGCAATCATCATTTGCGTCATGGGCGTCAGCACACCTCCCGCTAGCCCTTGAGCGATCCGGGCGCAGATCAGTTCGTCCATGGTGCGCGCAGCGCCGCAGAGAAGCGAGGCGAGCGTGAACGCGGAAAAACATGCAAGGTAAATCCGCTTCGCTCCAACGCGGTCCACCAGCCAGCCATTAAGCGGCAGCATCAGCGCCATTGCGAGCAAATAGCCGCTGATGATCCACTGCGCCGACGCGATCGACGTATGCAGCGACTGACCGATGGTCGACAACGCTACGTTTACGACGGTCGAATCGACTTGCGTCATGATTGGTGCTATCAATACGACAACGGCGACCCGCCAGACCATTGGATCGATGCGATTGGATGCGTCAGCGCTTCTGGTGGGGCTGCTCATTTTTCCGCCAGCCGTTTGATGATTTCGCCAGCCTTGAAGAGCGTTTCGCGTTCCTCAGCATCGAGCGCGTCAATCGCCTGAGATAGCCACATGCGCTTGGCGTCTCCCGTCCTCTTGCGCAGCTGAACGGCCTTCTGGGTCAACTCGATCAACACCTGGCGCCCGTCGGTCGCATGCGGCTTGCGTTTGATCATGCCCATTTCTTCGAGCGACGCCACCGTTGTGCCCATTGACTGGGGCTTCATACCCTCGGCACGCGCAAGCTCGGCCGTGGTTGCGGGGCCGTCTTTCGCGAGACGTGAAACGACCATCGATTCCGTGAACGAAAGTTCATCGCTATAGGATTCGCTGCGGGTGCGCCGCACCAGCATCCCGATGGCTTGCATGAAGTCGACGATGGCTTGCTCGAAAGGCTTTTTGGGCATATGTCTCAGGAACGTCTGGATGGAACACAATGAGACACAGCATGGGCAAAGACAGCCAAACTTGCAAGGTAAACTTGGAAGATTAACTTCTAATATGGTTAGCCACGAAGCCGTGAGGCTGGTCAGAGCGGCTCAGATTCGGCAACGATCGCTCGTATCAGATGTCCGAATTTCGAAAGCACTTGACCTAACAACTGAATTTCTCCTCGCTAAAGTGCCTTCTGTATTCAAGGCAAAGCGCCGCGGCGCCTGCCCTTAACAGCGACCGGGAGAATGCAAGGTGGATGCACTGAATTCGATGCGGGTCTTCGTCAAAGTTGCAGAGTTCAACAGCTTTGCGCGTGCCTCAGAAGCGCTCGATATGGCAGTGCCAAGAACAAGCCGAATCATTTCGGAGCTTGAAGATCACCTTGGCACCCGGTTGCTGCAACGAACCACGCGCAAGATGTCACTGACTGAACCTGGACGCATCTACCTGGAGCGATGCCGGCAGATTCTTGGCGAGATCGAAGAAACCTACCTCATGCTTTCCGCCAACGCGGTGAGTACCTCTGGGCGAATCCGAGTCGTCGCGCCGGCCCTGTTTGCCCAGCGGAAACTGGCCCCCGTACTCGCCGCTTACCAGCGTGCCTATCCCAACGTCGTCGTCGAATTCGTTCTCGCCGACCGCACCGTCGACCTGATCGAGGAGGAGTTCGATCTCGGGATTCTTCCGGCACGCCGGATCCATGGGATGAGCCAGATTTCACGGCATCTCACGCATACCGACTTTTACGTCTGCGCTGCGCCCAGTTATATCGATGCGCATGGCTCGCCTCAACATCCATCGGAATTGGCCCATCACGCATACCTGGCATTCCGTACTGAACACAGCACCGAAGAAGTCGTTTTCCACGCTGCCGACGGCACGCCGATAGCCGCGCATCCCAAAGCCAGCTTTGTATGCAACAACATCGGCATGGTGCGTGAAAGCGCGTTAGCCGGGATGGGCATCGCCACACTCTCAGCGTACCTGGTCGAGGATGACATCCGAACCGGACGGTTGCAGCGCGTGTTGCCTGAGTACCACCTGGCGGACCGGGAGTTCCGGATCGTTTACTCGACACGCAAGTTCCAGTCGCTCAAGGTCAAAGCCTTTATCGACCTGGCGGTTGAACATTTCCGCGAACGGGATGCTTAGCTCCTGAACATCGCTCCGCTCGTTTGACTGAAATTCGAAAGCGGTTTTCCTGCCTGCGATCTGGCTCGCCGCTAAAGTCGAATCACCCCTCTTTGCGAAGTGGTCCCGATGCCGGAAATCGTCATTCCGCACGTCAAAAGGAAGCTCGAGAACGGAGTCCTTACCGACCGGTCGACGCTCGACTTTCTCTCCAACGCGATTGATCTCCTGACTAACGCTATCGAGCGACGTCGGTCTGCACAGGATGATAGCTCTCGTGTTGCGGCCTAACCGGGCGAGCCGGCGCAAGCTCCTGACCTAAAAGCGATCGCAAGGAAACCACCGCAATGAGAATCGCCGTCATCGCTCCACTCGCAGCGCTCGCCGTTAGCGCGAGCGTCCACGCGCAGAGTAGCGTGATGTTGTTTGGCATGCTCGATGTCGGTGTGAGCTACGTGTCGAACCAGAACGGCGCTCACTCACTCGAAGCGAGCGATTCGATCTTCACACCTAGCCTCATTGGTTTGCGCGGTTCGGAGGAACTGGGCGGCGGCTATAAGGCCGTGTTCGAGTTGGCATCGCAGTTTTCGGTGGACACGGGTGCCGGTATTCCCGGCCCGGGAGCCGACTTCAGCCGCGAAGCCTATGTGGGTCTAAGTCGGGAAGGCGTCGGCACACTGACCTTTGGTCAACAGTACAACCTGCTGGCCGACTTCCTGTTCTTTCCACCGGACCAATTCGATGCGACCTTCCTCTATGGCGGCTTCTACAACATGCGCCAAGGGCCGTTTGCCGCCCTCGGCATCCCGAACAATCCGACCGGCGCTTCGGATCTCGACCAGGTGGGTCAAACGTCGCGTGTCTCGAACTCGGTGAAATTCACGAGCGCGCCCTTCGCCGGTGTGAAGGTTGCAGCCCTATACGGCTTCGGCGGCACCGCTGGTTCGATCTCGAACGACAACACCGTTGGCTTTGCTGCGGACTATATCCATGGCAATTTTGGGGTTGGCGCGGCGTACAACGAGACCCGTTATACCTCTCTCGACGATGGTCACGATGGCATCCGCAACCTCGGAGCGGGCATTCACGAGACCTTCGGCGACCTCTATCTAAGCGGCCTCTATACCAACACGAAGAACACCTTGACAGGCGGTGTCGTGCAGGTCGAACAGGCGGGCGGGGGGTATTCGTTCAATTCTGCGCTGCGTCTTGGTGCAAACTATCAATACTGGTCGGGCAACGCGGCGCTCGAGCACAACAAGGCACAACAGATCACCACAGCATTGCAGTATTCCCTGTCAAATCGCACGCTCGTCTACGTCGAAGGGGTTTATCAATGGACCGGCGGCGATGTGGCCGGTGGCCACGACGCGTGGATCAACGGAACCGATCCCTCCAGCACGACCCATCAGACAATTGGCCGAATCGGCATGCAGACTACCTTCTAAAGTCAAAACAACGCTCGTATGCCCCTTCCAGGCGAGCCTTTCCTGGAAGGAAAGCCTCCTTGAGAATCCATCGATTATCGCGCTCCGGAAAATGCAGCAGGATGCGAAACATAGCGTTATCGCTCTTGCTCAAGAAGGAGTTTGGTATGCCATTGATCGACCATCTCGATCATCTCGTCCTGACATGTGTCGACCCCGAAGCGACCCGGCATTTCTACACACAGGTCATGCAGATGGAACTCGAGACCTTCGGAGCAAGCCGGCTGGCGTTCAGGTTCGGCAACCAGAAGATCAATCTCCACGTACGCGGCTCCGAATTCGAACCCAAAGCACACGTGCCCGTGCCTGGCGCGCTGGACCTGTGCTTCATTGCCGCCGTTCCGCTTGACGACGTTATCCGGCATCTGAACAAGGTGGAATGGCCGATCGTCGAAGGTCCCGTCGAGCGGACCGGCGCTACGCAAAAAATCCGTTCGGTGTACGTGCGAGACCCTGATCTCAATCTGATCGAGATTTCGGAACTCCTGAGCTGATTGATAAAAGCGAGTTCCGCACCCGGCATAAGAACCGTGGGCGGTAAGAGACTACACCTATAAATCAAGGAGACACCATGAACGCTAACAATCCAGGCATGGGTGCCACAACGGGCGCCCCATCCACTTTTCCCTCCTCCGAAGCAGGCATAGCAGCAAGTGCAGCCCCACACTCGGCCGACGCCTTCACGGTAGGTGGCTGGATGGACAACATTCCGGTGGGCTCGCTGCATCGATTCGTGGTGTGGGTGATCGGCATTGGCCTCTTCTTCGACATGTACGAGATCTTTCTCGTCAGCTCGATCGGCACGGCGCTTCAGACCGAGTACGGAATCAACCCGCACAGCACCGACTTTAAGTTCTTGCTCGCCTCAGCCTTCATCGGCATGTTCGTGGGCTCATTTCTCCTTGGCAGCCTCGCCGACCGCATCGGTAGGCGCAAGGCGTTTCTGTTCACCCTCGTCTGGTATAGCTTCTTTTCCCTGGCCGGTGCGTTCTCGGTGAACGCCGAAATGCTCGTGGTTTGCCGCGTACTCACCGGTATTGGCGTGGGCGCGATCTACCCCGTTGCAGATAGCTTCCTCTCGGAGATTCTGCCCAAGGAACGCCGCGGCCGGTTAGCTGCATGGGCCTACACCACTTCGTATGTGGCTGTGCCGTTAGTGGGATTCCTCGCGGTGTGGCTCAATCCGCTGCACTTGGGCGGCGTGGCGGGTTGGCGCATCATTCTCGCGATCGGGAGCTTCGGCGCCGTACTGGTCCTGTTCGTTCAGCACAAGTTGCCGGAAAGCCCGCGTTGGCTTCTGGCGCAGGGACGTGTGCAGGAGGCGCACGCCATGCTGCGAAGATTTGCCAGCAGCGCGGGCGTTAGCGTATCGAGCATCACCGCGGAAGCAAAACCGCACCAGCACCCAATGCGGTTGAGCGAGCGTATCGCTTTGCTGCGGCAGGCGCCTTACGGTAAGCGTTATGTGATGCTGACCATCTTCCATACGCTGCAAGGATTCGGCTACTACGGCTTCGGCACCCTGGCCAGCACCGTGGTGAAGAGCCGCGGTTATGACATCACAGGCGGGACGTTGTTTATTGCGCTGTCGTTCCTCGGCTATCCCGTCGGGTCTCTGATTTCGATTCCATTTCTTAACTGGATCGAACGCCGGACGCTGGTAGTCGCGTCTATCCTGTCCATCGCAGTTTTCGGGTTGTGTTTCGCCTATTCGAACAATTCAATGTTGATCGTCTGCTTCGGCTTTTTGACAACGTGTGCGTCGAATGTATTCAGCAATGCGTACCACGTCTACCAGTCCGAGATATTTCCGGCGAGTGTGCGGTCCACTGCGATAGGCAGTACCTACTCGCTGTCGCGTTTTGTCAGCGGCATCCTGCCCTTCATCCTGTTGCCGGTGTTGAACCAGCAAGGCGCAGGCGCCATGTTTGGCATCATCGCAGCAGCATTGCTGACCGTAGCCATCACCATACATGCGCTGGGGCCCCGCACCACGCGGCGTAGCCAGGACGAAATCAATCCGGTTTAGCAGACTGGCGCCGCTATCCCTACAGAGGCGATAGCGGCGCAAATCGTCTACACGATGACCTTTCGCTCCGCTCCCAGCGGCAGCTCAGGCATGTTACGGTCAGACTGCGGCACGGCGTCGGCACGCCGATGCACATCATGTGTCACGAAGCCCTGTTCGCGGCTCGGCACGTCGAACCACTCCCGATGCGCGAACGAGTCACGGATGTCCTCAAGACCGCTCTCCCAATGCTCATTCATCGTGTCGACGCTGAACTCGTAGTCCTTGTAATGCCCCTCATAAGACTTGTTCTTGTAGATAAGATGCACGACATTGATCGCGCTGCCGTCGGCCGCTTCTTCCGCGCGACGGAATAGCGGATCGGACTTCAGCACTTCGGGCGGAACATGCGCCAGCAGCTCCTTGATGAAACGCGCGTGCTTCTGACGATCCGCCAGCATGTTGGTGATTGCCCGCGTCCGGCTCGAGTATTGAATGTCCTTGGCCCGTTCGGACACGTCGAGGAAGTCACCCGGAGGATTGCCGCGCGCGCTCCACAGATCCACCTGAAACACCAGTGCATCCTTGTGATCCGCATCGCGCAACACCTCGGTTAGCGGCGTGTTGGAAACGAGGCCGCCGTCCCAGTAGTACTCGCCTTCGATCTCGACCGCCGGAAAGCCGGGGGGCAACGCGCCCGACGCCATGAAATGCTCAGGTTCCAGACGCATTTTCGTGTTGTCGAAGTACACCAGGTTGCCGTTTCGCACATTCACCGCGCCCACCGAAACGCGGATGTCGCCGTCGTTGATGCGGTCGAAATCGGCGAACTTCAGGAGCGTTTCCCTCAGCGCGGACGTATCGTAGTAGCTGACCAGGTTGGGCGTCTGCTTGCCGAAGCCGGCCATCGGCAACGGCCTGCGCGGCGAGAAAAAGCCCGGCTGACCTTCCGTCAACGCGCGCCCGGCTGCCCACAGACTGGCCCACTTGCGCGACTGATCGTGCATGCCGAACGCGGGCGGTATCCAGGCGCCCAGACCGCCCACCCAGTCGAGCGGATGGCAGATCGAATTCCAGAACTCGCGCAATGCTTCCACGCGTTTCTCCGGCGCGTTGCCCGCAATGATTGCCGTGTTCAGCGCGCCGATCGAAACGCCAGCGATCCAGTTTGGTTGCACACCTGCCTCGGCCAGACCCTCGAAGACGCCTGCCTGATAGGAGCCAAGCGCACCGCCGCCCTGAAGCACCAGGGCAATTTCGTCGTAGCGCGGCAGCACGAACGCATCCGGCTGCCGGTTATTCTTTTTCGTACTGCTGCGCATACGTTACCCCTTATTGCATTGCCCAACCGTGGCTGACAATCACCGACTGCCCGGTGAGCGCATTCGATTCGAAGCCGGCCAGGAACGCGACCGTATTGGCCACGTCCTCGACCGTGGTGAACTCACCGTCGACAGTTTCCCTAAGCATCACGTTCTTCACGACTTCGGCTTCGGAGATTCCGAGCGCCTTGGCCTGTTCGGGAATCTGCTTGTCGACAAGCGGCGTACGCACAAAACCCGGGCACACCACATTCGCCCGCACACCGCGCGGACCACCTTCTTTCGCAACCACCCGCGCCAGACCTAGCAAGCCATGCTTGGCGGTCACATAGGGGGCCTTCAGCTTCGATGCCTCGTGCGAGTGCACCGATCCCATGTAGACGATCGAGCCGCCCTTGCCGCTTGCGTACATATGTTTGACGGCCGCTTTCGTGGTGAGGAAAGCGCCGTCCAGATGGATTGCCAGCATCTTCTTCCAGTCGGAAAACGCATACTCCTCAATGGGAGCGACGATCTGGATACCCGCGTTCGAGACGAGCACATCGATGCTGCCGAGTTCCTTCACCGCGCGTTCAATGCCGCTGTTCACCGCCTCTTCGCTGGTGACATCCATGGCAACGGCGAGCGCCTTGCCGCCCGCGGCGGCGATGCTGCTCGCCACCTTCTGCGCGTTCTCGAGATTCAGGTCGGCAATCACAACTGCCGCGCCGAGACTGGCAAGTTTGCGTGCGCACTGCTCACCGATACCGCTTGCTGCACCCGTCACGAGCGCGACTTTATTCGTCAAAGACATGTTGCTCTCCTTCCCTACAGGTTCATGAAGTGTTACTGGTTGACCGCGAGTTTCACGGTCTCGGTCGAGGCCAGATAGTCGAACGCAACCTCGCCGATATCCAGCGTCAGATTGGCGATCACATGCCGGGCCCCGACCACGCGCTTCACCGGCAAAGCGGCGACGGGCGCCAACGCATGCGGATGCAGTTCGAGCGCGGCTGGACCCGACCACGCGCCGAGCACGCTCACATCGCGCAGAAAGAAACGCACGAGTTCGCACACGCGCGCTGAACCGTCGACATGCGGAATCACTTTCAACAGATAATTCGGCGTGTCCGCCAGCTTCTTGCGTTCGGCCTCGATATCGAGCGCCGCATGCTTGAAACCCATCGTGCCGGTTGCGATACGCTGTGTGCCGTAGTCGAGCGTACCGAGCAGGGTGTCGTTGCCATCCACGCTCAGGGTCGGCCTGGCCAGCTTCTTCGGAAAGCCCCAGATTTCGCGGCCGCCCGCGATCGGGCCTTCGTCATCGAGGTACATCGAATGCGTGTAGTTGCCGAGACGCCCTTGCTGGTCGCGCACCGAGATCACCTGACCGCTTTCGGTGTAGTCGCCGAAGCCGGATGAGTCCGGCATGCGAATAAATTCGTAGTGCACGAGATCGTTTTCCGGATGCAGCGGCTCCGGCACGATGGCGCGCAGCGCATCGAAATCGGTCTCATACGAAATAATGAAATACTCCCGATTGATGAAGCGATACGGCGGCCGCGGATACGCGGGATTGTGAACAGGCATCGCAAAGGCGTCCTTGCGGATCGAAGCGAGATTCATGACATTCCTTTTATGACTGCGGCGCAAGCAGCGCCGCGTGAAATGGTAGGGGCAATGCTCACGCAGCACGAGCCACCATTTATCAATAGACCGTTAACCAAACTGCAACGCTGGGACTGGAACCGCCTCGCACATCACGGTGTCGAACGGGACAGCGGCATAGCCAGCAAAATCATGGCGGCCTGCGCGGAATCGTTTCGCAACGCGCGGGATTCACCCGGCGCGAGGCGACACGAGTCGTGTTTATAGAGCGTCGTTTCATCGACTCCGGTGCTAACCACCACCTCGCCTTGCAGCACCACGTAGTGCTTTTCCAGCGGCGATGCCGCAAGCGAGGTGTGGCCTCCGGGCTCTATCGTCGACACACCCATCCACAATGCTTCGGACGGGCCGGCTTCATGGCCCTGCAGTCTCACGCAACGCATCTGATAGTGTTGCGCGGGAAAGTACTCGGGGGCTTCGTCAAATCGCGTCACGTTCATGGCTAAGCAAGGCTCCTTGGGCGGTGGCTTCATTCGTTGCGTTGCAGTGAATGCTAGTCGCCGTACGGCAGCGGGAGTGACAATCACTTTCGCTTTTCGGCCAACCCTTTGCGGGCGGTTTTCACTGCTACGGGAAGCCCCAAAAGTGCGCGGAATGACCGGAACTCGAAAGCATCTGTCTGACCGGTTCGCGGATTTAACGCTAAGCTCAGTGGCAAACTGCACTCTCCGAGATTGATATCCATGACCGAAACACCCGGCGAAGATGTCGCCCTGCGCCATCTTGTGCGTCTGACTGCTGCGCTGTTCCTTTCGTACCTGGCCGTCGCGATGGCGCTGCCGGCCATTCCCGTTTACGTGACCCATCGGTTGCACCTTGGCAATGCGCTGGGCGGACTAGCCGTGGGCATCGCCTTCCTCTCGACGATTCTCACGCGCAACCATGCCGGCAACCTCGCCGACCAGGTTAGTAGCAAGATCTGCATGCTGCGTGGACTCAAGCTGTATTCGCTCGCCAGCCTGATTTGCCTCGTGTCCGCGTGGGCAGCGCTACCCCAGCCCGCCAGCTACGCGTTGCTGATCGTCGGGCGTCTGCTCCTTGGCCTCGGCGAAAGTCAGGTACTGGTCGGCATGATCAGTTGGGGTGTCGGCCTCATGGGAACCCACCGCTCGGGCAAAGTCATCGCGCTCGTCGGCGCCGGGATGTACGGGGCATTTGCCGCCGGCGGCCCAGTTGGCCTTTTGCTGCTTCGTTACAGTGGCTTTGCCGGACTGATGCTCGCCTGCACCGTCGTCCCGCTGCTGGGCTGGTGGATGGTTCACGGCGTCCCGGAAGTCCGGTCGCCCACCGGCAAGCGCGAATCGTTCTGGCGCATCCTCGCCCGCATCTGGCGGCCCGGCGCAGCAGTGGGTTTGCAAGGCGTGGGCTTTGCGGGACTGGGCGCCTTCATCTCGCTGTACTTCTCGAGCCGTGGTTGGCCATTGGCCGGTTTTGGACTGACCTGTTTCGGCGTCGGCTTTGTGCTCGTGCGCCTCGTTTGCGGACACTTGCCGGACCGCATCGGCGGTACGCCCGTGGCCATCGTGTCTTTAATGGTCGAAGCGTGCGGACAATATCTTTTGTGGATCGCGCCCGGCCCTTCACTGGCACTTGTCGGTGCGCTACTGACCGGGCTCGGCTGTTCGATGGTGTTTCCGTCGATGGGCTCGGAAGTGGTCAAACGCGTGCCGCCTCAACTGCGCGGCACCGCGCTCGGCGGCTTTGCTGCGTTTCAGGATTTGGCTTATGGCGCGACAGGTCCCATCGCGGGGCTGTTCGCCGATCACTACGGCTATTCTGTCGTGTTTCTGATCGGGGGACTCGCGGCTGTGCTCGGCCTGGGTATGGCGATCGCGGCCCATCGGGAAGGTAGAGTGCGTGCCAATAGCCAAGGATAACTGGATGCCTCTGACGCGTTAGCACGTTGATCCCGCGAAACTTCGTCCAATGGCAAAAACGTCCTGCTAGAAGTGCATTACGACCGGCCTGGAGAACATATACCGTTCCGCAAGCGCCACATAGCGGTCTGCCGATGTGGCCATCCCCGCGCGCTCCTGTTCTGTAAGCGCGCGCAAAAGTTTCGCAGGGTTGCCGGCCCACAACTCTCCTGACCCGACCACTTTCCCCGGCGTCAGCACTGCGCCGGCCGCCAGCATGCCACCGCTGCGCACGATTGCGTTGTCCAGCACGCGCGCACCGAACCCCACAAACGCCAGATCCTCGATGGTGCACGCGTGCAGAATTACACCATGTCCCACGGTGACCTGGCTGCCGACCAGGGTCGGCGAGCCATTGGTCGTGCCGTGCAGAATCGAACCGTCCTGAATGTTGGTTCGCGCCCCGACCACAATGCGTTGCACGTCCCCACGTAAAACGCAGTTGAACCAGATCGACGCGTGCTCGCCAATCTGGACGTCGCCAATAATCGACGTACCACGTGCGACGAACGCCGTCTTGTGCACGGTGGGTGTCCCGAACTGTCGTGCGTCCTGATGCTCGCTCATTTCACCAACCCCAGTTGTTCGCGCGCCTCCCGCGGCGTCGCAATCTCACCGCCAAGCGACAGGACGATATCCCGTGCACGAGCCACCAGCACCGCGTTAGTTTCGGCCAGCACCCCTTTGGAGATGTAGATGTTGTCTTCGAGGCCGACACGTACATGCCCACCGGCCAGCCACGCCTGGGCGACGATCGGGAATTCGGCGCGGCCAATGCCGAAGGCCGACCAGGCCGCGCCTTGCGGGAGAAAGTTGCGTGCATAGAACAGCGTTTCCGGCGTTGCCGCGAAGCCATACTTCACGCCCATGACGAACGTCCAGAGTCCCGGCCCGTCGAGCACACCTTCCTTGATCAGATCGAGCGCGAGGTGCAGGTCACCGGAATCGAAGATCTCCAGCTCGGGTTTGACGCCCGCTTCGCGTATCACACTAGCCATGCGCCGCACATTCTTCGGCGTATTGATCACTACATCACCGCCTGAATTCATCGTATTCAGGTCGAGGCTGCAGATATCGGGCTTCAACGCAGCAATATGCTCGACCCGCTTTTCCGGCGGAAGCAACGTGGTTCCAGGCGCCGCCACCTTGGGATCGTCGTCGCTCGGAATGAAGCGCCCACCAGGGCCGGTGGTCAGATTGATGATCAGTTCGGGATTGACGGCACGGATGAGTTCGATGACCTGCCGGTACAGCTCGATTTCCATCGAAGGGCGGCCGGTTTGCGGATCGCGCACATGAATGTGAACGATGGCGGCGCCGGCTTGCGCCGCTTCCAGTGCCGACGTAGCGATCTGCTGCGGCGTGATGGGGAGGCCCGGATGCTGCTCCGGCTTTGTCAGGTTGCCTGTCACCGCACAGGTAATAATGGTTTTACGTGCATGCATGATAAGTCTCGCTTAAGCTCAGTTTAGACGGCGGCCACCATCGACCACGATAGTCACGCCGGTGCTGAATTTCAGATGGGTCGCACACGCTTCGATTGCGGCGGCAATATCGTCAGGAGTGCCAATACGCCCGAGCGGTGTGGTCGCGGCCACCTTGTCGTTGAAGTCCGCGCCGCGTCCGGGCACAAAGCTCGTATCCACGACGCCCGGGGAAATATTCAGAACGCGAATCCGCGGCGCGAGCGCGCGACCAAGCGATGCGGCCATCACATCGAGGCCGGCCTTCGCCGCGCAGTAGGCAATGTTGCTTCCCACGCCGGTGGTGCCGGAGATCGACGATACGTTAACAACCAGACCATCGCCCGACTCATCGAGCAGCGCACGAAACGCGCGAATCGCTGCGAACTGCGCACGCCAGTTCACCTTCATGATTTCGTCGATCAGTTCGTCGGTCAACGCATCGAGGTCCGCGTGTTTGATTGGCTTGGTAAAGCCGGCCGTATTCACAAGGATGTCCGCCCGCCCCAATTGCGCCTTAACGCAATTGGCGAGGTCGGCCAGTGACGCGCTATCGGTAATCGACGTCACTGCCGCCAGGTGACCGTTGCCCGGCAACGAATCGACCACTCGCTGCGCCTTGGCGACGCCAGACTGGCTGGTGACGACAATGGTAGCGCCCGCATTGGCGAGCCGGGTTGCCGTAGCGGCGCCAATACCGCCCGTGCCGCCAAGAATGACTGCCACTTTTCCTTCGAGATCGTTGGACACTTTAGTCTCCGCTTTACTTGATGGGGGGCGTCGGGTACGTCGGCGTCCCTTCGGCCAGCACGAATTCGTACCCGAGTGTGTAATAGGGCCCACTCACATCCGCGTCAGGCGCGTTGCCGTCTTCGTGCAGTTCGAATGTGCCGACCAATGAACGGATCACGCCGAACACGACATCCGAGCCGAGGTATTCCGAGTCGTCGGCAAAGACCTGACTGACCAATGTTTCGTACCCCTCGGCGATGACGACGAAGTGAATGTGAGCGGGTCGATACGGATGCCGGTGCTGCCTGTCGAGCAGCACGCCAACCGGACCGTGCGTGGGGATCGGGTAGCCCGCGGGCCTGACGGAACGGAAGCGGAAGTAACCGTCGGCATCCGTTCTGAAGCGGCCGCGAAGATTCATGTCAGGCTGGTCATGGTCCTGGTTTTCATACAGACCCACCGGCGATGCCTGCCACACATCAACCATGGCGTTCACGACTGGCCGGTTTGCGCGATCGACGACGCGTCCGCGCACAAACAACGGCGCACCGGGCGAGCCGTCATCGACAATGCAGTCACCATTCCGGTATTCGGGCGAATTGCCGCGATAGAACGGACCGAGCAACGCGCCGGGCGTCCGGTCGGTCTTGTCGAT
>Ga0302226_10001409_pt1 | contig 18107 bp, 13 predicted proteins | sample II_Palsa_E3_3_FD_193524 | JGI IMG/M metagenome (GOLD analysis project Ga0302226, IMG submission 193524) | Peat permafrost microbial communities from Stordalen Mire near Abisko, Sweden - II_Palsa_E3_3 | ecosystem: Environmental > Terrestrial > Soil > Palsa > Peat permafrost | place: Sweden...
CGCGTGCACTTCACGTCATAAATAATCTGCCCACCTTTGTTGCGCGACAACACTTCCTGCGCAAACAACATCAACTGACGATCCGGATAAATGATCTGGCCATCCTTCGTGACAACTCCCAGACGGTCACCGTCGCCATCGAAGGCAAAACCGATTTCCGCATCCGTCTCCTTCAACGCCTTGATCACGTCCTGCAGATTTTCCGCATGCGCCGGATCGGGATGGTGATTCGGGAACGTCCCGTCAATGTCGGTGAACAGCTCAACCAGCTCGCAACCCAACGCCTTGAACAGACGCGGCGCAAGTTCGCCCGCCACGCCGTTACCCGCATCGATCACGATCTTCATCGGACGCACCGGCTTGATGTCGCTGACAATCCGGTCAAGGTAGACCTGCTGGATATCGTATTCGGTGTACGTGCCCGCACCGCTCGTGAAGTCATCATTCACAATGCGCTGATACAACGCCTGGATCTGGTCGCCGTAAATCGCGGCGCCACGCAGCACCATCTTGAAGCCGTTGTAGTCGGGCGGATTGTGGCTCCCTGTCACCACGATGCACGAATCCACCGAGCGCTCGCCCGAAGGCAGCGCGAGCGGCACGCTGGCGCCGAAATAACCGACGGGCGTAGGCACCATGCCAAGGTCGACCACGTCCACGCCGGCTTCACGCAAGCCGTCAGCAAGCGCGCCAACAAGCTCCGGGCCCGACAGACGGCCATCACGGGCCACGACGACCGAGTCGCCACCTTGTTTGCGGATCTCGCTGCCGAATGCGCGGCCAATGCTGCGCGCGACGCCGGCATCGACGGTTTTGCCCACGATCCCGCGAATGTCGTAAGCCTTGAAAATGGACTGGGTAACGGGTACTTGCGGTGACTGGCTCATGGAATGGCTACCTGACTAATAATTTAAATGGTTCCGGGGCATCCCGAAGCGTCCCGGGTCACGGAGACCCCTTGATACAGACCTGCGGCCAACGATCACAATCTGACTCGGCCAATGCACGAACGGCCAGAAACAATACCGGACGAAACGCGAAAAATAACGAAAGAAATTCGTATCGCGTGGCCTCGAACCCGCCGGCACCCCTTCGGGGCCCCCTCAGCGAGTCTCGACCAAACGTCAACCACGCGGTTGCGCGCACTGTTCGCACCTATAATCGCAGTCTTTCCGCGCGGACCTGCGCAAATATTCTAATCCAATGCCCGGACGCTTTTTCACCACGAAGTACAAACGTCACACTGAATGGCGGGAAACCGCACCCAGGTTGACGGCTCCCGACAGGTCGGCTGCCAGGATTGCATCAAGCCCGGGCGGCTGTTTTACCGCAAGCGCCATGCCTATCATGGCCACAACACTGGCCACGACAGCCACCGCCATGTCAGGCGCCGCCCGCGGATGCTGAACCGGATCAAGAACCCCGACGTTACCAAGGCGCTGGCGAACATCGTCTGGCTCGGGCTCGAACGCCTCACGCAGATCGCGGTCGCCATTGCCATCAGCGGGCTGCTCGCGCGCTACTTCGGCCCGGATGTCTTCGGCAAATGGCAATACGCCAACACGCTGCTGCTCGTGCTCTCACCCATCACCTGGGTGTGCGGCGCCGAAATCCTCGTGCCGACCATCGTGAATCGCCCGCCCGGCCAGCTCGGCACGGTGCTCGGCAGCGCCTTCGTGTTGCGCATGGGCGTATCCGCGGCGGCGCTGGTGTTGACTTGGATCGGCATTGCGGCGGGTTTCACCGATCCCCTTGTCGGCGCCATGCTCGCCGGCCTCGCCGTGACCATGCTGTTTCGCGAGCCGTTCGTCGGCGTCATCAACGCGTGGCTGCAAAGCATGACGTACAGCAAACCGCAATTGCTGACCAGCATGCTCACGGCCGTGGCCAAAGCCGCACTCGTATACATGCTCGTGCGCGCAGCAGCAAGCCCCGCGCGCTTCGGCTGGCTGTGGGCGCTGGAGGCGGCAGCCATCGGCGGGATATTGCTGCTGTATTACATGCACCGACACGGCGGCAAGCTCGGCTGGCACATCGACCGCTCGCTGTTCCGCCATTTCGCCAGCGCCGGCACGGTGTTCTGGCTCGGCCTCATTTGTATGTATCTGTTCCTGAAGCTGGACCGGCTCATGCTCGAACGCCACATTTCGTTTGCCGATCTCGGCCGTTATTCCGCCGCGCAGCAACTCAACGAAAACTGGATCACGCTCGCGCTGATGCTCGCGCAGACGATCGCTCCGGCGTTTGTGTATCGCGTGCACGATGCAGTGCAACTGAAACGCAACGTCGGCCGGTTGATCGCCATGACGGCAGCGCTGATGATCGGCGGCGCGATAGTACTGGATCTGCTCGCGGGTTTCATCATCTCGCGCGTGTTCGGACCGGCTTATACCGAATCCATCAGCATTTTCCGCTGGGCGGTATGGCTTTCGGTGCCGGCGGGGATCGAAGCGATCGGGAACCTCGTCGTGCTTAAATACCAGGCGAAATTCGTGTTGCTCGCAAAGTGGCTGCTGGCGCTGGCGGTGGCTTTCGTGGTGAACCTGATCGCGATTCCGCGCATGGGCAGCTACGGCGCGCTGATCGGGCTGGCGGCGGGGTATCTCGCGGCGGCATCGGTCAATTTCTATTACATCCGCTTCAGGCTGCGGGTATGACGACCTCCGCATCCACCACGCCCATGTCATCTCCGACGCTCGACGACGTCACCGTGCTGATCCCGGTGTTCAACGCCCAGCACGACCTGGACCGCACGCTTGCATCGTTCTGCGAGCGCGCGCCAGTGCGCGTGCTGATCGTCGATGACGGCAGCAACCCGCCCATCGTCGCGCCGTCGGTGGCGAACCTCGCGATCGATGTGTTGCGGATGCCGCGCAATGGCGGTATTGAACTGGCGTTACAAACGGGCGTGGCCGCGCTGGCGGAACGGGGTGTCAAGTACGCGGCGCGCATCGATGCGGGCGATCTGGCGACGCCGTATCGGCTGGAAAAGCAGCGCGTTTATATGGAGGCGCATCCGGAAACGGCGGCGCTCGGCATGTGGACGCATGCGGTGAGCATGGACGGCGCGCCGCTATTCGACCTTCGCCCGCCCGCCGAACCGGCCGCGATTCGCCGCGTCATGCTGCTGCGCGCCTGCTTCTCCCATCCGACAATGATGCTGCGCGTCACCGACGTGATCGAAGCCGGCAACTATCGCGCGACGTATCGCGCGGCTGAGGACCTCGATCTGTTCCTGCGCCTGATGCAACGCCACGACTGCGCGAATCTGCCGGAATTCGGCGTGTACTACGAACTCAACGAGCACGGCATCAGCGCGACGAAACGCCGTACCCAAACGCTGTCTACACTGCGGCTGCAATTGAAATACATGCGTTTGACGAACCTGCCCGACTGGCTCGGCGTAGCGAAAAACATCGCGCATCTGGTGCTGCCTTACGGCGCGCTGCGCGCGTTGAAGACGCGCTTGTTTCATGCGTGACTTAAGTCCTTGCTTCAGGCCCCGGATTTAAAGCTCTTCATCCAGCGCCTGACCTACCGTATTTGAAACCGATCGAATGAACGCAGAGAAATCCCGCCTTCGCATTGCCCTTGTCTGCAACACCGCGTGGGCGATCCACACCTATCGGCGCGGCTTGCTGAGGATGCTGATTGAACGCGGCGTGGAAGTCTCCGTGATCGCGCCGCGCGACCGGACTTTCGCGCCGCTCGAGGAAATGGGCTGCCGATGCGTCGAGCTGCCGGTCGCGTCGAAAGGCACCAATCCCCGCGATGACCTCAAGACCCTCGTCGCGCTGGTTCGCGAGTACCGCGCCACCCGGCCGCACATGGTGTTTCACTACACTATCAAACCGAACATTTACGGTTCGATCGCAGCGAAACTCGCGGGCGTACCGTCCATCGCCGTCACTACCGGGCTGGGTTATGTGTTCATCCAGAAGAGCCGGACGGCGAGCGTTGCGAAGCGGCTTTACCGTTTTGCGTTCCGGTTTCCGCGCGAAGTATGGTTCTTGAATCAGGACGACCGGCAGGCGTTCATCGACCAGGACCTGCTGGTGCATCCGGAGCGCGCGCGTTTGCTGCACGGCGAAGGCGTTGATCTCGGCGATTACGCGTATCTGCCGCTACCGCGCGCCAACCCGCAGACGGAAGGCTTTTTTTTCATTTTAATTGGCCGTCTGCTGTGGGATAAAGGCGTCGCGGAGTACGTCGATGCAGCCCGCCGGCTGCGCCAAAAATATCCGTACGCGCGGTTCCAGTTGCTCGGGCCTGTGGGCGTCGATAACCCCAGCGCCATCACGCTCGATGAAGTGCAGGCCTGGCAGCGGGAAGGAATCATCGATTATCTCGGCGAGGCGCAAGATGTCCGTGCGTTTATCGGCAATGCGGATTGCGTGGTGCTGCCGTCATATCGTGAAGGCGTGCCGCGGACCTTGATGGAGGCGTCGGCAATGGGACGCCCGATTGTCGCCACCGATGTCCCCGGCTGCCGCGAAGTCGTCGAAAACGGCGTAACGGGCCTGCTCTGCGAAGTAAAAAGCGCCGACAGCCTCGCGCAAAGCATGGAACAGATGCTTTTGCTGGACCATGCGTCGCGCACTGAAATGGGCGTGGCGGGCCGCGCCAAGGTCGCGCGCGAATTCGACGAAAACGGGGTCGTCGAGCGTTATAAAGGCACAATACGCGCGGTTACCGGCGTTTCACTCTAAATCACCCTCCGGGAGCGTTATTCATGACTGGTCACACAAGCGCGAAGGGCACGATCCTCGTTACGGGCGGCGCCGGCTTTATCGGCTCGCATACCTGCGTCGAATTGCTGAATGCTGGTTACGGCGTCGTCGTCATCGACAACCTCGTCAACAGCAACGCTCAGGCGCTGAAACGCGTGGAGCAGATTACGGGCAAGACCCTCGCGTTCTACGAAGCCGATGTCCGCGATGAAACCACCCTCGCCCGCATTTTCGATGAACACGCGATCACCGGCGCGATTCATTTCGCCGCGTTGAAATCCGTGGGCGAATCGGTGGCGAAACCGATCGAGTATTACCGCAACAACATGGACAGCCTGCTCGTGCTGCTCGACACCATGCGCACGCGCGATGTGAAGAAAATCGTCTTCAGCTCGTCGGCCACGGTGTATGGCGTGCCGAAAAGCGTGCCTATCGACGAGTCGTTTCCGCTGTCGGCAACGAACCCCTACGGGCAATCGAAGCTGATCGCCGAGCAGGTTTTACGCGACTTGGAAATCTCGGATCCGGCCTGGCGCATCGCGACGTTGCGTTACTTCAATCCGGTCGGCGCGCATGAAAGTGGCTTGATCGGCGAAGATCCGGCGGGCGTGCCGAACAACCTGATGCCGTATGTCGCGCAAGTGGCCGTGGGCAAGCTGGAACGCCTGCGTATTTTCGGCAGCGATTACGCAACTCACGACGGCACCGGCGTGCGCGATTACATTCACGTGGTCGATCTGGCGCGCGGTCACATCAAGGCGCTCAATGCGCTGGAATCGCTTAACAGCAGCTTTGTCGTGAACCTGGGCACGGGCACGGGTTATAGCGTGCTCGACGTGGTGAAGGCGTTCGAAGCGGCGTCGGGCAAGCCCGTGCCCTATGAACTCGTCGCCCGTCGTCCGGGGGATATCGCCGAATGTTTCGCCGACCCGGCCGCCGCTGCGAAGCTGCTCGGCTGGCAAGCGGAACACGGTATTGAGCGGATGTGCGCTGATCACTGGCGCTGGCAGTCGCAGAATCCGAGGGGTTTTGCCTGACGTTCTGGATCAGGCATCGCCCAAGCCGCGCGGCCTGACGCGTTCTTCTTAGTGGTTATTGTTCATGCTCAGTTTTGCGCTCGGTTTTCTCGTTTCGCTATTCATCACGCTGCTGATCGTGCGGTTTGCCCATTTGCACGAAGGCCTCTCGGGCGATAGCGATTTTGCCGGCGTGCAGAAGTTTCACGCGCGGTCCGTGCCGCGAGTCGGCGGGATTGGAATCCTCGTCGGCCTCACCGTCTCGGCCGTGCAGCTTCGATGGACCTATCCGGCCGTATCGAGTGGAATCCTCGCCATTGTTGCTTGCGGGATGCCGGCGTTTATTTCCGGCCTCGTCGAGGACCTGACCAAGCGAGTCACGCCGGTCATCCGCCTGGTGTGCACGATGGCCGCGGCCGCACTTGCGTACTTCTTGCTGGGGATTGCGGTCACGCGTATCAGCGTTCCGCCGCTGGACTTCCTGCTGACCTACGGCGTTATCTCGTGTCTCGTGACCGTGGTGGCCGTGGCGGCTTTAGCTAACGCGATCAATATCATCGACGGCTTCAATGGGCTCGCGTCCATGGTCGCGTTCATGATGTTCGCGTCGCTCGCGTACGTTGCGTTCCAGGTTCACGACCCGGTGGTGTTGTCCGCATCGTTGATCATGATGGGCGCGGTGATGGGCTTTTTCATCTGGAATTTCCCCGCCGGGCTGATCTTTCTCGGCGATGGCGGCGCTTATTTCATCGGCTTCATGCTCGCCGAGCTGTCCATCATGCTCGTGATGCGCAATCGCGATGTCTCAGCGTGGTTCCCCGTGCTGCTGTTCATGTATCCGATCTTCGAGACGTGTTTCTCGATCTATCGGAAGAAGTTTATTCGCGGGATTTCCCCCGGGATTCCCGATGGCGTGCATCTGCATATGCTGGTTTATAAGCGCCTGATGCGCTGGGCCGTCGGTGCGCAGAACGCGCGCGAAATCACGCGGCGCAATTCGCTGACGTCGCCGTATCTGTGGCTGCTCTGTCTGGTTGCGGTGATTCCCGCCACGCTGTTCTGGCGGCACACGCTGCATCTGTTCTGCTTCGTCGTGGTGTTCGCGATCACCTACGTATGGCTGTACGTCAGCATCGTCAGGTTTAAATCACCGCGATGGATGGTGTTCCGGCGAGCGCATCCGGTGAAGAAATAACGGTTCCCGCGCCGGCAGTTTTTCGTGCCGGCGCGGCCCTTCTTTTAGCTCGATGCAAACTCGAGCAAGTCCGCGTTCACCTTGTCAGCCTCGACCACGCACATGCCGTGCGCGCCGCCCGGATACACCTTGAGCGTCGCGTTCTTGACGATCTTCGCCGACAGTCTTCCGGCGGCATCAATTGGCACGATCTGGTCGTCGTCGCCGTGCAGGATCAGGGTCGGGACATCGAACTTCTTCAGGTCTTCCGTGTAGTCGACCTCCGAAAATTCCTTGATGCACAAGTAGTGCCCCAGTATCCCGCCCAACATTCCCTGCGCCCAGAACGTGTCGATCACGCCCTGCGATTTCTTGGCGTTATCGCGGTTGTAGCCGAAGAACGGCAGCGCCAGATCCTTATAGAACTGCGAGCGATCGCCTGCCACGCCTGCGCGGATTCCATCGAATACGTCCTTCGGCAAGCCGCCCGGGTTCGCTTCCGTCTTCACCATCAACGGCGGCACGGCCCCGATCAACACCGCCTTCGATACCCGCCCGGTCCCATGACGCCCGATATAACGCGCGACCTCGCCGCCGCCCGTGGAATGGCCCACCAGCATGGCGTCCTTCACGTCCAATGCATCGAGCACCGCGGCCAGATCGTCGGCGTAGGTGTCCATGTCGTTGCCCTGCCCCGGCTGGCCGGAACGCCCGTGTCCCCGCCGGTCATGCGCGATGACCCGGTAGCCCTTCTGGACCATGAACAACATCTGCGCGTCCCACGCGTCCGCATCCAGCGGCCACCCATGCGAAAACACCACTGTTTTGTCCGAACCCCAGTCCTTGTAGAAAATTTCCGTGCCGTCCTTCGTCTTGATCGTGCTCATCGAACGTGCTCCTTAAGGTGAGATAACGCGCTACGTCCGCCGTCCGTCACTTTCGGCGTGGCGCAACACGTGGGGTTTGGCGAAGGTTTGCCGCTCCTGCGCCGTGCAAATCCTGCGCCGTTCATGCGACGTCTTGATGTTTCTTCAAACTTCGATTGATCGTATGAAACGGCGAGGAAATTGATCAGATCGCGGTTCAAAACGCGAGTGTTCGTACAGGTTAGGCGACGAACGCCGCGTCGCAAAGACTTGCGGAAATGGTCCGACCGCCATTGCGCGACATCTCGTCTGCACACCTCGGTCCTCGCCGGTTTATCGCATTTTCCATCGGCCGGAGCCATCTTTAATTCACGCAGCAGTAACCGAAATTCCTCGGGAAAACGCGAATTAATCAGTCACATTCACGGGTCCGATTTATCTCGCTGCTAAGGCAATGCTATAGAAGTTATTACCAGCGATTACCTGAAGACTATTGAAAATTCCTGTTTTTACTGATTCATAAGGGACGAAACGGTCGAAGCAAGGATTGTCCTATTAGTACAAATGCTTATGTCTGAACATATCCTATTGCAACAATACGATCCCTTAACTATCGTGGAAGCGAAGCATCGGTAAGTTCATATTATGAAAAATTACATCATATATCCGCATCCGTTTTTACTTCTTGCTCGTACAAATCACGTGACGACGGTGAACGGCTTCTCGGCAGCGCTGCCAAGAGCTTATGGAATTTCGTCGATAAAAAAAAGCAAACGATAAACAGCGCAAATAAACCAGATTGGAGACCCAGAATGAGCTCGCATACCGGCAGTCCAATTACCGGTTCACCCGGATTTTTTTCTAAAGAAGCAACCATCGCCAAACCTGGATTTTCGCGCTGGATGGTACCGCCCGCCGCGTTGGCGGTGCATCTGTGCATAGGCCAGGCTTATGCGTTTTCCGTTTTCAACGCGCCGCTCACGCGGGTGATCGGGATTTCGGAATCGGCCCCGGACGACTGGTCGCTGACCACGCTCGGCTGGATCTTTTCGCTGGCCATCGTGTTTCTCGGGTTGTCGGCGGCATTTGCCGGCAAATGGCTGGAGAAGGTCGGCCCGCGGCGCACCATGTTCACGGCGGCCTGCTGCTTCGGCGGTGGTTTCCTGGTGGCGGCGCTCGGTGTGCATCTGCATCAGATCGTGCTGGTCTACCTCGGCTACGGCGTGATTGGCGGGATTGGACTCGGGCTAGGTTATGTTTCGCCGGTGTCAACGCTGATCCGCTGGTTTCCTGACCGGCGCGGCATGGCGACCGGCATGGCGATCATGGGCTTCGGCGGCGGGGCAATGATCGCGGCGCCGGCTTCTGTGGCGCTGATGAACCACTTCAAGAGCGCGACCAGCAACGGCGTGACCGAGACCTTCGTGGTGCTCGGCATCGTCTATTTCATCTCGATGTCGATCGGCGCGCTCGCCATCCGCGTCCCGCGTCCGAACTGGACGCCAGCGGGCTGGACGCCGCCGGTGACCAACGGCAACAAGATGATCACGCGCAATCACGTGCATATCGACCAGGCATTGAAGACGCCGCAGTTCTACCTGATCTGGCTGGTGCTGTTCCTCAACGTGACGGCCGGGATCGGCGTGTTGGGCCAGGCGTCGGTGATGATCCAGGAAAGCTTCAAGGCATCGATCACGGCGGCTGCCGCGGCCGGTTTCGTCGGCCTGCTTTCGCTCTTCAACATGGGCGGGCGTTTCGTGTGGGCATCGGCGTCGGACTGGATCGGACGCAAGAACACCTACTTCGTGTTCTTCGCGCTCGGCGCGGTGTTGTATCTGCTGGTGCCGCAATTTGCGCAGAGCGGCAACGTTGCGCTCTTCGTGCTCTCGTATTGCGTGATCCTGTCCATGTACGGTGGCGGCTTCGCGACCGTCCCGGCGTATCTCGCCGATATGTTCGGCACGAAATTCGTGGGCGGCATTCATGGACGTCTGCTGACCGCATGGGCTGCGGCCGGCATCGCAGGTCCGGTGCTGGTGAACTACATTCGCGCGTATGAAGTGGCGCACGGCGTGGTCAAGGCGGAGGCGTACACGACGACGCTGCACATCATGGCGGGACTGCTGGTGATCGGCTTTGTCTGCAACTTGCTGGTAAAGCGCGTGCACGAGAAGCATCACATGAGCGCGTCCGCACTTGCGGCAGACTGAATCCACTGAACCTACTCAAGCGCGGAGAATGCGATGAACACCCATACCAACCTGAACCGCGAGCCCGATGCGCAGCCGTCCAACAAGCTTCTGCTCGGCGTGTTCTGGATCTATGCAATCGTGCCGCTTACATGGGGCGTGATCAACACCCTCGTCCAGGCGACCAAGCTGTTTCATTAACGCTGAAGATTTGACGTCTGAAAAACCGAAACGCCAGCTTGATAGCTGGCGTTTTTTATCGCGCTTGAAACTATACCAACCCTGCCCCTCAAGCCGGCGCGCCCGCCATTCCGCCCGTAACCTGCCGCGCGACCGCCAGATAACGTTCGGCGGTATCGGCCAACGTCAGGCCGCCAAGCGGCCGCTGCGCCCGCCCTTCGCCCAGCGCGGTCACAAGCGCGCGTGCATAGGTCGATGTGTCCTCTGGATCCAGAAGATGCACCGCCGGAAAATCCGCAGCGAAGCTGAACGGCCGGATGTCGCTGGCGACAATCGGCACGCCCGACGCCAGCGCCTCCAGGAACGCGATGCTGTGGCCTTCAGAGCGCGACGGCATCGCGAACACGCTGGCCTTGAAAAGAATGTCGGAGACGTCCGAACGCGGCCCTTCCACCGTGACCCGCTGCTCGAGCCCAAGCTTCGCCACGAGATCCTTCACCGCCGTGAAATACGCCGGATCTTCGACCACACCGACCAGCAGCAATCGCGCGATCGGCACCTGCTGCGCAACCTCCTTGAACGCATGGACCGTCTGCAACTGATTCTTCACCGACGTATATCGTCCGATCTGCACGATCTGCGCATGGTCATTGGCGAGATCGGCATCCAGCCCGGGCGAGAAGCGCGCCATGTCGACACCGTTTGGAATGAGCTGCATCGACGGATGCCGGCCAACGGCGGCCACATAGTCGTCGAGATTCGCCGGCGATACCCCGATCACCGCCCGCGCCCGCCGCGACAACACTCGCTCGATGCGCCGGAACAGACCACGCTCGAAGTCGTTGGTGGCGGAGTGCATCACGTACACCACGGGCGCTGATATGGGCAGTGCGCGCACGTAGAAAGCGGGAATGGTCGCGTGGGCAAACACCACGTCCGGGCGATAGTGGTGAACCGCCTGGTACAAATGCCACAGCTTGCCGAGCGTGCCATGGAATCCGCGGGGAAACATGCACTCCACACCGTTGGCATCGAGTTCCTGGCGCAGCGCGGCGAAGTCGTCATGTTGCGGCCGCAGCGACGTCATGCCGACAATTTCGCCGCTCCTCTGCTGATGAATCGCGAGGTCCTTGGCCAGCACTTCCGCCCCTGAAAGGCGGGGGGCAAGAACAAGATGAAGGATGCGCATCACGCCTCCCTGGCAATTCGGAACAGCATCCAGCCGGCTGCTGCACCAAGGCCGACCGTCATCGCCCAGGCAATGCCGGTTACGCCCCACAAATGGGTGGCGACCGGCACCGTGATCAGCAGCACCACGGCCTGGATGATAGACGCGTGCGTGGCGACCTTCGGCAAGCCCACTGCACGCAAATACGATACCAGCACGGCGATCACTGCACCGATAGCCATGTTGACCACAAAAATCCTGAACAGCGGCACAGCGGGCAGCCACGCGGTTCCCAGCACGATCTGGAATAGCGGTTCGGCCGCGAGGCGCAAGATGATCACCAGCACCACGAGTCCGCCTGCGATCAGCGCAAGATAACGGCGGAACAGCCGCGCCGCGAAATCGGCATCCTTGCGGTGATGCGCGGAGAACGTCGGAAACAGGTATTGCGACATCGCGATGGCCGCATCGGCAAGCAGCATCTGCGCGAGCTTCGAGGACATCTGGTACGCGCCCAATTGAGCCGGCCCGAGCAGCTTTGCCACGATCACCTTGTCGAACTGATTCAGCAGCAGATTCACCACGCTGCCCGCCCAGATCCAGCGGCTGAAATTCACGTAGTGGCCAATCCCCCTCCACGACAGCCGCAGCGGCGGGCGCGGCCCCATGGTGGTCCAGGTGAGGACGGTCTTCAGTGATTCTCCCGCCACCATGCCGAGCAAAACCGAATAAGCGCCCGCGCCGGCAAGCGCGAAGGACAGGCCGATCGCGCAATCGAGGAAGGCCGACGACATCTCCACGCCCGCGATGCGCATGAATCCGCGCTCGCGCGTGACGATGTAATACGCCGGCGACGCCACGCCCCGAATCAGCGGCAACAATGCCGCGAGTTGCAACAGCAGCAGCGAGCCGCCGAGATGAAACTGCTGGTTCATGAACGGTGCGGCGCAGACGATCAGCACCGCAATCAATCCGCCGCGCGAAGCCAGCGTGGTCCACACGGCGCCGAGTTGCGAGCGGTTCGGCGTTTCCCGGCCCTGCACGACGGCCTGTGCGAGGCCGGTGTCGCTCAGCGCTTCAGCGATAGCCACCGCCAGCAATGCCACGCTGACGCTGCCGATTGCGGCGGGCCCGAGAATCCGGCCGATCGCCAGGAACTTGACCGCGACGAAGCCCCGCACCACGATTTGTTGCAACAAGACCCAGATGGCGGCGTCCTGGTCGAAACGCACGCTCGCGGTTGAAAATGGTAAGCGAACTGCTCTCACAGACATTCCTCGCGTCGGGTCGATTTTTTGTAGTTGGAGCGTGGCGAACGGATTGCCCGCGAGACGTGACTTTGCATTAGCGATGTAAGCCTCAAGGTTTCCGCAACGGTAACGTGGCGCGCCCTGTGCCGTGCGCCATCTCGTAGTCGATATCGGCCCTCGTGTGTGCTGGATCACTGTCTTTTTTCGCCAGAGGAATACCCTGACTTTGGCGGTTGCGCAGCCCGCAGCAATGCTAGTGTTGTCGTTATCGACTGATGTTTGGTGCGGCGTGCCTGGCGGCGCCCAGTCCGATTCGGCCGTCTCAAGCGAACGTTTTGCACGTTGCGGCCCAATGCCACGCCCTTTTGTACGCTTTCAAAAAAACAATGACTATGGCCAATGACACGCTCGACACCGTGCTGATCGTCGAACCGAATTTCACCGGGCATCGCTGGCGTTATGCCGAGTGGGCGGCAGCGGCTTACATGGAAGCGGGGTATCGGTGCGTGATAGTGACCGACCCTGCAAACGCGGCGCATTCGCTCGCCACGCGCATTGCTCAGGAGAACCGGCCTGAGCTGCAGATCCAGTTTGTCGAGCCGCTTCAACACGGCCGTCGCGGCTTGGCGAAGGTCAGTTACGTGCGGTTTTTCCGCGATTTCAAGCACGCATTCGATACCGCCAGCCGCAACCGGAACGTCGCGCTGGTCGTGGTCCCTTACATCGATTACTTCTTTTACTCGCTGCCGTTCACGGGTTCGCCGTTTGGCGCAACGCCATGGGTGGGTATAACGATGCGGGCCAATTTTCATCATGCCAAGGTGGGCGTAAAGGCACCGCGTGAACCGTTGGTCAATGCAATCAAGGCGCAATTATTTCTGCGTGCTATTCGTACACCGGGGTTAAAGACATTGCTGACCATCGACCCGACGCTGACCGAGTGGTTCGCGCGCACGGGTCGCGAGGGTCATCAGGCGGCCCGTAGCGCGGCGGTTCAGTATCTCGCCGACCCGTTCCCTGACGCGAAGGCTACGGAGCCACTGGCGGCCCGTCAGCGCCTGGGGCTTGGCGCCGGCAGGCACGTGCTGGTCTATGGTGCAATCACTGAGCGCAAGGGTATTCAGGAGCTGGTCGCAGCACTTGCACAGCGGGGCGGCGCTAACCCGCTGACGCTCGTTGTCGCGGGCGCTCAGGACGATGAAACTCGCGCATTCTTTTCCTCAGCAGGTGCGTTATCGCCGGCGGCGGTTTTCATGGACCGGTTCATTACCGCCGAGGAAGAACTCGACCTGTTTTCCGCCTGCGATGTGGTCTGGCTTGGTTATAAGGGGCACTACGGCATGAGTGGCGTACTGGTCCAGGCTTACCGGTTCGGCAAGCCCGTGGTCGCCACGGCCGATGGGCTGATTGGCTGGTTTTGCCGGACCGGCGAGTTGGGGCCGGTGGTCGAGGATTTAACGGCTACGTCGATTAATCGCGCTTTCGACAAGGTGTTCGAGGAGCGCCCGGCAGCAGCGCCGGCCGGGCCGCATTTGTTGGAACGCAATACGTTGGTCCACTTCAAGCAGACGCTGCGGCAGGCGATTATTTAAAGCTTCGAGCACGATTTGGTTTGCCGGCGTGTTCACGCTTTCACGCTTATGCCAAGCAAGTCAGCGGACCCCGTGGGAAGCATCAGCAATGCCGGCATTCAGGCATGTTGCGCGTGGCCGGCAGCGCGGTCAGCAAGCCGCGCTCCCCTGCCACGCGACAAAATTATGCGGCCCGATCATGCAGCGTCGCTGCCGGCCGTGATGACGGCGCGATGGTTGATAACCTCGCGCGGATCCGCCTTCGCATTGGTTCTTCAAAATACTGAAAGATTACGACGCTCAAGCATATTGCGAAGAGCATCGCGATCCATCCATTCGATTGCCTGAACCCTGCGATAAACGCCAGATGAGCTAACGGCACGTGAATGAGGTACAGACAATAGCTTGCCTCACCAAGGCGCACGAGCCAGCGTTGATTCAGGAGTCCGATGACTGGACGCTCCAGCAAGACAAGGCCGAGTATGAGCGCGGCGAAGAACGGCGATTCCAGATAATAGGCCGGGGTAACCGGACGCCAGGTTGCCAGGACAACGATCGCGACGAGTGCCACGGAAATCAACGCGACGCCGTGAGCGTGGAGCGAGGTGCCTCGCGAGCGCAACTCATCAAACTTGATCGCGGCGCATATGCCAACGATGAATTCGAACAAATGTGTCACCGGGAACTCGGCGACGAGAAAGCCGTGGCGACTAGCGGGCAGCGCGTGCTGAAGAAACACGATCCACAGCCCCTGGAGTATCCAGAGCCCCGCACAGACGAAGAACAACGTCCGCACTCGCACTGCTTCGAGCCTGCGCAAGAGCAGCGGAAATAGCGCGTAGAAGAACGCTTCGCAGGAGATGCTCCACGAGGGACCGTTCCATGGTTGATTAATTGCGGCAAACGGAAACCATGCATTCAGCAGTAACAGTTGGCAGATCAGGCTGACGGCGAGTGAGATATAAACAGAACTCTTTAACGCGTACCACTCAAGCATGAGCGATGAATCGCCGCCATTAAGCAGATACGCGGTGACGAGGCCCGACAATCCCAGTGACAGAAGCACGACCGGATAGATTCGGGCGAAGCGGGCGACATAGAAACGCGCCGGGCCTTCGGTACCGATCGCTTTCCGGTATGTATAAGTCAGGATGAAACCGGATAGCACGAAAAATAGCGATACGGCGGGACGACCGCCATCCACGAAATTAAAGAACCACTTGGGGAGGTTAAGTAAGCCCAACTCGGTGAAATGCGATAACACCACCGTCAGGGCCGCAAGAAAGCGGATGCTAGTGAGCGCTGGTAGTACCCCGCCAGACTTACTTGTCGTTGTGCTCATTTCGATCCCTGTCTTTGGCTGGGAATGGTAGCAGCATAGGGCTGCAAGGCAGTATCGGCATGGCGCAGCCCGGCTACTCTTTGGCGGTATTGCACTCGCAAAAAGAAGCCGGCGCAAGCTCGCACGGCCTTGGCAAGCGCCCGCACAATGCGGCCAATCATGGGGAGAACCGCGCTTGGTTCAACGCGGTTTCAACGGACGCGCTCAAGACACGTGCGTGCTCACCACTGGCACTTCCATTTCGCCTTTGCGCTTGGCGGGGAACAATGCGTCACGTATCTTGAGGAACGGGAATTCGATTGCACGCGTGGTCACATAGCCAATCACAATCGCAATGCAAAACTGCGCGCTCAGTACGATCGCCCAGGCAGCAAGAGACGGAACGTGCATGGCAGCCATCTTGCGGATCATGATGTCGGCGGGCGCAAGCGCGAGCGAATGCCACAGATAGATGCCGTACGAATACACACCGATCCACGCCACCGCGCGATACGCAACTGAATGGCGGATAGCCCCCGAGTATTCGATTGCGAGCACGATCGCAGCCGTGAAGCCAATAGCCTGGATCGTGTAGCCAATACTTTCATCGAGCGCATAGTGCGGCGTAGCTAATACAAGCCATCCAATCAGTGCCGCCACCATGCTCAGCAGCAGCCATTTCTGACTGGCGAATTTCTTGTAAAGCTCTGGCTTCATCCAGTAGAACGCGGCGAGGATCACGCCGAACAGCAGGCTGTCTATGCGGTACTGCGTCTGGAAGAACGCAGCGTCCAGATCGCCGTTCGACACCACCGCGCAACGCGCGAGCAGCACGATGCCGCATAACCCGAGCAAGGTGGCAATGATCGCATTCGCACCCACCTTGAAGCGCACGAACACCAGCAGCAGCGCGGGCAGGAACAGGTAGAAATGTTCCTCGACCGCCAGGCTCCAGGTCTGACTGATTGACGTGCCCAGGTAGTTCTGCAAGTGAGTCAGGTTCTGGATCAGGAAGGTGTCGGTGGGATGGCGGCCGGCGAACACATGGAACAGGATCAGCACGTAATAGGCGGGCCAGATCTTGAAGATCCGTCGAATGATGAAGCGCCGTGCATCGATACGTCCTGCTTCCGAATATTGCTTCAGCAGCAGCCCGCCCACGAGAAAGCCGCTCAGCGTAAAGAACAGGTTGACGCCCTCGCGGCCAAAACTTTTCAATGGATATTCGATCCAGCTAACAAACGAATAACCGGTCTTGACCGAGTGAAAGTGAAAGCCCATTACGGCGATGATCGCAATGCCCCGTACGAAGTCGAGTTCGATCGTCCGGTTCGATGTTTGTTGTGTTCGTGGTGTGCCGAACAAGCCCATGGTGCTCCCCTTTTGCGGCGGCGCGTGCGCGCCGCGTCTCCGACCTGCGTTTCGGTATTTATTCCTGACTCTCCAGGCGAAATCCGCCGTCGCATCAATCGTGACTGGCAGTCCCTGAATCTTCGTCTGAGCACTCCGGTTTCATCCGCCAACATCACGCCGTTCACGGACAGCACTGCGGGCTGTCGCACGCAAGCGACGTCTAGCACGTATTTCCATGCGTTGCGGTGCGGCAATTCGGCGACCTTCGGAATCCATTGCAGACAGGCGTTCCGCCAAGCGTTGAGTGCGCCGCCGCACATGTGACGGCCCGTCGATTCAAGACGAAGACTAGTGCTTAACCGCCTCCTCCGATGCAGCCGATTCGGCCACTGCTATATTCCGAGCAACTAGCCACCAGCCTCGGGGAAAGCGCTGAGCGCCGAACACAGACGGCGCGTTTGGTGTGCCCGGAGAGGCGGCCAAGAGCGTCAGTCAGGGCTCGCCGGAACGACTTATGCCGTGCGGTGGTTATGCCGTTCGTTGTGTCGTTCGTTATGTCATTCGGATCCCTCGCCGGTTCACATGGAAAGTAGGCAGCCGACGGGTATTGAAGACGCTATGCGATCCATGCAACGGAAGGAATGCTTCCGGCAAGGCAAGCTCAGGAAAACGATCAAGCAACCGATGCTTGGATCCTGATTCAGGTCCCACGCGCCGCCGAACCGCGAATGTCCGCAGCGAAGCCTCAAAACCGAGAGTTGAAGAGAGACAAGCCATGCGCAACAAATATACGACCTTATGGATCTGGTTGTTTCTATGCCCTCTCGCGCTGGATTACAAAGCGGGCCTGGACGACGGCAGCCACGTGATGCAAGTCATCATGACGCTGCCGGTGCTCGGTGCCGGACTGATCCTCTGGCTCATCGCGCCCAGCTTCACCCAGCGCTCGAGGTTTCGTTCGATCATTACCGCGGCGATCGTCACGACCGTGATCGGCAGCATCGTGGCGCAGCTCATGCAGGACAATGACTTCGCCAACTATCTGCGCACCGTGCTGCCCTTCGGGCTCTTCCTGCTCGGCTACCTCGCCGCATGCCGGCCGTGGCAGGGCGACCGGCTCGAGCAGTTCGAGAAGGCGCTATTCTGGTCGATGGTCATCTCGCTCGTCTTCAGCTTCGTCTACGGCATCTTGACCAGCGGCGGCCCGCTCGATGACGTGCGCTACCGGATCATATCGGTCACCTTCCTTGGCTTGCAGGGCGTCATCCTGCATCAGTTCGTCGTGGCCA
>Ga0302226_10001416_pt1 | contig 18005 bp, 16 predicted proteins | sample II_Palsa_E3_3_FD_193524 | JGI IMG/M metagenome (GOLD analysis project Ga0302226, IMG submission 193524) | Peat permafrost microbial communities from Stordalen Mire near Abisko, Sweden - II_Palsa_E3_3 | ecosystem: Environmental > Terrestrial > Soil > Palsa > Peat permafrost | place: Sweden...
ACCGTGCCATCGGGTGCGACGTACTCGCGCACCACCGTGCCGGAGGGTAGCGTAATCAGATGAACCGTATACGCGGATTGCGAAGTACTGCTATGCGATATGGCATGCATCACCGCCTGGTCGCTACTGATGCTGCTGACTTTCTGACCCAACGTGGCTTGTGCAGGCGAAGAAAGCGCACAGATTGCCCCGAGCATTGCGCAAGCAATGCCTGTATGAAGCATCGTTTTCAAGTGAATTCCTTCGAGGTGAAAGCGCTCGTGATCCCCATCGCGACCGCGAACGACGAATTAGGGGCGCACTTCTCGACCGGCGGGCACTGGTGCTGCAATCACGCCTGGAGAGGTTGCGTGAATGCGTCTACGGAGTGGCGGAGCGAAACTTTAGTGAAGGAAAATCGCTCTCGCAATCGTTTGGCGGGGAATCCAAACTGACGTGGCTACGAGGGGCGTTTGATTTATGGAGTCAGTGCTAACACCAGCGGTGCATACGCGTCGATTTTCTCTGGTGTTTGCGTTTTAAGCGAACAGCATCCACACGGCCAGGAGTTGCAGCAAAAAAGTTATGGTTCGCCGACGCTTGATCTCGCTTTATTAAATAGGCGCTACATAAATGTAGCCAGAGCAGGTTTTCCTCATACTTTTCGTTCTGCGAACTTTATTTTTCTTTGAGGAGCCCGGCACTGGTGTCATGTGAATTCAGGTGGACCGGCAGCGGAAAGCTAACCGTAATCTTCCGCGTTCTGGCCTGCAAATGAAAATGCCGGCGATGACTGCGTACTTCCAGTCAGCACCGGCATCTGTTCGACCGCATCTGCCTGCTCGCGAGGCGAGGGCAAGCCGCCAGTCTGTTACTGCTTCGGTTGCAAAAGCGTCTTGAGTTCCTGCACGTTCTCTTCTACGCGCTTTGCGATCACCGCATACGACTCGGCCTGCGATTGATACGCGGCCTGCGCGAGCTGTTGCATATCGGCAAGGGCCTTATGCAAGCTTTGCTGGACCAGTTCGGCCGTTTGCGTGGGTGCGCCTCCGGTAGCGGAGAACTGACCCGCCAGGGTCTGCAACTCGCCCAGAGTTGAACGGAGCATGTCGGCCTGCTTTTGCGCGAGCGACTGCATACCCTGCAGCGCAGCCTGATTCGCCGTGACCAGCGCCTCGACGTCCTTGCGTCGCGCTTCCATGATGGCGGGCACGTCGAAGCCAGGTAGTTTGAACTGCTCCAGCATTTTGGTGAATTCGCCAAACGGATTGGCGGCGTCAAATCGTTCCATGCTATTTCCTCCAGAGCAGATAGTTACATGTCATGCGAACACACGCCGTAATCATGCGCCTTCTGCCGTTATTGCGCCAGCTAAGGGACAGAACCGTGCGTGATCGGTCCGCGTTGCACGATTCTTACTGGCCCTTACTACGCTGACTCGGCCAGCGCACATTCACCACACTTGTGCGCATTGTCGGCGATTTTTCAGGCGATCGTAAACAGAATGAAATTAGCGTCGCGTCATCTTCGAGGCGATGTGTAATTCTGCGGCGCCATACCTCAAGAACTCATCCTGCAGGTCGTTTACACGGGTACGACCCAGCGGCGCGCGATGGGGATTCCGGCCAGACAAACACGCGCACGCATTCCCTCCGTAAAGATTGATTACACCATCGTCACAGGTATCCCCGCATGAACAAGTTGACCAACACCATCAGGTTCAAGATCATTCTCGCGCTCGGCGCGTGCATTGTCCTGATGATCGCTATCGGTTTGATGGGCGTTCGTGGGCTCTCGACCATGAGCTCCGACATGAACTCCATGTACACGGGCAGCACCGTGCCGATCGAAGACCTCGCTGCCACGCAAGCCGATGCGCTGAAAATTCGCCTGATGCTGAGCCGTCTGATGGGCATGCACGACCAGAACGAACAAAAACAGGCAGTCGCGCAGGTTCGCGAATTGCAGAAAAAACTCAACGCCTCGTGGACCGACTACTACCCGAGCAAGGTCTCCGCTGATGACGAACGCAAGATCGCCGATCAGATCGCCGCACAATCCGCCGACTTCAAATCGCAGGTCGACACCGTCCTCGCCGCTGTCGACGGCGGTACGTTCGACGCCAGCAATACGTCCCTCGACAAAATGCGCGACGTGGGCAACGCGCTGTCCGATACCATCGATCAGGACATCGATATCAACGCGACCCAGGTCAAGCAGACCGCGGATCAGGGCGTGGACACGTTCCACATGCTGCTGTGGGTCGCCATCGGCGCAATCGTGCTCGGTCTGATCGTCGCCATCGCGGCATCCATGTATCTGCTGAAGACGATCATGATTCCGCTCCGAGCGGCACTGAATGTCGCGCAGCGCATCGCCGAAGGACAACTCGAAAACGAGCTCACCGTTCACTCGAAGGACGAATTCGGTCACCTGCTCGGCGCACTCAAGCAGATGGACACGCAGCTTGCCGGCATCGTGCGCGGCATCAAGAGCTCGAGCGAATCGATCATGGTGGCTTCGAGCGAAATTGCCGCCGGCAACATGGACCTGTCTTCGCGTACCGAAGAGCAAGCCGCGTCGCTGGAAGAAACCGCTGCCAGCATGGAGCAGCTCACTGCCACCGTCAAACAGAACTCCGAAAACGCACGCCAGGCCACCACGCTGGCCGGCAATGCATCGGAGATCGCGGACAAGGGCAACACCGTTGTCGAGCGCATGCTGGTGACAATGGGCGATATCACCGCGAGCTCGTCGAAGATTGCCGAAATCACCACGTTGATCGAAGGCATTGCGTTCCAGACCAACATTCTTGCGCTGAACGCCGCCGTGGAAGCGGCGCGTGCCGGTGAACAAGGGCGCGGCTTCGCGGTCGTGGCCGGCGAAGTGCGCAGTCTCGCGCAGCGTTCGTCAAGTGCTGCGAAGGAAATCAAGGACCTGATCCAGAGCTCGGTCGCGACGATTCGCAGCGGCTCGACGCAGGCCGAAGAAGTGGGCCGTACGATGACTGAGGTGCAGCAAGCCATCAAGCGGGTCGCCGATATCAACGCGGAAATCTCTGCCGCATCCGATGAGCAAAGCCGCGGTATCGAACAGGTGAACCAGGCCGTGAGCCAGATGGACGAAGTGACGCAACAGAACGCGGCACTGGTCGAAGAGGCATCGGCTGCCGCCCAGTCGCTGGAACAGCAGGCCGCGCAGCAAAAGCGGGCCGTCTCCGTGTTCAGGGTGACCGAGAGCCATTCAGGCGCCGCGCCGCGTGCGCAGCGTGATGTGGCCGCTCCCGCCAAAAAGCGCGCTCCCGTCGTGCGTCCCGCAGTCAAACGCGAACCGCTCGCCGCAACCGCTCAACCTGCCGTTGCATTGTCAGAGGCGGGTTCGAACAACTGGGAGACGTTTTAACGCTTGACCCAACCCGCGATGCGCGATCGCCGATCACGACAGATTGCGCACCGTCCGAGGCTTCTCAAGACAGGCCAAGGCCTCACGATTCATTAAACCTGCCTGCCGGAAAATTCTGTAAGCTTCGGCCGATATACTCGCGACGCTCTCGCTAACCAGCGTCTCAGCCCCCTCGTCGAGCAGTAAAAATAAAAGCGCTCGCCATGAGCCGGCCAATCAGATCTTATGCAAACCAGCGACAGAGCCGCACCCCCGCCCATGCGCGGACTCCGACGTCTGCAAGCTTATCTGGAGGCGCGCATCAGCCAGGGTGCCGTGCTCGCGGGACGCCACCCGTTGACTATCGGTGCCCTCGGCACGCTGCTGGCGCTGGGCGCCTGTTGCCTCACACTGGTCACGCTGTACGACGGACGCGAGGACGCAATCGACCATGCGCGCGAGACTTCGCGCAACGTGGTATCCATATTGAGCAATGACGTCCAGCGTCATCTTGAACTTGCGGATATTTCGCTTCAGGCGGTCGCTGGAGGTTTGCGCGATCCGCTCGTGATGAAGCTCGACCCCGATATCCGTCACAAGGTCCTGTTCGACCGGACCATCACGGCAGAGTATGTGAGCGCGGTGTCGGCGCTGGATCGGAACGGCAATGTGATCGAGTTCGAAGGAACTACGCCGCCCAACGCCAATATGGCAGATCGCGATTACTTCTACCTCCAGGCGCAGAACCCGCGGCTCGGCCTGTACATCTCCAAGCCGTACCACTCACGTCTGAGAAACGGCGCACGCTCGATCGCGCTTAGCCGCCGGGTCGATAACGCGGACGGCTCGTTTGGCGGCGTGGCCGTGATCGCCGTCAACCTCGAGTACTTTCAGCAACTGCTCGACAAACTGGGAGCCAGCCCGAACGGCATCACCGCCATTATCCGGACCGATGGGACGATCGTCGCACGCAGTCCCGAGATCAAAGGCGAAACGCACTTCTTCACGCTTCGCTCGCCGACCTTTCACCTGATGCTCGACAACCAGAGCGGATCGTATCCCGGGGTTTCGCCAATCGACGGGATGACCCGTGACTACACGTTCGCGCACATCCCAGGCACTTCGCTGATTGCGGTCGTCGCGCCAGCCGAACAGGACGTACTCGGCGAGTGGCGGCGGCGCTCCGAAATCGTCGGCGCGCCGGCGCTGTTTGTCAGTACCACGTTTATCGTCGTCGTGTGGCTGCTGGCATTCGCATTGCGCGACCGCTCCGCGATGCAGTCGCAACTCGAGCATCTGGCGCAGACGGATTCGTTGACCGGACTCGACAACCGCCGTGCACTCGACAAAACGCTGCTGACCGAATGGCTTCGCATGAAGCGGACCGGACGCGAGCTGTCGGTGCTGTTCATCGACGCGGACCACTTCAAGAAGTACAACGACCAGCACGGTCATGCAGTGGGCGACTACGCGTTAAAGCGCATTGCAGCAGCGCTGGCACAGCACCTGGAGCGCCCCGGCGACTCCGTCGCGCGTTACGGCGGAGAAGAGTTCGTGGCGGTATTGCCCAATACGGGCGAGCGCGGCGCACTCAACGTTGCCGAGGCGATCCGGCGCGAAGTCGAGGTGTGCCACGACCCCGCCGGCCAGCGACGCATTCCGGCCGTTACCGTGAGCATCGGTTGCGGCACGGCAGACCAGGCGAGCGACGCCTCGCTTGAAGCATTCATGCGGCGCGCCGATGCTGCGCTTTACACCGCGAAGGCTGCCGGCCGCAACCGCGTGGTTTCTGCCGCAACGGCCGAAGCAGCGAATTCCTGAGCTCTTCGCGACTTCGCCGCGCAATGTTAGTGCCCGGCTGCAAGGTTGTGTAAGGTGCAGACGGACTTCCGTAACCCTGCAAGCGGCTATCTCCACTATCGTGTCTACATGGTCGGCGCACTGTCGCGCCGACGCTGATCCGATGGAATCGATAATATGAAAAAGGCCTTTCTGAGCACGGCGTTGGCCGCGCTGCTCACCACCGCCACGCTCTCTGCAACCGCGCAGCAAGACGCCTCGCCGCCACCTCCGATGGACGGTCTGATGGGTCACGGGCAGCCCCCTCACGGCGAAGGCATGCCGCCGCCCCGCGGTCCGGGCTTCGCCGTTATCAACGACCTGGAACAGTTGCGCAGGCTTTACGCAATGACTGGACACGAAAGCGAAATCATCGGGGTCTATCACGATGTGCTCACCAGGACACAAGACCCGATGTTGCGGCACTTCGTTTATGAGTCTCTCGCGCGCGAACAACTGAAGCCGGCGAATCCGGATCAGGCCATCGCAACGCTGCGTACCAGCCTCGCCGAGGATATCGTCGAGGCCAACCGTGCGCCGCACGGCGAGCACGCAGGCGCCGAGGTGCCGCACGCCTCGTCTCAGGCGCAGTAATCCGCTCGCCGGGGTTGGCTGAGTAGTCCGCTGCGTGACTGGCTGAGTGGTTAAGCGCGCGGCTCGCTGACTAGCGCGCTGCGCGGTTCGCGCTGGTGGACGGCAGGCAGACCGTCGTATCATCTGCACCTTGGCCACCCACCGTCGAGCACCATGCCGTCTGCCGCAGCGCCCCGCATCGAATCCGCATCTCCGCTATCGCCTCGCGTTGCCCCGCCACCTTCGTGGCGGGCTCGCACCCGCACGTGGCTGTGCCTGCCCACCGTCGCGCTGTGCCTCGCACTCGCGGCGTGCGTCACGCCGCCGTCTACGCCCGCTATACAGGCGCGCGTCGATCCGGTCAGCGTGTTCCCGATGGACGCCTACGACCAGGACGTCGATCACTGGATCGACCCAGCCAGCGCTAGCTACGATCAGCCGTTCCTGAGTGCTGCGGACCAGCGCACTCATTTCGAAGCGTTGCGCGCCCGCTACTTCGGCACAGCAGAAGGCGATGCTTCGCCGTGGAATCGCGCTTACGTCGACACACGCGTCTACCGCGATGGTGGAGCGGACATCGCCGCCCTGCAGCGCCGCCGTATTGCGGAGTTCGACAACACCGGCAAGGCCGCCGACGAACTCGGCTACGGCCAGAATTTCCGGCCTCACACAAAGGCCTGGATCGACGCCATCGAGCAGAACATGGACGTCGGCCAATTCGAACGCGCGCCTGGCTATTCCTCTGCGCGCCGCGCCATTGCAACCGGTAATGCGCTGGTGCGTGAACTGCCGACCATCGACCCGTCGTTCTACGATCACCGCCTCGCTGGCGAAGGCTATCCGTTCGACAATCTGCAAGTCTCGGCAGCCCGTCCCGGCACGCCGCTCTATGTGCTGGGCAGCAGTCTCGACGGCGGTTGGTACTACGTGCAGACGCCCGACGTGCAAGGCTGGGTGCGCAGTGACGAGGTCGGCCTCGTGAACGACGCGTTTATCGACATCTGGCGCAGCGCGGAACGCAACGGACTCGCCGCCGTCATCGTGGCATCGGCGCCGGTGAGCGACAACCAGGGCACCTTCCGTTTCGATGCACCCGCCGGCACCTTGCTACCGGTCGCACCCGACGATAGCGCAACCCAGCGCAGCGTGATGGTCCCCGCCCGCGACGCGAACGGTCACGCCGTGGCACGCATCGCACAACTAAGCGATGCTCAGGTGAGCACCGCGCCCCTCACGGCCACGCCGCGACATCTGGCGATGCTGATCAAGGCGCTGATCGGCCGGCCGTATGGTTGGGGCAATGCCGACTTCTACAACGATTGCTCGTCCGAAACGCAAAGCATCTTCGCCGCATTCGGTGTATGGCTGCCGCGTCACTCGTCGACGCAGATGAGCGCCGGGAGCATGACCGATCTGTCCGCCGACACGCCGGCGCAACGCCTCGCTTACCTCGTCCAACACGGCGTGCCGATGCGCACACTCATCTATATCGGCGGCCACGTCATGCTGTATCTCGGCAACGCCACGCGCGACGGTCAAGTGGTGCCCGTGGTCTATCAGGACGTGTGGGGCTTGCGACCGTCGGACAACAGCCGCCGCGCGGTGATTGGCGGCTCGGTGATCCTGCCGCTGCTCGTGCACATCCCCGAGGATTCGAGCCTGCAATCGCTCGCGGGCACACGCATCTTCCAGATCAGCATCATCGGCGCGCCTGCTGAAGGCACGCCCGTTCAACTTGACGACGACAATCCCGCCGGCTGACAACAGATTCGCTTCCGCATACTTCGACCCTGGCATGGCACTTGCAGCAGGTACCTGCAAGCGCAGGGACTCACGCCCCTGTCATGATCAACCACAAGTTATCCGGAGGCGTTATGTTGGGAACCATTCTTCTGATCGTTCTGATCCTGCTGCTCATCGGCGCCTTTCCGGCATGGCCGCATAGCCGCTCATGGGGTTATGCGCCGACGGGCACCATCGGCATTGTCGTCATCGTCGTGATCGTTCTGGTCGTGATGGGGCAGATATAACCCACATATAGCGACACCGCGGAACGCGTAGCCCGTCAGTTTTACCGTTTGTTTTGTCAAACTGGCGGGCTACGCGCCCAATTGAGCGTCCGCAGTCCAACCACAGTCCCAACTACTGGCAACACCCCGCCCGCATCGCGCAGTGATTCTTACACTGCCCCGGCAATCCATGCATTGTTGTTTCGCACATCTTCCATTCCCCAGCACGTAGCGCCAGACAGGCGTTATCCACGCCCAGCGCAGGCATCAATCGCCTGAGCATCTCTTTCTGTCGTCGCAATCTGCGCCTGCATGCCGCCCCAAGGTAAGGCACGCTGCTTGCGGCCGATAAAAGTGAGCAGATGGCTATCTGTCTGCGTGACTACCTTACCTTCTGGAGGATCTGAAAATGAACAGCACAACGAAGAAAATTCTTGCTTCGGCGCTCGTCATGGCCCTGTCTGGTGGTGTGTATGCGGCGGGTAGCGCTGGCGGCTCTGGTGCGGGTGCGGGTAGCGCAGGTGCTGGAGCCGGAGGCAGTGCCGGTGTAGGCGGAGCGAGCGGCAATGGTGGTGGGGTTGGCGCAGGCGGGCCGGTTGCGCCGAGCGGCGCGGGCACCGTGCACAGCCCGGCCGACACCAGCGGCTATGGTTCGCCCGGCACGACCGCAACCGGCGGCGGCATGGGTACGGGTTCGGGCGCATCGCCTAACTCGGCTACAAGCCCCGGTAACAACAGCACCAGCCCGAACCAGATGGCGCCGAACAGCACGATGCAGAACGGCCAGTAACCTGGCGCAGAGATGCGCTACATGAAGCGGCGGCGCTCGCGCCGCCGCAACCTATTGCACGGGTCGCAACAGTGCGTCTGCAGCCCACATAACTTGCCTGATTCGTGTTCTTCGAGGAAGCCATCATGCCAACAGATGCCCGGCGCGTCATCAGCCTGACGCAACTAGCCACAGAGCACGCAACACGCGTCGAGGTTGACGGCGAGAAGATCCTGCTTGTACGCGACGGCGACACGGTGCGAGCCTTCGGTGCCGACTGCCCCCATGCCGGCGGGCCACTCGAAGAAGGCGCCCTTTGCAACGGCCATATCGTTTGCCCGTGGCACAAGGGAACGTTTGACGCCACCAGCGGAGACGTCCTCGAACCGCCCGCACTCATGGGGCTGGACCGTTACCCGGCAGAAGTGCGGGATGGTGAAGTGATGGTTACGCCGCAAAAGATGGAAAGACCGCGCGCGACAACGCCCACCGACACACCGAAATTCGTCGTGATCGGCGCGGGCGCGGCAGGCGCGGCGGCCTGCTCCGAGCTACGCAGGCGGGGCTTCAATGGGCGCATTACGCTAATCGGAGAAGAATCTCAGGAGCCATACGACCGGACCGCGCTGAGCAAATTCGTGCCATCGGGGGAGATGGCCGTCAAGGATGTGCCGCCGCTGCTACCCGAGCACTGGCTGGAGAACGAGCAAATCGAGCGGATCACCGCGACGATCGCCGAGCTCGATGTTCCAAAGCGCCAGATTCGCCTCAAGGACGGGCGCGAACTGGCGTACGACACCGCGCTGCTGGCGTCCGGAAGCACGCCCAAGGCACCCCCCATCCCGGGCTGCGACCTAGAATCGGTGCACCTGCTGCGCAATCTGCAGGACGCCAGTGCGTTGTGCGAGACGCTGAAATCGGCACAGCACGCCGTCATCGTCGGCAGCAGCTTTATCGCACTTGAAGTGGCGTCAGCGCTGCGCGAGCGTGGCACTCAGGTCACCATCGTGTCGCCTGAAAAAGTGCCCTTCGAGCGTCAATTCGGCGCCGGCCTCGGCGCGCTGTTTCTGCGCCTGCACGAGAGCCATGGCGTCACCTTCCGACTGAACGAGAAGGTGACGGAGCTTACCGGTGATAGGCGCGTGCGGGATGTCGTGCTCGAGAACGGCACGCGCATCGCTGCGGACGTGGTCCTGCTTGCCACAGGGGTCTCGCCTGCAACCGGTTTCATCAAAGGACTACCGTTGCAAAAGGACGGCGGTGTGCTGGTCAACGCTGGCATGCAGGCAGCGCCTGGTCTCTACGCTGCCGGAGATATCGCGGCGTTTCCGTTATATGAGGATCAGGAACCCGTGCGTATCGAACACTGGCGCCTCGCGCAGCAGCATGGATTTATCGCCGCGCGGAACATGCACGGCGCACGCAAACCTTACACGGGCGTACCGTACTTCTGGACTTATCACTACGGCAAGAACTTTGAATACCTGGGGCACGCCAGCGGCTGGGACACCGTGACCATTGATGGCGATCTGGAGCAGCACCGCTTCCTCGCCCTATTTGTGAAGGCGAACATCGTCATAGCGGCACTGGCCTGCGGACGCGAAGCCGCGACCGCGCGGCTGATCGAATCGATGCAAATGGGCGTCTCGCCCTCTGAAGCGCTTCGATTAGCCAAGGAACAGGAAAACGCCACCGCCGGGTGAGCATCCGGTTGTCAAAACAATCCCGAAACCACAGCGAAAAAACAATGAATCACCGAGACGTGGAACAAGAACTTCGGCACCTCGAATGTGTGTTCGGACACCTCACGGCCGCCAATACGGTCCCATCGCTTACGTACTGGCGCAGCCGCCTCAATTCGCTGCGCCAGGCCTCCATCGCGCCGCAGCAGCGCAACCGCATCGGTCGCCTGGAGCAGCAACTGCTGAAACTTGAAGCGCCCAAACGCGAGACCGCCGGGGCCGCGTCGCAAGAGACGCGCACCAATCCCCCTCAGCGTACGCCGCGCTAACCTTCAGCGTGGATCCACTTCGAGGCGTAGGCGATCGAACGAACGCAACACACGGCCATCGGTAAGCGCCGTTTTCCAGTAGCGCTCCTTGAGTGCGCCGCCGGGGAACAGGTTGTAGGGCAACACAATCGCCCCCTGTCCCCAGTTAGGGCGCCAGGTCCGTGCGATGCCGCGTCGCATGAACAGCGATAAAGTCGGCACCCCCAGGGCGGATGCCAGATGCCCGAGACCGGAATCGTTGCCGATAAACCATCCGGATTCAGCAATCCAGGCCGCCACATCCGCGAGACTGTCGAATGACTGGAGCCGTTGGGCAGCCTCGTGGTCCATCAGCCAGGTGTGCCGTTCGCAAGGCGCAACCAGAAAGGTCGGCTGAAAATCGCGCTGCACAAGCTTGCGCACCAGTGCGAGGTACTTGTTGCGCGGCCACATTTTTTCCACGTGACTGCCGGTGGGATGAATCGCCACTCGCCGCTCGTGGACCCGAAAGCGAATCCAGTTCGGCACGGCAATGCCATTGTGGCGAGTGACATCGGCGAGGCCAAAGTTGTCGCGCGCCGCAGCGACGATCATGTCGATCATATGGCCAAACGCCTGAAAGGCTTCACAGCGGACGATTTCGCATACTTCGCCATTAGCCGCAAGCGATGCGCCGACTGGGGTCGAGCGCAGCTGGATCACCAGATCGAATTTTCCGCTCGCCTCCCGCTCGTGACGCACGTCGACGCCGGGAAACCAGTCGGCCAGATCCGCTATCACCCAGCTAAAGACGGTGAGGCGGTAACCGTTCCTTATCAGGTTGTTGACGAGCACCATCATCAACAACGCATCGCCGATGGCCGTCGGCATTGCTACGGCAATCGACGTAGCCCTTTCAAGCGTCGCCTTCATCTTCAACACATCCCCGTTGAGCTTCTTATGTTTGCCTAACTATCTCGCCGCACGAGAGCGCAGACCGCTAAAGGCCTTGATCACGCGTCGAACGCTGATGCTCTCGCGCCACCAGCGCTCCTTTAGTCTTGCCGTCGGCACCCACCAGGACGGCAAAACAATAACTCCGGCTGTGAAGCCCGGACGCCAACGCTGCGCAACGCCACGCCGGCGGAAAATAGTCAACGTCGGAATGCCGAGCGCGGACGCCAGATGTCCGACGCCAGAGTCGTTGCCGATAAACCAGCCGGATTCGTAGAGCCATTCCGCCAGATGAGCCGAGGAAGCAAACGACTGGAGCGGCGGCAGCGGGTCAGCACGTTGCTCCCAACGCGAACGCTCGCGCTCAGCGAGAATGAATTCCACCTGCATCCCGGTTAGCTGGAGACGGCGAAACACGCCGAGGAAGCGCTCCGGCGACCAACGTTTGTCAGGCGTACTGGCCTCCGGATGAATCGCCACACGCGAGCCATGCTTGCGAAACACCAGATCGGCCGGTGGCCGCATGCCATTCGAAATCACTACGTTCTGAAGCTCGAATCGCGCTGCTGCGAAATCGGCAAAGCGTTTCGCCATGCAATGCGGGTTATCGGCGTACTCCACGTCGTGCAAATCGATAAAGCCGGGATGCCAGTCTCCCACCTGCGCGAGCGGCCGGTCGCGGTGCATCTGGATGACATGTTGATAGCCGGTGAGCACGCTGCGCGCGGCGCCTGGCTCGAGCGCGGGGGCAACGCTCAGATTCGGAAACCACGCGGCAAGCGCATGAGCGTGGGCGCCAAAAACGTCCACCCGCCAGCCGGCGAGAGCAAGATTGTTCGCGACGATAAGCAGGTTCAGGCTGTCGCCCAAGGCAGGCGACATGACGAACGCTACGCTGCGCGGGCCGGGTTGCACGTCAGGCAAGCCTCTGCCGATCAAACCAGTGCGATCCGCCTGATGCGCCTTGTCGTTCCCCATACTTTCAATCCGGCCAAAGTCGATTGGATCGAATGTTGCCACAAGAACCGCTAAATCACGGATTTCGGAGTCTTGCACCATATTTCGATTTTGAAAGCCTGGAGAACCTGCGCGCGAAGCTAACCAGGCGGTCCGCTTCGGCGATTTGATTTCGAAGCATTTCTTGAGGTGCTTGCCGCGCCCAGCCAGCCGGCCCGTGCCGCGTACCGAAGCGCTAGCACCGGCGCGACTCTGCCCTCTTCGAGCACCGCGCACGGTACGCGCTTTCTCGCGAAGCTCTGAAACTTTCGGTAAGACTCTTGAGTGCGAGATGCGGCGCACTTCATGCACTATGCTGATGGAATCGACCGGGCGGCGCAGCCATGTCCGCTTTCGATTTTGACCATGGGGATTCCCCTACGCATCACGCCGTCCGGCTCATTTTCTGACCGTCATTTCCAACCATGCAAGTCGTCGTGTGCCTGACCTCGTTCAATCGTATCGATTGCGCGCGCATCTCCATGGAGATCATCAAGCTCAACTGGGCCTACAAATGGCCTGTGGTGCATGCCTGTTCGGATGACGGCTATACGCGTTATATCGAAGACGTTCTGGTCAAGCGCGAGCCGCGGCCGCTGACCTCCGGCGCCGCCGATCTGCTGCTCGCCTCGGTCACGGCTGCCATTGAGCGCTTTCAGGCCGATTACGTCATCCATCTCGAAGCCGACACCTGGATATTCGATCAGAACGTCATCAGGCGGTATCTTGAGAAGCTTTCGGAAAAGCCCCATGCGTTGATCGCTGCCTCCTCCTGGAGCACCGATTGCATCCCGCGGTGGAAACGCTCGCCTTCATTTGGAAGGCGGCTGCGCGCCGGGCTCGCTGGCGTCATCAGGCCGCTTGGAATCCGCTATGGGATTCGCGAGAGAAAGTCACTCTCCACCCAGTTCTTCATTGCCAAGGCAACGCCCGCGTTCCTGGAGATGCTGTCAGGGCTGCGCGTGAAAGACGGCGACATTCTGGAGAAGATGCTGTACGCGGCAGTGGTCGATCGCTTCGGGCGGCGCGCGATCATCAACATGCCGGAACGCGAGCCAGTTCATCCGCACTTCCGGCATGCCTGCGAGCCGCTCAGCCTGTTCTGCCAGCACTGGCCGAGCGCGGAAGACGCTCCGACGGCGAGAGCCCATCCAGACCTCACGCAGGACGACCTGCTGCGCGGAAAGAAGGAATGCCTGGCGACAGCGCCTTTGATGCGCCACGGTCCCTACATGGAGCAACTGCTCAACAGCAGCGATTTGCGCTATTACAACGGCAACGCCAAGCGTTCGGGTTAACGCGTTCAAAGGAAACCAGACTGGGTGAGCGTAGTCTCTGCCTGAAAACATTAGTTGCCAAGCTAATCATATTGCGCTTTAATACGCTCCATGTTCGATCATTGCCTTTACTTCAACTCCGTCGCGCTCGGCCGCCTGGTCGAGCGTGAATGGACTACTGCGTACGCCGGCTTTGGACTCACACCGGCGCAAGGGTTTGTGCTACGTGTCGTACTCGCAACCCCCGGTTGTTTGAGCAGTCAGGTGGCAGATCTACTGGGCATTGCTCGTCCCACCGCTACCCGTCTCATCGACAACCTTTGCGACAAGGGGTTAGTGGAACGGCGTCAGGGTGAAACGGACGGCAGGGAATGGGGGGTGTACCCCACCCGCTCAGGCAAGGCGCTTGAGCGGCCCATCAACGATGCCAGCGCGGAAATTGCTAAAGCGTTGCGTAGGAAAATTGGGCCCGGCTTGTTCGAATCCGCTGTCTCCACCATGCACGACGTCCGAAAGGCACTCGATTAGCGTCGTCCGTGTGTTCGGTCGCCTGTTTTGCGGTGCTCATTCTTCGTCACAGATGATTGCCTTGCTAATCAAATCGAGGGAACCCGAATGGAAAAGCTTGCGGCACAGCGTTTGAATGTCTGTGAGGCTTCTCAGCGACGCGCGCTCAAGGCAGAAGGAAAACGGCACTGGACAATTGGCATCGCGATTACGCTAGTCGCGATTGCTTTGTTTGCAATTGCTGCCGTTCTAGCGGTTTCAAGCGTGCGCGCCAACAACACCTTGTGCCTTCAGCAGGTTGCAAACGATGAGCACACGAGCCTCGATGCGTTCTTTCAGAACCCCGCACAACAGGACGCACTGGTAGAGGCCGCTACCCTCTGTTCACGTTAAGCCGCAAGCGAACAGAAAAACCAGACAGGCGGCGCGGAAAGCGCGGCGATTATCAACCGGCTTACCGCGCCGCAACGACCTGCTCGACAGGTTAGCGTTTTGGCGACCCGTTATGCGACATAGTTCGCTGCCCTGCGCGGCTGCACACCAGGACCGAACGTCAAGGCGCTAAGCAGCGCTAAAGCCCAAACGCCGAGACCACCATAGAGCATCACCAGACCAAACCCATGCACGAGCGCGGCATGAACGATCGCGCCATGCGAATCGATCGTCGCAAGTGCCCCGCCATGGTCTAGCAAACTCGTATCACCCGCAGCCACTTTTTCGGCAAGCAGTTGCAATTGCCCCGCATCGGCAATCGACGGAAGCGCATGCTTCAGGTACGACAGCACACCCTCCAGAAGAATGAACCCCATCACCGCGATGTTGATTGCAAGCGTGATGAGCCGAGCGCTCATGTCGATGCCCGAGGCCATCCCTGCGCGGTCCACAGAAACTGCGCCGGTGGCCGTGTTCGTCACCGGTGTGTTCGTCAAACCCAGTCCGATCCCGGACAACAGGCAGCCGGGCAACATCGTGAGCCAGTCCGCATGCTCGGCACTACTGCCGAACTTCATCAGGATGAAGCCAAGGCCGATCGTGAACATGCCAAGCGGAATCACCCTGCGAGCCTCGTACCGAAGCACGAGCCGCTCCGCTAGCGGTGGAACAACCAGCGTGGGCAACGTATAGGCGAGCAGCGACAGACCGGCGCTCACGCTGGCGTAACCCAGGCCCCCATGAAAATAGATCGGCAAATAGATCATGAACGGCCAGAAGCTGAAATTCATCCCCATCGAGCCGAACAACGCGCCCGAGAAGCTGCGGATGCGCAGCACCGAGAAATCGAACATGGGCCGGGGACTACGCCTCTCCACCACCAGGAATGCGATGAAACTCAACACCGCTACGGCAATGATGCTGATCGCAGCGCCGCTCGCGAAGCCCAGATCCGGGCCTTGCGTGATGTAGTAAACCAGGCCGAAGCACGCTACGGAAAGCGTGACGACGCCCGCCACATCCAGACGTTGCGCCTCTGGATCGCGCGACTCCTGCACACCGGCGAAGACCAGACCCAGTGCCACGATCGAAACGAAAACATGGATCAGAAAAACCCACTGCCAGTTCGATACCGCGACGATCACACCGCCAATGATGGGACCGAAACCAAGGCCGATGCCCAGGATGATTCCCCAGGCCGCAAACGCCCTGCTACGTTCGCGACCTTCCTGAAACTGATGTGAAAGCACGGCCACCTGGCAGATCAACATGGCGCCCCCGCCGATTCCTTGTAGAAACCGGCTGACGATCAGCGCCGACACGCTCTGCGCGACTCCGCAAAGCAACGACGTAATCGCGAACAGCACGATGGTGGTGGCGTATACGCGCTTTCGACCGAAGCGATCCGCGAGTGCGCCGGTTGCCATCAACACGGTTGTGCACGCAATCGTGTACGCATTCATGATCCATTGCATCGACTTGAAATCGCCATGCAGCACAGTCTGAAGCGTTGGGAGAATAGTCGGCACGCTGGAAATTTCGAGGCCGAACATCAATGAGGTCAGGCAAACCGCCGCCAGTGCGAGGGCGTTTCTCGGATTACGGGTGTGCGTCATGGATACCGGCCGGAGGTTGAGTAAGGTCCGATCGCGCTGAGCGCGAGTTCAGGATTAATATATCGGGACCGTACTTCCCCATTGACGAGATTTTTTCCCGTGAATTATTCCTGTAGGGATCCAATATGACGGACAGGCTCGATGGCGTGACGACCTTCGTACAGGTGGTTGACGCGGGCAGTTTCACGCTGGCGGCCGAGCGCATGCACCTCACGCGTTCAGCGGTCGGCAAGGTGATTACGCGGCTCGAGAGCCGGCTCGGCGTGCGTCTTCTGCATCGCACTACACGCAGCCAGACGCTGACCGAAGTAGGTCAAACCTATTACGACCGCTGCGTGCGGGCGCTAGCCGAACTTGAAGCGGCAGAGGCCGATCTCGAGAGTGAGCGCACCGACCCGCGTGGCCGCTTACGTGTCAGCGTACCGATTGCTTTCGGCCATCAATGCGTCGCGCCCGTGCTGTTCGAACTTGCACGCAAGCATGCGCAACTGCAGATCGACATGTCGTTTACGGACCGGGCCGTGGATCTCATCGAGGAAGGGTTTGATCTCGCGGTGCGCATCGGCGACCTGCATGACAGCATGAGTCTCGCCGCTCGCCGTCTCGGTGTGCAGCACATGAGCATCGGCGCCGCGCCGTCGTATCTGAAGAAGTACGGCATGCCCGCAGACCTCGACGACCTCCACGGGCACGCAGGAATCGCCTATTCGCGCGGTGGAGTATCGGCGCCCTGGCGCGTGCTCGATAGCGACGGCCATCAACAGGAGTTGCGCATCACGCCGCAACTGAGCCTCGACGACGTCCAGGCAATTGCAGACGCCGGCATTGCCGGTTTCGGCCTGGTGCACTTGCCATGCTGGCTGTTGAAACGCCACGTGCAGACAGGTGAGCTCGCCGTCGTGAGGGAGCGCTGCGGCGTGCGGGCGCAGGACATCCATGCGGTGTGGCCCAAGACGCGCTATCTGCCGCTCAAGACCCGTTGCGCGATCGATGCCCTCGTGGCGGAGATTCCCGACATGATTCCCGGCTGAGGCGTTAGAGACCCTGCAACGCTGCTCGTATTGCAGCAAGCCAAAGTCCTACCGCGTGCGCACCAGGATCGGCGAACCCGAGCGCACGCTTGCCGACGTAACTGGAACGCCCTAGCCGCGGACTCATCGACGCCGTCTGTTCCGTGCCCGCCTCGGCTGCATCGACTGCGGCCAGCAAGGCTGCGTCGGCATCAGCCGATCGCGCGAGCGCACTTTGCAACGCCTCGGCGGCAGGCTGCAGTGCATCCACCATGGTGCGATCGCCAGGATGCGCGCCGCCGAGTTCCATCAGCGCCGAAACACCCGCACTAAACGCGTCCGCCCAACGCTTCGCATCGAACCCAGTGGATTGATCGAGCGCGCTGCCCGCCCGCAGCAACATGACCGCATAGAGCGGCCCCGAGGTCCCACCCACGACGCGCCGGACTGTCGCGGACGCGGCCCGCAATACCGCGCCCGGCGCCGTCTCTGCCGGGTAATTGTCCATTTCGTGGAGGATGCCACGCGCGCCGCGCGAGAGGCTGATGCCCAGATCGCCATCGCCCACGCGTTGGTCCATCTCGGTCAGGACCGGCTCCGCATCGATCAGACACGCGCAAACCGCTTCGATTACACGGCGCAACGCGGATTCGCGTGCGAGCCGCGCGTCGTTGTTTTCACGAGGCGCGATCGG
>Ga0302226_10001417_pt1 | contig 18004 bp, 19 predicted proteins | sample II_Palsa_E3_3_FD_193524 | JGI IMG/M metagenome (GOLD analysis project Ga0302226, IMG submission 193524) | Peat permafrost microbial communities from Stordalen Mire near Abisko, Sweden - II_Palsa_E3_3 | ecosystem: Environmental > Terrestrial > Soil > Palsa > Peat permafrost | place: Sweden...
ATCTCACTGGCATACCTTGCCGTTAGTGACTTAGCGGTCACCGCGTGATATTGCGGGATAAACCTGTTGCGTGCGGGTGAGGGCAGGGACAGTATTCGGGACGCCAGTGACTGGTGTTGCTGGTGCACCCGAGGTGCCGCCGGTCACCGCCCTCATTATCGTGACCCGTTCGAGGTCCAGTGCCAGTTTTGCGGGTCCGGCGGCTACCCGGGACGCGTTCACCGTCGACAGGGCCATGCGCTTCGAGCGCCGGACAGTGAGCTCACGGCACGCGTCCCGGTTCCGCTTACGAGGGTGCCTCCCCACTGGGATCAGCAGCGAGGAGGCTGTGATGCAGTATTCCCAAGTTCAGGTTCATTCTCCAGCTCCCCTTCGGGTTCTTCCCCCGGCTCCGCCCGGCGGGGTGACCGCCGGGGTCGACTGGGCCACCACCGACCATGTCGCGTGCGTGGTCGATGCGGCCGGGCAGGTCAGGGCCCGGTTCAGCGCGGCCCATGACCGGGCCGGCATCCGGAAGCTGATCGGCGGGCTGCGCGCTGAGGGCGCGGCCGAGGTCGCGATCGAGCGCGGCGAGGGGGTCCTCGTCGATGCCCTGCTGGCGGCGGGGCTGACCGTGGTGGTGATCACGTCCCGGCAGGTGAGGAACCTGCGGTCCCGTTACGGGGCGGCCGGGGCCAAGGACGACAGGTTCGACGCGTTCGTGCTGGCCGACGTGCTGCGCACCGACCGGGCCCGGCTGCGGCCGCTGGTCCCGGACTCGCCGGCGACCCTCGCGCTGCGCGCGGCCGTCCGCGCCCGCCGCGACCTGGTCGCCCACCGGGTCGCGGCCTGCAACCAGCTGCGCGCTCACCTGGACGTGTCGTTCCCGGCCGGGACCAGGCTGTTCGCGGAGCTGGACAGCCGGATCAGCCTGGCGTTCCTGACCCGGTTCGGATCACAGGACGCGGCCGGGGCCCTGGGCGAGGGCGACATCGCCGCATGGCTGAAGACCCTCCCTCACCGGGGGAAGGCCGCCGGCCCGGAGCAGCTGCTGGCCAGGCTGCGGGCCGCCCCCGCAGGGGCGACCGGGGCCGAGGGGGCCGCCCGCGCCGCGGTCACCAGCGCCCTGGTGACCACCCTGGTCGCCATCACCGCGCAGATCAGGGCCCTGGAAGCCGAGATCGCCGCCCAGCTCGCCGCTCACCCCAACGCGCACGTCTTCACGTCCCTGCCCCGCGCCGGCATGCTGCGCGCGGCCCGGCTGCTGGCCGAGATCGGCGACTGCCGCTCCCGGTTCCCCGACCCCGAATCGCTGACCGGCCTGGCCGGCGCCGCCCCCGTCACCCGCCAGTCCGGCAAGCACTCCTCCGCCGGGTTCCGCTGGGCCGTCAACCGCCAGCTCCGCGACGCCGTCTGCGACTTCGCCGCCGACTCCCGCCACGCCAGCCCCTGGGCCGCGGGCATCTACGACGCCGCCCGCGCCCGCGGCAAGGACCACCCGCACGCCGTCCGCATCACCGCCCGCGCCTGGCTCTACGTCATCTGGCGCTGCTGGCAGGACGGCACCACCTACGACCCGGACAAGCACCGCGCCCTGCAGCGCACCCTCGAACAGCAGCAGCACCGCGCCGGCGACGACGGCGGCACCGGGACCGGAACCGGGGGCGGACGGTGACCGCCGCGCTCACGGCTGCGCTGCGCGCCTGCGCAGCCGGGCTCTGCCACAGCGAAGCCGGCACCGAGCTGCTGATCCGGCACGGGGCCTTCCTCGCCCGGCCTGACTTCGCCGCCTTCATCTGCGAGGACACCAGCTTCGCGGACGGCACCCCGATGGCCGCGATCGACTGGGACGCCGCGATCACCGCCCTCCAGGCCGGGAACCTTCCCGCCAGCAGCGGCGAGCGCAGCATCCTCCAGCTCGCCGCCAGCATCGCCAACGGCAGCCCCGTCGCCCTCCGCGACACCATCACCACCCTCGACAACGCCAACCTCCAGCACCTGCTCACCGCCATCCGCCACGCAGCAGGACACCGACCCGGCTAACCCCGGCCCGAAACCGTTGAGGCCCCCGCCGACAACCCGGCGGGGGCCTCAACCGCCCGCCGGAAACACAGGCCGCCCTCTGAGCCGCAAGGTGGACACAGGGCAACTGGCATCCGCACCCGAGGCCGAGTCCGTCACCGGCCGGTATTTCGCCAACCGCAAGCCGAAAACCTCAAGCAAGGCTTCCTACGACACCGCCGCCGCCGCGCGGCTCTGGCAGACCAGCGCCGACCTGACCCGCCTCAACACCCGCGGCCGGGAGACCCCAACGCCGCCGGATTTGACCTGAGCAACAGCGGAGGCCTAGTGCTGTCGACTAGCAGACCTGACCCGGTAAGGCGGCCCGGCGGCGGCATGACAGCGCATCCGAACGAAAGACGGTTATTGTCGCTGAGCGCGCTGTGGGCGCTGGATGAGCGGCCGTGGGTCCGGGATGCGGTCCGACAAGCACACGAGGACGCGAAGAACGCCGCGCTACAGCTACTCGAAGAGCACGCCGCCTTTACCCGGACCGGCACGGGCGGTATCGCCCAGATCCGTACCAGGGGCCTGATCGCCGCGGCGTTCGATCACTACGACTCGCGCGACGGCGATCCCAATCTGCACACCCACGTGGCCATCTCCAGCAAGGTCCAGGGCGTCGACGGCAAGTGGCGGGCCCTCGACGCCCGCGCCCTGTACCGGATCACGGTCGCTGCGTCGGAGTGCTACAACACTGCGTTCGAGACCGCGCTCACTGCCCGGCTGGGAGTCACGTTCGTTCCGCGACCCGACACCAGGGGCGACCGCGAGCCGGTGCGGGAGCAAGCCCAGACGAGCACGAGGAGTTCGTCCGGGTCCGCCTCGCCCAGCAGCACGAGCTCACTCGTGATCATCATCCACTCCAGGTCTGGGCGGTCCTCGGTGAGGGGGCCCTGCGGCAGATGGTCGGCGGGACGTCATGCGGGCTCAGCTCCGCCACCTCATCGATATCAGCGACCGCCAGCGCAACGTCAGCCTTCAGGTGCTGCCCTTCGCCGCGGGTGCGCACGCCGCGACCAGCGGGCCGTTCGTCATCATCGAGTTCCCCGACGCGCCTGATCTGGCGGTGGTCTACCTGGAGGGACAAACCGGCGGTATCTACCTGCACGGCAACGAAGAGGTTGCGCGGTACGCCCTGGCCTTCGAGCACCTACGCGCAGCAGCCTTGTCCCCGGCAGCGACGATGTGCCTGATCGAAGAGATAGCCGCGAACACGTAGGTGGCCGCCGGCTCCTGGCCGCCCGGCTCCCCGCGGATGAACCATCCGAGTCCCGTCTGCGTGTTGCCAGAAAGGCCGTCCGGGCGACCAGGCCATGCCACGGCTGGGGTAGTACCCGGTGACGAGGACGACGACCGGCTGAAGCCTCAGGTACGCTTCCCTGCGCTGATTGGCGCAGGGAGGTTACCGGCACGATGGAAGGCGGCATTGATGACTTCTATTGCTGTGGCACGGTCTTGCCAGCCGCGGACGTCGGTGTCCTTCCCCGGCTCCAGTTCCTTGTAGATGTCGAAGAAATGCCCGATCTCAGCGGCAACGTGCGAGGGAACGTCACCCAGGTCCTGCAGCCCGGCGTACCGGGGGTCATGGGCCGGAACGGTCAGCACCTTTGCGTCCGGGCCGTGCTCATCATGCATCCAGAACACGCCGATGGGACGGGCGGTCACCAGGCAGCCGGGAAAGGTCGGCTCCTCGAGCATCACCATCGCGTCCAGCGGATCGCCGTCCTCGCCCAGCGTCTCCGGGATAAACCCGTAATCCAGCGGATAACGGGTTGAGGTGAACAGCATCCGATCCAGCCGGATCCGGCCGGTCTCATGATCCACCTCGTACTTGTTCCGCGAGCCCTGCGGGATCTCGACGAACACCTCAACTTCCACCATGCCTCCTCAGCTGGCCGAACGTAGCGCGGTTACCGATCAGGATGCGGTTCCTGGTGGTCACATCGATGTGCACATATGCCTCCACCGGTTGCCCATCCGGTAGAAGCCATCAGCCACTGCGGCGGTTCAAGGCGGGCTTCATCGCCTAGAGCGCATTTTACCCCGGGACGGACTCGGAGATCAGGGGTGAAGAGCCGCTGCTATTTCGCCCGGAAGGCCGGGCGCGCACAAGAAAAGAGACGCGGGCTGCGCTGGACCGCACCGGCGCGTCACAGTTGAAACGGGCGATGAGGCTCGCCGCAACCGCGGGGGCCCGTACCAGATGGGCTGCCGCTGCTGGCCTCTATCGCGTGCCCGCACGACGTGGCGAGGAGGCCTCATCGTGTTCACCACCACGCCCGCCCGGGCCGGCGAGATCATCCGGCCGACGGACCTGCACGCGCGCGGCATGGTCCGGGGCGAGTTAGCGCGGACCCATGCGCTCCTCGGTGATCTGGACCCGGCCGACTGGCTGCGCCTGACCGATTGCACCGGCTGGAGAGCCCGCGATGTGGTGGCGCACATTATCAGCGGGAACGAGGAGCTGCCCCGGCCCGCCCGGCTCATCCGCCGCGTCCGCACGACCCGCGGGCTGGCCGGCCCGGACGACGGGATGGCCGCAGCAAGGGACAGATCCGTGACCGTACCCGGCGCTCCGGCGAGCAGCCCATAGCCGGACAAGCGTACCGGGGCCGCAAGGCGACCTCAGCTGCGGAGCGTACTCCCGGGCCGCTGCACCGCATGCGCGGGAGCGTTTCTTCCGGGCGGCACGCGGTGCGGTCACGGGTGGGCGCAGTTGCCCGCGCCAACCGAGCGCTACCGCGGGGATGTTTCCCTCCAGGGTTGCGCGCCGCACCGCACCGGCCGAGAGTGGGAACAGGCGATGAGGCTCGCCTGAACTGCGGAGCCCGGCGCCGCGTGCCCGACGTGCCCGAGCTTCCGCTGATGGCCTCTGCTAAGCGATCGCCCTCACGGCGAGGAGGCCCGCGATGCAATCCACCCTGTACCTGCGGATCGTCATCTTGAGTATGGAGCCCGGCGCCTGGTGCGACTGGTGCGGCGTTCCGTCCGCGTCAACGGTCAGCTACGTGCTTGAGCCTGCGACGGGCGGCGCCCCGGCGGCTCTGCGGATCCTCATTTATTGCGAAGCGTGCGAGGGCGCGTGATCTCACGGCAGCCACAGGCTGCCAGGCACGGCTGAGCCGAAGCCGGTCGTCGCGACGGCCAGCCTGTGAATGCTCTGATAACGGCAGAGGAAAATGCTTAGCGGTCACGACTGCCCTGTCCGCTCGGAACGTACGGGCCGTTCTGGGTGATCTTCGGCGGTTTCGAGACGCTGTTCCTGGCCCGACTGGCCGGTGGTGGCATCCGCCCTGGTCGGCCCCGCTCCTTCAGGGATGACACAAACCTCCAGAAGCCTGCGACCAAAGATCGCCAGACGACGGCGGTTACGGAGTCAGGGCGTGTTATCGCCGGCTTGTTCTTCCAAAGCCCGCTGGGCGATGTCTCGCACATTGAAGGGAGGAACGCGGCTGAGCTCAGCCAACCAGGGGCGCAGCGGCTCAACACCCTCGATCGAGATGAGGCTCCGGAGGGCCTCTGCTCGCAGGTAAATGTCGTTCCCAGCCTCCACTGCCTGACGGAGCGCCGGAACACTCTCGCGCGCCCGCAACTTGCCGAGAGTTCCCGCTGCCAGTAGCGCTCGATCCCCGTCGGGGTGACGCAGTGCCCAGATCAGGTCGTCAACCAGGGAAAGGCCTTCCGGCGCCTCGACCGGTTCGCCGCAGACGTGGCACGGCCCACTCGGGTGATCGTTGACGGCGTAGCAATTGAAGCACCAGAACACGGGACTAGGCCTGGCCGCGGTCCAGTTCCAGGATCCAGCCGGCCACGTTGTCCAGGAAGTACCGGTCGTGGGTGACCGCCACCACTGTGCCCGGGTATTTGTCCAGGTGCTGTTCCAGCCACTGCATTCCCTGCTCATCTCCTACCACTTCCAGCATGCTGGCACCGTGGGCCCGGCGCTTACGCCTCTGTTCTATGCGATCGCGATCGCGGTCAGCGGCACCGGATCGCTCATTCTAGGCCGGATCTTCGACCCCGCAGGATCAGTGTGCTCATCCCACTGACGATCGTCGCCGCCCTGTACGCGCCGCTGGTCTTCCTCGGCGGGTTCTGGGCCATCCTGGTCGGCGTGTCGCTGTGGGGCTGGAGATGGGCGTGCAGGAGTCACTCATCCCGGCAGCGGTCACCCCGATGGTCTCCCCGGACTGCCGGGCCTTCGCCTACGGCCTGCTCACGGGCATCTACGGCACCGCCTGGGTGCTCGGCAGCATCGTGATCGGCGTCCTGGCCGACATCTCACTGGGCGGGCTCGTCGCGTTCTGCATCGTCACCGAGCTGGCCGCGATCCGCTCATCCTGATGGTCCGCAGGCGGATGACCACCGCGCGCTAAGCTCTGCTCCGCCGTGCCCGGCATCGCAGTGTTCCGGCAATTCGCCGGTACATCGGGCACTGGCCCGGCGGCTTGCCATCCAATAATCTTGCGACAGGTCAGATGATGCCCTGACGTGGAGACCATAGCCTCCCGAACTGCCGTTTTTGCGGCCGATGGCTTCTGCTCAGCCCCGATGCGGCGGAGCCACTCCGGGTACCTGACCGGTTCCGCCGGGCTTGGCCGACTGGAGCGCGGTTGTGAATGCGGACTGTACCAAGCTGACCTGTTACTTTGGCGAGCGCCATCGCACCAATGGCACATTCGTCGGCGATGCCCTCATCGACCTGTACAGCAGAAACGAAATCGCGGCCAGCATTCTGCTGCGCGGCATGGAAGGTTTCGGGCGGAAACATCACCTGCGCACCGACAGCTCGCTGAGCCTGTCGGAGGACCTGCCGCTGACCGCCATAGCGGTTGACACCCGGCCGAACATCGAAGCGGTGCTCGGCCAGACAGTCGAGCTCAGCCGCCCTGGGCTCGTCGCCCTCGAACGGGCACGGCTCCTCAGCGACGAGATCGATCCCGTCGGCATTGTGGAGAACGCCGACGAGGCAACCAAGCTGACGGTCTATTTCGGGCGCCACGACCGCGTCTACGGAGTACCGGCCTTCGAGGTGATCTGCGAAGTGCTGCATCGCCGCGGCATCGCCGGCGCCACCGTACTACTCGGAGTCGACGGGACTGCCCACGGCCGGCGCCAGCGGGCCCCGTTCTTCAGCCGCAACGCCGAGGTCCCGATGATGGTGATTGCCGTGGGATCCGGGGACCGGATCGGCCTGGTTCTTCCCGAACTTGGCAGTCTCCTGCGGCGCCCGCTTATGACCCTGGAGCGGGTCCGTATATGCAAGCTTGACGGGCAACTCATCAACCGCCCGGAGGAGGTAAACGGGGTCGATGACCATGGCTTCCCGCTCTGGCAGAAGCTCACCGTCTACACATCCGAAGCGGCCAGGCACAACGGCCAGCCCATCCACCGCGCCATCGTGCGCCGACTGCATTCCGCCGGGATCAGCGGCGCGACCAGCCACCGCGGCATCTGGGGCTTTCACGGTGACCGGCCGCCACACGGCGATCATTTCCTCCAGCTAGGCCGCCACGTCCCCGCCGTCACGGTCGTGATCGACACGGCCGAACGCATCTCCACGGCGTTTGACGTCATCGACGAGCTCACCAGCGAACGGGGGCTCGTCACCACCACTGAGACGGTACCCGCGATGGGAGCGACATCCGGGCACTACCAGCAAGGCAAGCTGTGACGTCGGCTCGCTGGCTCGGTCGTCGACTGGCCGCATCGGCGCTGGAGTCCCGCGCCCACCGCGACGCGCTCCGCCTGCTCGCCGGCCTGTCTGCCCTGGCCCATCCCCAGACCTGTGGCAGAGACACCCGGAACCAACTCCGATGGCTCGCAGCCACCGGAGGATAGGAAAGCCACCAGATGACCACGCCAGGCAGCTCAGATCGCTGGACCTTCTGCAGTCTGGGGCACGTCCACTGGGGCGCGCACGGCGGTGCCGGCCTGCTGCTGCGGCACGTCCCGCGGAGTGGGGAACCGGTGTACCTGCTTGCCGAGCGTTCCCGGTGGGTGGATGAAGGCGGCACCTGGGGCATGCCCGGCGGCGCAATACACGACGGCGAGTCACCTGAGGCAGCGGCTCATCGCGAGGCCAACGAAGAGATCTGGCCAGTCCCGCCCTACCGCCTTACCGGGATCGAGGTGCAGGATTGTGGTGGCGGCTGGAAATTCCACATCATCCACGCCGACGTCGATGAACCCTTCACCGCGTATACGGCCAGCGAAACCGACAGCACCGGGTGGTTCACGCTCAGCGAGATGAGAATGAGAACCCTGCGGCTGCACCCCGGCTTGCGTCAGTGGGTCACGGAGCACACACCGCCGCAGTGATGCCCGGGCGTGCCCGCATCCGCAGCGAACGCCGGCTCGTCCTCGGCGAGTACATCGATCACGACAACATCCACCGGCCACACCGGACGTTGAACCAGCACTCACCAGAGGGACGAACCAATCCGTCCACACGGGGCACGGAGCCTTTCACTCACCCCACGTCTCATCGGATTGGGGCGGAGCCCAGCTAGCCGATCACTGCGAAGCGCTTGCTAGCCCACGAGCCCGAGCCTTAGCCGAGCTGACGAGGTCGTGGCTGCATGAACGCCTTGTGAGGCCGTGGGGCCTGTGCTGACCAATTAGGTCTTCGTCCAAGTGCTCTCGGCAGAGAGCAACGGCGCAGTGGTGGCAGCTCGCGACGGCTGGAGTTGTGCGTCCGGTCTGGTCACACACGTAGCAGTTCATTGTATCTTTCTCCTAATGAGGGGTTTGATGAATATAAGCTGATCGGAACGATCCGCAATCACCGATACGGTCAGATGGCAAAGCGAAGGCACAGCACGACAAGAGAGATCCATGGGCGTTTCCACCAAACGACGACGAGGCGCGCCAGAACGATCGCGGGCGCTGGCGGTGTCGAGACCAGCCGACGAGGTCATTAAGCCAGCCAGGGCAGCAACTCCTGCATGCAGCCGGGGGCCAGCAAGCGTCAGCACGCCCGGCACGATGCGCACAATGACTGCAAGCACGAGAAAAAGCCCCTAACCTATCGGCGACGTTTATCACGTCCGATCGGGTAGAGGCCATTAGCCAAAGTTTCCGGCGTTAAGCGAGCCTCATCGCTTAGTTAATTTGATTATACACAGCGCTATCGTGCCGCGGTAGTCCAATGCCGTGAAGGAGCGCGTGATCGGCGTCACATGGCATGGTCCCGGCGGACGTCGGTGATTTGCGAGATGTTATTGAGGTTTCCCCAACGAGGCTGAGCTGGACATTCGCTTCTTAACGATCACCTGGATAGACGCGCAGACACATGCGGAGATCGCCCGGGGAGACACGGAGCCCCCGATAGAAATAGAAGAGGTCTCGCTGCCCTGCTGTCGCCGAATCCGGCAGCGTGCCTGGCCACGTGCACATCGGCTGACCCGCCCAGCAAATGCTTCCGCTTCGCTGGGACTGGTGCGCGCCGCGGGCGGGTGAATGCCAAGCGCGCCGGCGTTCAGTTCGAGCGCCGCCAGCGGCCTCTCCGCCGTCCACCCACGGTACCGCGCAAGGCGATCTGCGCGCGTCCCGCCGCGGATCGGCCGATGGCAGAATAGTCAGCGCAGGGGTGATGGGGCTCACCCTCGAATCGCGGGCTCGGTCAGCAGCTCGCTGACGGTCCCTGGCCAGGAGCCAGGAGGTCGTATGGTGCCTAGCGAGCCGGGACCGGCTGGCCGGGCGGTCATTCCGGCACCTCCTGTGCCTCCGGCGGCGGTACCCGTCCTGGCAGGCTCCGGGGGCACGGCGCCTGGTCATGCCCTGCCGCGGCCGGACTGCCGCTTCCCGGGTCGTCACCGTCTCGTGTCGGACACGGCCGCCGCTGTCGCCTCGCTGGCGCCGAAGATGCGCCGGTAGGAGTCTTCGCCGTAGCTGGTCGGCAGCGGCTCGCCCTCGGCGAGCTTGAACGTGCGCCGGCCGTCCGGTTGCCGCTCGGCGCGGAGGAACAGCGCCGTGTCCAGCCCCTGGGCGTGGAAGCCGTGCGCGAGGTCGTACATGTGGGTGACGAAGAAGACCCTGATCCGCTTGTCGAGCATGGCGCGCACGACCTGCCGGGCGATTTCCGATCCTTCGCGCTCGTTGGTGGAGGCGAATGATTCGTTGCAGAGCAGGATCGAGTTAGGCGTGATCTGCCCGGCGATCTCGCTCATCCTGGCGAGTTCCTCGTCGAGCTTGCCGCTGTGCATCGTGGCGTCCTCTTCGCGCTTGTAGTGCGTGAAGACACCGGCGCAGACGCTGGCGCGGAACGACTGCGCGCCGACGAACATGCCGCTTTGCATCATCAGCTGGGCGAGGCCGAGGCTGCGCAGCAAGGTGGATTTTCCGCCCTGGTTGGCCCCGGTGATCATCACGAGCGACTTGCCGTCGGCGTTCAGGTCGTTGCCGACGACCCGGTCCGCGAGGTGGAGCGTCAGGCAGACGTCGTAGATGCCCTCCGCGGCGAGCGTGAGCTGGCCCGCGGCAAACGGGGTGGGGAAGCAGGCCGGCTCGCCTTTCTCCTCGAGCCGCTCGCGCAGGTTGAGACAGCCGAGATAGAAGGCGAGCTCGATCCGGAGCATGCTGAAGAAGCTCTTGACGTGATCGGCCGACTGCGCGACCGCGTCCGCGACGAGGTTGATCCCCTTCCCGCGGATCTCCTCCAGCGCCCGGAAACCGTTCTCGTCCCGGGCCGGGATTGTGAAGGTGTAGCCCGGTGAGCGATTCCCGAACGAGAACCGCTCGGTCCAGCGCTGCTCCCGCTGCGTCCGGACGATGTAGCGGCGGCCCTTGTTGCCCTTGGCGAGCTCAGCGCTCTCGAGCAAGCCGCGTTTGAACTCGAGCTCGCGCAGATGATGCTCGACCGTCTGCAGGTAATCGTCTGAGAGCTCCTCCCTGAGCATGGCGAAGAAGCGCCTGAACCCTTCCGAACGGAAGTTCCCGGCGTGCTCCTCCGCGATCTGCCGGAGCCGCTTGAGGATCTCGACCTGCAGCGTCAGCACCTGCACCGACTGGTAAACGATGCTGTCGGGCGACGCCATATGCCAGAGGGAACGGGCCTTCCTCTCGTTCTCCAGGGCATTGATCGCGAGCTCGTAGAGTTGCCTGACGGTCTCGGGGTGCTCGAGGCAGTCCGCGAGCACCCGCTGGCGGTACACGACCGCGTCAGGATCGGTCAGGCTGGAGAGGATGGCGCGCTTGGCCACCTCGAACAGGAACTCGTCCCCGGCCGCCATCGCGTTCCAGAGCGTCTGGAGCTCCAGGTCCTGCGCCAGCACGTCGTCGTTTCCCGGCGCCGCCGCGACTGGGCCGGAGGTCCGCCCGCGCTGAAGGTCCCGCCTGACGTTGGTGAGCGCGAACAGATCGCCGCTCGCCATGGCACCGAAAATCGGGTCCCGCAGCTCCGGCTTCACGGCGAAGTCGCGGTCTTCGTGCAGCAGGAAGACCTTCACGAGCCGATCCTCTCCATCAGGCGCTGGTAAGTCAGGCCGTACTTGTCGGCGATCGCCGCGGCGTAGGCGAGGCCGTCAGCCGGCTTGCGGACGAGCTTGAACGTCCGCTGCGCCGGGTTCTCCGGCACGACCTGGCTGACCATGCTCACGGTCGCTTCGCTCAGCGACGCCATCTCGTCAACGAAAGTCACGTACACGCCGAGCAGGCCGAGCTCCAGGACCCGCCGCATCACCTCGGTGCCGACGAAGAGCGCATCGGTGAGGCTGGTCGAGGTGAAGCTCTCGTTCATCACCAGCACACTCTGGCTCGTCGCCCGCTCCAGGATCTCGTGCACGCGCACGAGTTCGTCCTCGAACTTGCCGCGGAGCGTCTCGATGTTCTCTTCCCGCTCGAAGTGCGTATAGATGCGATCGGGCAGGAACAGCCGCGCGCTCTTGCCGGGAACGGGCAGGCCCAGGGCGGCCAGAAAGTGGAGCTGGCCGAACATCCGGGCGAAGGTGGTCTTGCCGCCGTTGTTAGGCCCGGTGACGACGAAGATCCGCTCCGGCCCCTCCAGGTAAAAGTCATTGCCCACCACCGTGCCACCCTCAGGCACGAGCTTGGCCGCTAGCGCCAGGTCAAACGTCTCCTCGACAGCGATGCCCGTGGCGGGGGCGCAGACCCGCGGGTAGCAGAACGGCAGGCTGGCCGCCTGGAACCGTCCGATCAGCTCGAGATAAGCGAGGTAGAACTGCACCTCGCGGTCGAACCGGCCGACCGTAATGTCGAGGTAATCGCGGTAGCGGCCACAGTACCCGGCCAGCGCGCCGAACACGTCCGGGTTCAGCCTCGCCACCCGGTCGAGGATCTGAGCCTCGACGTCGTTCATGTCGGCGGAGTCGCGCAGCCGCGCCAGGTAACTCGTCGCCGCCCCCTGCTTGAACTTCGCGAACGTCTCTACCACCTCGGCGCTGTAGTCGGGCTCGCCTTCGTAGTTGCTGACCGTGACCCGCGCCCCGTGGATCCGGATCGCGTACCGCACCCCGGCCAGCGCCTCCTTCAGCGCCCGCGTCTGAGCCGCGAGCGAGGTGAAGCGCCCGGCGGCGGCGTACCCGGCGAGATAGTCGCGGAGCCCCTGAAAGCCGCGCGAGGCCACATCGAGCCCGCCGAGCTCTTCCGCGAGCGAGCAGACCGCCTCGCAGTAGATCTCGACGGCGTCCAGGAACCAGGCCTGCTTCTGGAGCGGATAGCGGAGCTTCTGCACCTCGGCAAGGTGCTCGCGCATCCGCCGCATCGTCTCCGCGAACCTCGTGACCGACTCGAGCACACCGGGCTGCTCGAGGTCGCGCAGCACCTCGTGCCGGTAGCGGACGGCCGACACGTCGTGCAGCGGTGCATAGAAGAAGGGCTTCAGCTCGTACTGCTTCCGGCCGGCGGTCATCCGCTCCAGCACCTGATCGAGATTCAAGTCGGCGAAGAAGTCCGGCTCCTGCAGCCCATCGACGCCAGCGCCCGCCGCGGGCTGCTCGAAGAGGATGCTCTGGAAACCTGCTTCGCTCACCCCACGACGCGACTTTACGTCGGCGGATGCGCCATCCGCCGAGAACGGCGAACCAGAACCAGCCTGACTGGAATTCGTCATCAGCTTCCACCGTGTCCACTCGGTAGAAGCCATCAGCCGCCACGGCAGTTTCAGGCGGGCTTCATCACCTGCACCACGATCATACCTACGGTGGAGACCCTGCAAGATGATCACGCGGAAGGCGGCGTGGCATCCCTGGCATCAGGTCAGGGCGCACGGCGGCGCACGATCGCCTTCGGGTGGCTGCCGTACCGGACCCTCGTGATCACTGAGGTCATCGGCAGCGCGCCCATCGGCAGGTACGGGCTGCCGAGCAGCGCGTTCATCAGCGTGGTCTTGCCCCGGCCGAACTGGCCCACCACGGCGAGCTGGAACGTGCCGGCGGCCAGCCGCGCCAGCAGGTCCCTGGCCCGGTTCTCGGCCTGCTCATCCCCGGACCCGCGCGCCAGGTGCAGCGCGGCCCGGATCATGTCGCCGAGCTCCAGGCGGCGATCGGCGTAGGTCCTCAGCTCATCCATCTCTCCTCCCTGCCGGGGAACGAGCGGCTCAGTCCCCGGGCTGCGGGCTGGGGCGCTTGGTGCGGGCACGGACGATCAGGATCAGCGGGATCGCGGCCAGCTCACTGACCACGCAGAACGCGACCAGGCCGCCCAGCGAGACGTTGATAAGCACGCCGATCACGATGCTGCCAGCCACCCAGGCGGTGCCGTACATGCCGGTGAACAGGCCGTAGGCGAACGCCCGGCGGTCCGGGGAGACCATCGCCGCCACCGCCGCCGGGATCAGCGACTCCTGCACGCCCATCCCCAGCCCCCACAGCGACATCCCGACCAGGATGGCCCAGAACCCGCCCAGGAACACCAGCGGCGCGTAGGCCGCAGCAACGATGGTCAGCGGGATCAGCACGCCGATCCCGGCCCGGTCGAACACGCGGCCCAGGATCAGCGACCCGGTACCGCTGACGGCCATCGCGACCGCGTAGAACACCGGTGTCAGCGCGGGCGACACCGTCCCGGCGTGCTGGAAGTGGTAGGCGATCAGCGGGAAGTCGGCGAACCCGGCGGCGGCCAGCGCGGCGCTGCCGGCGTATATCCAGAACACTCGGGGAAGGCGCTGAGTGGTTACCGGGGCCGGTCCGGGCGCGAGGTCCTGCGGCCGCGGGTAGAGCAGCCGCGCCACGGCCAGCAGCGACAGCATGATAGCGGCGGGGACCGCCAGCGCGGCGAACGCGATCTTGTAGTCGTGGTGGTTCAGCACGAGGATCAGGGCGACTAGCAGCGGGCCGAACAGGGCACCGAACTGGTCGAGCGCCTCGTGCAGCCCGAACGCCCGCCCGTAGCCGATGTCCTTGGCCGCGTGGGAGAGCATCGCGTCCCGCGGCGGATTGCGGATCCCCTTCCCGATCCGCTCGGCGATGATCAGCAGCGCGGCCACCTGCCAGTTCCCGGCGAGGGCGAGCAGCGGCACGACCGACATCTGCAGGATGTAGCCGCCGATGGTGATCGGCCAGTACCGGCCGGTCCGGTCCGCGCCGCGGCCGGAGAACGTCCGGATGTTGTAACCGAGGAACTCCCCGGCCGCGCTGATGACGCTGATCGCGAACGCACCGGCGCCGAGCATCCCGAGGTACGGGCCGGTGATGCTGCGCGACCCTTCGTAGGTGAAGTCGGCGAAAAAGCTCATGATCCCGACCATGACCACGAACTTCAGCGCGGGCGACGCGTTCCTCGCGGCCTGGCGGGCACGCGTCAGGCTTGGCAGCATGCGACCTCTTCCTGGCTCTGAAGCCAGGGACCGTCAGCGCACCGCTTCCCAGCCCGCGATTCCAGGGTGAGCCCCATCACCCATGCCCTGACCATTGTGCCAGAGGAGCCCGGTGCCAGGCAGCAACGGCCTCATACGCGGTAACGTGAGGAGAGGCGGAGGGGCTCGCCGGGAAACGCGCCAGTGCCAACGGTCCCTGCAGAGCAGCGTGCAGTGGCTGGAGCAGCACTGATGCAGGAAAACACCGAACCCGCCGGCAGGATCCGGCTCTTCGGAATCGGCGGGGACGCGCGCATCGCCGCGATGCGGACGGCTGACGACCTGAGGTCTCGCGGTGTCGCAGCGGCCGCGCTGTTCAAGCCGCAGCTGGGCGGGTGGATCGTGCGGATTTACCCCGGCGGCATCAGGAAGCGAGCCTGAGGACCTGCTGCGGCACATCGGCCCCAGGTAGGCGGGGCCCCGCAGCTGCTCCAGCCGCACCGACAGCTCCCCGATGAGATACTGCCGGGTCACTGGCGAGGCCTGTCATCCTTGCCGCATGCGCGGGCCAGCCCGCGCGCGGCCGCCTCGGCGCTGCCGTACCGCCCGCAGGGCCGGGCCGCCCTCACCGTCACCGCCACCCAGTACTCGCCGTCCCGGCGCACATGGCCCAGGTGCACCCCGTCGCAGCTGACGAGCTGGATCACCTCAGAGCCCGGCACCAGCGGGAGGCGGGCCAGGCCCTGGCTCCTGGCGAGCTGCTCGAGCGCCAGTTCTTCCCATATCCGCCACTGGGTGTGGTAGGCGGTACGCTCCGCCGCGCGGACCGCCTCGACTGCGTCGTCGCCGTTCATGGCCGCCCCCGCGCCGTTCACCGGGCCAGCTTGCGATAGGTGACCCGGTGCGGGCGGGCAGCCTCCTCACCCAGCCGCGCGGTCTTGTCCTGCTCGTAAGCGGCGAAGTTGCCCTCGTACCAGTACCAGTGCGCGCCGCCTTCCCAGGCCAGGATGTGGGTGGCCACCCGGTCCAGGAACCAGCGGTCGTGGCTGGTGATCACCGCGCAGCCGGGGAACTCGCCCAGCGCGTCCTCCAGCGACGCCAGGGTCTCCACGTCCAGGTCGTTGGCGGGCTCATCCAGCAGCAGCAGGTTGCCCCCCTGCCTGAGGGTCAGCGCCAGATTCACCCGGCCGCGCTCACCGCCGGACATCAGCCCGGCCGGTTTCTGCTGGTCCGGTCCCTTGAACCCGAACGCGGCCACATAGGCGCGGCTGGGGATCTCGGCCCGCCCGGCGCGGATGGAGGCCTGCCCGCCGGAGATGACCTCCCACACGGTCTTGGCCGGGGCGATCCCGGCGCGCAGCTGGTCGGTGTAGGAGATCCGCACCGTCTCACCGACCTTGATGGTTCCGGCGTCGGGCTGCTCTTCCCCGAGGATCATCTTCAGCAGGGTGGTCTTGCCGACCCCGTTCGGGCCGATGACCCCGACGATGCCGTTCGGCGGGAGGCTGAAGCTGAGCCCGTCGATCAGCATCCGGTCCCCGAACCCCTTGACCAGGCCATCGGCCTCGACCACCAGGCTGCCCAGCCGGGGGCCAGGCGGGATCTGGATCTGCTCGAAGTCCAGCTTCTGCCGGGACGCGGCCTCGGCGGCCATCTGCTCATACCGGTCCAGCCGGGCCCGGCTCTTGGCCTGGCGGGCGCGCGGGCTGGACCGCACCCACGCCAGCTCTTCCTCCAGCCGCCGGCGCAGCTTGGCGTCCCGCTGTCCCTCGACCGTCATCCGGGCGGCCTTGGTCTCCAGGTAGGTCGAGTAGTTCCCCTCATACGGGTAGGCGTGGCCGCGGTCCAGTTCCAGGATCCAGCCCGCCACGTTGTCCAGGAAGTACCGGTCGTGGGTGACCGCCACCACTGTGCCCGGGTACTTGGCCAGGTGCTGTTCCAGCCACTGCACGCTCTCGGTGTCCAGGTGGTTGGTCGGCTCATCCAGCAGTAGCAGGTCCGGCTGGGACAACAGCAGCCGGCACAGCGCCACCCGGCGCCGCTCCCCGCCCGAGAGCGTGGACACGTCCGCATCGGCGGGCGGGCAGCGGAGCGCGTCCATCGCGCGGGCGACCCGGCTGTCCAGGTCCCAGGCCTCCCGGTGGTCCAGCTGCTCTTGCAGCCAGCCCATCTCCTCCAGCAGGTCACCGGAATACTCCGCGGCCATCTTCGCCGCGACCTGGTTGTACCGCTCGATGAGGGCCCTGGTCCCGGCGACGCCTTCCTCGACGTTGCCGAGCTCGGTCCTGGCTTCATCCAGCTCCGGCTCCTGCGGCAAGATCCCGATGCTATAGCCGGGCATGCGGCGGACGTCGCCGTTGGAAGGCTGCTCCAGCCCGGCCATCATCTTCAGCAGCGTGGACTTGCCCATCCCGTTCGGCCCGACCACACCGATCTTCGCGCCCGGCAAGAACGCCAGCGTCACATCATCCAGGACGACCTTGCCGTCATAGGACTTCCGGGCATGGCTCAAAGCCAGAACCTGCTTCATGCCGCATGCACGCCTTTCCCTGCTGAGCAGGGACCGTTGGCACTGGCGCGATTGACGGCGGGCCCCACCGCCGCTTCCATTTTACCAGGCGGCCCTCACCGGGCCCGGCGTTGAGGTCCGCGCGGGACGGGCGCCCCGGCCGGCTCATCCGGCTCCCGGCGCGTCCGGCGCCACGGCGGCGATCTGACCCGCCTGCCGCATCCGGCTGCCGCCGTCGAGTTCACCATCCGGGGCCGCTCGCGCGGCAGCCGGGGTGACGGCTTTATCCTCATCCAGCCAGCCGCCGAGCCGGTAGTAGAGGTCTTCTCCGAAGCTTGTGGGGAGAGGTTCTTTCACGGCGAGCTTGAAGTTCCGGCGCCCGCCGGGCTGGCGTTCAGCTCGCAGGAACAGGGTGGAGGCTGCGTGCTGGCGGTAGAAGCGCTCCGCGAAGCTGTACCGGTGGGTGACGAAGAACACCTTGACCTGTGCTTCGAGCAGGGCGCGGACGACCTGGTAGCCGATCTCGGACCCCTCGCGCTCGTTGGTGCCGGCAAAGGACTCGTTGAACAGCGTGAGGCAGTGCGGCTCGATCTGGGCGGCGACGGCGCTCATGCGCCGGAGCTCGTCGTCTAGCCGCCCGCTGGTCATGCCGGCATCCTCCTCCCGGATGAAATGGGTGAAGATCCCGCGGGTCACAT
>Ga0302226_10001419_pt1 | contig 17995 bp, 18 predicted proteins | sample II_Palsa_E3_3_FD_193524 | JGI IMG/M metagenome (GOLD analysis project Ga0302226, IMG submission 193524) | Peat permafrost microbial communities from Stordalen Mire near Abisko, Sweden - II_Palsa_E3_3 | ecosystem: Environmental > Terrestrial > Soil > Palsa > Peat permafrost | place: Sweden...
CCGCTCCGCAATCTCCCGCGCAGCCGTCGTCTTCCCCGCCCCCGTACTCCCCGCCACCAAATGCCAAGTCGCTTTCACTTTACGCACGCCTAGGATCGCGACCTCCAGAAGTTTTTCGAAAAATGAATCCCCAAAATTAAACCAAGCGGAATCGAAATCATCCAGGCCATGAAAATCAGGAAGTACCCATCAGGTCCAAAGTCGATATGGTTCGCCACCGCCCAGAAAAAAAGGTATGGAACGATGGCGCCGACGGCGACGCAGCCCACCAGAACGGCGATGGTCAACAGGACCGATTTCCCAAGTTGCCGTTCGGTCCATTGACTCACGGAGTCACCCCCTCAACCACCCATACAGCGGAAACTCCTCCGCCATCTCCCCGACCTTCCCCCGCATCCCCGCCAACCTCCCAGCATCATTCCGATGCTCCAGCGCCTCCGCAATCCACCCCGCAATCGTCTTCATCTCCGCTTCCTTCATCCCCCGAGTAGTAAGCGCCGGCGTCCCAATCCGAATCCCGCTAGGCTTCATCGGTGGATTCGTGTCATACGGAATCGCATTCTTATTCACCGTAATCCCGGCCGCGCCCAGAGCACTCTCCGCCTCCGACCCATACATCCCCTTCGAGAACACATCCACCAAAATCAAATGCGTATCGGTACCTCCCGAAATCACGCGATACCCCTCCGCCGCCATTGCCTCCGCCAGCGCCTTCGCATTCGCCACCGTCTGCGCCGCATAAGCCTTGAACTCCGGCTGCAGCGCCTCTTTGAACGCCACCGCCTTCCCAGCAATCACATGCACCAGCGGCCCACCCTGCTGACCCGGAAACACACTCCGGTCAATCGACACCGCCAGCTCCGCCTTACACAAAATCATGCCCGCCCGCGGTCCCCGCAGCGTCTTGTGCGTCGTCGTCGTCACCACATCCGCATACGGCACCGGGCTAGGATGAGCACCACCCGCCACCAGCCCCGCAAAGTGCGCCATGTCGATCATCAACTTCGCCCCAACCTTATCGGCAATCTCCCGCATCCGCACAAAATCAAACTGCCGCGGATACGCCGACCCACCTCCAACAATCACCTTCGGCTGCACATCGATCGCCTGTGCCTCAAGCGCGTCGTAATCGATCACCTCGGTATCTTGCCGCACCTTATACCCGGCAATCTTGTAAAGCTTCCCCGAAAAATTCAGCTTATGCCCATGCGTCAAATGCCCGCCATTCGCCAGATCTAATCCCAAAATCGTCTCGCCCGGTTCCAGCAGCGTCATGTACGCGGCAGCATTCGCCTGCGACCCTGAATGCGGCTGCACATTCGCATGCTCGGCCCCAAACAACTGCTTCGCCCGATCCCGCGCCAGGTTCTCCACCACATCCGCAAACTCGCATCCGCCGTAGTACCGTTTCCCCGGATACCCCTCCGCATACTTGTTCGTAAACACGGTCCCGACGGCCTCGAGCACGGCGCGCGAAACAAAATTCTCGCTGGCAATCATCTCCAGCCCCTCATGTTGCCGCAGCACTTCTTTCTCAATCTGCGCAGCAATCTCAGGGTCACTCGACGTCAGGGGAGCATTCAAATCAATCGGCATATACCCAACATTTTACGCCGCCCACGCCAAGCGACAACAAGCAACTCTGCCATGCACAGTTTGGCATGACTAACTGAACTTGCCGAAAACCCGACCTTACGGGAGTGTCGGGCCGTAGGTAAACGGAAGCGCGTTTATCAGGACCAATGCTCTTCAGTGTGAAGGCACTCTGCTCAGGGGCTTTAGGTTTGTGTCTTGATGCGTAAACCCAATAGCGCATCGAAGCTCGTACCGAGCATCGCTCTTAGCTTCCGCTCCGTGAGGACATCCGGCTCTAAATCGGCTTCAAGCACGAGCGCAGAGAAGATTCCTCCGAGGGCTTTTCCGGCTGCTCTCGCAGGGGAGCCGAGGAGTTCAGCGAGTGCTTCCTCAACGCTGTCTTCCGGCTCCTCCTCGGCCCGACGAAGCCTCTCCTTTATCTCTGGATGGCGCGTAACGAACAGTTTTGCTTCAAGGATGATGAGCGCCCACTCTTTTTCCCTCGATAGGTTGACGTAGAAGCTCCTGAACGCTGCGATTTTTGCGTCGCGAGTTGGGGCGCGATCCAAAGCCAGGCGAAGCTTCGTCTGGTAGCCTGCGGCTTTCATCTTGGCTAATGCCAGAAACAGATCTTCTTTGCTCTTGAAATGAGCATAGAGCGCCCCCTTACTGAAGCCTGACGCCTGCGCAATCTCTTCCAGTTGCGCCTTTTCGTAACCGCGATGTGCAAAGACCCGCTCTGCGGCACTTAAAAGCAGGTCTCGCGTTATGGCTGTTCGTTCCTGCTGTTTTCGTGGCTTTCGCATTCTCACCTTCTTTTCTATAAAAACCGGCTGACAGGTATATTATAATGTCTTGGGCAGCAGTGCTCCAAATTGTGGCGCTAGACGGAGAAGACGATATGAGCAGGCTTACAGGAAAAGTGGCGCTGGTTACCGGCGCTTCGAAGGGCATCGGTAAGGGTATTGCGAAGAACCTCGGTGCTGAAGATGCAGCTGTGGTCGTGAGCTATGCGACGAGCCGCGAAGGTGCAGAGCAGACGGTAGAGGAGATCGTGAAGGCCGGCGGGCAAGCTTGGGCGGTACAGGGCGACTTCTCCAAGCCGGAAGAGATTACGCGGACGTTCGCTGAGATAGAGACGAAGCACGGAAAGCTGGATGTGCTCGTAAACAATGCGGGCGTGGCCGGGTTTGGACCCCTGGAGCGAGTGACTGCGGAGGAGTTCCACCGGCTCTTCAACCTGAACGTGCTGGGTCTATTGCTATCCACACAAGCGGCCGTGAAACTGATGCGTGAGGGCGGATCGGTAATCAATATCGGCTCCCTGGCGGGGTCGATGCCAACGGCGTACGGATCGATCTACTCGGCTACTAAAGCCGCGGTAAACAATATCTCAATCTCCCTGTCGAAAGAATTGGGGCCGAAGCAGATTCGCGTGAATGCGCTCAATCCGGGACTGGTGATCACGGAAGGTTTGCGGGCGGCGGGCTTCATGGAAGGCGAGCGCTATGAGGCTGCAGTAAAGGGGACGCCGTTGGGACGGGCTGGACAGCCGGACGACATCGGCAAAATCGCGGTCTTTCTGGCTTCGGATGAAGCTTACTGGATTACCGGACAGCTTATTCAAGCCGCAGGCGGAGTCACGCTTTAGTACCGATATGTAGGCTTCTCGGAACTGATGATGAGTAGAGTCTCTGCGTGATCCCCTCAAAACGGCGTTTTCGGAAACTACGGCTGCGCCGAACTTCGAACGAACCACGAACCTGCTTTTGCGCTTGCTTCTACCCCCCGCCGTCCGCGCAGGACTTCCACGCGTCCTTATTTGCGATAATGACTGGGACAACAAGAGTCGCTGCGTACGCACTCGCGGCTCGCTCGCCAGCCTGCACCACTCGCCCTTCCCGGCATTCCTGGCCCGACCTATCTCCCAATGCAGGACACCTCTATGCAGCTATGGACCGACTACGAAGGCCTCACGATCGACGGCGCCTTCCCCTTGAAAAAACTCCTCATGCCCGAAGGCCGCAGCGCCTTCTTCTCCACCGCCGGCATCAACGGCGAACCCACCGTCGTCCGCCTCATCGAGTGCCACTTCGACGAAGAAGAAATCCTCGCCCGCTGGCGTTGCATCGACGCCTTGCACCACCCCAACTTCCTCAAGTTCGAGCGCTTCGGCCAAACCGAACTCGATGGCCACCCCGTCGTCTATGCCGTCTTCGAGAAGGTCGACGGCAACCTCGCCGAAGTCCTCGACCAGGGCATCCTCACCGCCCCCGACGTCGCGCAGCTCGCCTCCAGCCTCGTCGCCGCCCTCGAAGTCCTCCACACCCACGGCTTCATTCACGAGCACATCGAGCCACGCAATATCTTCGCCATCAACAGCACCGTCAAGCTGCGCGGCGACTGCATCCGCGAAGCCCCCGAGGGCGACGAAGGCCGCGCCCTCAAGCAGCGCGATGTCCACAATCTCGCCACCGTTCTCCTCCAGGGCATCACCCAGCGCGACTCGCTCAACGGCCTTCCCCCCTCCGCCCTCCCCGCTCCCTACGCTCAGATCATCCGCAACGGCCTCGACGGCACCTGGGGACTCGATGACATCCGCGCCGCCCTCGGCCGCCAGTTTGGCGCCAATCAACCCACAGCCCCGACACCCGCGGCCGCAACTCCACCAACCACACCCGCACCCGACCAGAAAACTCCAAACCCTGCTGCCGCGAATTCCCAGGCGCGCCCCGAAGCGCAGCTCCCCCTCCCCCTCCGCAACCCGGATCGCACTCAGCAGTTCGCCGGCTCTACCGCCAACAAACCTAACCGCACCCGCGACGAAAACTGGACCTCCGACCCAACCCCCTCCGATCAAACTTTCTCCCTGCGCTCCCGCTGGATCGGCGCCGGCATGGCCGCCTTCGTCCTGCTGCTCGTCGCCTGGGCCCTCACCCACGCATGGAACGCGCACCAACACCAAACCACATCCCCAGCCGCACCCTCAGCCCTCCCCACGACCAGCCCCACCCCAGTCCCCACGCCCGCCGTCCGCGTAGGACCCAACTGGCGCGTCATCGCCTTCACCTACAACCGCCGCGCCGACGCAGAGAAAAAAGTCTCCGACCTCGCCCGCTCCCATCCAGAACTGCAGCCGGTCGTCTTCAGCCCCAGCGGCCACGCCCCCTACTTGGTCTCCGTCGGCGGTCTCATGGACAGCAACGCCGCCCACGCCCTAGCCCACCGTTCTCGCTCCCTCGGCCTACCCCACGACATCTACGCCCAGAATTACACCCACTAGTTTTTGCCCCCTGGAACTCTTTCGCTCGCGCTTGACCTAACACCGGGTGCCCCATTCGTACGCGCTCTTGCGGACGGGTGGGATCCAAACCCCGCAGCCCAGCCACCAAGCCACTCCCGCCTCCGCAGAACCCTTAGCTCAAACCGCCTGCCTCGTCGCTCGCCGTCCGCGCAGGACCCTGCCGCGCCAGCACCACCGTCATATCATCCGGCTGCTCGTGCTCCCCAATCCACGCCTTCACCACCTGCAGCGTATTGGTCGCCAGCACGGTCAGCGGCTCATCCCGCCGAGCCCGCACAAACTCCATCAGCCGCTCCTCCCCGAAGTCCTCGCCATTCTTCTCCGGCTCGGTCAGCCCATCCGTATATGCGACAAACAAATCCCCCGGCTCCAACTGCACCGTCGCTTCTTCATACTCCAACCCATCGATCAATCCCACCACCGCGCCGCCAACCTCCAGCCGCTGTACGCTCCCATCCTTCGAGATCACGAGCGGCGGCAAATGTCCGCCATTCGAATACGTAAGCCTCCGCGTCGCCGGATCATACGTCGCCAGAAACAACGTCGCATACCGCGCCGACTGCGTGCTCCGATACAGATGCGCATTTAACAGCTTCAGCAGCAATGCCGGCGACACCGGCACACCCTCCTCGTTCACCGCCGCACTAAACGCCCGATCGGCCGAGTGCAGCGCACTCATCAGCAGCGCCGCCGAAATCCCCTTGCCGCTAATATCGCCCAGCGCCAGCGTCACATGCCCCGTCTTCCGTCCATCCGCTGTCCCCGGCCCATACCCGAAGATAAAATCGAAGTAATCCCCACCCACCGTCCGCGCCGGCAGACACGTCCCATGCACTTCCAGCGATCCCATAAACGCCGGCGACCGCGGAAACAGTGTCGATTGCACCTCCTGCGCAATTGCCAGCTCGCTCAGCAATCGCTCCTTCTCCCGCTGCTGCACCAGCAACTCGCTCACACTCGCCGCCATCCGGTTAAACGAAGTCGCCAGCGCCGCCAGCTGGTCCTTCCGCTTCACCGGGATTCGATGCTCCAGGTGCCCCGCATCAATCGCCTTCGTCCCCTTGTACAACTCCGCCACCGACCGCGTAATCGTCCAACTCAAACTCGTCGCCATCAACAGCGCAAACAATTCCATCAGCGCGAAAAATGCCGCGATGCCAATCAGGATCGCCCACACCGCCTTGCCAACCTTCACCGACGACGCAAACAGCAGCGTGTAAAGCAGCGTCGGCCGCGAGAATACCGCAATCATTGCCTGCACCGAGTCACCCGTAGCCCACTCCTTCACCGGCAACTCCGCCGTGAACACTACTGGCGGGTCCAGGTACGGATGCTTCGCACTCTTCAACGGCTCACTCGATACCGCCCGGAACTCTCCCCCATCCGCCTCCAGCGCCTCTGGCTTCACGATGTTCACGTTAACGTTGTTGCCTACATGAACGTTCGTCTCTCCATGCTTGCCGACCCGAACGTTTGGCCCCACTTCCCCGCCGTCATCATCCGTATCCGCCGCCAGGTGCGAGAAGCCCTGCGACAAAATGATCCGCCCCAGTCCCTTCGACATCACGTCCAGCTCATCCCGCGTTAGCGGCCGGCTTGCCAGCACCACCACCTGCCGCCCATTCCGCGGCGCGCTCACCTCCGCGGATAAATAAAGCTTTCCCGCCGCCTCCACAACCCCTTGGAAGCCCGGATGCAGCCACGCCGGCGGTGCCCCGCTCGTCAGCGGTCCCACACTGTCCTTCGCCGACAGCCCCTCCAGCGGCACCCACGTATTCCCCCTCAATTCCGTCAGCGAGAGCGGAGCAGCATCCTCCACTACCGTACCGCCCGTTACATCTGTACCTCCCGAATCGGCTGTATCGTCAGTCGCGGCGGTACCCTTCGCATTCGCAGTATGTGCGGCTTCCTTCATCGTCCGGGCAGGACTAGCACTTCCAAATATCGCCGCGCTCCCAGCCTCGTCCCGGACCCGCGTCAGTCCCTGGTTCAGCTGCGACAACCCCATGTTCGTCGCATACTGCCCCGCCAGCAGATACCCCGCAATCGCCGCCAGGGTCGCAAACATCACCAGCGGCGCCAGCCCCATCAGCAAGTACGTCAGGATCAGCCGGTTCCGCACCTTCCACAAAAACCGGTACGCAAACCAGCGAAACAGCAGGATCAGCAGCAGCGGCGTCAGCGCCATCGCGCTGATCATCATCAGCACCGCATCCAGCGTGCTCAACACATTCGCCGCGTTCGCGAAGAAGCACAACCAGAAAACCGCCAGCAGCCAAAGCGTGATCTTGCCCACGCGCGTGCGCCGTCCCCACCACGCCTTCCACCGCTCCCGTCGTGTCAGGCCGTCCTTAGCCATCGCGCTCCGTGTCGTACCCATTTGGTAACCCCCGCTCCGGTCGCATCGTCTGCAAATCCGGGCATCGCATCAACCTGCATACGCACCGCAAAACGAAGGGTTCCAGCCTCCGAGTGTACTGCAAACAAATGGATTTCTCACCAATCAGCCTTCCTCGGCCTCGCGCGCTCCCCTCCCCGCGCAAGGCCCGCGACCCCCAGGCCCGCAAACCTTTCCAGCTCTCCAGCAACTCCGAACGAAATGTTCGGCATCCTACATAGCAGTGAACATACTGCGGGCCAGCTAGACCGGAAGTTCCACTCCACGCAGAGCTACTGAAGGAGCGTCTTCCATGGACCAGAAAGTCATAGCGATCGCGCCGCGTCTTTTCGCGAAGTCACCCCTGCACGCCCGAGCAGTCCCTCGCCGACCTGTGGGCGGTTGGCTGCTCCCCACGCTCCAGCATCCGGCCCTGTCCTACTCCACAGAAGAAGTCTCCATCCACGATTCCCTGGATCTCTCCTTCCGCCAGGACGTCGCCGTATCGCGTCTCGACCGCCAACTCATCGACGACCTTAACCGCATCGAGCAGCCGCTGCCGTGCACCGAACGCCTCGCCTCCGGCTTCTAACCTTCTGAAGCCGCGAGCGCTCCTTGCCCCCGCAGCCTCCGAAACGCGCCCCAGATAAACGACCCCAAATACCACCCATCCAGAAACTTATAAGGCGTCTCGCCTGTAGTGTAATGCCCGCACGGCAGCACCTTCGCGACGTAATCCACGCCATGCGCGTCAAAGTTCGTCAGCACCTCCCGCGAATACTTCACCACGAACGTCAGATCATACGGCGCATACACCACCAGCGTCCGTCGCGCCTTATCGCCCTCACCCCTCGGCCGCCCCGTCGCCGCATACGCCTCCATAAAACTCATCGGGCTCACCCCCGCAAACATAGCCCGCGTCTCATCCTGCGTCAGCCCCGCATGCTCAAACGCCGCCTTCACATGCCGAGTGCTCTGCCCCGTCCACACCACATCCCCAAACTGCGTGCTCGCATGATTAAACGCGCACACCCGCAGCCGCGAATCCATTGCCGCTGCAATAAATCCATAAGCACTTCCCAGGCTCGTCCCCATCACCCCAATCTGCTCATACCCCTGCGACTCCAGCCAGTCCACGCAGCTCCGAATATCCACCACCGCCTGCCTACACGCAGCAATGGTCCGCCCCACATTCGCGCTCACCGCATAGTCCGATCGCTCCAACTCCGCCGGCCGCCTCACATCGTGATAAGGCTTCGACAACCGTAAGCAGGAAATCCCGAACCGGTTGAACATCTCGCACAGCACGTTATGCGAAAACGCATCCGCATTCCACTGCGGCATCACAATCATCGCCTGCTTCGGCCTTCCTTCTTCGCTACTTCCTACTTCCTGCTTCCTATTTCCTGCCGCTTCGTACCACCGCGCATTCACCAAATCGTTCCCTGGATACGGTGTCCTCACCGCCGACGTAAATCGCAAGAACGGCACCTTCCGCAGCTCCCCAACCTCTGCCCGCCGCTTCCATTCCCGCTCCTGCTCCAACGTCTCCGGCCGAACATTCGTCGGATACAACGCAGGAAAATTTTCCTCAATCCGAAAGTCCACCGGCGTCTCGTACCCATAGAACGTCTGCGGTTCCGCCACGATCCGCTCATTCAGCGCAATCATCGCCTCCAGCCCAGTCATCTCGCCACGCTCTACCCTGTCCGCCAGCTCCGTCCCACCAACATCCGCCAGCGCGTCAAAACCCCACTCCAACGGTCGTTCCACCCGGTTCATATCCCGAGTAGTAAGTGCCGTCTCCCACGCATACATCCACTTCGCATAAAGCCCTGCAAGCATCTTCCCAGTCTACCGTCCCCACGCCCCATAACCGCCCCATCCGTCCGATTTCCGACTCACCCCTTCGTCTTCCTTCGCGCTCCCCGCAGCCCCACTGCCGCGCCCTCCAGGATCAACTCCAACCCTTCCCTGTATCGCCGGTCAAATCGATCAAACAAAATCCCCGAAGCCTGCCGATGATACGGAAATTCCGCCGCATCCAGCAGCGCATCCCGGTCCGCAATCGCGTATTGCGGCGACCGCTCTCCCGGCACCGGAAACACAGCCTGCTCCTCCATCACAAAACTCTGCGTGTAATAGTTGATCGTACTCAGCAGCACCACAGCCCCTCGCACAGAGAACCCCGCACCCACCAACTCCGCCGCAATCCGCTCCGTCGTCTTCAGCGGAGCCGTCGTCGTCAGCTTCGTCCCGCTCACCATCCGCCCTCCATCCCGATACGCCATCAGCGTCTTCCTTAACCCCTCCCCATACGCCGTCGCCCACACCCTCCAGCCCCCAGACTTCCGCCGCGGCACTAGATTCGCCGCGCCCTCCGTCAGCACCGACGTCGCCATCTCATCCAGTAACGCCTCCTTGCTCTTGAAGTGCCAATAGATCGTCGCCGCCTGCACCCCAAGCTCCACCCCCAGCCGCCGCAGCGTCAACTGCTCCAGCCCAATCTCATTCAGCAGCTTCAGCCCAGCCTGCGTCACCATCTCGCGATTAATTTTCATGCATCCAGCATACCCCGTTTGACATCACATAATTGAACGATGTTAGATTATATCTAACAACGTTAGAGTTTCGGCCGCCCCACCCCGGCCTCGAAGGAGCACCCAATGAAAGCAGCCATCGTCACCGCCGCCGGCAAGACCCCCATCTACGCAGACTTCCCCGACCCCACCCCCAAAGAAGGCGAGCAGCTCATCCGCGTCCGCGCCGCCGCGCTCTCCAACCTCACCAGGGGCCGCGCCTCCGGCGCCCACTACTCCTCCGCCGGCATCTTCCCCGCCATCGCCGGCACCGACGGCGTCGGCCTCACCCCCGACAACCGCCGCGTCTACTTCGCCATGCCCGAGTCCCCCTACGGATCCCTCGCCCAACTCTGCCCCATCCACCCACGCCGCTGCGTCCCCATCCCCGACACCCTCGACGACATCACCGCCGCCGCCATCGCCAACCCCGGCATGTCCGCCTGGGGATCACTCGTCGAGCGCGCCCACCTCGCCCCTAGCGAAACCGTCCTCATCAACGGAGCCACCGGCACCGCCGGCCGCGTAGCCGTCCAACTCGCTCGCCATCTCGGTGCCTCCCGCATCATCGCCACTGGCCGCAACCCCCAGGAGCTCGAAACCCTCAAGCAACTCGGCGCCGACGAAGTCATCCCCTTCGCCCTCGACCAACCCAACGGCCCCACCGAATTCGAAGCCGCCCTCGCCCAAACCTTCTCCCGCGGCATCGACATCGTCATCGACTACCTCTGGGGCCAGTCCGCCCTCACGGTCCTCACCGCGCTAGCCAAATCCATCGACGACCACCCCGTCCGCTTCGTCCAGGTAGGCAGCGCCGGCGGCGAAATGTCCATCAACCTCCCCGCCGCGTTACTTCGCTCCTCCGCCATCACCCTCATGGGCAGCGGCATCGGCAGTCTCAGCCGCGAAGCCCTCGCCCAATCCATCCGCAGCACCTTCGAAGCTGTCGCCCCCGCCCACCTAACCATCGCCACCCAAACCGCCCCACTCGCCGAAGTAGAAACCGTCTGGCAAACCTCCACCGGAAAGCCCCGCATGGTCTTCCTCATCGACTAGCAGCCTTCCCTCAACCCCACATCAATCCCCCAACGACACCGCCGGCTTCCCCGCCAGCCGCTCGCTAATATGCTCCCCCACCCGATCCGCAAAGCTCCCTCGCTGGGCGGGCCCGGTGTTCGTCAACACCACCGCCGCGTAATCGCCTTTCGGATTGAAGAACCCATACGACGCGTACCCACCCGTCCCACCGTTGTGCCAGTAATTTCCGCTGTCTTCCACGTAGAACCACGACAGCGCAATTCGCGTACCCGGCGCCACGTCCGCCCGCAGCTCATGGTCCTGCACCAGCGCCGCCGAAAGCGTCTTCCCCGCAGCAAATCCTGCCACCGGCTTCACTGCCTCTGGATGCAAATTCGCTTCCAGGTACGCCAGCATATCGGCACCCGTTGACCGAATTGCCCCAGCCCCCGCCAGCGCATCCAGGTCCCACGCGTGTGCCGGCTTATGATCGCCATCGTGCCCGGGAACGAATCGTGCCTGCAGTGCCGGCGTCAGTGCAATCATCGTCTCGTGCAGCCCCAGCGGCCCTGTAACCTGCGCCTTCAGCAGCTCTGGATACGTCGTCCCCGCCCGATCAGCCAGCGCCTCTCCCAACAATCCAAATCCCACATTGCTATACAGAAAGCTAGTCGTCGCCGGCTTCGCCACTCCATGCTCTTTCATAAACGCGTACAAATTCGCCGCGCGATAATCCGCATAAGGATTGCTCTCATCCGCAGGATGAAAGTTATCCGGCATCCTCGGCAACCCCGAGTGCTGCGTCGCCAAATCCAGCAGCGTAATCTCCGCGCCCGCAGGCTTCGCCACCGTTCCCTCCGGCAGCAACGCACGCACCGGCTCGTCGAAGTACACCTTCCCCTGCTCCACCATCTGCGAAAGCATCAGCCCCGTAAACGTCTTCGACATCGACCCAATCTCAAACACCGAATCCACCTTCGCCGTCCCATAACTAAACACCCGCCGAACCCCATGCACCACCACCGCAATCGTGATCCCGCCACCAGTCGACGGCCCCAGCTGCCCATCTTTCAGCGCCCCAGCCAGGTCCTTCTCCATCACCGCCTGCAGATCCTCCACCTTCACCGGCGGCATCGCCGCGTCATACGTCGGCGGCTTCTCCGGCACCACCCCAATCTCGTTCGCCTGCCGACTCAGCACCAGCGGCAAACTATTCCCACCCTGCCCCCACGTCCCCGTCAGCGTGTTCCCATCCGCAGAAAGCTTTCCCGCCCAATGCCCTTTCACCACCGGCACGTCCCACGAAAAGTCCTCACCGCTAAACGCAACATTGCTACAGTCCAGACCCCGCGCATGCTGGTCCACACTGTCCATCGAGCAATATTCCTTGCCCTGCACATCGCTCTTCACATGCAACTGAAGCCGCAGCGAAATCTTGCCATCCTGCAACGTCCCAAGCCAAATCCCATCCACTCGCGAAGGCTTCGCCGCCGCAACAAACGTGTCCCGCGTAAACACCAGCGGCTGCGGACTCCCCTGGTCCCACACCCCCGTCAGCGTCTTCCCATCAGCAGACACCGTCCCCTTCCACGTCCCTTTCACCGCAGGCACCGAGAAGTTGAGCGTCCCCTCCCCCGCATTAATATTGCTGCAAGGAATCCCCTTCGCCCCCTGGTCCGGGCTATCGATGCTGCACAGCACATTATTCCCCGGGCTGATCTCAATATGCAGTTTCACATGCAGCGGACCCAGCATTCCCACGTAATCACCTGCAACCTTCTTCGCCGCTGGAGTCTGCGCTGCCAAACCGTTTCCGCCAACCATCGACACCACCACCACCCAAACCACCGCTGCCCCAAATCGCCGACCAAGAGTCATCGCAAGACACCCCTTCCGCTGATTGAATCTGCCCACCATCCTTGCACAAACCCCCTCCCCACCGCACCCCGGGTGCCCCATCCGTACGCGCTCTTGCGGACGGGTGGGATGGAGCTACCAGCGCTGCACCATCTACCCGTCACCGTCCCAAAAATCCCCTAAAATTTCCCTTGACAGAATTACAGTGTTGTAGTCAACTACAACAGTACCTCAGCAACGGAGCAACAAACACTATGGAACTCGAGTGGAACGACAGTCAGCCGATCTACCGCCAGCTTCGAGGCCGCGTCGTCGCCATGATCCTCGACGGCCTGCTCACGGAAGGCGAACCCCTACCCTCCGTCCGCACCGTTGCCGCTGAAAATCGCGTCAACCCCCTCACCGTCCTCAAGAGCTATCAGGAGCTCGTCGATCAGGGCATCGTCGAAAGCCGTCGCGGCCGTGGCATGTTCATCACCGCCGGAGCCCGCGACCTCCTTCTCCAGGCCGAGCGCCAGAAGTTCCTCGCAGAAGAATGGCCGCACCTCCAGGCCACCATCCACCGCCTCGGCCTAACCGCCACCGATCTCCTCACCCCCGCACCCAATTCCAACCATAAGGAGGGCTAACCCATGACCTGCATCGAAGCCCACGGCCTCCACAAGTCCTACGGTTCTTCCGTCGCCCTCAACAGCATCGACCTCAACGTTGCCGAGGGCCGCATCCTCGGCCTCATCGGCCCCAACGGCGCCGGCAAGACCACCCTGCTCAACGCGATCCTCGGCCTCACGTCATTCAGCGGCTCGCTCAGCGTCCTCGGTCGCAATCCCTGGACACAGCGTGATCAGCTCATGAACGATGTAGCCTTCGTAGCCGACGTAGCGGTCCTCCCTCGCTGGATGCGCGTCTCCGACGCAATTGACTTCGTCGCCGGCATCCACCCGCGCTTCGACCGCGCCAAGGCCGAAGCCTTCCTCGCCCGCACCACCATCAAGCGCACCAGCAAAGTGCGCGAGCTCTCCAAGGGCATGGTCGCGCAACTCCACCTCGCCCTTGTCATGTCCATCGACGCCAAGCTCCTCGTCCTCGACGAGCCCACCCTCGGCCTCGACATCCTCTTCCGCAAACAGTTCTACGATTCCCTGCTCAACGACTATTTCGATCACCACCGCACCATCGTCATCACCACCCACCAGATCGATGAGATCCAGTACATCCTCACCGACCTCCTCTTCATCAACCGCGGCAACCTCGTCTTCGGCTGCAGTATGGAAGACTTCGACACCCGCTACCTCGAGCTCATCGCGAACCCCGCGCAGCTCGCCGCAGCCCGCGCCCTCAAACCAATTCAGGAACGCCAGACCTTCGGCCGCAGCATCCTTCTCTACGACCGCGTCCCCCGCGAGCAACTCCTTCCGCTCGGCGACGTCCGCACCCCCAGCATCGCCGACGTCTTTGTAGCCTTCGTCGGCGACCCCAACCAACCCGCGCCTTACAGCCCGCCACCCACTTCCATGCCCAGCTCGTACACAGGAGCAGCCCAATGACGCCCCAGACCGACGCTCTCCCCACATCCTTCCCCGAAGCCACCCGCACCGCCACGGCCCGCCGCGTCCCCGAAACCAGCCGCCTCTTCTGGTCCCTGCGCCGTGAGCTCTGGGAGAACCGCGCCATCTACATCGCGCCCCTCGCCGTCGCCGCCCTCATCATCCTCGGCTTCTTTTACAGCACCCTCCGCATGCCCGCAGGCATGCTCATCAGCACCACCGTCGATACCAACGGCGTCGTCACGCACACCTCGCACGGCATCGACCCCATCGCCCCCTACACGATCGCCGCTGCCCTCATCATGGGTACCACCTTCCTCGTCGGCATCTTCTATTGCCTCGACGCCCTCTACGGCGAGCGCCGCGACCGCAGCATCCTCTTCTGGAAGTCGCTCCCGATCTCCGACCTCACCACCGTCCTCTCCAAGGCTGCGATTCCCCTCGTCCTCCTGCCGCTGCTCACCTGGGTCATCACGGTCGTCACGCAGTCCATCATGCTGCTCATCAACGTCACCGTTTATCACGCCCGTGGCATCGACACCGGCCCAATTCACAGCGGCCTTCCCCTCACCCAGAACTCCCTGATGCTGCTCTACCACCTGGTCGCCATCCACGCCCTCTGGTACGCGCCCATCTGGTGCTGGTTCCTGCTCGTCTCCGCCTGGGCTCGCCGTACGCCGCTCCTCTGGGCCACGCTTCCTCCGCTAGCCCTCGGTGTCCTCGAAATGATCACCCTCCGCTCCGGCCACGTCTTCGAATTCCTCAAGTACCGCTTCCACGGCCCCGAGGGTTCCGACGTCTACTCCGGCGGCCAGTCCATGTCCATGCAGATGCCTCTGTCGCCTGCCCACTTCCTCGCCACCCCCGGCCTCTGGGCAGGCCTCGCCCTCGCCGCCGTCTTCCTCGCCGCCGCCGTCCAGCTCCGCCGCTACCGCAACCCCCTCTAACCCCCCACCATCCGGGTGCCCCATCCGTACGCGCTCTTTGCGGACGGGTGGGACCAGGGTCCCGTTCGAAACCACACGACAGGAGACCAGCATGAACGCCGACACCGTACCCCAACAGACACAAGACCTCCGCAAGACAGCCAGAAACCTCTCCACCCTCGTCGCCTCGTTGATCCTCACCGCAGCCGCCTGCTTCCTCCTCGGCGCAACCTAAGGTCCTCAGGTATTGCGCATCAAAGGCCTCGTCGTCGACCACGGCCACGATCGCATCCTCTTCGGCGCACCCACTACCGCTAGCGCGCATCATCGTCAGTCGAGGACCCCATGACCTTCGCCACGAACCCAGGCCGAGTCGCAGGCTTGCTCTATGTCCTCACCTCCATCGTGGGATTCTTCGCGATGGGCTATGTCCCTGAAAAGTTACTCGTCCACGGAAACACGGCAGCGACCGTAAACAACATCGCCGCACACGAGACTCTTTTCCGCTTCGGCGTCGCCAGCCAACTCATCGGCGAAGCTGCCTTCATCTTCGTTGCCCTGGCCTTATATAACCTGCTCGAGAACATCAACCGTCGCCAGGCCGCGGTCATGGTAATCCTGATCGTGGTCTCGATCCCCATCGTGTTCCTCAACGAGCTCAACTCACTCGCCGCCCTCGCCCTCGTTCGCGGTGCCGACTTCCTCACCGCAATCGACAAACCTCAGCGAGATACCTTCGCCATGCTCTTCCTCTACCTCCATGGTCGCGGATTAGTCATCGCCGAATTATTCTGGGGCCTGTGGCTCTTTCCCCTCGCGTCGCTGGTCTACAACTCTCGATTCCTTCCAAAATTTCTCGGCATTTGGCTCGCCCTTGCCGGAGCCGCCTGGGTCATCCTCAGCCTTGTCAGCCTCCTGCTGCCCCAATACCAGAGCAACGTCTACACCTACACGCAGCCCGCCGTCTTCGGCGAGATCGTCTTCATGTTCTGGCTCCTCATCAAAGGCGCCAAGCCGTCCGTAGTAGGAGCCCAACCATGACCGCACCGGAAGCCCAACGCTACGCGCGCCTCGCCGGCATCCTTCTCCTCATCTCCCTCATCGCCGGCAGCTACGGCGAGTCCTACATCCCCGCCAAACTCCTCGCCGCCACCGACATCGCGGAAACCGCGCGCCGCGTCGCATCCTCCCTCGGCCTCATCCGCGCGAGCTTCGCCGCCTATCTCATCGAAGCCGCCTGCGACCTCACCCTCACCGCCATCTTCTACGCCTTACTTCGCCCCGTCAGCCGACCTCTCTCGCTCATCGTTGCCTGCTTCGGACTCTTCTCCACCGCGACCTTCGCCGTCGGCGAAATCTTCTACTTCACCGCCAGCCTCCCCTTCTCCGATCCAGACATGATCAAGGTCCTCTCGCCCGAACTCCGCCAGACCATCCCCTATCTCTGCCTCACTGTCTTCGGCTACATCTTCGTCCTCTTCACGGGCTTCTACGGCCTCGCCGAAATCCTCCGCGGCTACCTCATCGTCCGTTCCCGCTATCTCCCCCGCTGGCTAGGCATCCTCGTAGCGCTAGGCGGCGCAGGTTTCCTCGCCAAAAACATCGTCTTCCTCGCAGCCCCGCAACACGACTCCCCGTTCTTCGTCCTCCCCACCCTCCTCGCCATGCTCAGCATGGCCTTCTGGCTCCTCATCAAAGGAATCAACCCCGCAGCCTGGCCTCCCCCAACTCCCTAAATCCCGGGTGCCCCCATCCGTACGCGCTTTTGCGGACGGGTGGGATGTCATACCGTCAAGCATTTTTCGCGAAGCGGCTAACCCCATACGCAATCGGCAAACCAACCACCACCATGTGCATCAGCAATCCCTCGATCATGCCATTGATCGAAATCGGATCCCGCTGATGAAACGCGCAGTGCGGCAACACCACCAGCATCATCACCAAGTGAACGCCCGCCCCAAAGCAAAGCCCACACACCAGCGGATACTCCGTCATAAACTTCAACTTCCGGCTCAGCGCGTAATAAAACGTGGCAAAGCATAACGAGATGAATACATGCAGCACCACCCCAAGCCCGTAGTAAAAAACGCCACCCTTCGTGCCCGCGTCTCCCACCAGCCCCTCTGCAATCACCAAAATAATTTCATGCCCAAACAGCACGCACGCCTGCAACAAATCCAGTGCCGCGGCCACTAGTCCTCCCACCCCAATCGCCAGCACCGCACTCCGCGCCGTACTCCGCGACTCGCTCACGTCCTGCCCAACCACCGCTGCCTCCGTCATTCCATCTCCTCGTTGTCTCTCTGGTTTGTTTGCAAGCCGGCCTCGCGACCAACCAACGCCACGCTACCGCCAACGACCGCGGGAAGTCCTGAAGGAACCCTGAAATCCCCTGAATCGTTCTGAAATCGGCACCGCGCCCTCGCCAACACCGCCACCCACCCGCGACGATATAATCGGCAAGCGCCTCTCCCGGCCCACCCAAGGTCCCGCTAACTTCCATGGAACACAACCGAAACCCAAGGCTTCAAATCGGCGACTGGTGCGTCGACCCCACCCTCAGCGAAATCTCGCGCGACGGCACCACCACTCGCCTCGAGACCCGCACCATGCGCCTCCTGCTCGCCCTCGCCGACCGCCCCGGCGAAGTCCTCAGCATCGACGACCTCCTCACCCAGGTCTGGCCCGGCGTCGCCGTCTCCCCCGACTCCGTCTATCAGGCCATCACCTCCCTCCGCCGCATTCTCGGCGACGACCCCAAACAGCCCACCTACATCGTCACCGTCCCCCGCCTCGGCTACCGCCTGATAGCC